>Ga0080006_1159645_pt1 | contig 105510 bp, 106 predicted proteins | sample RS3BMetagenome_FD_69209 | JGI IMG/M metagenome (GOLD analysis project Ga0080006, IMG submission 69209) | Ferric oxide microbial mat and aquatic microbial communities from Rainbow Spring, Yellowstone National Park, USA - RS3B (SPADES... ...
GTTTTGAACCTGATATTGCAATACATTCAATTGTGAATATTTTGTGTTAATAGTCTCATTAATCTTATAAAGGTTCGTTACAGTTATGTTACTCTGTTCTGATAACAGTAATATTTGTTTCGATAGGTTAAAAAGTTGCTCATCCAAATTTTGAATTGTTTGATTTTGTATGTTAAGAGTGTAATTATTATTTATGGAGTTGGTGTTCAAAACAAGTAGCTGGTCTTTTAGTTGGGTCGTTATATTCTCCAATTTCTGTATCAGTTTTACTGTATCAGAAAGCTGCTGAGTAACATTATTTAGTGCTTGCTTTTGAAGTGTTAGTTGATTATTCAACTCTCGTACATTTGATGATTCTATAGACAGATACGATCCAACTGCTGCAAATGCGCTTCCTATAATGAGGGTTATAATTAAAAATACAAAATATTTTGAAATAAAACTCATTTAGAAACACCTCAAGATTTCTAGCATAAAAATCTCCTGTATGCTGTATTATTACATGCCTTTATTTAACATTCACCAATAACAATTAAGACAAATATGTTAAACTTATTTGGATGAAAATGTTAAACTCTTTGTTGATTAATGTCACTTTATCAAGATGCTTTAATATGTGGTGATTGTTTCCAGTTCCTTTTGCTTAAATGTTTTCCACTTGGCCTCCAATTGTGGATCATTGATTACTTCTATTATGTAATCAGTAAACTGTTCTGAAGTGGCCCCATCCGCTCTTCCTGTAACCTTGACCTTTGCTTCATATTGGCAACAGATATCGAGTGCCATATGTAACCTTTCAGCTTTTTCTGACATTCCAATATGCTCTAGTAACATGGCCGCAGCCCTCATGAGACTGCTTGGATCTGCATAGCGTCCCCTTCCTTCCTCTATCATTCTTGGTGCACTTCCATGAATTGCTTCAAACATAGCGTAATTGCTACCTATGTTTGCACTACCTGCTGTACCTACTCCTCCTTGGAATTCGGCGGCTTCATCTGTTATTATATCGCCATATAAGTTGGGTAGAACTACTACTTTGAAATCTCGGCGTCTTTTTTGGTCAATTAGTTTAGCGGCGAAGACATCGACGTACCAAGAGTCCCATTGCACATTAGGATATTCGTTTGCTACTTTACGAGCTACGTCAAGAAAAAGGCCATCAGTTGTTTTTATTACATTAGCCTTAGTCACGACTGTTACTTTGTTTCTCTTCGTCTTTTGAGCATAGTCGAAAGCCATACGTAAAATTCTTGTCGCCCCTTTTCTGGTTATAATTTTAAAATCTAAAGCTAAATCGTTCTTGATTAATAATCCACGGTTTCCTAACATATATTCACCTTCTGTATTTTCACGGAAAAATACCCAGTCAATTCCTAATCTTGGTACTCTGATGGGTCTGACGTTTGCGAATAAATCAAATGCTTTTCTGATATAGACATTAGCGCTTTCTATGTTAGGAAGTGAACTTCCCATCTCAGGAGTTGTAGTTGGACCCTTTAGCAATACATGACATTCTCTGAGTTGCTCCATAACATCGTCTGGCACAGCTTTCATGTGTTTTACTCGGTTTTCAATAGTTAAACCGTGAATTTCCTTTATTATTACCTTTCCATGATTAATGTCTTCATTCAAAAGTGTATTTAGTACTCGCATTGTTTGAACAGATATTATAGGGCCTATTCCATCGCCACCTGCTACTCCAATTATAATGGGTTTAATTCGGCTGTAATCAGGAGTAGTTATGTTATCGTTTATTGTCTTCAGTCTCTCGAACTGTTCGGTCAGCAGTTCTTGTAAATGGTTTTTCGCCAAGTCTAAATCACTTTGGGTATAATAAGGAATCATGTGATAGTATTATCTTCTTCACTATTAAAGCCTTATTTATTTATTTAATGTTGAATCAGATGCTTGTTTGGCACCTTATTTAAAACCTATTTGTTTTGGTAGAGAAAAATAATCTATAAAGATTATATTATGTGTCTTGGATTCTTATTTTTAATATTTTTATCTTGTATTGTAATTAACTATAAACCTCACAAAAGGAAAGAAATGCTCTATATCTTAAGTTATGCATAACATCTAATTACATAAAACTATATCAAACATCAAATGATAAAAGTTTAATGAAAATGGTAACTTCAGAGTCGTTACCAACTATTTTTTTATATGTTAATTTCTCTTTCGAAAGTTTAAGTGCATTTACGTGATGACATGTGCCATCGCTGTTTCTAAGAATGTTAAAGAAAAAGGCAGGACAACTACAGAGTGCACCTTGCTCGAATTGTACATATTCTCCGTCCTTTCCAACAACAGTCCAGAATTCCAACCCACTAGGGTAGAATATATGTAACTTGACTCCTTTATTATTTATGATTTCCATGGTCTTGGTTATTTCTTCTTTCTTCTTTTCCTTGATCATAAACGGTCTTCTCTCATATCATACAGAGATATTTCGAACATATAGTCGAGTCATGTTGAGTTTAGATTAATGCATAATTAAGGATATAGTTGTATTTAGAATGTATGATCGGTTTGTCCTGGCAGTAAAAATATGTATCAAGTTACTATTTATGATATTCAACAATAGAAAACTATGACAGATTTCTTTTTTGAATATAATGCTTATAATCCATTAAAAACGAAAGATTATGTAACTATTTTTGTTTTTAACTTTATATTAGTAAATTTAGTTTATGAATAAAGAAATCAGACATTACATTTTAATGATTAACTATTATCATGTTAAAATTTGTATACATGAACTCAGAAATACAATATACTTATAATTATGTTTCAAAAAACATATAATATTTTATTTGGGGTCGGGCGGATTTGAACCGCCGATCACCAGCGCCCAAGGCTGGTAGCGTAGACCAGGCTAGCCCACGACCCCCACGGTCAGTTATTTTTGAGTTTTTTAAGTATTCAAATTACCTCTTGTTTTAAAGAAATTTTTCATCTAGTTGAACAGAATACTAATCTGGTAATCTATATATGATTTCAGATGTTCAAGTCGTTGTCCAGCAAAAATAACTTATCAATATTATTTGTAATAGGTATAATTCTTAGAAATGCAAATGGTCAAGAGCCCCGGGCGAGATTTGAACTCGCGGTCTCTTCCTCTCTGTTCCGAATACCAAGGAAGCGCATTAGACCACTATGCTGTCCCGCACAATGGAACCGGGGCTTTGCCGGAGCTCGCTATCATTCTGATTGATACCTTTTAAGATTTTTTGCTGAGAGTTTTTACTATTTTCTTGATAGTTGTGAGCCTATCAGAGAAAATAAAAGTCCCATCCAGTAATACGAATGGATTATTATAGATACAGGTCCTTGATATAAGTAAGCATAGCCAAATATTATTATGAAACCGAAAATTCCAACACCACCGCCTAGCCCAATCAATACTCTTCCAAAGCTTCTGTGATTCTTCATGATGCTTATACCACCCAAAATTATTGTTAAGCCTCCGAGACTAATCAAAACAGTCAAGATAGACAGGACAACATGTATTAATATACTTGACTCTCCTGAAATTATACGAGTTGGATATTTATCTATATAGTATAAGATTTGCTTCAGTATACTTTGTTCAGCATAACCACTTAAAGTAACGAGTATACCACCGATAATTGCTAGAAAACCTGACAAAGTATATTTTAATTTATTAGGCAATTCTTTATCAGACCTTCATTCAATCATAAAATCGAGCACCATTTTGCATTCCTGTATAAAGTAAAGGCCTATACTTTTCAAACTTCCAGTAATTGTCAAAGTCTTCTATTGCAAAGCATGCCATGACTTTTGATAGTAGCAAAACATGATCTCCTACTTCTAACTGTTTGATTAATTTAGTTTCAATATAAGCTACTGAGTTATTTGGTATGGGTAAATGCATTTGTTCACTTAAGAAATAATCGATATGAGCGCGCCCTAATTTATCCTTCTCTTCATATCCATGTATTAATACTAATCGATCGACGATATCGTGATCTTCTTTGTTGATCCAAGTAAGTGCAAATTTTTTTGATTTTCTGATTATTTTATAAGTTGTATGAGTAGGCTGAATGCATAGACCTATTACCGCTGGATTATTCGATACCATCATATATGACACGGCCGGCATGGCTGTTATAATATTTCTGAATCTACTTGTTACAATAACAGGAATTGTTGGATATAAAAGCCTATAGCATAGTTGGGTGTCTATTTTTCTCATGGTAAATTGCTACTCTTATTGTATTATAAAATTTAGATTAAATTTTCGCGTGTAATGAGTAATCATTATTAACTCTTCATTATTTGATAATTAATGTTATTTACTTGATATTGTTATAAGTGACACATGTCTATTGTCAGGTTATATGATATTTTGAATGATAGAGAAAGTGGATCCATTACTATTGCATTGAATGCCTTAAATTTGTTAAAAGAGACACCGGAACAGTCCCATCACAAAAATTTGTTGATATTCAATCTGATGATGACAAGCAGGAAGGAAATGTCAATTTTGGTTAATTTAGGCGAAATTGGTATTAATATGATTAATAAAGGATATTCATTACGCTATGTGTGCAATTATCTTATTGATGAATTAAGGGAAAGCTTACAAAAATCATTAATAAATGCCTCATTGATAACAGCACAATATAGGAACTTTCTTACTATAAGTAACAGTGAACAACTTTTATCTTTTTTCTCTAATTTAAAAAGAAAAATACATGTGTTTGTATTTAAAACAAGAATGCAACAAGAGGGAACCCAACTCATTTCATCTCTTCTAAAAATGGGAATCAACTGCGTTTCCATTAATCATAAACAACTAAACAAAATACTGGAGGAAATAGACTGCTTGGTTGTAGGTTCTGATTCTATAATGCCTTCTGTGTTTTCTAATAGAATTGGTACAATGTTCTTGGTTACACGTATGGTTTCCTTAAAGAAGCCTTCTTATGTTTTAACTATAAAGTGGAAAGTCTCTAATAATCCCAGTATTTTCTTATTTGATAGTAAGAACTTCGATTTAGTTCCTAATCGCTTGATAACCTGTTTTAGTAGTGACGTAGGAAACATTAAAGGAAAATCCGTTTATGATTTTTTAGTTCGAAAAGGGAGTTTACTTCACTGAATTTTGTTATCTTATTTACATAACTCGTATTTTACACTTAGTTATCGTTATGACCTTTTTTAAAGCAGTTAATGCCAAGAGCTTCTTAATAAGATAAGATTCTAATTACAAACGGTTATACGGGTCTTGTTATGTCGTATAGTGTAATGTGTTGGTCATTTTCTTATCCCTCTAGTATTAGTGGATTTCGTAGCAATTTCTATGTTACCCCAAAGTAATGAATTATTGATCAAGAATTGACTAAATTTGGTTGATATCGGAATGCAGAGCCTCGGGAGGGCTTTGATCCCTCGACCCACAGCTGTCTTGAATTTTACAAGACTGTTGCTCTACCAGACTGAGCTACCGAGGCTCGTCGTTCAGCTTGCTATGTATCGAATTAAAAAGTTAACTTTCAAAAATCTTTTAAAAGTTCAATTTCAAGCCAGAGATATGCTTATTGTACCTGGCAGTGGAGCAACTGAACTCGCATCTAAAGTTTCTAAGTTACTAGGCTGCAATTTACTTCATTTCGAAAATAGGAAGTTTCCCGACGGTGAAAAATATATTAGAATTACAGGTGATTGTAAAGGAGAAGATGTTTTCATTATACAATCCATGTATCAAGACCCATGCGATTTGCTAATGGAATATGTATTTTTGGTTGATGCTGCAATTGGAGCCGGTGCAACAAAAGTGGTTGGCGTTTTTCCATATCTACCCTATCTTAGACAAGATTCTAGGTTTAAAACTGGTGAAACACTTTCTTCTAGGGTTATTGCTGATTTACTTGAATCTTCAGCAACTTCAATGGTTTACGTAATAGACCCACATTTACATAGGTTGAAAGATCTAAATTTATTATTCAATTTGCCTGCCTTTAAGCTTTCTGCAATGCCTGATCTAGCGAAATACGTAATTGATAATTATCAACTAGGAGAAACGTTAGTTGTTGCTCCCGATGAAGAAGCGGAGCAATGGGCATCCCTTGTTGCGAATGAATTAAAATTAGATTATGTAGTGGCATCCAAAAGGAGATTTGGTGATTTTTCTGTTGATATTACACACAATCGTTTTGATGTAAGAAACAGAGATGTAATTGTTGTTGATGATATTATAAGCACTGGAGGGACTTTGAGCAAGATGACAGTGGAATTAAAAAGCCTTGGTGCAAGAAACATAATAGGACTAATTACACATGGTCTATTTGTTCAAGGAGCTTATGAAAGGGTTCTTTCTTCTGGTATGAAAGCTATTATAACTACTGATACTGTTCCAAATAAGTATAGTTTGGTTAGTGTAGCTCCACTTATTGCTCGAAACATAGCTAGGTAGCTATATTGATTCTATAACTTGTATCTCAAAATCTTCTGAATCTAGTTCAGCCCCGCACCTTTTACACTTTCCATGATATAATCTAAGAATTTGTTTCGGTGATCTGACTTCATCTCCAGTAAATATTTTATTCTTACATTTGGAGCATACGATTATGAACATTTCCTCTTTATTGTATGTATTCTTGTCTTTATAAACACTATAGACAGATAGTAATAGATAACTGTTGAGGAGCGATTTCCGTGTTTTCAAGCTTGTTTACATAATGTAAATTCGATTTGTGTTTAAGAATAATTTGACCAACTTCGGTCCAAATCACTTTTAAGATAAATTTTTACCTTTTTTTAATCCGTAAATATCACGTAATGAAATATTCATTTATGATTTGACTAGAAGAAATGTTATCAGTAAATTTATGAATTCATAGTATTAGTCAGAATTAGATTTACACTATATTTGAGTAAATATATACAAAGAATAAAACGTAAAAAACAAGAAGCCTATAAAGAAGGCATACAATGGTATATGCTTTTTTCTGATATATACCCACATTATCAAAGATATTATTGTTGTGAATATGATACTAAAATCAGAATATATGTTAGAGATCCACTCTACTGTAAGTAATCCTAATGCAGGATAAAACGTACTATAGAGTAGTTTTTCGCCTACTAATGCTGAGACAGCTAGACTGTCTTTGCCTTTGTACCCCCAAATCATTGCGTTTAATGTTTCAGGTATGGCAGTTGCCAAGGGGATAATGATTATGGAAAGGCCTAATGGGTCAACATTTACTTTTGTAGATATACTAACTAAAGCGTCAATTAAAAAGTGTGTGCCTACATATAGTCCTATACTGGTTAAAACAAATTGAATAATGATAATATATGATGCTTGAATGTATTTTGCAAGATATGGTCTCACTTCCTCCTGAACAATATTGATTATTCGTCTATGGTATGAGAGATAAACAAACAGAAAGTATGAGATTCCAAAGATGATTGCAAACAAGAATTGTATGTGATATGAAGTTACTAGGCTAGGAATATAGAGGAATGGAAACAGTATAGATATAAATATATAAGGTAAAGATAAGTCTTTATTTACAATAGCATAATGTTCTTGTCTCTTTTTCTTAAATATGCCAAACAAAATAGAAAATCCAACCAAACCATATGATAGCGATGATGTCATAAATGGTTGACCATATAGAGTTCCAATTCCTATTTTTTCTCCTTGAGAATTGGAATAGAGAAAAACAGCAGCAAAAAAAACTATCATTTCTGGTAATGATGTAAATAAAGGAGTTATTATAGCCCCTACAAATGTTGTCCCCAACCTTGTCTTAGTATCTAGTGATTCTACCGAATTAGTAAGGAGAAGAGAACTAAAAAATGTAATAATGATTCCTAAAAGGAGAATGAATAAGTCACTGAACAACCAATGCCCCTCGAATGTTCAAGAAATATGCTCAATATTATGCATTAGTATTAAGTCTTTGGTAAACTCTCGTAATTCTTCAGGAATTTCGACATTAATTTTATCTTTAAATGATAGCCCTAACGATTTCTTTTTATTCCATATCGTAGAATTAAACATCAACAAGCGGTTTGTTATGGACTCTGGCATAGGCTGATAGTCTATGGTTGGAATACTCACTAAATGTATGCTGTTTTTTGAGTATATCGATCTCCAGAGATAGTCCGTTATAAATGGGATAAAGGGAGAAAGTAAAATAAGAGAATTTTTGAATGTTTCATGTAAGCCGTACCAGGCTGCTTTTTGTTCACTTTCACTAATGTTTTGTATTCCATATGCTCTGGGTTTAACTAATTCAACATAGTGGTCGGCAAAAATGTTCCATACAAAGTTCCTTAGTTCCAGAGCTGCCTTGTTCAAATCATAAGACATGATGGCTAAAGTTACATTGTTTTTTAATTTATTCAATTCTCCAAGTATCCATTTTTCTGCAGGCATCATTTCTCCTTTCTGAACAATAGGAAAAGACGAAATAAAACGTCCTAAATTCCACAATTTTGTTAGAAATCTTTTACTTGCTTCCATCCTTTTGTCTGAGTATCTAACATCTCCAGACAAAATATTACCTTCTAAAAATGCCCACATTCTAAACGTTTCTGCTCCAAAATTTTTAATTATCACTTGTGGGTCGATTATATTTCCTAAGCTCTTACTCATTTTCTCACCTTTTTCATCTGTTACATGATAATTAATTACAATATCTTTAAAAGGAGATTTTCCGAACAATAAATAAGACTTCAGTATTGTGAAATATAACCAGCTACGTACTATTTCCTTGCCTTGTGGCCTAAGACTACATGGAAAATTCTTGTTAAAGAATTCTTTATTCCACAAATATCCTAAAATATAGAGTTCACTGTTGCTGGAATCAAACCATGTATCGAATATTCTACTTTCTCCAATGAATTCATCAGATTCACAATTTGGACATTTTGCAATGGGGGGTTTTTCCTTCCATGGTATGTAGTATTTGCCCGGTTCAGGTACTATTGTACGTCCACACTTTTTGCAGTACCACAAAGGAATCTCAGTACCATAAAAACGTCTTCTCGAAAGTACCCAATCAACACTAATACTGTTTATCCAATCAACCAACAGTTGTTTACTTTCTTTACTAAAAAATGTACTTTGATCTACAGTATTTAATAATTCTTCTTTCAAATCTGTTTGCTTTAAATAAATTTCTTCTAAAGCAATAAACTCAATCGGTGTCCTAGATCGCCAGCAGATCGGTGTTTTATGTAGTATTTCTTCCATCTTTATTATATATCCTGTTTCTTGTAGATCTTTTACTATTTGTTCTCTAGCGGTTTCAATCTTTAGACCTGCATATTTACCTGCTAATTCATTCATTCTTCCGTCATAATTGATAATATAAGTAGGTTCAATATTTAACTCACGTAGGATTCTTATATCTGTATAATCACCAAAACTACAAATCATTACTAGTCCTGTTCCGAAATCCTCTTTCGCGGCTGGATGAGCTATGATTTTGATTTCTTGATTAAATATAGGAGTTTTTACGACTTGGCCGTTTAAATGGGTGTATCTTTTATCGTTTGGATTGAAGATGATTAACTTGCAGGCTGGAATTAATTCTGGCCTTGTTGTTGCTACAATTATGTTTTCATCATGAATGAATTTTATGTAATAGAGTTTGGTTCGCTTTTCTACATATTCGACCTCTGCATCAGATATAGCTGTATGACATGAGTAACAATAATTCGAAGTTTTCTTGCCTTCGTAGATTAGACCTTTTTTGTATAACTCTATGAATGTTTCTTGTGTGAGCTTCCTGTATTCAGGATCATCTGTTTCGTACATACCACCAATTTCATATTTCTTATTCCAACTGTTATAGCTATGTCCTAATAATTTGAATGTTATCAGAGATTCACTACCTGATCTATCAAGTAGTTCTTTTGCTTTCTTTATGAATTCTTCTCTAGACACATTGAACATATTAATTCCGTAAATTTTTTCTGTCTGGATTTCTATGGGTAGTCCATTTCTGTCCATTCCTATCGGAAATAAGACGTTGTAGCCCATGAGTCTTCTAAATCTAGCAATAGCATCCATCCATGTGTAAGTGTATGCTTGACCTATATGAACCGGTGTATTGACGTAAGGAGGGGGAGTGTCTATGCTGTATACCGGTTTGGCTGAATTAATATCAAATTTGTAAAGGTCTTCTTTTTCCCATAAATTCAATATTTCTTCCTCTAAAGTTTTGGACCAGATTTTATCCTTTATCTTTGGTTCAAATTTGTGTTCCATTACTACAACACGTGGATTATTTGCCTTTATAAAATAATCATATTACTTGGGTCTGAATCGAAGTAAAGCTCCTATCCCGCCAAAGCTTTTAAACATTTGTCCATGTTCTGTTTGTGATGATACAACCTCTACATTAGCACCAGTCATCATAGCTTTAGAGCTCAAGTAGTCTATTATGTCCTCTTGTTCAACTTCCCAATCCGTTGAACCGCATTTCGGGCATGATTGATTGTTTTGATTCGATTTTACTGAAAAGACGTCTTGGTTTTTGACGATCTTTTCTATTTCAAATTTACATTTTTTACATCGAAACAAAAGACGAACCATATTCAAATCCTCAGACACTATTACAATATCGGCTGAATTGTTATTTATAGCATTCAAAACATTCTGGAGACCATATGTGGCTAAACCATAGTCTTTTGATGCTTCTGAAATAAATCGTTCAATAATTGTATCTTCTTGAATTAGTCGTACATCTTGTAGTATTGATGTTCCTTTTTGTAATATTTCTCTTATTCCTTCTTCACCAGTATACGAAGTATCTATTGTTGCTATGACTGCCTTCTGTAAACGATAGTCAAGGTAGTTTCCTTTAAGAAAGTTTTCTTTTGTCGGTCCTGGTCCTCCTAATAGAATCTTCTTGGTAGGAGTTTCTTCTATGAATATCTTATATGCATGAGCAGCCACTCTAGTAAAAAAATCATTTATTTCATTCTCTCTCAATCTTTCAAACCTTCTTGCTGATTGACCTCCCTGTCTGTGTTTTCCAGCTATTCCCGATGTTAAGGTTTCAACTATTTCTAGATTATTACCAACTAATCTTCCTATCGAAGCTTCAGATGTATCAATTGAAATGATGCCTATAACTTCTTCTGTTTTCAAAGTATCCTTCAAAAGGTCTAAGTGAAAATGGTCATCACATCTATACAGATATGTATTTATAGGTCGAGGAGGAATAATTTCATATAGTTGTATTGTTTCTGTATTTGGTCCATTCTCCGGAAGTGCACCACAAAATATAACAAGACCCGTGTCTGGAACGTTTTTATATAATTTTAAACGCTGGGTAACTCTGGTTAGAGCGTCTAGAACATGATTTCTTGTAGTATCGCTTTTAATATTCGAAGCTGTACCTGCTTCCTCTTTGAGATTATTGATGACATCATATAATGGTTTTTTGGGAGGAATATAAAGTGAGATAAGTTCAGTTCCTCTTCCCTGTTTATTGCTTAATTCAGTAAGCAAACGGCGGATTTTGTAATTTGTTACAGAGTCGTATTTTGACATGACCAGTTAACCTCTAAACTTTTATCAATCTTTTTTCGAAGCTTGGAGAGATTGAAAAGGATAGTAATTAAAATTAGCGGTTCAATTTTCTATTGGCAAAATATAAATAAACTACCAGACATAGTATCTGTAATAAAAAAGTTTTTTGAAACTAATGATTATAAATTTATCTTAGTAGCTGGAGGTGGAGAGACAGCCAGAAAATACATTAATATCGGACGATCTTTCGGTGGGAATGAAGGATTATTAGATGAAATGGGTATAAGAAGTGCTCAATTGAATGCAAATTTGCTTTTATGTCTTTTGAATGATTATGCGTACCAAGTGATACCGGATACCATAGATGAATGTATCAAGGCTACCTACAGTAATAAAATTGTAGTAGTAGGAGGGTTGCATCCGGGTCATAGTACAAATGCTGTGGCAGCTTTAATAGCTGAACGTATTACAGCTTCAATGTTTATAAATGCAACTGATGTTGATGGTGTCTACTCGGAGGATCCTAAAAGATCCAAATACGCCAAAAAATTGGAAAAAATTCATGTATCATTGCTAAAAAGTATGATACAAAAAAAGCAGTTCAAGGCAGGATCTTATGAATTAATGGATCTTGTTGCAGTTAATATAATTGAACGCGCCAAATTACGAACAAAAATTATTAAGTGTACGCCAAATGATTTGGAAAAAGCAATCATGGGCGAGACTATTGGAACAGAAATTGAAGTATAGTATAATTCTAATAATTGCATTTTATGCTCAGTATGCGCGGGGGTTCCCGAGCTAGGTCAATGTCATAAGCGACTAAAGGGGGCAGTTGTATGCCCAAACTCAAGATCTGCTGGCGAAGGCCTTCGTGGGTTCAACTCCCACCCCCCGCATTGATTTGCTTTTTATTGTATTTCAATATAATAAGAGCTCATGAGTCAGTGCATTAATAATACCGGGTTTTGTTGTTAACATCAATCATTTGCACTTTTGCTTGAGTATTGTGCTTTTCCTAATCGTTATGCTTTTCTTGTAGATTAGTATGTTAATTCTTTATTGTTGTATGATATTATTCATTTTCGTCAAGCAATAGAATAATTTGCTCTAGGGATTAATTACTATTGAGGCATTATGTTAACTAATTTTTAAAAGTGTCTTATGAGTAGTTTTGGATACGGATAGTTATGGCAAATAATGATATGAAAGTCAAATTGCTTAAACGTATGCTAGCACATAATATTCAACTTGATCCACATATTTTTGATTTTTTGGATCTAAACAGAGACCAAGATGAATTGACAGATTTTCTACTTGATATTGCTAATAAATACAAGGTTAAGGGAAAATTTTTCAATGTAATAACACTGGACATGATAAAGAATGAGTTAAGTAAGAACAACTCGGATAAGAAAATCACGTTTTTTAAGTTTACTAAAGTAAAGGACTTTCTAATAGAACTAGAAAAACATAATACACAAACTATATATGCAGAGATGCTTAAAGATCGTATAAGAAAGAGCATTAATATTTTCAAATCCAGGTTAGACTTCAAAGATGTAGTGTCTATTGCTAACTTAAAAAGGAGCTTTGATACTACTAATATATTAAGGATTTGCGGTTTAGTATTTAATAAACAGTTTAAAAAGAATGAAGTTACGTTTATGGTAGAGGATCTATCTGACCATATTGAAATTCATGTACCTTATGACGTATATTATAGATGTGGCGAGGTTTTGTTAGATGAATGTATACTTATTGAGTTGCGAAAGAATAATGATTCATTTGTTTGCATAAAGTTTTACCATCCTGATGTAGGAGATTTAATAGATAATAATTGTAAAGATGACGTGTATGTTGTATTTTTATCTGGTTTAGGTATAGGTCAAGAGAATTTTGATAATGATTCTTGGGAAAAATTGGTTTCTTGGCTTAATGGTACCCTTGGCGACAAGGAAATTGTTGATAATATAAGATTACTAGTAATTGTTGGTGACATTGTGGATGTTTCTGGTTTTAGTAATTTAGAGATGAGTGATGCTTACGAAAATGTGTTTCACCTTTTACAGAGAATACCACCAACGATTAAAATTATAGTGTTACCCGGAGAAAAAGATGCAAGTAGTTATTTTTTGCCTCAGATTCCAATTATACGAAGTTTTTCTAAATCACTGCACTCCTTAAAGAATGTTCAACTAGAGAGTAATCCATCTTATTTCCAAGTCAATGAAGCTAAAGTTCTAGTATTTCATGGTCAATCCCTAGATGATGTTCGTAGACAAATAAGGAATAATGATTCTGCTACCGCTGCCATGATAATGTTATTAAAAGCTAGGCATTTAGCTCCTTCTATAAACCTTTTATACAATTTGTATCCTAGTACAAATGATGTTTTGTTTATTGATGAGGTGCCAAACATCTTCGTTTGTGGTCATTTATCGCAGAAAGAAGTCAATTACTATAAGGGTATTTTGCTTGTAAGCTTGCCCTCTTGGAATAAGAACTTGGATGTATTTGGTGGCAGGTGTGCTGTGGTTAATTTAAGAACTTTGGAAGTATTATGGAGATGATTCTAAATTTTTAATAATATCATCTTCTTCGAGAGCCATTATCACAGTGTCATATGGTGCTGTTAATTTTATTTTCTTCGATCTTCCTAGACGACCTTGACTAATTACTGGAGCTGATATAAGGCCAAGAGTATCTAGTTCGTTTAAGATTGAGCTTACTCTTCTTTGTGTTAGGTTTTCTATACCAATTTTTTTACACATTTGACTGTAGTGAATGTAGATTGACCCTGTTGATGGCCATTCGCTACTTTTTGATATTGTAAATAATACGATTTTTGCGTGTAAAGGAAGAGACCGTGTAGCTTCTGATATTCTGTCTTGTTCTATGCTTTGTGTCGCCATTCTTATGTGTTTGTCGGACACTTGGGTTCCTCCCTCTCTTTCTGCTAATTCTCCTGCAACTCTTAACAGATCTACAGCTCTTCGAGCATCGCCATGTTCAGATCCGGCTAATGCAGCACATAGATTAATTGCTGAGGAAGTAATTGTGCCATCATTGAATGCGAGTTTCGCTCTCTCAGAAAGTATTTGTTGTAATTCGGTAACTGTATAAGGAGTGAAGACTATTTCTTCTTCACTTAAAGAACTCAGTATACGTGCATCTAATGATTCTTTGAACCTTAGATCGTTTGAAATCCCTATAATAGATATGAATGAATCATTATCAAGATTTTCGTTTGCTCTTGTTAATTCATAGAGGAGATTTGTATCGTAATTTCTGACTAGGAAGTCTATTTCATCAATTATAACAGTAAGCATCAGTTTCTGTTTTTTGATAGTATTTATGACACGATTAAATGCTTCACTAATGGATAATCCTGTAAAAGGTAGATGAAGGCCTATACTGGATGCTAGTTCAAATAGAACTCGATATTCTGTATTTGCGTTTCTAGCATTAATATAAGAGTATATGTAGTTAATTTTGTTTTCTTCTGCTTTTTTGAAAAGTTTATTTATTGTAAATCTCGCAACTACGGTTTTTCCTGTTCCAGTTTTTCCATATAAAAGAATATTTGAAGGTTTATTCTTTAGGAGTATTGGTGATACGATTTCAGCAATGCTTCTAATTTGTAAATCACGAAAAAGAATATGTTCAGGAATGTATTCATTACGAAGAACGTTCCTATCTTTGAATATTTTCTTATTTGAAATTGTTCTAGAGAAAATGTCCTCAATTATATCATTTGTATTAGGCATTTGACCGTCCCCCCTTTGTTTCCACTGTAATTATCGAATTAAAATTGTTTTTTATTAATATGAAATAATATACCGATAATAAATGTCACTACGATTATTAAGAAACATTTGTCAATATATGTTAACAATTTAATTAATTTTTATCTTTTATGTTCAGATCTGTTTAGTTATTTCCATTGGAAGACAAGGGGTACCCCTAATGTGTAACTAATTATAAAGTACATTACTTATTAACAATTAACAACAGTGAACTGACCCCTTTTTTTCCACTGCAACCACTGGAAGGTACCAATGAACTTTATCTACATTACATTGTTAACAATAATTCTCTTGTTAGTTAACTTCTAAAAAAACAAACAAATAATATTATATAAAAGTATCAACTTTTAATATTGAGTAATAAACTCAAAATTACATTCCAGGATAACATAGGAAACAAATATTCAATTCAGATTGAGGGTAAGGTAGAGACAGATAAGATACATAAAATTCTAGAAATATATCAAACGTTAAACGACGATAGAGAAAATCTTAACAATGGAGAAACCGATAGTTTATACAATCGTCTAATTTCAATAATAAATAACAATTTTAGTTCTAGACTTTTTACATCAGCTGACATACGTGAATACTATGAAGACACGTACTCGGAAAATATTAAACTTGCAGCAGTAAGCACCTACTTGGCTAGGTTCAGTATACATGGTTTACTAAGAAGAGAAAAGAAAGGAAGAACCTGGGTATACAAACTTGTTACATCAAATCACAATATCAAGGAGAATGTTACATCACAAGAAAGGCTTAGTTACTAAGAAACTTTTTACCATCTTCATTAATCCTATATACATATGGTTTCTTTTCGCTGATTCTAGTTACAAGCCCCTTATCAGTCAGCTGTTTCATTAAACGAGCTGCATGTTCTCTCGTGCATCCTAACATTTCCATTACTTGTAAGGCCGTCATATCATTATTCAATAAAGCATTAAGAATCCTTCTAACACTATCATTAGACTTCGCAAAGCTATGTGCCATAATAATTTGGTCATTATCAAGAATTTCCTTTTGAGCACGGTTACTGCTTTTGTTAGAAATTAGAGCTTCTACTTTAGCGCCAAGTATCTCATAATTTACCGCAATTTCAGCTAACCGTTTATCTTGCTTAGCAAGTCTTTCCTCTAAAGCCATTAAGACGTAATTTGGTGGTCCGTCAGTTCTGGAACCAATTCTAAATAAATAAATGGCTACAGCTATGAAAATAATATCTATCACAATTGTGATTATCACTGTAACTATATCTATCGTAACATCACATCACAGATTACCCAGCAATAAATCTTTCTATCGTTGTACAATATTAGATACAAAAGCATTTATTACCCTTTCAATTTCTATAGAATTATCCGAACGTTCTTCGCTCATAGTCTTTAGTAGCCTTGATAAATCCACAATTTGACTTAAGAAAAGGTCTCCACCTAAGCCTAATAAATCAACTAGTAACAAAGTAAGTATACATTTCCGAATCACAATAGAAGCTTGTTTGTATGATCTATCAAATGATCCAAATGTCGTATTTTTATCTCTTAATTTAATTGAATTCTTGATTTTTTCACCGTTTTTTTCCGCAAATTTTCGACAAAGCAGAGTATCAACTTGGGTTTCTGATAAATAAGAGTTTTTCAAGAGAGAACTTATAACTACATTACTTAGGTATGTTCTAATCATGCTATTCCGTTAATACACTACTGTATAAAAGAATACCTGCATTGTTGAACCTTATAAAGGATTAATTTCTAACGAAATACATGGGAAGACGAAGACGTAGACTATATAAACCAATCAAAAAGACAATACCTAAAATATTTGGTTGTCCACGCTGTGGAAGTCTATCCGTCAAAATAAGTAAGATTAATAACGAAAATAATCAATATGTGTTCAAGGTAGTTTGTGGAAACGACAAGTGTGGTTTAGCAGATAACATCACAACATCACAACCATTAGATTTTATAGATATATACAACATGTTTGTAGATCACTTTAATAAAAAAGTAATAGAATGAATATTCAAAATGTCTATCGAAAACTATATAGAAAGAAGATTATCAAAAAGGAAACATTTACTATTCACATTATTAGATGCCGAAGAACCAGTAAATCTGGAAGAGAAAATCAAAAAGATAGAAAGATGTGACGTCGACGCACTTTTAGTAGGTGGAAGCACAATAGCTGACCAAATAATGCTGGACCAAACAATACAACAAATTAAGAAAATTACTACAATACCCGTGATTTTGTTTCCTGGTAACATCACAGGAATATCACAAAAGGCAGATGCAATCTTATTTAGCTCATTACTTAACTCAGACGACCCGTACTTTATTATAGGTATCCAGGCTCTTGCGGCACCTATAATAAGAAAATTCAATCTTGAAGCAATACCTATGGGATATATTATTATTGGAGAGGGTCAAGCTGCTGGATTCGTTGGAAGAGCGAGAAGCTTTCCACAGGATAAACCCGAGCTTGTGGCGTCATATGCTTTAGCGGCTCATTATTTGGGGATGCGTTATGTTTACTTGGAAGCAGGGTCTGGAGCGAAGGAACCGGTGTCACCTAGAATTGTAAAATATGTTAGAAAAATATATCCTGGAAAATTAATGGTCGGCGGCGGAATCAAGTCACGAAAGATCGCTGCTAAACTAATTTCTGAAGGAGCAGACATTCTAGTCATAGGTAATCTGGTTTACGAACAAAACTTTGATATTACTTTAAAGAATATAAGCGAAGAAATACATATAGATGTCTAAATGGTACCTGGCACAAAAATCCCAACCAAAGATACTAAAGACGACGATTACTTAAACGATGTAATATCTAAATATCTTGATATAGCAGAGAATGCACGCAGTAAGGGCATAGATCCAAGCAACCAAATTGAATCAAAAATCCTGACTGATTTTCGTAATCGATTTCAAGAATCAATTAAAATAAATAACATATCAGATTTTCTGAATGAGATACAAGAAAATAGTATTTCAAACGTCTTTAGTATCTTGAGGAATTTTGTGAAAGGCAAGTACGGCTTCTATGTGGAAACCGAGGAAACAATCAATAAAGCACTAAGATTAGCAATTGTTGTTCTTACGAATGGTTGTGATATTAAGGCAACGAATTTTATACATGTTATAATAAAAGAAGACGAACGAAAAAATAAGTATTTTGAAGTCAAAATCAATGATTCCTATAAATTTATTTCAGCTTATAAAATATTTATATCATTACTGTTAGTAGAAGAGATAAGAAAAGCATACAATTATGAAAGAAAACCAGACCAAAAAGCCTTAGAAGCTTTGGATATACTTCAAAAAGGTGTTTATTTATCCAATAGTTTGCTATATAACGAAACGAAAACTCATTTAATAAAATACATTGTTGAGAAGTTAAGCTTTATTATATCATTCAAAAACAACAAAACGGATGTAAATAAAGAGCCAACCTCATCTGTGTATTATTTAAGGAACCTAATTAAGTTTATAAATAAAGTATTTATCAATAGAATTCAAGAAAATATAGCAATAATTGAAAGGTTGAAATTAGATAGCTGGTCATGGTTAAAGGATTTAATTATATACAATGATAACAACCAAAATGATTCTCGTTACAATGTAGTGCTATGCAATCCAAGTGAAGGGGGTTTCCAATTACGAGTTGGCGAAGCCCAAAATACATTTGGTAATTTCGTAGGAGTACATCCTTCCATATTCGAGATCTTCAGTGATTTTATGTACGAAGGTTGTAATGCAATTATTAAAATAAGAAAAAATAAGCTGTCAGTATGCAAACTTGTTTCTGTCAATTCACTTACTCCTCCTCTCGTTAAGCTGTCGTCTGGCAGTACCAAAAGATTAGATAATGTTGCAGTAGCGCACCAAATTAAACAAAAAATCGAAAAAATATTATCGTTCGGAGATATTCTAATTCCAATGCGGGTATTGCCGATTAACATAAGAAAAGATGTAACGGAAAGTTGCAATGATCAATTATGGTTAAACGAGATGTTTCAAAAGATTCATATAAATGCGACTTCAGAAAGCGTGAAAATTATTAATTCTATAGCAGAATTGACTGACAATGGATTATTTTTCAATCCTAAAATAAAAGAAATCGTTGATATTAGTCGACAACTAAGCATACCATTGCATAGTATAGCAAATTTAGAATGGAGTAAGATAAATGCTAAGGAACTCGATACATTATATGAACAAGTTGTCACACCACTATTTAGTAATGAACGCATAATAGCATTGAATCTTAGTTCTTTATTAGACAAATTAGGCATCGAGTACGAATTTACAAATAAAGGATTAGTTGTGTCAGAAGAACATGCTTATTTGCTTTCACAATTACTAAAGAAGAAACCAGATACAAATGAAAATAAATCAATTTATGTCTTATTAAAAGAAATTTCAGGAATTGAAATTGTCCCTAAAATTTATGTAGGTTTGTCAATTCCACAAAAAGTAAAAATTAAAAAATCTGAAAATGAATTTCATGGAATACTACCAGCAATTAAAACCGATACATCTGGTAAACACTGTGACATAATATCCTTTTGTAAATCTGCCAAAAAAATAACTTCAGTCATTTATTTTTGTGATGTTTGTTCCAAATATATACCTTACAGTAAGTGCCCTTTATGCAACAGCCAAGCTAAGGAAGCCTTCTATTGTGAACAATGTGGAAAAATTAACAAATACAATATATGTTCTGTTTGCAGTAATACGACCAAGAGTACTGGTCCAGTAGAATATAATTGGGACGAACTCCTAGTAAAGGCCAGCTCAAATGCACATACACAACCTTATGCTCCATTAATAGGACTGAATAACGAAACGGAGTTTGAATCAGTTGAAAGATTAGAGAAAGCTATCCTAAGACAAAAACATAATATTAAGGCTTCAATTGATGGAGTAACGAAATTTTACATAAATAATCTTCCTCTTAAATTCTTCAAACCAAATCAAATTTCTGTTAACAAAGATACTCTATTAAAACTAGGATACCAAGAAGATATTTTTGGTAACAAACTTCAATCTAATGATCAAATACTACCAATCAAACCTCAGGATGTTATTATATCCTACAAACTTGCAGATCAGCTTAGGAGAGTGGCAGATTTTATTGATGAAACATTAAGGTCATTATATCAACAAGAACCTTTTTTCCAAATAAAATCAATAGACGACTTAATTGGCCATTTGGTTGTAGGTATTCCACAAGGTAATGAATGCGGTATTGTGGGAAGAATAATAGGTTTCACACAATTAGACGTATGCTTTAGTAGCACTCAATGGAGCACTTTTACCAAAGGTATTAATCAAAATAATGAATATGCAATTATGTTATTACTCGATGTGTTACTTAATTTTTCGAAGAAATTTTTGACTAGCGAAGGAACAATTTATATGAATCCATTCTATTTGCAATTGAGGACTACTCCAATTTCGATCAAGGATGCTAATGCATCTTTAAATACTTCTTACTTGAATACAATTAAAAAAATATGTAATGAAAGAAAAATAAATTTAACAACAGAAGGATTTAAAATTTTTTATTCTGAACATGTAGATATGTTGAGTTTATGGTCTGAAATTTCAGATAGCATACAGATACCAAGGAGCAAAGCCGAAAAAAGTCTAGTTAACTTGGCACAAATTCAATTATCTCTTGTTAATAAAACCATCAATTTGACGAATGATATAATCATAAACATGATTGAAGATTATCTTATACCCTTTTTGACAAAGCAAATGAGAGAATTTGGAACGAAATATAGATGCCAGTATTGCAATAAAACATACAGACGTCCTCCGATGAATGGTATATGTATAGTATGCAATAAACAAATGAAACCTACTGTTTCGTTAGATGCAATTGAGGCTATTCATAATTTTATTACCGTTTTAAGCGAATCTATTAGCATAAATCAAAAATCACATGAACAATTAACAATAATCAAGGAAAATATTTCTATCTTAAAGTATGGAAGAAAACAGATTACATTACTCGATTACTAGTAAAATCAAAATATTGATATGCAGGAGTATTCTTAAATGCAAACTTAATTTCTTCAAATTGGGAACGTAAAATTTTAACTTCTTTTCGTACGTCATCTAACGATCTCCTTTTCAAAATCACATCGCTTATGAGTTTAGCAATATATTTCATTTCACTGGGAGTCATCCCGAGCCTCGTTAGCTCCTGCACGCCGAACCTTAATCCTCCTGGATTCTCAAAATGTCTCTTTGCCTTGATATCAGAATGTATCATATTTCTGTTGGCTATTATATTTGCTTTTTCCAATTCACGCTCCAGCACTCCTCCACCTATTTCGGAAACATCTATCAATACCTGATGTGATTGCGTATAACCAACCTTCTCTCCTATTACCTTGACGCCTTCTGCTGCTAGGCCTTCTGCTAGACTTTGTGCGTTTCTAATTATTGCTGATGCATATTCCTTGCCAAATTCTAACATTTCAGCAAAAACAATTGCTTTTGCAGCAACGCTATGTAGATGATGATTTGATAAATTAGAGGGAAAAGCCGCTCTCTTTAGTATATCTCTATATTTATTCCATGAAAGAATTATACCTCCTTGAGGTCCAGGAAGGGTTTTATGAGTACTTCCTGTTACTATATCTGCTCCTTCCCTTAATGGGTCTTGAAACTTGCCACCAGCTACAAGCCCTAATACGTGAGCTGAATCATACATTATGGTTGTTCCAATCGACCTTAAATATGATTCGAGTTGTTTTATTGGATGAGGAAAAAGGAATACAGATGCACCAAAAATTGCTAATTTAAGTTTTTTCCCTTCTTTCCGTATATTCTCGATTCTCTCAATTGTCTTATCAACATCAATATTCATAATTTCTTCATTAAAAGCAAAGTATCTTACATCTAATCCACGTACGGCACCAGCGGTACCACCTAGTTCGTATTTTCCATATGAAATATGACCACCATTAGGTATTGAAAGAGCCATTACAACATCACCTGGTTGAGTAAATGCGGTGTAAGCGATCAGATTAGAATTGACTCCTGATATAGGCCTTACATCAACGAATTCACTGCGAAATAATTCTGCTGCGAGTTTTATTGCTATCTCTTCAACATTGTCCATGTAGGTGCAGCCTGCGTAAACTCTTTCACCGGGCCAACCATACGGAGAGTGTATTAAATTACACTCTTTTCCGCATAACGATTCCCGAAATCCGATGCCAAGACTTCACGAACAGCTGCACTAACTACATTCTCTGAGGCTATCATTGGTAAGCTTTCATTGAACCACTGATGATGAAGTTTGATATTCTTAATTACATCTTCGAAAGCATCTTTATACATATTCATTTTACATCACTATAATCAGCAACGATTATGGATTTTAACTTTACGTATAATAACTGAAACACTTTGAATTCGATAAAAGTTGTCACTTATTAAAATAAAGAAGTTTTGTCAATGCAATTTAACTGTACATAGAATTATATACGAATCAGAGAATGTCTTAAGTATTAACAGATAATTTGAATTTTTTTACAATATACATATCATAACATTTAATACCCTAGCAAAACGTAAAAAGGGGATTGTATCATCTTCTAAGGCGGAATGAGTCAAAAAAAGAAGAAAAACGCACCTTTACCTGCTTCTAGTGCAGGTTTATTGCGATTTTTCGAAGATGATACGCCAGGAATCCGTGTTCGCCCAGAAATAACAGTAGGTTTAGGTATTTCTCTAATAGCAATCTCTATTATTCTCTTATACTTAGCCTCAATACACATTTTAGTAACTTAAATACGGCCGGTTGCATAAAGGATGGATAAAATAGAGGAGGACACAGAGTCTTCAAACTCAGAATTAATTAAAAGATACCGATTCTTATTTACGTTGCCTAAATCAAGGATGATATCCGTTTTGATGGGCATCTCAGGTTATGTTGCATTTCCTTTGAGTTATTTAATCAAATTTAAACCATTTGTATTTGAGATTGTTACTGTAGCATTCATTCTTGGTGTTACTGGCATTATTGTATTATATATAATTAACAAAACAATAAAAAAATCAAAAATATTGGATTTAAGGCGACTGTCAATATCTATAGCTTTTATAAATATTATTTGTATCATATCATTTCTCGTTACTAGTTATGTATTACCGTTTAACAGAATTATGGCAGTCTATATACTGATTTTGTTTGTTCAAGCTGCCATCAGTCTAATTATTTTTGTTCCATTATTATCAGGTAACTTTAGTAAAAGTTCTATGATTGTAATTTTACTAATTCTTCCTCAAGTAGTAACTACTTTATCGCAAACACATATATCTTTTTCGTCCGATACAATAGCAGCGTGTATATCAGGGATTTTGGTCATATTTTTTGCCTTTATCTCCCTCTATAAGATAAACAAATTCTCATTAAATAAATTCAATACGTCTACATTTGAATTACTTACCTCATTTTTAAATTCATGGATAAATAATGATGGCACAAGCTTAGAAGATTTTCTAGAAAAAAATTCTGAAGAAAAAAATACAATAACTTGGTTAATTCATTTAGAGACAGAATCTAAAAAAAGATTAGCCATGATAATACCTTACATTCATCCAGGACCATTCCATCCCATAGGTAGCTACAATCTCGTTAAAGAGCTAAGTGATTTCTTCAAATCGAGAGGATATGAACACTGCTTTATTTTACATGGGCCTGTCGATCATACGTTTAATTTATGTTCAAGACAAGCCGTAAATGAATACTTAAATCAATTAATTTTAGATAAAATCGAAAGTAAACATCTAACCGCAAGTTTGCCAAATTCAAAATTGCTGGATGGAATTCGATTAACAATGCTTACACTTAATGATAAACAAGTGGCTTATTTGTCAAGTAGTGAGTCAGGACTGGAAGATTATCCTCCAGATTTTGTGTATGAGTTATCATTAAGAGGAGTTCTCGATAAAATAATTGTTGTCGATTCTCATAATTCTATCGGACCGACACCTAGCAAGGAAGTAGTAAACAGAATAATTAATGAATTAGTCAATGATAGAACGAGGAGAACAAAAGAAGTAAAAGACATCAAGGTCGCTTTCACTACAATTACTAAAGAGGAGTTAGGAAATGAAGAGGATGTTGGGTATAATGGTATTGGAGTATTATTGATACAAATGTATAATCATTTATATGCACTTGTCAGCGCGGATGCTAATAATGCACTTTCTTCTGTGAGAAAGACAATCCTGAAAAATCTCCAAGTCTATAACATAAATCTAATAGATTTAACAACTTCCGATACACATTTTAATGCTACAAAAGTAAAAAATCCCAGAGGATACTTCCTTTTAGGAGAAAAAACACCACAAGAACGTCTTGCTAATACCATTACAAATGTATGTCTTGATTTACGCAGATCATTGGAACCAGTTAGATCATCAATAAAAGTATGGAACAATTACGTTAAGGTCATTAAACCATCAATTTATTCTGACTTTAATGATATCATACAAAAATCAATAAATATGCTTAAGGTAGTTTCATTGGTCATTTTCTCTTCAGTAATTATTGGTTTGCTTGGAGTGCTCTTAATGTGAACAATTTAATCATTAAATTCATATAATTAGTTTATATAAAATAAGATAATGGATGACTCGTATCTTAATCGAATCATAGATGAAATCTCATCCAAGTCAGCATTAACGAAAGAAGAAATTAGTTCCTTAATACAGAAGAAAAAATCTTCAATAGGTTCAGGCTATTTAACTGACACAGGTGCAGCATATCTTGTGGCTTCAGATTTAGGTTTAACATTATCAGAAATTAAAACGAAAATTTATAAATTAAATGAATTAATTTCTGGATTAAACTCAGTAAACGTATATTGTCATTTTTTAATGCTTTCGCGGCCAAGAACATTTATGAGAAAAGATGGAACAATCTCTGAATATTTTAAGATGCTTGTGTTTGATGATAGAATAATTAATCGGGTTCTAATATGGAACGCAGAAACAATAAATAAGTTAGACCAAAAAATTGGTGAGCCAATTATTTTGGAGAATGTCAATACAAGACTGGGTAGAGACAGGAAGATAGAAATTCACACTACAGAAACGACTAAAATCAGACAACAAAGCGATACACCGAAGACATATAAAGTAATAATAAAAGAAGTTAGAGAAATAAATAATGAAGAAAACGACATAGTTGTCTCTGGGGTATTAAGCTCTAAACCTAGAATAATGGAATTCAATAGCAAAGATAATTCAATCAAGAATGCAGTTTCATTTTTATTATCCGATCGTAGTTCATCTGTCAATCTTAGGGTTGTCATTTGGACTCCGACTACAGAACAATTAGACCTCCTAGTTCAAAATAAGGAGATCGTTTTGATTAATGTTAAATGTAAAATAGGAAGAGAAAGAAAATACGAAATTCATGGTGATGCAGATACGAAAATTATCGTTACTGAAGACAAAGATAAAAGAGGCCAAGTGGAAAATCAATTTATCGTTTTATCACTTGGAGCTCCTAATATATTCACCTCGAGCAGAACTTTGTTACTTGGTAACGGCAACAACATAATGAAACTAACTGTTTCAAATGAAGATGTGGATTTAGTAGAAAGTCTTAATATTGGTGATATAATAGAAATAAAAAATTATTATATTAAGAATGACCAAATATTATTAAATAATTTTCAAGATAATACTAAACTAATAGGTAGTGACGAATCAGCGCTAAGTAAATTTACCGTAAACATAAAGGGTCTTCAAGAAAGGTCAACCCCTATAATAATCGAATTGGTCGCCCTTTCTAAATCTATTACCAAAACAATTAAGCTCAGAAATGGTAAAAGTATACTAAAAACAGAATTATTGGTGGGAGATGAAACTGGAGAAGCTCAATTATTCGGATGGGAAAATCAAGGAAAGCAATTAGTTTCGATACTACCAGGTACGCGGTTGTTAGTTTATGGCGCGCTACCAGCTAAACAATTTGATGGTAGTTTTTCATTACAGTGCAGAGAGTATACTCAGGTAAAAAGGATAATGGATTGAATTCTTTTTGTAATAAAAATTATAATTAGTTACTACTTCTTTCTAGAATAATATTCATAAATAAAAGCAGAAATCAATCCAGTAGCAAGGAAAACAAAAATTACAATACTCGCAAAAGAATAAAACTCATTAGGAGACAACTCCTTTGATTACAAAAGTCTCTTATTAAAACTTAAAATAACTATCATTTTAGTCGGTTCTTGCCATGCCGGGGTAGCTCAGCCTGGTTAGAGCGCCAGTCTCCCTAAAAGGGGCGTTACTCATAATCTGGAGATGGAAAGAATCTACCAGAAGCCAGGGGTTCAAAACCCCTCCCCGGCACCCTGGTAAACGCACTCAAACGGAATTCATACTGAAATCTAGCATCTGTCGATAAGATGAATTCGGCATAAAAAGAACTTTGTTAACAATGATAAATATTAAAGTAACGTAAGCAGAAACTTGTACATGAATAAAAGAACTATCGAAGAATCAAGTAATTTGTATATTTTTGACGATACTACAAAATATATTTCATTAAGTTTGGCCTTAAAACTCACATTTTTTGAAAGTTTACTTTGCAAAAACATTCGAAATTATCTACATCCAATAATATAATTATGAATGTCACATTTTAAATATACTGGCTAATTATTTCACTATATGAATTAATTGTTTCTATATCTACCACGCCGTAAACCACTTCGTTAGTACCATCTGGAAGAACAATAGGTAATCTAGAGATAAAACCTGGTAGCTCAAATCTGTCAATTATATCATGATTGTTACTCTTGAATATTCTAGTAAAAAAACCGTTTTTAGAAACAAAACAATAAACATAATCAGGTGACCTTTGCCCAAACCCAGCCGACCTACCCCCAGCAGCATATGACTCTTGTAATTCAAATAAAAAAATAATATTTGGATTGGTTAATTTTGTAAGGTTTATATGGTCCAAGGAAACTATAATTTTTTTGTTCTGTTTCTTAATTAACGATACGAATTCGTCTAAGGACAACATGTAACGAATATTTGCTTCTAACATATAAGTGCTATGTTGATGTTCTTGATTTTTATTTTGTCTTTCCATATATGGGTTGATTATCTATAATTTCGTGGATATTGTTTTGATTATTTGGTAAGGTGCGTGCCGACAGTAGCCCTCTTTTTGTTCTAGGTGGGATTAGACTAAGTGGTCTACCTAGGCCTCCTGTAGGAAAGTCATAGGCCATGTTTGACCTTGCTCCGCATGGGTTGACCGTTTCATCCCTTTACAGACGACCTCCAGCATAAGCTATCATCGCTTTAGCCTGAAAGGGTATCGTTTCTGTGTCATTGCCAACGGTCTCCCGCTATGTCTCACGACATCATGCGTCCTACACAGAGTGAGGAGCTTCCTCGGAGAGGATCTCCGTGACCCACCCACCGGCTCGCACCACATCATATCGAAAACATATAAAATTTAAGCATTTATGTAAAAAAATTATATTAAAAAAATAATTAACTTGAACCGTTTGTACTTCGTACATTTTAATTATATTATAGATTTAGTTTCTTCTATCGCTTTTAAGTAATTGAAGCAGACTTTGATACAGAACGCATGATTTCGGCTTGGATTAGTTGTACGTCTTTATCACAATTAGACTCAGCGTATCTGTCCAAGTAACTCTTATTAATCATGAAGAATCCTTCATGCCACTTAAATTTATTCAACAATTCATAAGCTCTAGACTTGAAACCAAGTATGTATAAAGAAGATGCAAAGGCTTCAGCAGTAGATAGAATAATTGGTCTACCATAGTTTACGGGATTGGCAGAAAGCAAGAAGGGAAGAGATCTCCTTTTTTCTTTGGACCATCTAATACTATTAAATCTATCATTGACATTTTTCCAACTTACATCAAGAACGACTAGTCCTTCCTTTAAAGCAAGAGGAGTGTCAGCTTTTGAAATTAGATGTGTAGCCAAAGGGTCAAGAAGTAACCCATAATTTCTTCTAGCTTTAAATGAAACCAAACCAAAACGCCTAAGCTTCTTAGCCGTACACTTATATGGATCATCTTCATTAAAGTGCATCACGAATAGTCTAGGTCTAGCGAATCTATTTATCATCTTACTCCTAAAGATTTAAAACCCTCTCTAATGAATACTTTGTGAGAAGCATTTGGCTAAAGCGTTTGTACTTATAAACGCAGATTTGGGCGCCGAAGACGAGTTAGTTAGTGAACTAAAGAAAATACCAAATGTAAAGGAAGTCTATGTAGTCTATGGCGTTTACGATCTGATAGCCAAGGTCGAATCAGATGATATGGAGAAAGTCAAAGAAACAATAACATGGCATATAAGAAGACTAGAGAAAGTAAGATCAACTCTAACAATGATAGTCGTAGAAGAATAATCATAGTTAACCTTTTTTCCTGACTACTCTGACACGTTAGAGTCTTGACCATATTACACGTTGGGATCGATGATACAGATTCCAAGAAAGGAATGTGTACAACTTATCTGACTGCAGTGATTCTTGATGAACTGGATAAATTGAATATAAAACCCATAGACTTTCCAAAACTAATTAGATTAAATCCAAATTGTCCTTATAAAACGAGAGGTAATGCAGCACTATCATTCTCTTTACAAATAGACGATGAAATGGTTAACATGATTAAGAAACTGGTACTAGAAAACGTTGAACGATATGCAGATTTAAAAGAAAAAGGAACAGACCCGGGAGTAGCTTTTCTTTGTGGACGAATACCACAGCGCCTTAATGAGTTTTCTCGAAGAGCAATGTATGAGATATTGACTATTAAAGAAGCAATACAATTATCTCGAGATATTGGAGCACAACTGTATAGATACAAATATGGAAGAGGGATTATCGGAGCGCTAGCAGCTATCGGCAGCAATCTAGAAAGAAATAATACATTCGAATTAATAACATATAGATTACCTAAAAACAGGGGAACTAAACGAAATATAGATTTACAGTCAGTAATAGAGATGGATAGATTAACTTTTCCATACACTTTTGACAATATCGACTACGAATCAAAGGAAATACGAATAGCACCACATACACCATGTCCTGTCTTATTTGGAATTAGGGGAACCAATCCTGAAATTCTATTAAATGCGATGCGAATGGTAAATCCTAATGAAACAATTGAAAGGTATAGGATTTTTATTAGCAATCAAGGAACGGATGCACATATTCAAAAATCAAGAATCTCAGAGGTAAAAGTGAACAGCTCAGCAAGAATAAGGGGCTTTGTATATTCTCCCCCTATGACTAAGAATGGAGGTCACGTTTTCTTTAAATTGAAAGATGAAACAGGAATTATAAACTGTGCCGCATTTGAACCAACGAAAGACTTTAGAAAGGTAATATTAGCATTGTCGGTTGGTGACGAAATAGAAGTCTTTGGATCTGTAAAAAAGAAGGTAGGATTTCCTATAACGTTAAATTTAGAGAAAATTTATGTTTATAAATTAACTCAGGTTGTAAAGATACTTAATCCATTATGTCCCAATTGCAATAGTAGAATGAAAAGTGAAGGAAGAGAAAAGGGCTATGAATGTACAAAATGTCAATTTAGGATAAAACAAGCAGAGAAACAAAAAGTAGTACTACCTAGGAAGCTGGATGTAGGATTATACGTCGTACCTTCTCGCGCTAGACGACATTTAAGTAAGCCTATAGTACTAGTTGATGAAATATAAAACAACCCAACGAGTTAACTGGTTCTGGCTATTTATGGCGTATTCTCCATGATTTGTAAGGATAGAATAATTTCTTTAATATACTATATTGGCTGGATTTATTATATATTAATAAAATAATGTTACACGTTATCAAGTATGTGTAGATAAATCTCGAAGCCATGCATAAACTTTCTCTATTCTTAAGAGAAAAAGTGCAAAAGGACTAATGTATATAGTAATATATATCTCCAAGTTCCACCTTATTGAGAACTAAAAAACTCAACAACACGATAATTTAATTCAAATACATTCATTTTATCCGACTTGTACGTGATTTAATTAATTAAATTAAAGAAGTATAAAAACACACATAAATATTTAATACAGGATTAAATGGGATGAAATGAAGCAAGTAGATAGCGCGGTGGGGAAGCCAGGCCTATCCCGGCGGGCTCATAACCCGCAGAGCGGTCGTTCAAATCGACCCCGCGCTACCACGAGCCTTAATATCGGTTACTTTATTCCTGCCGAATCGAGTATCCTTTTTGCCAATTTATAGTGAACAGCGTCAATCAATTGTCCATTTAATTTAACAGCGCCTTTCTTTTGAATGGTTGTTTGTTCATAAATATCCAAGACCTTTTTAGCCCAATTGACTTCGTCATTAGTAGGTGAAAATATTTCGTTTATGATATTTATTTGGGAAGGATGAACAGCTAATTTACCTGAAAATCCCATTGACTTAGCTTCGATGGCTTCTGTTCTCAAAACATCCAGATTTGAGACATTAAAACATACTTTATCAATGGGATCTAATCCATATGCTCTAGCTACTATTATAATTAACGTACGTATCATTGTATTTTTATCATAATATTCAACAGAACCTCCAAGAGATAATGCCAGATCAGCAGAGCCAAATGTAAGTGCAATAACACCTTTACTTTTTGCTATTTCTTGCATCTTGATCAAACCACGAGCTGTTTCTATTATTGGAATAACCTTTTTACCGGTTTCCTTGTAAACTAATCCAACATCTTCTTCTGCCTTGGGTAAAACAATACCGTCAATTTTATCCTGATTTACAATGAATTTTATATCATTCTTAAAAAATACACTATCTAATTGGTTAATTCTAATATAAATCTGTTTTTTTAACCTCCTGTGACCAGCTAAAACACTTGCAACTATAGATCTCGCACGCTCTTTTTCATTTGGTGGAACAGAGTCTTCAAGGTCGAGTATAATACAGTCAGCCTGAATTTCCTTAGAAAGAGCCTTCTGTATCATTCTTTCATTATTTCCTGGTACAAAAAGTAAACTTCTTCTTACCATTAATCTGGGATATCGTTTAAGAGGTTCTTAAACTAAATGACTATATCAGAAGGATACCCTGAAAGATTAGTGCTTAAATAGTAACATTACCGCAGAGCGACTTAGTTATGAGCCTAGACTTATCTGATATGTGGAACTTGACAGACGAACAAAAACTGATCATTGAATCAATCAAAAAAGTTTGCGAAAAGTACGACGAGAGCTATTGGAGACGACTGAATCAATTGAGGGAATTCCCAGAAGATTTCGTATGTGAACTAGAAAGACTGGGTCTTGCTGCCTTACCTGTACCAAGCGAATATGGAGGACCATCATTGGGGTTGAAGGAAGCAGTACTGGTGTTAGAAGAAATTAATGCACATGGAGGTAACTCACAGCCATTGCACGGTCAATACTATCTTCTATTTTTATTATCGAAATTTGCAAGCAAGGAGCTAAAAGAAAGGTACTTACCTTCAATTGTAGCTGGCCGAACAAGATTTCAAACTCTTGCTTTAACTGAACCTGAAGTTGGGTCAGACATCCTGAAAATAAAGACAATTGCTAGAAAGCAGTCTAATAAATATGTAATTAGAGGCCATAAAATATTCATATCACGTGTGTTACAAACAGATATAATGCTGGTGGTAGCTAGAACAAAAACGATTGAGGAAGTTGAACATAAAACGGATGGGTTAACTTTGTTTATAGTAAATGTAAAGGAAGCAATAAAGGAGGGTAAATTAATAGTTAATAAAATTAATACAGCAATTAATAGTCAAACTTTTGAACTATTTTTTGATGATTTGAGTATACCGGAAGATAACATTATTGGAGAAGAAAACAACGGTTTTAAATATCTACTTCAAGTATTAAACCCTGAACGCATATTAGTTGCTGCTGAATGCATTGGTGATGCAAGATGGTTCCTTGAAAAGAGTATAAATTATGCAAAAAATCGTGTAGTTTTCAACAAACCAATTGGAAGCAACCAAGGAATTCAATTCCCAATAGCTTCTCTTTATGCTAAACTATTGACGGCTGGTAACTTTGTGTGGAAAGCCGCAAATATTTATGATGAAATAGGTGACTTGAATAGTGATATAGTAGGCAAGTATGCCAACGTTGCCAAATTCATATCATCAGAATGTTCGACGGAAGCTGGAAACATCGCCTTGGACGTATATGGAGCTTATGGTATGACTGAAGACGCTGGTATTATTCGTAAACTATTAGAAAACAGATTATATCGAATAGCTCCTATTTCACAAAATTTAGTCTTGGGATATATTGCACATAACATACTTGATTTACCAAGGTCATTTTAGTGATTTAATCAATGAAATAAGTACAGGATACATGATAATTTTAAAGACTGGACTCTCAACAAAATTGTTGTATCAGTTACTATAGCTAAACTGGCCTTTTAGATACATATGCACAGCTTGTTTATATCCCTCATCTTGTAGATGGATGGAAGCACTGAACGTGGCCGCCATCGTATAGTGGTAGTATCGGGGCCTGTGGAGCCCTGGGCAAGGGTTCGATTCCCTTTGGCGGCCTCTCTATACGATTCTAAACTGTAAAGAAAGAATATTATGAAGCATTTTGATTACAATAGCAAATAATACTTGTACGAACACAAAAACACTCAAATACTGAGAACATTGCTATAAAAAACACGTATCAAGTGATTTATTACATTAATAATATTTACGGAATCAAGTTTATCTTTATGTACATCTTTATAGTCATATATTGTTATGCAATATTACGAAGCTTCAAAAATAGGTTTAGAGAGAACAGAAAGAGCAGCAGAAATATTAGCACAAGTAACTGGATATGCGAAAGGAGCAGTATTTTTGAGACATGAAACCGATGAGTTTGAACCAGTAGGTGAAGAAAACTTCTATGCTATAGTGGAGCTGAAGCCAAAATCAGTAGTAATAGCATTATGTGATGACAGTGGAAACGCCAAGGCAATATCACAATTTTTGCACCCATCTTTAGCGGAAAAACTAGTGGAAAAATTAAAGATGAAGAACATCAAACAATATAGAGGTACTCCATACATTCCTCTTTAGAATAAATTTGGTATAATTTACAAATTATTTGGTATTTGACCAGATTTCAGGTGTAGCACGTACAGCCAAATCTCGCATCATAGAAACTAGCTCTCGTATTTCCCATTGAGCTTGGGGTGCGGTACGTAGATCAGCAATATGTTTAAGATTTTTAGCATTAACAGTCATTACTAGTTTAGTTTTAATTGCATGTGGCATTATATATCTTGCGTCTTCCTTAGGGACTCCTAAAGATATCAATTTTTCAAAACTATCAACACAAAACCGCAAAGCATCATTATATATTTTATAGGCTTCTTCCTTTGATAGAATAGAAGCAGGTATTATGAAAGATTCCCTTGAAGCTGCAGAAAAACGTTGTGATTCTTGGTCGTAAGATGCCATTCTATGCCTGATTAGTTGATGAGTAGTAACTCTGCTTACATCTTCAATTTCGAACATGTAGAATATGTGATCTTCCAGCTCAGAATAATTAATTTTTAATCCTTTATTATCTAAATAATCCTTCACTGCACTTATATTCGTATTCCAAATCAAGTTAACCTTCAATCAACATACCTCCGAAAACTACAGAAATAAACAGGTTCCCAATACCGACTTCCTTTAAAGATTTGATAATAGAAAGCGCTAGTTCTTTAGATTCGTCTTGATAGGTCATTTCAACAAGCGTTCTTGCATTAAGTGAAGCCAAGTACACTTTTGGTTTTAAGCATGTAAATCTGATAAAGGGATTTTTCAAACTAATACTAAAAATTTCTTTTTCACCAAAATCTTCTAACAGTACAAGTATACAGAAGTGTTCAATAACATCGAAGGACTTATCTCGTATGGCTAATTCTATCAAATGTTTCCAGTAGTCTGGACCTTTTGATTCTAACTCAGAAACAAGTTCATTCAATGTCTTTGTACTGTAACATCGTCGCATGGCTAACGCAATAGTTTTTTCTGGATCAGGAGTTGCCCATAATACACTGGTTTTCATTCCTTAAGATTAAAGAATACTATTATAATAATAATTCTAGTTTAATATCTCAAGTATAAATCTGTAATATTATTATAGGACATTTAGTAGTATATTACATAATGATACTTTTAACAATATCAGAAAGCATAGATATTGAAACCGCTTTGGGAATGATCGTACTTGGGATGACTTTGGGTACGATCGTAACTCTGTTGATCATCATGAGCCAGCAAAAATTAAAAAAACACGAGTTAAATAAGAAAATAAATAATAATTCACACTTATATGTACTAGATCAAGTAAACAAGCAGCTAATTCCGTTTTTACCTGAATTTCTAGAAAGATATAACCCCAAAGATGCACGCTTTCTTGGTAATCCCATCGACTTAATCATATTCGATGGTCTTGACAAAGGAGACCTGAAACGTATAGTCTTCGTGGAAACTCGTTCAAGAAGTACACAATTAGATAATAGAGAGCTAATGATAAGAAATGTTATTCAATCCAAAAAAGTGGAATGGGAGATATTGGAAAAAGAATAATTTGTTCATTAGGGAAGGTTTCATGTTTGAAACGAATACTCTCTGTCTCCTTCAGCTGGTGTTCCTTGTTGGCCGATCTTAGTAAGTACAAATCTTGGTTTGGAATGGACAGGCCAATCATCTAATTTGACTTGGCCTGCATGAATTATCTCATATTCTTCGATGGAAATTTTCTTCCTTTGCTCTAACCTCGACATCAAGTCAAGTTTTTTTCTAACAGATCTATTTTCCGCAGAGACTTTTGTAGCCTGTATAAGTGCATGGCTCCCACTTCCGTATCCACAAAGAGCTAATATTTTTTCAGATAGGTCATCAGGATCATTTTCAAAAATGCTATCGAGACCAACGAAAACCGAAGCAGAATAAGAATTTCCTATTAAATCAGGAGCCTTTAAAGAACTTCCTATCTTTTCATTAAAGTTATCTAAGAACTCTGGAAGATTCATGAATTTTCTTCTGAATTCATTATATTCTTTACTCATATAATAAGACAAATCATCTAATCCTTCCCTATTCGGTTCCGGGCCAATTTTGCTTACAATATTCGACCATCTTGGAAGGCTTCGCCATTCATGTATTAACAATGACGCATACGCAGATAATACCATTTTCTTATGCGGATTATGAAATCCTGCCCGGTCTATTAAATCAACGATTGGTCTTCCATCAACTAAATTAAAAATCTTGTAAGTTTTTATAGCGTTAACAAAATTCAACCATGCCTGTTTCATTTCTGATAAGTAAGCTGCATAAGATCTACCTTTACCTACTGTATCCACTAAAGCTATAGTTCGTCCGCCAGGCTTCTTGAAGTCTCCCCTTTCATTCCTTAGCCCCGAGCCTACAGCCTTTGGTATAATCTCAATTAATCTTGGGTCAGCCCCTATTAATAAAGCTGCAGCCGCTGCTCCCTGAGTAGGTTCTTCTTTGCTTCTCAATTCATATTTAGCAATATCTGTAACTAAAACTAAAGCATATTTTCTAGTATTCCAACCAGCAGCAAACCAAGCAGAACTATCTAAAAGCCGTTCCATTCCACTGACGCACGCAAATTTCTGTTCATAACCCATCAAATGAACAAAGCTTCCTTTGCCATATACTTGCTCGAGCATTCCAACGACATCAGACACAAGTGCTCTTGAAGCATCTAATCCGCTTTCGGTCGGCGTATCTATTCTAAAAATATCTTCAGGCGAAACACCATAATTCTCCATTAATCTATAAGCTGCTGTTGCAGCCATACTTGCTTGGTCTTCATTTGGCGGAGCAACGGAAAACTTGCTGATACCTATACCTTCAGTAAAATGTTTCGGATCTTCTCCTCTTGCTAGAGCAAGTTCTGCTGTATCGACATACAACTCGGGTGTATATACATAGATAGCATCTATTCCTACTTTTGTCATCTGGGCAAAAAGCGCCTAAGTGAGGTTTAAAAATCTACCTTGCAATGCAAATAAATTCAACAATTGACGAACTACTACCCAATCAATAGCCAATTTCAGAACTCGGCCGCAAATGCCTCATCCACTTTATTCTACCACATTTTAGACATTTATATAATGAGCCGCCGCGAGGATTATAATCACTATTGTCATTGATGATAACATGTTCTGTTCTAACCATGCATTTATCGCACCATCGACGGACAGTCAACTTGAAAATAAAGCTAAAAGGAGCGTAAAAACTTTTCTAAACACTCATGATACAAAATAAAGATTATGACCTAGTAACCATATACTACTTCATAATGATTAATTTGCATGTCAAAGTAAGTTTACATAACCTCTTGATTTAGTTCAATAATTTAATTCAAACACAAGGAAGGATATAAAATGAGCAAGACAGAAAACAAAGAAACAATATCAGGTGACACCAAAAAACTTCTATTGAGATTGAAGACAGTAGAAGCACAACTTAAACAATCTATTTCAAAGAAAGAGCATGAAGAAATAGTTGCAAACTTACATGCAAATATTGAACGCCTTAATTCTGAATTAGAAAAAACTAAAGAGGAACTAGCACGAATTTCTGACTTTGACGAAAAACTAAAGGGACTGAATGACAATATAAACAACCAGACCAAAACATTATCTCAATTAAGTAAAACTATTGAAGCGTTAGCTAAAAGAATAAATGATGGTACCGTACCTATGAATGTTCACCAGCAAGCTCTATCTAAACAGAGAGAGTATGAAGAAAGAATTTCACAAATGATACCAAAGGAAGAATACATGTCACTACAGAGACGATATGAAGATACTCTTGAGAAGGTTAATGCAATGGTACCAAAAACTGAATATGAATCTCTCCAAACTAAAATATCAGAGTTAGAAGAGAAGCTTACTGGAATGGTTCCACGTGAAGACCTTTATGCAAGCGAACAAAGAGTGCGTCAATTAGAGACAAAGTTAGCAAATTATGTACCAAGGTCAGACTATGAAGAGTTGGCTGCAAAAATTGTTGCACTAGCCGAAGAAGCAACATCTTCACCGTTTGATGAAGTTATAGAAGAAGTTAGGAGCGAAAACGTAACAACCAACGAAAATCAACCTTCAGAAGTAACAGAAAATGTACAATCTGTTGAGTCAGTAGCAACAACACCTCAACCACAGGTGTTGGGGGCAAAGGAACCCGCTACCCAGGTTTCAATGCCTAACACTGACGAATTAACATCGACTGATAATGTAGACGGTACGGTTGGTCAAGAGGAAAGCCATAAGAATGAAGAAGAAAAGTGGTTTAGATTCGAAAATACTGATATTTATGCGAAAACACCAATCGAGTTCATTGAGGACATTGAAAAGGTGCCGGTTGAAGTAATACAATCACACTTTGAAAAAGGTGACTTTGAAAAATGGTTTAGAGATTGCTTGGCTGACGAGTTATCAGCTGACAACTTGAAGGCTATCAAGGAACAAAATATTTCCGGAGAACAATTAAGAGCAAAAATATTAGAAGTCATATCCAGCAAATACAAACAGCCCGTTAATCAATAAACCATCTTTTTATTTTTTAGTCATAAACTAGTGCGATGTAAATCATATTGTGAAATTAAAATTAGATGGAGAGTCTAGATTATCACATAATCTGGGCAAGTTCTTAAATGAAATGGAATTTTAAAAAATTCGCTAGACAAAGATTAAATTAACCGAATCAACATACTCCTTAAATAAAGAATTTCTGTCGAAGTCAGATATGAGAAGATATTTGGTATTTTGTGAGACAGAAAGGAAAACAATATATGAAACAAGCAACCTAATTTTTGCCAAGCATTTAGCGTTTAAACATTCTTTGCATTCTCATGTTGTAGAGATTAAAGAGCACAAGAACGAAGTAATGAAATTTGGTTATGACAAATGGAAATTTGTTTGCAATAGATGTGGGGCTTCATTTGAAGATGACGGTGCTTGGATAACTCATATGAGTAAACAGAGTTGTATAAAAAATAATGGTTAACCTTTTTCTCTCTAACGATCTAGTATTTAAAAGTAAAAATTCTGTTACATAAGAGACATATCATTATGTCAAAATACTTTACTAATCGCAAAATCATAATGAAGAAATATAATGCTTCTGCGAAAGTATATGACCAATTATACTTCAAGGAGCAGACCGAAAAAAGGCAACTAATTATTGCAAATAATTTCCAGTTAGGACAGAGACTGCTGGATGTTGGTTGCGGGACAGGCATATCGATTCTCGATGAGTATCCGGTTGATTTATGCATTGGGATCGACATATCTATTGAGATGCTTAAATTAGCCCGTGACAAGGGGAAAGAAGTAATTCTGGGTGACATGACCACCATGCCGTTCAGAGGATATTCGTTTGACTGTTTAACCCTAATAACAAGCTTCCATCATGCACCAAGAAAAAAGAAGGTCGTTAAAGAAATACTCCGAATAATGAAATATAAAAGCTACATTGGTATTAGCTTGTTAAAACATTCAAGAATAACCGCACAAATCAAATATTTTCTTAACAAAGAATTAAAAGTGATCGGTTACAACGAAAGCACAAAAGATATAATCGTTGTATTAGAGAGAACTACTTCATAATTCTTTTTGAAGTTGATTAATTTTCCATTGAATAGCTTCAATTTCTTCTGAGTTATTGTATGGTCCTAACTGTCCACCACATTCAGGGCACCTGAAATCCAAATCCATAGCTTCTTCGAAAGTTCTCTTTTTGCAACTTTGTGTTCCACAGAAATAAAAATCGTGAGACTTTTCATATTCAAGTCTTTGTTTGAGTCTTTCAAGGATTTTCCTCTTTCTATTATTTAAGAAGGCTTCAACTTGATCTGCTTGAGCCTTCCATTGATAAACATACCACCCTCTCTTTGGATCTTTGACTCTTATACCGGAAATGAGCGATTTTCCGAACAAGTCATAAAGAGCTCTTCTCACGATATTTATTTTCAATCCAGTGGCGCTGGCTATCTCTTCATCTGTTGCATTTTCATTATTAAGAAGTGCTCTGGCTACTCTGATGTATTCATCTCCACCAAGAAGACCCGCAACCTTCACAAACGAATCTTCGTAAAGTAATTTCTTCATATACCCAAATTATCAATTAGAATTTCTAACTTAAAAGTATATCTTATTAAATTAGATATAATATCATCAAAAGTAGATATATGATGTCGATTAAGAAATTAAATAAAATACTACCACTTACATTCATGTTTTGGTGATTAGAATGAATGTAGTGATCTTACGATTATTTCATAGAAAAAGTAGAGATAAACGTGTTACTACACACTGTATGCTAGTTGGGAGAGCCTTTGGATGCAGTGGCATGTATTATTGCGGAGAGGAAGACATTCAGTTGCATTATACTCTCGATAAAGTTTGCCAAAATTGGGGAGGAAACTTTTTCCTGAAATACATAGATGAACCAAAAGAACTTATCAAAAGATGGAAAGGGAAAGGTGGCGAAGTTGTACATTTGACAATGTATGGAATAAATATACCAAGACTCGAAGAAAAAATAAAAAATCTACATCTAAAAAAAGACTTATTGGTTGTTATAGGCGGCAGCAAAGTACCCTTGGATTTTTATAAGATCGCAGATTTGAATATAGCCATCGGTCATCAACCACATTCAGAAATAGCCGCACTTGCTCTGTTCCTAGATAGAATATTTTCAGGTAAAGAATTAGAAATAGAATTTAAGGATGCCAAATTCAAAATAATAGAACAAAATCACGCCAAAAAAGTGACCAAGATATCTTAATCATTAAACAACCACTGATTCTCTTCTTCCAGCAATTTTTTGAATGAATTCTTTTAATTGTAAAAGACCGGTACCTTTAGAAGCAGAAATACATAAAATATCGTTTATATCGTTATCTATTAGCTTTTTCTTTTCCTCTAGTTCATCACCAGATACAAGGTCTATTTTATTCAATATTACTACAATTTTTTGGTCCTGAACGCCTAGCTCTATCAATGTATCTTTACATGTATCGAACTTTCTCTTAAAGTCGATAGTAGAATCACTAACATCTAAAATTAACAAAACCAAGTCTGCAAAGGAAATTTCTTCAAGAGTACTCTTAAAAGCTTCTACCATATAGTGTGGGAGTCGGCTTATAAATCCGACAGTATCAGTTATCAGTAAGTTCAAGGAATTCATTGTAATTCTTCTTGTAGTTGTGGTCAAGGTAGTGAATAGACTAGAAGAGGTAGTAAGTTGTGAACCAGTGAGTCTGTTAAATAAAGTTGTTTTGCCAGCTGAAGTATAACCGGTAAGCAAAGCAACAGGTAAGCCAAGTTTTCTACGATGTAATCGATGTAACTCTCGCCTCATTCTGATTCTTGATATCTTTTCCTGTATATTATACATTCTAGATTTAATACTTCGATAATATTTTTCTGTTTCGTATGCTCCATAGCCAAAAAATCCTGGCTGTTCACCAACCCTCTGTAGCTTAACATACTCTTTTATACGTGGTAATTCATATGAGAGCTCAGCAAGTTTCACCTGTAATTTTGCTTCTTCAGTTTGAGCTCTTCGAGCAAATATTTCCAAAATTAGTTTCTCTCTATCAATAACCATACATTTACAATATTTAGATAATTCATACAATTCTCGCGCATTAATTCTATCATCGATAATAATAATCTGTGTGTTGTCTGCTTTGCAATATTCTTTAAGAATTTGGGCCCTGCCTTCACCAATAGCATATTTACCGACGTGAAACCTTTTTACTGGTATTATTCTTAACGGCAAGTATCCTGCAGATAGTGCAAGATTCTTAGCTTCCTCTATATACAATCTATCCTTAAGTGTTACAATAATTGCATTTGATGCACGGTCCATTTTTTATAGCTCTCGCCTTTCAAGTAATCGAATTTTCATTACATGCTCCAACTTTTTAGCCAGAGCTATACTCGGTTTCATTTTTCCGCTCTCAAGTTTTGCTATGACCGATGATTTTTCGTTTATTTTCATACCAATTTGTTCTTGGGTCAGATGCATAGACTCTCTCGCATTTCGTAAAACAGTAGCGAAATCTTCCCTTACTACAAGTTCTTCTTCAGAATCAAGAGTGGGAGAACGCATTATTGATTCATGCTTTGACGTTTCCCTTTTCTTTATTTCATGTATTGGTGTTAGCTTAGCAGGTTTCCCTAATTTCGCACACTTGGAACAAACAGACAAGATAGCCCCATCGATTTCTACAATGAAAGGTTCTGATGCTATATTAACACCACATACTTCACATTTGGAAGGCAACATTTCACCCTATAAATATATATTTAATAAAGATGTATAGATATTTTGAGGTAGATTCTCAATGAATCATGAAAAACAAATATTCGAAGCATCGTTAGAATATCTTTATGGAAATGATGTGACTTCCGCCTTTCCTTGGGAACAGTTGATTTACATAAAATCAAAGTCTACCAAACGGTTGAGGTTAATAAAATATAGAGAAAGCATGTTTACATCGGTCAAAGAAAATGGAATAGTAACATTATCAATTGAAAGCGCAAAAAATATGATGCAAACAAGCCGTTTCTTAGGCAGTTGTGTAAAAGTTACTGAAGATATAGATGAATTCATATCTAAAGGAGGAAATTTATTTTGCAAACATGTCAAGTCTGTTGGTAAAAACATTCAGGTAGGACTTGACGTTGGCATATTAAACGCGAAAAATGAACTGATTGCCGTAGGAAAGGCGGTAGTACCTAAAGGTTATATGTTATCATTCAAAAAGGGAATAGCTGTAAAAGTGAGAAGAGGAACACATTAATTTGTCTAAAGGTCGATTATTCATGGAGTATATGCATAGAGCATAAATTGGACATTTTGCTTTACTTTTTAAAGAGACTAGAAAACATTTTAAAGCACATGTCGCTAAAACTAACCGAACTTGATTGACAATAGACAAGCTAGACGTCTAATGGAAAGAATGGGGTTAAATATGAATCAGATAAACGATGTTATAGAAGTAACTATACTATCTAAAGAAAAAGAAATTAAAATAAAAAATCCCCAAGTTTTTGAAATTACGGCTAAAGGATCTAGAGTATTCCAAATTACATCAGACAATGTCGAGGAACATCCCACGAAGACAAAGAGCATGAAGGAAGAAGATATCGCATTAGTGATGAGCCAAGCAGGAGTAGACCACGAGACAGCGGAAGCAGCGTTGGAAGAAGCGGATGGAGATATAGCTTTAGCTATAATGAGATTAAGATCATAGATTATGGTTGTCAACTGTTGTTCTCAATACGTCATGAGAGCAAACCACATTCTGGGAACAACAAGCAGAAATAAAGTTTATAATTATTATTTTATTGTACTTGACAATTTAATAAACATGTTTTTTTATACGCGGAGGGATTCATTTGTTGGCGATAGAAACGCAAATACAACAAATAAAGAAACGGGATGGGCGCATAGTTCGCTTTGAGCCATCGAAGATAACGGAAGCCATTTGGAAGGCTATTAAGGCAACAGGCAGTCGAGATAGGGGTCTTGCCGAAAAATTATCTTATGAAGTTGTAAGAAAGTTGGAGGAACTCTTCCCAGGTGGTACCATTCCATCTGTGGAGGATATTCAGGACGTCGTAGAGCATATACTTATTGAAAAGGGAGAAGCTAAGGTAGCTAAAGCCTACATTTTATACAGACAAAAAAGAGCCGAACTTAGAGAAGAAAAGAAAAAAATACTAGAAAAAGAACAAATAGATGAAGTTGACAAATCATTCGATATAAATGCACTTCGTGTCCTCAAAGCTAGATACCTTAAGAAAGACGAAAAGGGAGCTCTTAAAGAAACACCTAAACAGTTGTTTACAAGAGTAGCCGTCCATACAGCTCTTCCTAGCCTCTTTTATGACCAGAGAATCTTCGAAAAGGATGGAAATCAGGACATAAAGGAGGAGGCAGGTCCGATCCAAGGAACATTGAAGATTGGAAAGTATGAATTAAACGAATTTCATATCGAGGCGTTGAAGAGGTTATATGAACGTTTTAATAAGGAAGGAAAACTGAAAGTAAGCTGGTCTCAATTATTACAGATGTTCCAAAACGGAGAATTAGATATTTATGAGGCCGAGATAAATCAATATTATGATATAATGGTTAACAGAAAATTTCTACCTAACACTCCAGCTTTAGCTAACTTTGGAAATTGGTTGGGAATGGGATCAGCTTGCTTTGTGTTGGACATAGAAGATTCTATAGATAGTATAATGCAAACATTAGCTAATGCGGCAATAATTTTCAAGGCTGGTGGAGGAGTTGGGTATAATTTCTCTAAACTTAGACCGGAAGGAGACTATGTCAGGTCTACCTCTGGCATAGCATCGGGACCAGTTAGTTTTATGAGACTATTTGACACCATGACTGAAGTAATAAAACAAGGAGGTATAAGAAGAGGAGCAAACATGGGCATATTAAATATAGACCATCCAGATATAGAGAATTTCATAAAAGCAAAAGAAGGAAACAAAGCACTCAGGAACTTCAATATTTCCGTATTGATAAAGCCCGAATTTTGGAAATATTACGAAGAAAATAAACCTTATCCATTGATAAATCCACGTAATGGTCAGGTAGTTAGATATGTAAACCCTAGACAACTCTTCGATATGATAGCTTACCAAGCATGGGAAAGTGCAGAACCTGGGGTGATATTCTATGACAGAGTTAACGAGTTTAATCCTTTCTTCAAGTTTTTAGGCCCCATAGTTACTACAAATCCATGTGGGGAGGTTTTACTATATCCCAATGAATCATGTAACTTGGGTAGCATAAATGTACATGCATTTGTCAAAGAAGATGAAGAAGGAAATGCATTTTTTGACTGGGAAGAACTTAGGAAAGCTATCTTTATCGCAACCAGATTTCTCGATAATGTAATCGATGTAAATAAATATCCACTAAAGGCTATAGAAGATACTACGCTTGCAACTAGGAAAATAGGGCTTGGAGTGATGGGTCTAGCTGACCTTCTCTTTGAGCTCGGTATACCTTATGATACAGACGAAGGAAGAGAATTCATGGAGAGACTCATGGAATTCATAAATTATTACTCTAAAAAAGCATCTGTAGAGCTTGCGAGAACCAGAGGTCCTATGCCATATTTTAAACAAAGCTCTTATGCAGAAGGTCAACTTCCATTCCGAGGATTCTACGAACATTCAAAGTCGAATTTGGATTGGAATGCATTATCAAAAGAAATCGTTCAGAACGGAATAAGGAATGGTTATACAACAATAATAGCACCTACTGGAAGCATTTCTATGATAGCTGGATGCAGCAGCGGAATTGAGCCGGTATATTCGTTAGTCTATGAAAAGAATGTTTCAATAGGCAGCTTTTATTATATCGACCCAGTCTTCGAAAAAGTCATGAAGAGGGAGGGGCTGCTTGACGATGATTTGATACACCAAGTTGTAGCAAGCAACGGAAGTATAAAGAATATATCATATATTCCTGAAAGAATCCGAAGAGTTTTTGTTACGGCTATGGATATAGCTCCTATTGATCATGTAAAAGCAATCGCAGCTTTCCAAAAGTGGGTAGATTCATCAATATCAAAAACTACAAATCTTCCATTTAATTCGACGGTAGAAGATATTAAGACCGTATACTTTGAAGCTTATAAACTTGGGGTTAAAGACGTTACCGTGTTCAGAGATAAATCAATTAAAAGCCAAGTTCTACAAGCACCTCCTGCACAGCAATATAACTCTAATACAAAACCAAATCCTCCACAGCTACTCGTCAGTGTAGAACAGGAATACAATTCTGTAAACTCTGATTCATCGACAATATGCCCTATTTGTCATAGTAAGCTGGAATTCAAGGAAGGCTGTGCTACCTGTCCCAGTTGCGGATTCAGTTATTGTCCAACAGCATAAAGTTATAATCAAGAATAATTAGATATTAAACCCCCATTACAAAATTGACACCTTGAAACATTTCCTTGTTGCTTTCGACCACATCTACTACAAATCTTCAACAATGATATAAGTGAGAAATAATCGAACAAGGAAAGAGCCTTAAAAATATCTTTATTCTCTTTTCTTTCGTCTTTGGTATCTAGTACAAGTTTAACATCTACTCCACCATTTATAAGTTCAACTAATTTCTTTGTATAAGAAATTTTTGACTTATTAGCAATATCATCATGATTTAATAGAATGCCTTGGGAATATCTCTCCAACGCAATATTTTTTATTTTAGACCGTCCAAACTTGTCCCTGTCGAGTTGTATAAATCGTGATGCACTATCATCCGAAGTCAAAGTAAGGGCAAAGTCGCTATGACCATCTTCTGCGACTGTCTTAAAATATTCGTTAATAGATTCAACTGTTTCCGTAACTATCTTTTCTGCGCTGTCGGTTGAATTAACCAAAGCTAAGGCTTCAGAGAGGCCAGTCATGTTGACCCTTAGCAAGGAATAATCTTTGAGAACAACATCATCAAACGTAGAAATAAAAGGAAGTAACCCTTTTTTGATATTATTTTCAATCAATTTTTTCCTTATTTTTAAGGCATTGACGGCATTTTGCATTTGCAAACGCGTCCTAGCCCTAAAGTATACTTCGTCGCTTTGTGCGTCAAGTGCAATTCTCGGCATATTTAATGAGACAGACCCCAATATCATTGGACCAACCTTTCCTGTTAATTCGGCCGAAAAACCATAAAAGGACTTCATGGTCTTGGAATCTTTATTTAGAGAAATTACACCATTGTTTTTACTTATTTCTGTCAATATATCAAACAGGTCTTCTTGAATCTTACTCGCATCTATTATGGCAAGACCGAGCATGGGAAAGGGTGTAGCCTTAACGTATTCTTTGTAACCATTAAGTATGTTCAAGAGGTTGTTGCTCTTCGCATCTACTTCTAATGTTATTCGCGGTAAGTTATTGTTTTGAACTGAAGTGTAAGTTAAAATATTAAAAATTTCTACTACATCTTTTTCATCAACATCTACAGGAACAACGTTCGAGAAACCATGATAATACAACTCTTTTCTGACTTCTCTCGAAAGTAAGTAATTGATTGCTGCTAACTTCATTAATGGTTTATTCAAAATGTTCCATCTAGGAACAAAAAGAAACTTTCCTTCTATTTGCTTCATGACCTTTGTCTCATTATCAACTGTTGCAAAAACAATATCAGGTCTTAGACTCCAATTACCAACGTCTGAAAGGTGGATGTCGCCTGAAAGATGACTATCCACTATATCATGAGGCAATTGCACTAATAATAGATATTCTGATAATACAGAGTTGGCCGTTTCGTTCACTAGCGCTTCGATTCCAAACCCCCCTTCTCCTACTTTATCAAATTCTTCAGTTACATCATATACAGGCATCCCCAATCTGCTCAATTTATGCCTATATTCCTCTAGACCTTCTTCGATAAGAATGGAATTTACCAGTTCTCGAATAAGTGGAGCTGTAAGATATGCCGTTTGGAATTTATATATTCTGGATTCTGCTTCACTAGCCACTCTTTGAGCTAATTCAACAGGCATTCCAGCTTCTGTAACTAAAGAATGTATTATTCTGTCAGTAGTGAATTCTTCCATTTTATGTTTGCTACTTCTAACAAATAATCTTCCACTTTCCAATAAGGCCTGTTCTTCAATCTGCTTAGCAGAATTTAGAACAAGTCGTCCTAGAGCAGTTAACATGTATTTTCTTTCGGCTCTATTTTGTGCAATTAAGCTCTGTCGCAGAAGTTTTCTCAGGTGGTAAGCGAATTTTCCAGACTCCTTTTTGGCCTTGAATCCAGCAAGCGTTTTTAGCTCGGAATAAGTCATAGGTCCCTTTGTATTTAGAATTTTTAATACTTCAAGACGACTAGGAGAAGCAATTACAGAAAATATAGTCTTTACACGTCGAATAGAGGCTTGAATACTCAACTCTTTCTGATCGGCATTACCCTTGGTAATCTAGTCTAAAAGATTTTACGAAATGCGAATACATTTTAACAATTATAAACGGGTCACTGGACTTCAATATTGTTTGAAGAATAACCTAAACTTGTTAATATTTGTTTTATTTTATCTCTGTGGTCTCCTTGTATAATTATGACACCATCCTTCACAGTTCCACCAGCAGCCAGCTTCCTCTTTAATTCATGCGTTATTCTTTCTAACTCTTCCTTATTATTTTTTAGTCCTTGGATTATTGTGGAAGGCTTCTGGAATTTTCTAAACTCTTTTCTTACAATTATATGCGTTTGTTCTGTATCTAATTCCTTTAATACTTCAGCAAACAAGTCGTCGTCTTGTTGCGTTTTAACTTCAGTCTCCTTTATCTAACTATTATCATATACATTAAATAAATTTAACTAAAAAGACACACATTAAAATGTCAAAAATTAACTTTACGCAGATCATGGGGTCGGGCGGATTTGAACCGCCGATCACCAGCGCCCGAGGCTGGTAGCGTAGACCAGGCTAGCCCACGACCCCGCAATCTCTCGCGATAGTAAGTGTATATTTAAATCTGGTACATCAGTATGTCTTGCAACTGTTTGTTAGTTTGATAAACTCGAATAATATTATAGCCTATACTTCCTATGTAAGTACTGGAGACATTTATATTATACTAATTAAGGAAACCATTCAATGGTCAAACTTATCGCATCTTGTATCTGTACAAAAGATAACTATCTAATGGTTCAATCAATGGACCAATTTACTACTTTACCATCCACAGTTGTGGACGATAATATCAGTGTAGAGATGGCACTAAATGATTTTTTCCTGAATAACGGATGGCATGTGGCCATTGCAAATCTTAGATATATACTTGAAAAATTTGAAAACGAAGGTAAGAAGTTATATTTGGTATACACTGGTAGAATATTAAAAGAAGGAATGACCAATAACCTTCAATTCATGAATATAGAAGAATTAGATTTGAACTACTTATACCCTAAAATGCTCTTTGCAAAAATGTTAGCAGATAAGGGAAAATGGGACTCTCCTTCATGCACAACTTTAGTTTCTTGGTAGTGTAAAAGGAGTAGTCTGAAAGACCAAAAATTCCGGTTTAGAAGATTGCTTAAAGAAATCCAGAATAGACTAAACCTTTCCTGTATAACTCCTTTAGGCATACTGTCTCCACGTATGACCACACTTCGTGCATCTATAGAATTGTGTAGGGGGTTCATCACCACTCCTTGTTTGTAGGAACCACCATTGAGCTTCCATATTATGGCACTTTGGACATTCAATCGTAGTGGTTGGCATAGTTTTGATAAAGTCAGCTTCTTCTCCAACTACCTTTATTGAAGGAGAAGCCTGCATGGAATTATCAGTGAGTTTTTCGCCTTTTTCACCGGATATACCTTCTGAATACCCGCACCTAGGACATACTAATGCTATTATGACTTTGGATTCTGTCTTAATTTGGCGCGGTTTCATTCTAGATTGACATTTGGGACAAAAATTCATATCTGTCTAATCACCATTAACAGATAATAACTTTGTAATATCATCTTGAAGTTGCTTCACCTTTTCAACTGCTCTATTACATGCACTCGTAAACACTGTCTTGGGATTTCCAGCCTTTACGATTAAACTTAATGTTTGTGCTTTCAGAAGCGGATGGGGTTTACTAAATGCAGCGAATTCAACATTATCATCAGATAACAATTCCTCTTGTACTATCTGAAGTATCGATTGATCAACATTAGAAATTTCAATGTCAAGGCTCCTTTGATCCTCTTTGACAACCTTCACTTCCATTTTATTCGTCAAAAGGGCTGAACGTTCTCCGTTTAAGTGTTTCGCGATTTTGAGATAAATTACCCTTACTTGAATGAACGTCTAGCTTTTTTATATCTCGTGTTTCGAGTTAACATTTTAAATTTGTCATTTCTATTTCGTATTTTCCGGTATGAATCAGATTCTATTTTGAATCCAATAAGCTTCCTTCTTTCTGAATTGCCACAATTCAAACACTTAATATTGTTCGGGGGAAATGATTTAACTTCTCCTCCACATTTTGAACAACGTGTTTTAAGAACACCAGTATCAGGACTGCTAATATCTAACCAAATAGTTCTATTGGTCAGACTTGTAACTCTCGCTCGTACTACATCTCCCAATTTGTAAAGGTCATCTTGTCTTTCATGCGATCTGAGGACACCTGTTAAATCACTAGAGACAGGCTTGCCATTTATTGAATATATTCTTACAATTCCTCCCACGCTACTAGAACTCTCCACAACTCCTTCGACCACAGAATGTTCGAGAGGAAAAATAGCATTTAGACCTTTTCCTGTTACTTCAATCGAGCGTTCGTTTTTGTTTGTTTTTACTTCTCCTACTATCATGGACCTTATTCGTCCATCACGCTCATATGTCAAACCAAGAGGTGTAAACTCTTCTATAACACCAATTTCTTCGCCTGGAACTACAACATTTTTCTGTTTATTTTCCATGTTCACACCCAAAAAGAAAAATCAAATATATCTCCTAATTCTTGACCCTTAAGAATTCTAATAAGACCTAATGCTTGTTGATAAGAGAGTAATGGACGGTCGAAATCATAGTTATCCAAGGATATACGTGGACAAGCAGTTTCAATAAACGCATCAATATTCCGAACAGCTCTTAACCTTTCTGGAGTTATTTCTCTCAATGTAAACATGTATACTGTTCTACCTAACATTTGAAGTTCGTTCCTTAGCTCCTCAGCCTGTATCCTGAAGTATTGCCCTTCTTTTAGACTTGTTATTATACCAAAATTCTGCGCATCTTTAGCTTTGAGAATAGATAGTATGGCCCTCTTTTCGAAGATCTCAGATTCAGTCTTCATGTCAATCACTTCGTTAAAGAAAGGATCGACCATGTAAGTAGGCTTTCTTGTGCTTAAATTGATGCCTATTGCATGGAACTTACTCTGGCCCAAAAATAGAAAACAATCAACAATATTTGATACATTTCGTGCAGAATAAAAGTTGCAACCAAAAACCTGTCCATCAAATAAAACCCCTTCTGCAATACCTTTGACTGCATTTAATCCATTTTTGTTTAGGATTTCTATGACCCTATCAAGTTGTGATTTATGGTTGCTTATAGTTAAGACACCTATATTTTTATAACCTTTTTCTTTAATGATTTTGGTTGCTTTCTCCAACACAGAATTAAAATCAACCGAATATTCTGCATCTATAAAGTAAGTATACCTACCGAGTTTTTCGGTTGATAACGAATGGCCTATGTTAAAGACTAGGTCCACGCCTAAACGATTAACATCAAAATTTACTAAATCACAGCTACCCCAAGTGTGATCTAGTATAATTACTGAATCCACGCCATAATTATCTCTAATCTTTTTTGCTAATTCAATGACATAAGATAAGAGACCGTCAGGAGCCTGCAGGGCTACTCTCTTGGGCCTTTCATTCTCCAGTATCTTATGAACTTGTTCTTCCTTAATAATCAGGTTCACTTCAGGCACCGGCTTCCTGCTTGATATCTTTTCTTTCAATTATTTTAGTCTTGACAGGTAATTTACTTGCTGCTATTTTAAGAGCCTCAAGAGCATCTTTCGTATTGTCCCCCTTGATACCAACTTCTAAAATAATGGTACCAGGTTCTACTCGTGCTGCTAGACCTGTAGGCTTTCCAAACGATTTTCTCATTCCCTCTTGCAAACGGTCTGCTCCTGCAGTAGCAATCATCTTGTTTTCTTTCAAAACTATATGCGGATACACTTTGATCCTAAGAAAATAATTTCCTTCGCCATAGACACTAGCAACTTTGTTTACAGCAACTCGACAAGCTTCCAAAGCATTATGTCTTATCTGAGCTCTTTCTTCTGAAACCAAACTGAAGACATGGTCATACCTATCGTTTGGATTACCCATCGTGAACCTTGCTATTTTAGGTTGGGGAGCGCCAGCTATGTATTCCTTTCTCGTATACGGCTGACCTCTAATTATGGTATAGTTACGACCGTGCAATTTATTCAGCAATGTCTTAGGACAACTATTTAAAAGGCTATTGGTAGGTTCACATAATTGTTGCTTGGCGACTGGACATGCCATTCACCTATGATGCGAATAAACTGAAATCAAAAACGTTTGTCCTCACATTAGCTTTTGGCGAAGCTTCAAAATTAGAAATATTATCTCTTCTCGAACCCTCAATAACCAACATTTATGACGTTTGCGACCAGGTAGTAAAAATTAGTTTCGATAAACCAGAAAAATTTTTGTTTTACCTTTCAAATATTGCTGGAATACGCAAAGTAATACTTCAAATTTGTAAAATAGTTAGCAGGAGCAATCTACTATCCTTTGATTCCGAAGCTTGTATTAGAGACCTATTGCGTTATCCGAAGGATAAGTTTATATTTGGAATTAGCTATTGCTGCCTTGAAAAGTCAGCCATTTTTGAGTTGCAAAGTAAACTTCCAGATTTACTTCTGTCTATAATTAAGGATGCAGGTGTTAAAAAAACAAAGATATTACAATCTAATAAGACTGAAATATTTACAAAAGAAATCATAAGAAGAAAAATGTATGATTTTGTCTGTTATAAAGAAGGAAGAGATAATTTCCTAGGATTAACCGTCTTCGTTTCTGGTGCAATTCGACAGCAACAGATTAAGAAAAAACCCATAGTCTTTCCCGAGATCTCCTTATCACCAACACTTGCAAGATTACTCATAAATTTGACTGGGCTAAGGGAAAAAGGGAAGATACTTGATCCTTTTTGTGGTACTGGTACAATTTTGCTTGAAGCGTTAAAGATGGGCATCGACTGCATTGGGGTTGATAAAAACCCAAAGCATGTATTCATTACATTAAAGAATTTACGCCAACTACAAAAGGAGTCAGCAGTTGCCAGAAAAGCACAATTTTCAGTTAAACTAGGAAATGCAATGAATCTGGAGAAATACTTCATGAAAGGTAGTATAAACGCCATAGTTACAGAACCTATACTTCTACCTACATTAAGAAGTAGACCAAATATTACAGAAGCAAAAAGAATGATCGAAAAAGCGAAGTTCATCTATTTAAATTCAATAAAATCGATGTCAAAGATATTAAGTTACAATGGACGAATAGTCATAGTTACACCTTCAATAATTACCAAGGAAGGAAAGGTGATACATATGGATTTGTTATCATATACTATACCCGAGCTAAAAATATTCCAGCCATCAACAAAATATCATTTTACGTACCCCGTGGAAGTGAAAGGACAAACAACAAGATGGATAAAAAGAGAAATTTATGTATTCCAACGTTAACATCAGTTCATAGTCTTAATGAGTAAATCCAGCTTCCTAAAGAATCCGATTAAAGATGTTGCTTGCTTTTCTGTAAGGTTAGATTCATTTATCAACTTTTTAAGGATTATGATAATTCGGGCGCGCTTGTGAGTCTGACTGACCGATCTTTCCACGAGTTGTGTAAGATATTTAATCATAACTTCTGTTACCTTTCTATTACTATGCGTAGTATTTGGGTCAACACTTTCTTGATAAATAGCATATAAAATAATAGATAAAGCATGAGATATATTTAACGTTGAATATTTTGTTCCTGTCCTTATTGTAACCAACAAATCACATTTTGATAATTCTTGATTAGTAAGCCCTGTAGTATCCCTTCCAAGAAGTATAATAGTATCACTCGGATCTCTAATTAACCTTGCCGCTTTATCAGGACTAAGTGCACCTCCAAAAGAGTTATGAGCCTTTGCTGCTATTGCAGTAGTGCCTATTACAAGGGAATACTTCTTGAATATTTCATCAAACGATAGGAATTCAAGATTATCAATTATTTCTTGACCATGTGCTGCAAATACTTTGGCATTTTTACCTATTTTTTTCTTCCCTACTATAATCAGCTTATTTAGACCAAAATTTTTCATTGTTCTAGCTACATAACCCACGTTCAGGCTGTACTTTGGCTCTATCATCGCTATTGATAATTTTGTCATATCCAATCTATGTCGAACCATTAACAATCTACTTCCTTACTTCAACCATATATACATACAACGTTTCAAAGAATAATTTTACTTCATTAATTATTTGTACTTTTCCTTTCAAATTACATTCATTAAATATTTTGGTATTAGACGTGTTCGACGACAGAACAAAAAAGATTACGCCATAATTTTTAACAACTCTTAATGCAGAATTCAACATTTTTAGCGGAATCGTAGATCCATCCTCGCCACCTATTACTTTCTGGTCATCTTCTATCTTGCCGGGAAGATAAGGAGGATTGAAAAAAGCTACATCAAAGGAATTATCTCTAAAGGGCTCGGCCGAGTCGCATAACACCAGTTCAGTATTATCATTTAAATTAGTCCTTGCATAATACAAAGAATCGATATCTATATCTGTTCCTACAGGGAAATCACATCGAACTTTGCTAATTATAAAGCCACTCCCTACGCCTAGTTCTATGACTTTGTCAGAGAAACGATACTTTAACGAGTCAAGTAGTATAATAGAATCACGATTGGGCGAATACATTTCTTTTCGATTGCATGTACGAAACGAGATACATAAATTCTTCTGGAGTTAAACACTCTATTCTTCTCATGTTGTCATTAATTTCTGGAATAAAATATTCAGAATATGTAGTCCTTATTTTCCCAAGTGTAGATTTTATAGTCTTTCCACGAAATGAAAACAAGAACTTCAGTATCCTTGACACATTTTTCCAATTTATCAAGGTAAGCTTTCTTTCAAATCTTACTAATCTCGAATCAACCGAGGGCGCCGGTTTAAACAGTTTTCGTGGTATTACATCTTCTAACGTTAAGTTAAAGCAAAATTGACCAAGCACAGAAGTTGGACCATATTTCTTTGCGCAAACTTCTTGGACCAATTTGTTAGCAAAATCTTCTTGTAAAATCGCTATAACTCTTTGGCATCCTTGACCACTTAACCATTCAATGAATCTGCCGGAAATACTATATGGCAAAGAGGTTATTATTACATCAATCCCTGCATCATTCATCTCTAAAATATTACCTTGAATTAGTTTAACGTTATTATAGCTGCGAAGTGAGGCAGTAGCTTGTGCATATAATTCTTTATCAAGTTCAACGGCCAAGACACGACCAGCTTTTTGGGCAATGTATTTAGTGAGCGTACCTTTACCAGCACCTATCTCCAGTACACTTGTATTATCATTTAATTGGGCTAGTTCTACAATTCGCCTTAGAAGTCTTGTGTCAGAAATGAAATGTTGACCGAATAAGCGACGTTTTGAGTACTTCATCGCTTTATAAATATATTGATTCTGGATTTTCCTTCAACTTCTTCAAGTAATCTTTTTGCAATTTGTTTGGCTGGGTCTTTTAGACCGGTTCGTTGTTCAATATCAGCAAAAGAATCAAATGGTTTTTCTTCTCTTTCATCAAGTATGTGTATCGTCATCGTTCTTCCTATTCCTGGTATTAATTCAAGGGCATGTAGCCTAGGTGTGAGAGGTTGTAAGTTATTAAAATAATTCACGAAGCGCTTCTCATTATTAATCACCAGTTTTTCCAGTACGTTTGGCAGCTCATTTTTAGCACTTTGAGTTAGGTCATCATAAGAAAGTTTACCTAATACACTCAAGATCTTTTCTCGTTTGTCTTTGCCCACATAGATTCTCTCTCCTATGTTAAGCTGCACGTTATCAAATGCAAGTAGTTCAAGGAGTGTAAAATATGATTCTCCTATGACTTGGACAATCAACCCTTCTCTGTTTTTAACTAGTTTAGAACGAGACCTAGGCATAAAGTCGAGAACATAAGCATATTCTTCGTATTTCTTGGCTTGAATAGAAGATGACATGGCCGTTAACTCCCAGCATTCAGAATAATACTTGGAACAAAGGATCCAAATCGTTCCTTTCTGATTCGCAGACTGTCATCAAGCTTCAGGCTTATAGATGTATTAACTATGATTTAAGTTAATCTGTTATGTACCCTTTTTTTCACTTGAAGAATTTAGTATTTCTAGCATCTTATCTAAGACTTCTGTTGGAGTTAATTGTCTCCAGCCAACAGTAAAAGTTCTCAATTCTTCCCTACTTTTTGGCATCACATTAACCACTTCGACCGCTTGAATTTCTGTAAGACCAGTTTCTTTAACTAATTTTTGAACCAGGATTTTTGCTTTCTCTCCATCAATTTTAGAAAATTTCATGACATAATCGAGTGTCCTCTTTTGTATTTGGTCAGCCTTCTCAACATCTATATTCAAAAGCAGGTCCTTGGCTTCATGTACTGTTAGTGGCCGTCTCGAAATCTCGTTTACCATTTACCATCAACTCCTGAGAGGTCTTACGTGCTCTAGTCTTACAATGGGTCTCTTTTCCTTCTGTCCAACCATCAAGCTTAACAATAGGGATCGTTTACGTATTTCTTTCACAATACCTACTCTACCTTGGAATCTACGATGAGGCATGCCTTTAGGTTGAGAGGGTTCTACATCGACGACTACTTTTTGGCCTATCTCATAATTTGTCATCAGTCTGGATAAACCCTTTTTCCCTTTCGAAGTCAGAAGACTCCTCGTCTTTCTTTTTGGTCCTTTGTGTTGAGGCATTAGAAATCACTCATATATCGTTTTAAAGGGCCGTAATAAACATTTTGAAGAATTAAAGTTTATACACTTCCTCAAAACCCATAACGTCAAAACTCATCTTTAAATCACAATCTAATCCCAATAAATTTAATATTCCTTTAAATCCATAATTATTCTCAAAACCTTTCATTACTTTCCAAGGATTAACGCCATTGTCCATGTAACATAATAAAGATATTTCTTTTTCGGTGAAAGAGACAGGTCGCAACCAATATATCAGCCTTCTTTTATTCGCATGATTTTTAATTTCTATGTTCTTTAATGAATAAAGTAACTCTACTTGTTCGTCTGATATATGTTTGCAAGTAGATAGCCTATAAAGAATGAATTTCCTCAAACCTTCAAATTGATAGGTTTTGTTATTCACGAGCTCTATAAGGGGAAACTGGACAGGATTACCTTGTCTTCTATTTAGATTTAAAAAGCCAGAATATCTTTTTCTTGGTTCCAATATTCGCAGGTAGACCGGTCTTCCATTTCCAAGAACAAGGGTATCAGAATCATCTATACCTGACCAAGAAATACTTATCTTATTCGATTCAAAAGCTCTGGTAAATTCCTCACTGATAATATTCTCAACACTTCTTGAACCTAATTCATAACCTTTATTATTACATTTTTCGCAACCGCTACCATTACATGATGTACAGTTTGGTTGTTTTGTATGAATTCCATGTTCAAGTTTTACATATTTGACTAACAATACTATTGGACTCGAGTGAATTGACACAAACCTTTTGCTAACATCTATTTGTGCTAAAACATCCCAATTTTCATTCTTAATCTCTTTTTGTAACCTATTCGAGAGTTCAGTCTTAAACAATATTGTTAAAGCTTTTTTGACACCTATTCCCTTATTTAGCTTGAATTTTGTTTTAAGTTCATCTTCTTTTTCAATGCAAGCTTTAGATATTGATACTCCTACCTGAAAAGTAGCAAACTCAAAATCTTGTAATTGTTCTATTACTTTTTCGGTTAATTCATCCTTTTTAGCATAACTATCACAACAAAGCGTACATCCTTCAGGCACCGTCCTTGCGCCAATCGAATCACCTAGTTCTTTAGCTCGTCCGACATTGCTTGTTAATTGCCTTCCCACACACCAACTACACACTGGAACTATTGTAGCTAGCTTGAGTACTTTTTTAATTTCAGAGTCCAAAGCGACTATAACCTTTCTTGCAATTGTTTCATTATTTCGCGATTAAGACGCATCTTTTTCATACCCTTCATCATTTTCTTCATTTGTTCGAATCTATTAAGAAGTTCTTTAACATCTTTTTCAGTAGTACCAGATCCGTACGCTATTCGTCTTATTCTTGATGCATTAAGAATACTCGTATCACGTCTCTCTAGAGGGGTCATAGACTTTATTATTACTTTCCATTTTTTAAGGTTAGATTCCATTTGAGTCAGGGCTGTTTCTTCTACCTTTGGTACACCTGGAAGCATTTCAAGAATCCTTTGCAGCGGGCCCAGCTTTCCCATTTGATCTAACTGTAATGCAAAATCATCCAAAGTCATTTTACCTGATGTAATTCGTTTTGCTGCAACATTGTCTACTTCTGCCTCCAGAGCCTTGGCCTTTTCAATTAAAGCTTGCAAGTCCCCCATACCTAATATTCTGCTAGCAAACCTCTCTGGTACGAATTCCTCTATATCATCTATTCTTTCACCTGCTGATACATACAATATCTTTGCACCTGTAGCAGCTGCAGCTGTGAGAGCCCCTCCACCCTTGGCTGTTCCATCCAGCTTCGTAACAACTATTCCTCCTATTTTGGTTGATTTTGCGAATGCTTCTGCTTGTGTATATGCCTGTTGACCAATCGTCCCATCAATAACTAACAACTCCAGATTGGGTGTTGTGGTTTTCTCCAACTGTTTCATTTCTTCCAAAAGGGATTTTTCTTCTTTATGTCTGCCTGCAGTATCTATTATAATTATGTCGTATCCTTTTGATGCAAAATATTCCTTCCCTTTTGAAGCTATCTCAACAGCACTACGTATACCATTGCCAAAGATTTCAACCGGTATTTTTTCAGCAAGTGTCTTTAGTTGCTCGAATGCTCCCGGTCGGTATACATCAGCACAGACTAATCCGACCTTATACCCTTTCTTTGTAAAATATTTGGCCAATTTTGCAGCAAACGTTGTTTTACCGGACCCCTGGATTCCTACTAGTAAGATTGTATAGCTATTACCCTTTTCTGGATTTATTTTTTCGCCTTCACCCATTATTTTAATCATTTCGTTATATAGGATTATGATGGCAGATTCTTTGAGTGAAATGCCCGGTTTAGTGCGCTCTTCGAGTAGTTTTGATTCGACATTCTTCGTAAGTTGATAAACTATTCTAAAGTTAACATCAGCTTGCAGAAGCTCTCGTTGAATATCACGTATGAAATCTTTAATCGCAGCCTCATCAATAACGTTTTTTTCAATAAACCTATGAATCGCTGAAAGTAGACCTTCACGTACTTTTTCTAACATAACGTTATTTCTCCTTATCTGTTACGCTATTAACTTTTAGGTAACCCCAGTCACCATACCAAAATACGTCATAGCTGTTTATTATCAGTTCTCTTTTAAAGTATGGCATATCAAGCACCAGTGTTTCACCTTCGCCACCTTCTAGAGAGGGATTAAACCCGTACCTATTTGAACTCTCTATAAGATGCTCTATCATTCTATCATCAAACGTCTTTCCAAGCCATTCCTTTCCTAGACCAAGTGCGGAAACTTTAGTAAGAATAAAACGAAAGCCACTATGTACCAAGGTTCGAAGGTATGATATCTCATCAATGCCCCATAAAGGTGAAATACCAATAACACCTACTGAATCGAATATTTTTTGAAATCTATCCTTCTGAAACTTGCTCTTTATACCACCTGTCACTACACCTTCGATGCCATATTCTTTGATAGCTCTTTTGATAGCTAGTGTGAGACTATCCATTTCATTGCTTTTTTGGACTTGGTAGATCTGAGGTAAATCCAGAATTTTAGCTTGGTATTTTGTAACCCAAATGTTCGGAAAATGGAACAACATACTCTCGTTAGTTGATGGTTCAACTGTAATCAAACATTCAATTTTGTGTATATCAAACACTTTATATAAAGAAAAAGTACTATCCTTACCACCTGAATAAAGAATACCCACTTTCATTTATCTCACCGACCTATCAGAGAACATTAATTGATAATAATCATACACGAATGTTCATACGGCTCTTCCTTATCTTGCATCATCTAGGTCAACCTATCTGGTTAATGATGGATAAATAACCTTAATCGACATTTTAATTAGTGGGATTCAAAGCCTTATAAACATAAAAGGAACCCACATGTATAGATACTTTAGTTGAAGAGAAAACTGATAAGAAAGATAACCATTTATGTCAAAGAGGGATTAGAAAGGGATCCGACAGTAAACCAAGTTATATATGAATTAACAGAAGATTTTGACGTCAAAGTAGTAGAGCCAGTTTGTCTTTCAGGAGTCAAGACAATAGGGTCTTTAGCAAACATCTCAAGTTCTAATTGCGACTTAGTAATTAGCTTGGGAGGAGATGGGACTTTGCTTAGGGTAGCTCGAGAATTAACAGAACAGATACCTATACTTGGTATAAACATGGGTGGCAGAGGAATACTTAATGAACTAGAACTAGAAGATATCCCTGTTTCTTTACAAAAATTACGAGAAGGAAAATACTATATTGAAGCCAGAATAAGACTTGGTGCTAGAGTTGACAACAAAACGCTACCCTATGCTCTAAATGAAATTTACTTGGAAAGGTCTGAGGATTTAGAAACCCCTACATTTTTCGTGAGATATATGGGTCAATCATTGGGATCAAGAATGGATGGTATCATTATATCAACTCCTACCGGTTCAACAGGTTATTCTTACTCTGCAGGTGGACCTGTTATAGCTGAATCGATTGAAGCTTATATAATAACTCCTGTACTTCCAATATATAGAATACCGGCTCTTGTTGTACCAGTTGCTGAGATTAGAGCATCAAGTAATAGACCATTTGATGTATTGGTCGATGGTAAAAGGGAACTACTCAAACAAGATACGGAATTGATTGTTGAAAGAGCACCTCCAGTCTTTTTTGTTAGATTTACCCCACAACCATTTAAGCAACTCAGAAAACTCCTAGGTAAAGATGCAATCAAATAGGAAACGTGTATATGTATTGGATACTTCAGCAGTTCTAGCCGGAATGTTAAGCACTGGAACGTCTGAAGATATGTACGCTACACCGCTAGTGATAGCAGAAGTGAACAAAAAGCTGGATAAAGACATATCTAGAATATCTCTTAATTTTACAAATTTGTACGTGCAAGAACCCTCGCTAGAAACGATTAAAAAGATCATAGAAAAAGCGCAAATCTTTGGAGAAATAGGAAATCTGTCGGCAACAGATATATCAATTTTAGCTCTGGGTCTTGATTTGTCTCATTCAAACAATGTCGAAATTATTAGTGATGACTATTCGATTCAAAACATTGCTTCCGCACTAGGCTTAAAATACAGCTCCATCGTGAATAAAGGTATCGAATCTACCATAAAGTGGGAGTATTATTGCAAAGGATGTAGGAAAAGATTCGCTGTTGCAACAAAGAATGGATTATGCCCCATATGCGGTTCAGAAATAGTAAGAAAACCAGTTGAAAAATTCTCGAATAGGAAGTTCTAGGATAAAATTCACATGAACATCCAGCTGATTGTATCTAAATCTGAGATTGAGCTTGAACAAAACAAGTAGTTCACTTTAAGATATTTTAATCAATGAAATTTATTTAGCTCTTAGAAAAGAGGCCTTTTATGTTAAAGACGAATTTATGGAAATGAATATTCGTGTGGACTGGGGGGGACTCGAACCCCCGACCTCTCCCATGCCAAGGGAGCATTCTACCCCTGAACTACCAGCCCAGCAGAACATCTTTTTCGATATTACTCTATTTATATCTGTTTGATATAATTATCTGTTCAGTTACGCTCTGAACTGGGTTTGATAACGGTTCCCATTTAAACCTTGATTTACTTACCCAGGCAAACTTTCTTTGAAGAGTATTTGTGTATAATTTCTTCCAATCAAGTCCTATAGCATCACACCATGATTTGTATATACGTGGATCGATATAGTTTTTTAAAGACGTGTTAAGATTGTAGTCTTTAGTTTGTCTCGACAAATCTATTGTTAGTTTGAGCTTTAAGAGACGCTTATCAATAGATTGTCGTTGCTTATCTGTCTTGGGGACTACACCTTGCAATTGATGCAATTTTTCTTCCTTTTTTCTTAACGATTCTTCCCAATTCTTTGGAGGAGTTCGCTTGTGATTACAAAACTTTGCTGCTTCGAGATTTGCAAGTTTAGCGTAGTAAATTTTAACGAAATCATCACATTCAGTGATCTTGGAGTCCAAACTCTTCAGGTATCCCTCTACAACCTTCGTAGCATGATATGTTCTGAAAGATTTTGCAGTAATATCTTTAGATATGGTCGACAAAAATTTATTAACTTCATGAGAATTAATTTTATCGAATACCAAATCTCCGGGCGATTTGCCTTTCATAAATTGCTCAAGGTTCTGGCGTAACAAAGGATCAGGATTTTGAATGCTCTTTTCCCATCTAACCGAATCCTTGCCCAAGAAATCAAAATCGATTCTATTATCGTTTATTTTTATATGCTCGACCCTTAGCGTTGTCGCACCCACGGTATCAGCTTCATCTTCGTCCTTTTCGTCTCCTACTCTCATTCCTAATACATCAATAAGATAACATACTGTTGCTATTTTTCTGATTTTTTCTTCTTTTGAATTCATACCTGATTTGATGACCTTTCTAATTTTTTCAATCTGGTTACTCAACCGCATAGCTTTATCATATTTCTCTTTATTTCGTTCCTGCAAGAGATAGGAACTATCATGTGGCCATACATATTTCATTTTGCCATTCAACTTGTCTTGCCATCTTGCTAGCCACAAGGAGGAATGGTCATGCACGATCTTCTTCCAATCTCCAGGCGGAATTGGTGCATCTTCACCAAGATTGAGTTCAACATCGGATTGCGTTATCCTTGGTTTCCATCTTCCTCTTAGAGGATGCGACCCCCGTCCAACAAATATACCTGGGGGTTCTATCATCCAGTTCCCAACTTCTATCGTATTACCATCGATTATTGCATAACCATGTTTCTTTTTCAGCATCTCCCGCAATTCTTTTCTCTGCTGAGAAAGAAGCCTCTTCTGGTCCCTTGACAAAGATTCTTTCATCATCTTTTCTCGATTAATATAATCGAAAAATTCTTCAAATCCTATTTCGTTCAGATTTGCGTTTTTTAACTCCTGGGGTAGAAAATTAACAAAATCAAGCATAAAGTTTTTCTTGAATAACGGGTCGTTAAAATAAACTGTTTCTCTCTTTTTTGCAAAATGATATGCCATCTCTTCAGCAGTAGGACTCAACTCGTATGGTTTTCCCTTATACCATAACTTCAATTTTTTTGGTTCGTAAGGTGGAGGGATAGCAGGTCCGTTATATGAAAGTGTTCTCCATTGCTGATTTTTGTTCAACTTACGGTCAACTCCTAAATTTACCTTATAGATGTTATGGCTTCAGGTAATCATTGAACCAATTCAAGTAATGCTCTAGCCTAATAACTCTATGTTTCGGTTTCCCTGACCTAGACAAGTCGTGATTTTCATGTGGAAAAATAACCAATTTTGCTTGTTTTCCAAGATATTTGAGAGACGTATAAAGTTGCAATGCTTCTACAAGCCAGCACCTGTAATCTTCTTGTGAGTGGATGATTAAGGTTGGTGTATCTACATCCTTTAAATAACTAATGGGTGATTGTTCAGCAAGCTTGGCTGGTTCGCCCCAAGGGTCAGACCCTATCTGGTCTAAAGTGAATTCTCTGCCAATATCAGAGGTTGAGAAAAATGTTACCCAGTTAGCTATGCTCCTATCCGTAATGGCCGCTTTAAAAAGCTTCGTATGTCCGATGATCCAGTTTGTCATGAATCCTCCATACGAACCTCCTGCAACACCCAATCTGTTAGGATCAATAAAATTGAAGTTTTGCAAAGCATAACTAATACCTTCCAATAGGTCTTGATAATCCCTCTTACCATAATTTCGTCTTATATCGGCAAACTCTTCCGAATAGCCATCGCTCCCTCGCGGATTCATGTATAATACTGCGAAGCCATTGTTTGCTAATAACTGAAACTCGAACATAAAGGCATCACCAAAGCATGTCTTCGGTCCACCATGTATGTATAAGATTGTTGGATATTTATCAGCGGTTTCCATAGGTTCAAGAATCCACCCATCAACTTCTACGTTATCACTCGCTTTGAATTTGAAAGGCAAGGGTTTGGAAATACGAAACTCTTCAACAAAAGAATCATTGAAGTGTGTCAACTGCTTTATTTGACCATCATAGACGTAGAGTTCTTCTGGATGTACAGAATCCATCGCAATATATACTATTTTGTTAGAGTTTACATCAAAACCTTCTACACTAATATTGCCTCCTATTACTAACTCAGGATTACTACCAGGTTCTAATCTGTAAAGGTGAACAGAACCTTTTTCTGCAACATAAAAGTAAATAAATTTCCCGACCCATCTGATCTGACTGCTTCCATGAGAATAAGCCCTAACGTCACTGTTTAATGAATTCGATTTGTTTTTATCAAGATTTTCTATTAATGAAGGGCCAGACCTTCCATCAGCAGCGATCATCCATATATGGCCATGTGAAGCAAAACCTCTCTGCAGTCTATTTGCGTTCATGGCGATCAAAGAATCGTCTGGACTCCACGCAATTGAAGAAATTTCCATGTCAGAGTTGGTAATTTTTAGGGTCTGTGTTTTTTGTAAATCGTAAACAAATAAGTCAGTTATATAAGGCTTTGAATCATCGATTGAAGCACCGTAAGCTATTTTGGTCCCATCATGTGAAAACTGTGCAAATTTTACATCCATTTCTCCTTTGGTCAGTTGAATTAAATCTCCTCTTTCTATATCCAAAAGAAACAGATGTTGTCTAGTGTTAAACGTCCATCCCTTACCGTTAAACCAGTAATTCATCCTGTCAATTACCTTCACATCTTCCACTTCATCCTTCACAATTTGAGATATAATGGCTATCTTTTTCGAATCGGACGACCAGACAAATGAATCTATTCCTTCCTTTCTCCTTAGTAATCTTCTTGCTTCTCCACCTAACGCGCTTATTATATACAGCTCTGTTCCTTTATCATCCTTACTTAAGTTACGTCTCGATAAAAAGGCAATATAAAGGCCATCAGGAGACCAAACCGGACTATAATCTTTTGAACCATAGGTAAACCTTCTTACCTTACCATTTGTAGCATCAACTAGCCAAATATTGGAGATATATTCATCGTTTTCAGTATCAGCTCTGTGCAAACTTACTGCTATAAGGTCACCTTTTGGAGACAAAGAAGGATAAGAAAATGAGGTAAACTCAGTAATATCTTTCGGCGTAAGTTTTCCTGGCATTGCGCCGAGCTAAAACGAATGTAGGTTTATATTATGTTCGCATGTTGTAGCTCTAGTCCAACCCACTTTTCTGTAATTCTTTAAGTAGTTCTTTTTGTCTGTTGTTCAGATTTTGAGGTATCTTGATGTTAACTTTGACGTACATATCGCCTCTTCCCCACCCATTCAGCTTTGGTAATCCTTTTCCTTTTATCTTAAACGTGCTGCCACTTTGCGTTGCAGGCGGTATTTTCAATTCTAATTGACCATCCAACGTAGGCACAAAAATAGATCCGCCAAGTATAGCTTTTATTAGACCGATATCCGTTTCATAATACAAATCAGGTCCTTCTCTTCTAAATCTGGGGTCCTCCTTAACTCTGATCATTACGTACAAGTCACCTGGCCTTCCTACAGGTGAAGTTCTATCGCCTTCTCCTCTAAGTCGAAGAGTTGAACCATCTTCTACTCCAGGAGGAATTTTTATATCGATAGTTTTCTTTGCGAAAACCAGTCCCTTTCCCTTGCAATTCTTGCAAACAGATTGTATGATTACGCCTCTTCCCTGGCATTGCGAACATTGAACGACTCTCACCAGACGAGCAAAACCAGCAGTTGTTACCTGTTGTACTTTGCCCCTTCCTGCACAAATGGAACAAGTCTTAACTGGAGTACCAGGTTCCGCACCAGAACCATTGCAATGATTGCATAGTTGACGACTTTCTACACTTATTTCTTTACTAACACCCTTGTCAACATCATTGAGGCTTAGCAAAACCTCGACAGAAACATCCCTTCCCCTGTTCTCTTCTTCCATTCCGAAGCCAAAGAATCTCTCAAATATACTATCGAAACCACCAAAACCAAACTCCCTTAGTATCTCGTCAAAATCGACTCCACGGAATAAGTCTTCTTGTGTGTACTGACTATCTATACCGGCATGTCCGAACCTGTCATACTGCATTCTTTTTTGGTCGTCTGAAAGAACTGCATATGCTTCGCTGATCTCTTTGAACTTTTCCTCAGCATCTGGACTCTTATTTCTGTCTGGATGATATTGTAACGCTAATTTCCTGTAAGCAGCCTTTATTTCATCTTTTGTAGCATTCCTAGGAACGCCCAGAACTTCATAATAATCTCGCTTTGATTGGCTCATCTGATTCACATTAACCTAATTCTCATTTACCTTTTTCTTCGTCCACTACTTTATAATCCGCATCCATAACCTTGCTATTCTTGTTAGGTTCGTCCTGCTTTTGCTGTGCAGTTTGCTGAGACGAAGCAGCCGCTTGATATACTGCTGTTCCAACCTCTTGAAGCAATTTTTGTAACGCTTCAACAGACGATTTAATTTTATCTATTTCCTTTCCCGCTAGCGCTGACCTAAGGTCGTTTTCAGCCTTCTCGATTCTGCTAATTTGGTCCTGCGTTAGTTTATCTTTCAAATCTGTTTTTGTCTTTTGGGCAGTATAAAGCAGAGAATCGGCATTATTTCTAAGTTCCGCCTCTTCTTTTTTCTTTCTATCTAATTCAGCATACTGTTCAGCTTCTCTAATCATCCTTTCCTTTTCTTCTTTGTTTAACTTTGTAGAGGCGGTAATTGTGATCTTGGATTCTTTATTGGTTGCAAGGTCCTTTGCTGTAACGTTTAATATCCCATTAGCATCGATGTCGAATGTGACTTCTATTTGTGGAACCCCTCTTGGAGCAGGAGGTATTCCAGTTAAATTGAACATTCCTAGGGAAACATTGTCCGAGGCCATAGGTCTTTCACCTTGTAGGACATGTATGGTAACAGTTGTTTGAAAGTCTGCAGCAGTTGTGAAAATCTGGCTTTTTCTGGTGGGTATGGTTGTGTTTCTCTCTATTATTTTGGTAAATATTCCTCCTAGAGTTTCGACTCCAAGTGATAACGGTGTTACATCAAGAAGAAGTAGGTCTTTTACTTCCCCAGTTAGAACAGCACCTTGAATAGCCGCTCCTATTGCAACACATTCCATAGGGTCTACACCTCTTTCAGCAGGTTTACCAAGTAGGTCTTCGATAAATTTCCTAACAAGGGGCATCCTAGTCTGCCCCCCAATCAGGATGATTTTGTCAATATCCTTTGGCTCCAACTTGGCATCAGCAAGAACCTTTCTTATTGGTTCTTCTATTCTTTGAACTATTGGTAGAGCTAATTCTTCAAGTTTTGCCCTGGTTATGGTCATATGCAGATGCATGGGTGAATTGTTCTTCATGGCGATAAAAGGTAGGTCAATATCAGTTGTGACTACATTTGATAACTCTATTTTGGCCTTTTCCGCCGCTTCCTTTAATCTCATCATAGCCATCTTATCTGTTGATAGGTCTATGCCCGTTTGTGTCTTATATTCTGAAATAATATACTGCATTAATGCATTATCAATATCTGCACCCCCGGTTTTAGTGTCTCCACTGGTAGCTAAGACTTGGAAAACGCCACCCCCGAAATCCATAATTGTAACATCGTGTGTACCACCACCAAAACTAAATACAAGTATTTTCATTTCCTTATCGGCTTTATCGAGTCCATATGCAAGGCAGGCTGCTGTAGGTTCGTTTATTATCCTGACAACTTCTAATCCTGCAATTTCTCCGGCATCCTTGGTCGCTTGTCTTTGATTGTCGTTGAAATGAGCTGGGACTGTGATTACAGCCTTCTTAACTGGAGTTCCCAAAAACGTTTCAGCATCCTTTTTGATCTTTTGAAGTATGAAAGCTGAAATTTGTTGAGGAGTAAAGCTTTTCCCATCAATAAATACTTTATAATCTGTCCCCATTTTTCTTTTGATTTCAAAGATGGTTCGCTCTGGGTTAGCAGTAGCCTGTCGTTTAGCTGGCTCGCCTACCAAGAGCTGTCCATCAGCTGTAAAAGCAACAACCGAAGGAAACATCTTCCCTGCAACAGTTGGGCCTTCAGCACTTGGTATCACAACAGGTCTGCCAGCTTCCATAACTGCTGCGGCAGAATTAGTAGTACCCAAATCGATTCCTATTATCTTTTCACTAGTAGTTTCTTTGTTCAAATTATATCTACCTCCTTAACGCCTATTTTAACAGCGCTAGGCCTGAGCACCTTTCCTTCGAACATAAATCCCTTACGCACTTCTTCAACGACTTTCCCTACCATAGGAGTTTCTACCGGTACGCTTCCCACTACTTCATGAACGGATGGGTCAAAATCTGTCCCCAGAGCTGGTATGCTCTGAACACCTTCCTTGTTTAAAACATTCAAAAACTTTGCATAGAGGGTCTCAAGACCTTTTAATATCTGTTCTTTATCATCACTCTTTTTAACAGCATTCAAGGCCAATTCAAACTCATCAAGCAGTCCCAATAGTTCAATGATCAATTTGATTTCTCCCATTTTCCTGTCTTCCAACCTTTCCCGCTCTATTCTTTTTCTATAATTCTCAAAATCTGCTTGAAGATACTGTAGTCTCTTAAAATAATCGTCAGCCCTCTTTTTTTCCTTATCGAGTTCTTCAGCTAACCTTTGAGCCGTCTTTTGTATTTCGTTCGATTCTTCCGCTTCAGTCTTCTGCTCTTCACTCATGACCATCGCACCGCAGTAAATCTGCCATCATTAAGCCTTCACCTTTAATTCTTTTACCATCAAAGCTCTTGTAAATTATGTGTGAAAAAGTTTAATGAACTCTAACGAATACATTCAGATTGTTGTTACCTGCGGTTGAAATAAGAGACCTTACTAAAACATATGGAATGATAAGAGCAATAGACGGACTTACTTTGAATATAAATCAAGGGGAAATTTTCGGATTACTGGGTCCTAACGGATCAGGTAAGACCACAACAATGAAGATTATATCTGGAATTTTAAAACCAGATTCCGGCCATATAAGAGTTCTTGGATTCGACCCTGTCCAAGAACCAATTCTTGTAAAAAATAGAATAGGTTATGTTCCCGAAACTCCAACTTTATATGAATCACTTACTGTTCGCGATTTCTTTGAATTTGTATCCTCGGTTAGAAAGTTGGATAAAGGTTCTACAGCCACTAAAGTTGAAGCTCTAACTAAGGCCTTCCTCTTGACCGATTACTTTGATTCACCAATAGCTTCTTTATCATTAGGAAACAGACAGAAAGTTTCCATAATTGCAGCTTTTCTGCATGATCCTCAGTTATTATTGTTCGATGAACCTCTGAATGGACTAGATGCTAGAAGTGGTAAGATACTTAAAGACTTGATGTCACATCATGCGGAGAAAGGAGGTACAGTCGTTTTTTCTACACACATAATGGAAATAGCCGAACATGTTTGCAAAAATATAGGTATAATCTACAGAGGCAGACTTATCGCACAAGGGAGTATAAATGACCTACGTAGATATTCCGATAATCAAGAAACTTTGGAAGAAGTTTTCTTGAAGCTGACAAATGAAAAAGATACGATAGAAGATACAATAAAAGTTCTAAAAAACGCTTTGGGATGATATCGATAAAGATTGAATGATGAGTAAAGAAATGAAATTTACAGAAGCTTGGAAACTAAGTCAAATACCCTATCAAGAGCTAGTATTCAAGTCTTTTATAAAATCAAGAGGCATCTCATATATCTCAAAAACACATCTGTCAGACGGGAAGTCTTCCAATGAAAAAATGATAAGAAGAGTGATCAGGTCTGCCGTAGGAAATAAGATTGTAGTTGCTTTAATAATTGCTGTGGCATCTTTTATTTCGTTCATTCAATCCGAGTACCAATATACAACTCTTTCGATTTTGATAGGAAGTTCCTTGAGTTTACTGATGATTTTTGGCTACACGTTGCTTTATGAAATACAATTCTTACCCAGCATGCTAGATGAACAACCTACTGAATTACTTTATTCTCTTCCAATTTACAATTCAGATATATCTTACATTTTAATATTAGCATTTATACGCGCAATGGATTTTATAATCATAGTAGATATAGCCGTTCCCTCCCTCTTGGTACTGATTCTTACACATTCATTATTGGCCTCGTTTATAGAAATGATCGGAGCGATTACCAGTGTGGCTCTAGCGACTGGTTTGGCTATATACTTATCAAAAATCTTCTATCAAATCGCAAACCGGGAAAAAAGGTCAAGGACCGAGTCGATTGTTAGACTCATGTTCACTGTTGTCTGGGGAGCGCTTGTGATGAGTTTAGCTTTACTTTATAACTATAACACATATCTTACTCCGAGTTTGGAGAAGATTATTACCGAAAGTAGTATGTCTTCAATTTTGATACTAAGTTCAATTCCATCATTTAGTTTTTCATTTTTAATCTCATCAACGCTGGGTGGCAAATCTTACGTGGCATCATATGCAGCAATCGGATTTTCGGCATTATATGTCGGACTATCTGTGCTGGTAATTCTGTGGAGTCTAAGGACTATAGCTACATTTAATAATTTGCATCATGATACGAATAGAAAAACACCAAGAGATTTGAAGCTAGTGTTAAGAGGTCAAACGGTTGGTTATTCAATAAAGGATTTTAGGATAGCATCAAGAAATCCCACTACCGCATTTTTATTAGCTGCACCTGTGTTAGAAGCTGCGATAGTTCTATTCCCATTGATTACAGCTAATGTTGTAGGGACTATTACAGTACTTGTCGGAACTGTGATAGGTGGAATCTTCACATGCTTTGTTGTTATAGGTCTGCTTACAGCAGAAGGAACTGGAATTGAATATACAAGAACTCTTCCTTTAAGTACAAATAAAATTATGCACTCAAAAGCTTTTACAGCTACGATCAGTTATATCCCTGTACCTGTTATCTTTGCACTGTTAGGAGTAATTAAACCTGCTATATTTAACTTCATAAGTTTAATTCCATTGTGGGAGCTGCCGGCGGTTGCAGCAGCAGCATTGGTGGAAATGATGATAATAGTGAAATCCTCTGGAGAAGAGAGAGTACTCATCTTCAACCTATCATCAAGCATATTATACTTCATTGCATCAATTCTTGTATCTTGTCTAGTTTTGGGATTACCCTTAGTGTCCTTCATACTTACAAATCTAATTCTTGGGCAAAAAATAGCGTCAGAAATCGTACTGGCTCTAGTTTCATCGGCAGAATTTATAATAATGATGCATTTAACTAATGTAATGAATTATTCAAGATAAAACAGCTACGAGCATTCCATAGTAACTTGGTCTTCCATAATAACTGAATACAGTTCTGTACTTTCCTTCAGATAATGCACCATGCAAAATTAACATTTGCCAAAGACCATCTGGCTTGGCTTTTTGTATCATTTTTAAAGGAAGACCAAGTAGTCTATCCAGCTTTGCTTGTTTAACAATTTTTTGTATAATTATATCGTATTGTTCAGCTGTTTTATCAAATCCATATGGTCCGCTTTTATCATGAGTATGTGCTTGGTCTGCACTGGCTATAAATGCTATACGTCTTCCTATTCTGTCTGAGGCTGACCTAACTATTTTACCAAAATCAACTAACTCTGATAATGGTAATTCTCGAGATGGTGTTAAAATAACAACTTTGTGGGAACAGCCTAAGAAGAATAAAGGAACTACCGTTCCCCAATCGAGAGGCATGCAGGATAATGGTCCACTATCTGTTCCGTAATTGACTTTAACAACGTGAATATTATTCTTATATGACTCTTGATATATCGCTTCGGCAAGTTCAAGGTCGGTTCGAACTGATACTTTGACCGTCTTTCTTCCGGAGGATAAACTTCCAGCGCAATTTTCAGAAGCTATCACTCCAATATGGTCTTTTATCCTGAGATTATGTGGAGTAGCAATAACAATGGTATCTGGGTTCTTTTGTAAGATAATTCTTGATGCAATTCTGAGAGAGTTACGCAACCGCTTAAATTCTTCGATATTTCCCTCTTCGATAAATCCTGGTATGAGAGCTTCCCCGTGAGGAAGAATTCCAGCTGTAACAACACTCATGGTTGTTACGTAACAGAAAGTACTATCTTATGAAATTTTAGACGGATTTGTCAAAATCATAAGTATCAATTCATGATATATTTGTTACTCCTAAGTACATAGGAATGCCCAGCAACAGATTGAGGTATACGGAGGAATACATTGCCTTCCGGGACAAAATAATTAGGGTATGCACAGAGGCAGGAGTGGAAGTTCTTCGCGCTATACGACCTCCATATCTTAATGGACTGTGGTTATTAGTGGTTCATACTTTAACTGATGAAGCATATGTAAAGATGAGGGAAAATGTGGGCAAGTTAGGACTTCAGCCAGACACTATTTTTATTCGAGAAGTGGGTTCAGGTGAGAGGACGTTGTGCATAACCCTGAAAGAAATAAACACTCAAACACAAAATACATGGTGAATTTATAGTAACATGAGCAGATAATTATGCATGAATTCTATAGTTTAGTTTAAATTTGTCGATATAATAATTGAGTTATTATTGCAGCGCATACGTTATGATGAAATCGAATGGATTGTGAGAAAGGAATTCAAGCAAATGGTACCTGAAAGGATACCAACAAAAGATGCATTGGGTAGAATCGAAGCGGTAGACATTCTATCTGGCGAAGACCTTCCCTTCTATGATATAAGTGAGAAGGATGGATATGCGGTTAATCATTTAAGTATACTTAACGCATCTACATCTTCACCAGTCACACTTAAGGTGACTCAGGTCATAACTCCTGGTTCTGTACCTTTACCATTACAGCAAGGCTCCTGCGCGAAAATATTCACTGGAGCAAGACTTCCTGATGGAGCAGACTGCGTCGTAATGCAGGAAGATGTCATTGAAAGAAAAGATAATATAACTTTCTTGTTTCCAATTCAACCCGGAAGTAACATCTTTAAAAAGGGAAGCGACATTAAGAAAGGAGAAAAGATAATTTCCAAATGGAATATTTTAGGACCATATGAGTTGAACGTTATTAGTTCGCTCAACATAAAACAAGTAGACGTTTTGCCCAAGCTGAAGATTGCCGTTCTCTCAACAGGAAGCGAATTAATACCACAAGTTGATGAGAACACAAAAGGAAAGATTCTCGACACAAACAGACCAGTTTTAATTAGTATTCTTAATGATTTCGGCTTTCAAACAATCGACGCGGGAATCGTGCCCGACGATGCAACGAGGATTGCTGGCAAGATAAAAGAATTCATAGATATAAGCGATGCCATAGTTGTTACGGGGGGTTCATCTGTAGGTGCTCATGACCTGACAATCTCATCTATCAAGGAGAAAGGCGCTAAAATTCTTTTCCATGGTGTAAAGCTAAAACCATCAAGTACAGCAGCCATAGCATCACTTTCTGGTAAACCTGTTTTTTCACTATCAGGTCTTATTCAATCTTCTCTTGTCGCGATTCACTTAATTACGATACCGACACTTCGATACATTCAGGGAGCCGACTTCAAATATCCAAGAGTCTTTGAGGCCAGGTTAAGTCAAGAAATACATATTGACCTTCCTGCTGATTTCTTGCGTGCTGTCTGGGTAAAAGTAACAAATAAAGATGGATTACTCTTTGCTAATCCAACACTAGCTTCAAGCCATTCTCGTTCCATCTTTCTAAAAAATAATGGTATCGTATTGGTGAAAGGAGGAGAAACTCTGCAAAAAGGAGATGTAATAAGAGTCAATATCGTAAACAACTTGTTTTAAATTATCTGAAAAGATTAATACATTAACAGACAGGAATGTATGACATGGATAAAACTGAGATAAGAAAGGAACCGCCTTTACTTATGATACCAGGTCCAACAAATTTACATAGTAGAGTGCTTGAAATGCTGTCTCAACCTCAAATAGCTCATACAAGCGACCAATTCTATAAGGAATTCTTGGAGATACTTGACCTTACAAGATATGTTTTTAGAACAAAACAAGAAGTTATAGTCTTTTCCGGCTCTGGGACTTCAGGAATGGAAAGCGTTTCAGCGAGTGTACTTGAGAAAGGTGACAGGGTTCTTAGTGTAGAGACAGGTTTTTTTGGCCGAAGGTTCACCAAAATTGCAGAGATTTATGGTTGCAAAGTGGAAAAAGTGGTTATTCCAGAAGGAGATTATGCAAAGCCAGAGATTCTCTCCGATAAGCTTTCGGCGGGAAACTACGACGCGGTATTGTTAACGCATGTAGAAACTAGCACTGGAGTAGAAAACCCGATACCTGAGCTAGCAAGCGTTGCGAAAAAGCATAACGTTCTCACAATTGTAGATACAGTATGCGGACTGGGTGGTATTGACTTCGAATTTGATAAATGGGGTATCGACGTAGCTTTTTCTGCATCACAAAAATGCATTGCAGCACCACCAGGCGCTACTCTCTTGGCTTTATCTGAACAAGCCATCATGAAAATGTCAAAGCGCAAGTCAGAGATTCCTTCATATTACTACAACCTTTCAAAATGGCTCGAGGTAATGAAAGACCCACACATCTATCTAACTACACCTTCCACATCAGTATTGCGAGCATTGAGAGTAGCATTACAGATGATAAAGGAAGAGGGAATAGAAAATCGATGGATTAGGCATAAAAATCTAGCTAACGCATTTCGGGCAGGTCTTTTGAAGTCAGGCATATCTATATTTGCTAAAAGGCCCGCAGATACTGTAACAGCCATATATTCAAGAGATCCAGAGATTGTAGCTAGAAAGATGTATGATCAATATAATATAATGATAGCTAGAGGGCTGGACACTCACAAAAGCGACATGTTAAGAATAGGTCACATGGGAAATGTAGACAAAGAATCACTAATGGCCACATTATCTGCATTAGTCAGCTCAATGATGTCGAACAAAGAAACAAAAATGGATTCAATATTAGAGCCATTACTTCAGCTGAAATAGGAGAAGACAATCCAGAAATTCATATAGTATATAAAGTAACAATTGTTCGACAGAAATGTCAAACATGTGTATACAAAGAATTGAAAAAACGTTAGCAAAGTATTTCTATTTTGCAAATGAATATATATGATGTTATTTGGTTTTGAACCCCATGAGCTCTTTGCTCTTTCCGGTAGCAAAACATTATATTGCAGGTAAGTACTTGTCCGACATAGCTCAGAACGCAAAAACGTTGAACAGCTTTGGATTCAGGATAATTGCCAATTATCTCGGTGAGGATTTAACTAGCGATGAAGATATCAAATCTGCAGTCAATCAATACACTAGTCTTATCGAAATATTAGACCAGAATAAGATATCTGGATGCATAAGTGTTAAATTAACACAAATAGGACTTTCCATTTCAGATAAATTAGCAATGGAGAATCTAGGCCGTATAGTGAATGAAGCCCGAGCTAAAGACATGTATGTCTGGATAGATATGGAGAGTGCTAACTACACGGAAAAGACGCTTGATATATATTACAAAACCCTTGCAACATACAAGTATGTTGGAGTAGCAATTCAATCATATCTGAAAAGAAGCGAGGCTGACATCAAAGGGCTGTTAGACAGGGGGGGCCAAGTCAGACTGGTCAAGGGAGCCTATCACGAGGATCCAGACCTCTTAGTAGGAGGAAGAAAAGAAATCAGAGAGAATTATGCTAAGCTATTAAAGATGTTGTTTAGTGGAAATAATTTTTTTGCAGTAGCAACTCACGATGAGAAACTCATAAAACTCACACAAGATTTAGCAAAAGAAACCAGAAACGAAAACTTCGAATTTCAATTTCTGAAGGGAGTTCGAGAGAAAAGGTCTCTTCAACTAGTCTCTGATGGATTCAAAGTTTCGATTTATATTCCATATGGAGAAGACTGGTTACCATACGCACTCAGAAGGATCAAAGAAAGAAGAAGGAATATCCTATACTTTGCGAAAGCAATTATAGGTATGTAAAAGGTAAGTAACGTACAAAAATGTACTATATAGTACATAAGCTTTAAATAGTATCCACTTATGCCGCGATACGAGCACTATGCAATCTTTAGTTTCGGTTCATTTGAGGGAAGACGAGTTACCAACTCGATGGTATAACATATTGCCTGACCTCCCAGAACCTTTGCCACCCCCGCTTGACCCTGCTACGATGCAACCGATTGACCCTTCGAAAGCCGAAAGAATATTTGCAAAGGAACTAATACGTCAGGAAGTTTCATCGGAAGTAGACATACCAATACCGGACGAAGTTCTGGATATCTATCGTATAGCTGGCAGACCTACTCCACTGATTAGAGCCAGAAGACTTGAGGAATACCTGAATACGCCAGCAGAGATTTATTTTAAAGCAGAAGCACTAAACATAGCTGGCAGCCACAAGATCAACACTGCAATACCGCAAGCATATTACAATAAAAAACAAGGAATAGAGCGCGTTGTAACTGAAACTGGTGCAGGTCAGTGGGGTTCTGCTCTAGCCATAGCCTCATCACTGTTTGGACTGAAAACAGAAGTTTACATGGTAAGAGCAAGCTATGACCAGAAACCTGGACGTAAAGTAATAATGGAAACTTTTGGTGCGAAGATAAGACCTTCTCCTAGTGATAACACAGAGTTTGGAAGGACGGTTTTAAAAGATAATCCGAATCACCCTGGTTCTCTTGGGATTGCTATAAGCGAAGCTATAGAGGATACTTTGACACATGAAAACACAAGGTATTGCCTCGGGTCAGTTTTGAACCACGTTCTTCTTCACCAAACTGTTGTAGGACAAGAAGCTAAAAGACAAATGGAAGTGATCGACAGATATCCTGATGTTTTGATTGGATGTATAGGAGGAGGTTCAAATTTTGCCGGGTTAGCATACCCATTTGTTCGTGATAAAATAAGGGGAAAGAAGAAAGATATGCGCGTGGTTGCGGTGGAACCTTCAGCAGTACCTTCAACTACGAAGGGTAAATATGAATATGACTACGGTGACACAGGAGAGAAGACTTTCCTGGTCAAAATGTATACACTTGGTCATAAATTCACACCCCCTCCTATACACGCAGGAGGTTTGCGGTACCACGGCAAAGCACCATCACTTTGCCTCTTGATCAATAAAGGCATTATAAATTCAATTGCATACAATCAAACTGAAGTCTTCGCCGCTGGTAAAATATTTGCACAAAATACTGGAATAATACCAGCTCCGGAGTCAGCACATGCAGTGAAAAAGGCTATAGACGAGGCATTGGATGCTAAGATGAAAAACGAAAAAAGAATAATACTTTTTAATCTTAGTGGACACGGTTTACTAGACCTGAGCGCCTACGAGTTATTTAATTCAGGTAAATTACAAGACTATGAATATAGAGCATAATTGCAATTAATGATAAGGCCATAAATTTTTTATCCCCATACAAATACGGCAATTACGGTCCCGCTCCCGCGGTAAGGGATAAGAATTCCCCCGTAAGCTCAGCCTGGTAGAGCTTCCGACACCAAAGGTTTACCCCTTGGTGGGAGATGCTGTAGTGGCTGGCTCTGGCCAACCCGTCCAGCCTACTAGGCTCACAGAAACCGGAGTGTCGCAGGCTCAAATCCTGCCCGCGGGACCGTATTATTTATTGAGTAAGATAGAATCGGTTTTAAATCGCTTTATCTAGGATAATGTTTGAAGGATTAAATACATACTGTAAGGTACGTCATTAGGTGATATTCTTTGAGTTCTAAAACAAACAAAAAAGTCCCAAAAACCAAGACCAGTAATAAGTCAGAAGAAGGAAAAGTCAAAAGAAAAAGGATACCACAAATTACTATTGGAAAAAACATCAAGAGCCTTGTTATCTATTCTAAGCATGGAAGAAGATCGATGCGAGAGGGCAGGGGCTTTTCACTCTTGGAGTTAATGCAAGCAGGATTAACGGTCAATCAAGCAAGAGCAGCAAAAATAAGAATAGACTTGAGACGGAAAACGGTACACGAGCAAAATGTGAAGGCACTTAAGGAAGTAGCTTCAAAGTCAATTGGTATTTCGTAAGTGCACAAATAAATATTCCTGCAAAAATCCTGAAAATTTGCCAAAATATTGTCTTGCACTATCAGATAGCTTTTTGTACTTTGTGATAGTAAGATGCTCAGACGAAACACCTGATTCTTCGACCAATGACGAATAATATTTCTTTAGACCTCTAAAGACCCATCTATCAATAGGAAAGGAAGAATATTTATTCGCTGAAAACAGCAAAATACAGTCAGCAACCTTGGGTCCAATTCCTTTAAAGTGAGGCTCATCTATGACCAGCCTTCTCCAAGCAGATTCGTATGTAAGTGTCCGCAGAAGTTCAAACTTGAATGTGCCCTCTACGATTTGCTTGGACAATATAATTAAATAATCCCATTTCTTCCCAAGAAAATTATCGAGCGGTCTTATCATTTGTATTTCATGGGGTCCAGGTAAGCAACCTCGTGAATCACCAGTGAATAAGAACGAAATTCTATCGAGTATTTTGTTAATGGCATTAATGCTCAAACTGGAGGATATGATATAAGCCATAGCACACTCCCATGCGTCCTGTTGGAGAATTCTTATTCCTGAATATTTTTTCACTAGATACCTGGTAAATCTATCTTCAGGCAATGATTCAATGATTGACTTATGGTCGACTTGTAAAGAAAAGAAATTGTGAACCACGTCAAGATCAAGGGTTGGCACAGACCTGATCTGAATCAGATTGCCAGTTTTCTTGAAGGCTACTTTTGAATGTCCAATCCATCCTTGCCACCAGCCATCTATCTTGTGCCACCTAAAGATTTGTCCGCTTGTGAATGTAGCATCCAATTCGAGAGGCTCCTCGCCAATATTAATTTCCTGCAGCACAATATTGTATGAATTGGGACAGAAAAATAAAGCTTAGGAATAAAAATTTTAGGAACTACTACAAAGCCTATTGGTGTAGGGAAGTGATAGTAAAATAACGGTAAGGGCGAAGCCGTTTTCCAGAACTGGGGATAAAGGAGATACAGCCACAGCTACAGGGCGTTTACCGAAGGACTCTAGGGTGGTCGAAGTGCTTGGTTCAATTGACGAATTAGTCTCCTTTATAGGGTTAGCTAGAGCTATGTTAAGCAACCACAAAGAAGTAAACAAGATACTTGAGGATGTACAGAGAAAGCTATTCATTTATGCAGCGGTAATACATGGAATGAAAGGATACAAAATAACCCAAGAAGATATATCATGGGTTGAGAAAGTTACAATCGACATAGACTCCAAACTGCCTCCGCTAAGGCGTTTTATATTGCCATCTGGCAGTGAGGCCTCCGCAGCTATACATGTGGCAAGAACTGTATGCAGGAGAGCTGAAAGAAACATAGTAGCTCTAAGCAGGGAGAGAAAGTTAACAGAACCCACCATACCCTTCATAAATAGGTTATCCAGCCTACTGTTTGTGCTTGCCAGATACGTAAATTATAAAGAGTCGCGTCAAGAGGAGTTTGTTTAGATGCTTGAGCGAGGAATTGATTAAACTTGAAAAAGACGTAGTTTCATGCGCTGCATGTCCTCGTTTGGTTAATTTCAGAGAGACTGTAAAGTCAAAAAAGAGGTTTAAAGACCAAATTTATTGGAGAAAGCCAGTACCGGGTTTCGGCGATGATAACGCATGGCTTCTGATTGTAGGGCTGGCACCAGCCGCACATGGAGGAAATAGAACAGGCAGAGTCTTCACGGGAGACGAATCTGGAAATTTCTTGATAAAAGCATTGTATGAAACTGGATTTTCTAATAAACCCATTTCAGTCTCTAAGGACGATGGTCTTAAACTTACAGGATGCTATCTAACAGCCGCAGTAAAGTGTGTACCTCCCGATAATAAACCTACAACTTTAGAAATGAAAAACTGTGGCATATTTCTGAAAAGGGAAATACATCTATTGTTACATGTAAAAGCAGTACTTACACTCGGAAGATTTGCATTTTATGCATACCTAGATTCAGTCAAGGACCTTTTTCTCACAAAGCAGAAGTTTGATTTTTATCACGGAGCAACGTATAGAATATTGGGTTTGCCTACACTATATGCTTCGTATCATCCCACACCACGTAATACTCACACAGGAACACTAACAAAGAAAATGCTAGTTGATTTGTTGAACAGGATTAAGAAGGAACAAGGTTACTAATGACAAAAATTGATAATAACCCATCAGTGTACTCAAGAAAAGAATAAATTTAGCCGAAGATGAATAACAAGCATGTGCAAATAACTAACAATATTTGACATAATATTTACATAATGATGTATAGTAGCAGTCCTAAGTTGGCTGACTTAAACGAAAGAAAATTTGGTTCGAGACATCGAATAAAAGGACGAAGAAGAGAAGAGTATACTTACATTCAATCAGTTCTTGATAGACTCAGGATATTAAAGACTACAATGAATTATGCAACAATGTCATTAAAGAGTGGAATAGATTCTACCCTACTTTGTAGATATGTTACGGGCAAAGTTCGTCCAACTTACGAACGATGTAAATTACTTGAAGAACGGCTTCTGTCCACCCAAGATATACAAGAAAGGCTCCGTGAAAGAATATCATTAAAACAGAACGGCTACATAGACTTACATGAACTCCTTTGTGATTCTGACGCTCTTAGGTGGATTTCGGGCTTGGTAAGAAGTCAGTTCAGAGAAGAAAAGATTGATAGAGTAGTCACCGCAGCATCGTCAGGAATTACCCTAGCTACATCAACAGCTCTTTTGGTAGGAGCATCAGTGACATATGCTATGCATACAAGAAGCTCAGGGCCAGTTAGTTATTTGGAGTCAGAGATAGTTTCACCTAATCCATCCGAAATATTTTCCCTTTATCTTCCAGCTTCATGGCTTAAGAGAGGTGATAGAGTACTATTGGTCGACGACGTGGCAACATCCGGTAGAACTATGGTGGGGCTTGTTAACATAGTGGAAAGAGCGGGATGTGAGCTTGTGGGAATTTTCGTCCTAGTTTCTACATCCAACGAGTGGAAGGAAAGAATTAAGAATTTTCTTAAAAAAGAAACGAAAATATATGTAATGTTTGACTTGGCTAAAGAACCGATATTAAAGGTCTAAAACTATCCCCGGGACCTTGGGAAAAGGTTGTACTTCGGAAATACTTTCAGCTCCTGTAATCCAAGTGACCAATCTTTCGATACCAATTCCAGCTCCGGCCGAGCGCTTTAACCTCCCTTGTCTTGCTAAACGCAAAAGCAAATCATAATTTTCTTTCCTGACACTATCTCTTTCCATCTTGTAGATTATTTTTGAATATTCGTATTCTCGTCTCGCCCCCGATAAGATTTCACCATATTTAGGAACATAAAGGTCGTAATTATCCCATATGCCACTAGAGCTTTCTTCAAAATCATAAAATTCACGTGGAATATTTCTCACCCAAACGGGATTTGTTATGACCTCTATCAATTTATTTTCCCAATCATTTCCGAATCTCTTGATAAGTTCTAATCGGTCATATACATCGAATGGAATAGACATTTCTGGTAATTTGAGCCATCTAAATCTAACTTTGTCCTCTGATGCTTTTCGCAGCTGGGAAATCGAACCGTAAATCAATTCCTCTGTTAACGAGCGAACATCATCGAAAGTCGCATTTCTAATTTCGAAGTCAAGCTGAGTGAACTCATAAGAATGCCATTTAGTAGCCTTTCTCTCCCTTCTTTCTATACGAACGTTCGGTGAAAGTATGAAGAATTTGGGATAAAGGAGAGAAGACGTGACCATCTTATGTATTATCATACTGGAAGTAAGACTTACCATTTCTCCATAGATTTCTGTTTGAATTCGTTTTTCAATGGAGGCCCCAGGGTCAGGCCACAAAGGGTCTGTTGACTTTGAAAGAATTACTGGAAGCAACCACTGGAAACCTTTTTCTGTCAATTTTTGGGTAACATATTGGAGGATGAATGTAGTAACATACCCATATCTCTTCTTTCGCATCAGATCTCTATCTGACATATCTGGCAGGTTTTTTATCTCGTAATTATGGTCGTCTTGAAGACGAATCTCCATTGCTTATTGCGTACAACAACGAAAAATAAAAGCATATCGTCTAGAAAACTGGCAATATGCTAGCATTAAGATATAAATAGGTGCTAATTATTGGCATTATGATATGCTCCTTGACCAAAAGGATATGTCGATAATTAACTGTCTGATGAACGATGGTAGGCAGAGTTATGTCGAAATATCATCTAAATTGGGTTTGCCCAGAGCGACTGTGCAGGAAAGAGTCAAAAAACTACTAACTTCCGGAGTGATAAAGAAATTTTCGGTCAAGCTAGATTATTCAAAACTGGGTCGCGGTGTTACATCATACATCTTTGTATCATTTAGCAATGAAAAACAAATTTCTCAAAGAAAGCTGGCTGAAAGGATAGCTAGTATTCCTAACATATTCGAAGTTTCAGTCATTTCTGGGGAGTGGGATATATTGATCAAAACGAGAACCTCTTCAGTCGAAGAAGTTGGTACCATGGTTATCGACACACTAAGGTCAATGCCCGGAATACAGAAGACTGAAACTTGCGTCAGTTTTCTAACTATTAAAGAAGAATGAATCCTAAGCTAGGCAAATCCTCTTTCTTTAACCAATGTGTAAAGGCATTGTATAAAATCATCAGAATCGTTAGGTAGTTCGGTGCGTATTAGTCGAACACCGTGTGATTTAGACCAATCAACGCATTCTACATCTATATCGTACAGTATTTCTAGGTGGTCAGAAACAAATCCTATCGGGGCTATGACAAAACTGCTTTCTCCTTTACGATAAAGGTTCTCTAGAAGCTCCAATACGTCAGGTCCAAGCCATTTTTCTTTCGTATTTCCAGCACTTTGATATCCAAAACCCCATTTTTGCAATTTTAACTCTACAGCCAATATTTTTGCCATATCACGAAGTTGAGCATCGTAAGGGTCTCCTATGTTCAATATTCTTTCGGGTAAGCTATGAGCTGTGAAGAGTACAAAAGCCTGGCGAGAAAGCCGATTCAAAGCTTCATCTATTCTTCTCTTCCATACGGAAATATACAAAGGATGCGAATACCAAGATGGTATATATTCAACATTAAATAAGTAACCGAGCTTCCTGTTGGTTTCGTTGATAGTCTCCATGTAGGTTCCAACACTCATGCTAGAATAGTGAGGAGCAAGTATTAAGCAAAGTAGATGTTCTATCCCTTCTTTGTACATCTTCTGCATTACATCTGGAATAAATGGGGAAGAATGTTTCATTGCATAATAAACTTTGGTTTCTGAAGTTCGTTCAATCAAACCCAAAAGTTTGTACGAAATCGATCTTGTAATTTGTGTGAGGGGGGAGACCCCACCTATCGATGCATATTTCATCTTTAACTTATTAATTTCATCTTCGCTGGGTCTTTTTCCTCCTCTTATATGGGTGTAGTACGTATCAACTTCGTCGAGAGATGCTGGAGTGCCATACGTCAAAATCAAAACCGCTTTCATTCACTCACTTCCTTTGCCTAGTGTTATTGTGAACCAAATCTGTCACTTCTTTCAAATTTTCAACTGGAGTAGTTCTTAAAACCCCATGACCAAGGTTGAATATGTGACCATTATTTTCCCTAGCCCTTTCCAATATTTGCAGCGTTCTTCTTCTCATTATATCCCCTCCAGCTACAGCTAAAGATGGGTCGAGATTTCCTTGTACTGCTACTGACTTGCCACACCTTCTCCAAACATCATTGATTGGTACTCTCCAATCCACACTAATGACATCAGCACCACTAGACCTTAGCGCTTCTATCAAATGTGATGATTCAGCGCAGAATATAATTCTAGGAATATTATATCCTTGTAAAGAATCGAATATTCTCCTTGTATACTTCAATACATACTTTTCATAATCTTCCCTTGAAAGACATCCGGCCCAACTATCAAATAATTGGACGGCTTTTACACCATATTTTATTTGACTTATTAGATACTTCTCTATCATAGTGCTCAGCTTAACCATCAATTTATCCCATATATCGTCCTGACCGAACATAACCATTTTGGTTTTAACGAAGTCTCTCGTGGACCGACCTTCTAAAAGATAAGATGCAAGTGTAAATGGAGCTCCAGAGAATCCAATAAGAGGGATTTCATCTAGTTTTTCGACTGTTAGTTCAATCGATCTCCACAGAAAATCCAGGTGTTCTTCGGGTGACAAATCACCTAATAGGTCTATATCATCAAGATTCTGAATCGGATTTAAGATGATTGGACCTTTTTCTTCTTCAATTTTTAACTTAACACCGATAGCTTGCAATGGAAGCATTATATCTGCAAATAATATTGCGGCGTCCACCCCAAGCTTTCGAACTGGTAAAACAGTTATCTCGGAACAGATTTCAGGTTGCCTGAACAAATCCATTATATTCGTTTCGCCTTTAAGCTTCCTGTACTCAGGCAAATAACGACCGGCCTGTCTCATAAACCAGACCGGGGTGTATTCTGTCTTCTTCAACTTACAAGCATCAAGAAATACGCTCATGTTTTAACTCCTCACAAAAATCGTAGAAAGCATCAACCGTACTCTCGATATCTTGATAGGAGTGACTCGAAGAGATGAAAAGTGACTCCATCGGTGATGGTGGAAGGTATATCTTCTTTTTCAACATCATACCATGAAGAACTGGGAATAACTTCAAATTGCTGTTCTTGACATCTTTATAATTTGTTACAGGACTATCAGCAAAAAAGAGGCTTAACATCGAACCAACCCGGTTCACGATAATGTTTACGTTCATCGATTCAGCAACATCTACTACCTTCCTTTGTAGTGTAGATGATAGGTTTTCTAAATACCGGTATGTTGAATCTTTGAGGAGATTCAAGGTGGCAAGTCCTGCCGACATTGCTACAGGGTTGCCTGCTAAAGTTCCAGCCTGATATACTGGTCCTTCAGGTGCAACAAGCTTCATGATGTCTTTGCTTCCTCCATATGCCCCGACGGGAAAGCCACCGCCTATTATCTTCCCAAAACATATAATGTCTGCATCAACGTCATACAAAGATTGAGCTCCGCCTGAATCTACTCTGAAACCAGTTATCACTTCATCAAAAATTAATATTGAATCAAATCTATCACAAAGCTCTCTTAGTGTCTCCAAAAAACCTTCAACAGGTGGAACCACTCCCATGTTACCTGCAACAGGCTCTACTATGATTGCTGCAATATCCTTACCATGTTTGTCAAATTCTTTTTTTACGGCATCTACATCATTGTAAGGAAGTGTAATAGTGTTAGCAACCACTTCTTCAGGGACTCCCGGAGAAGCTGGAATACCCATAGTTGCCATTCCAGAACCTGCCAAGGTCAGAAAAGTATCTGAATGACCATGATAGCAACCCTCAAACTTTACAACCTTTTTTCTTGATGTAAAAGCTCTAGCTAATCTGACAGCTGACATAGTGGCTTCTGTTCCTGAATTGACAAATCGAACCTTTTCTATATTCTTAACCATAGTACATATTTTCTCTGCTAGAAGAAGCTCACTTTCGCAAGGGGCACCAAAGCTGGTACCATTAGTAATTGCTTCTATCACTGCCTTGATTACGGCCGGATAAGCGTGTCCTAATATGAGTGCCCCCCATGAGCAGCAATAATCAATAAAAGAATTACTATCAACATCAACAATTCGAGACCCAATACCCTTGGAAAAAAATATCGGCCTGCCTGAAACCGACGCAAAAGCTCTGACGGGACTGCTTACGCCTCCCGGCATCACTTTTAACGCACGTTGATAATATTTCGCGGATTTATTGTTATCCAACTATCGACACCTAAACGAGTTTTGCAAGCATATCATCCAATGTTGTTCTTCTGCAGGTAAATATTGGAGTTTCTAATTTGGTGTATGCACTGGCTTCTGAACTCCTCAGTTCTTCAACTAAACACAAAAATTCGTATGGGTCGTCACCTTCAAATGCCAGGACGAACTCTTGATCGTCAAGACCAAAAGAATAGCCTGTGTTGATTCGAATTTTTGGATATTTATGTCCTATTCTGAAGTGCTCAATCATCATTTTTTGCCTTACCTCAAACGGTAATCTGTACCATGAACGCTTTTTTACAAACGGATAGACGAAAATATATTTGGAATTGCTCTGAAATTCTGGTCTAGATACTCCTTCTTGACCTTCATGCTTGTGAGAGCCTAGATAAGGCGATTTTCTCGTTAAAGAAAGATAAGAATAGCGAACTTCTAAATACTTACCTAGCTGTGTCGAAAACAATGAAGTATGCAAATCCTGGAACCTGTCTATATTATCACTTCTGGCAAGAATCATGAAATCGACATCATGCCTTAGGCCGGATAAAGAAAAGAAACTCATCTCTATCTGCTTCATGTTTTCCTTAATTATGTTTGAAAATTCCTTTTTCTGCTCGAGTTTATCTGAATCTTTTAGGAATCTCCATTCACGTATGATTTTGAAAAAGTTGTATTTATAATACCGCACAAAATGATTTTGTGAAGGAGGATTCTCCATCTATATATCACCACTTGTCCATTTTACGAAATCTAAAGCAAAATATGTTATAATTATGTCTGCACCAGCCCTCTTTATGCAAGTAAGTGTTTCCATTACTACCTTCTTTTCATCTACCATACCACTGTTCGATGCAGCCTTGATCATAGCGTATTCGCCACTTACGCTGTATGCAGCTATAGGCAGGTTAAATCTCCTTCTTGCTTCATATATTATATCAAGGTAAGCTAGTGCGGGTTTAATCATTACTATATCTGCGCCTTCATTAACGTCTTGTTCTATTTCCCTCATCGCTTCTCTCCTGTTGGAATACTGCATCTGATAGCTAGACCTATCACCAAATTGAGGGCTGGACATTGCAGCATCTCTAAAGGGAGCGTAAAATGAAGAAGCAAACTTGGCGGAGTAACTCATGATGATAGTATCATTGAATCCATTCTTGTCAAGCGCTCTTCTGATTGCTTTCACTTGACCATCCATCATTGCACTGGGTGCTATGACATCTGCTCCAGCTTCAGCATACTCTACTGACGCTTTCTGCAGATAAGGCAAAGTCTTATCATTATCTACGTGACCAGAACGGATAATACCACAATGACCATGAGTTGTATACTCGCATAAACAGACATCAGCCATTACTGTTAAGGAGGGAAAGCTATTTTTTATCTGACGAATAGCAGTTGGTATGATACCATTTTTCGAATATGCTTCGCTTCCAAATTCATCTTTAATGTCAGGTATTCCAAATAAAAGAACATTGTTTATTCTATGTGACATTAACTCTTCTATGAACGATATTGCTTTGTCTATTGATAATCTGTAGATTCCTGGCATGGATTCTACAACTTCTGAAACACCGCTTCCGCTTCGAATGAATATAGGGCATACCAAGCTAGCAGGTTCTATCGTTGTTTCCTTTAGAAGACGCCTGATCGATTCTGTTTTTCTCAAACGTCTTAATCTCAATATGAATTCACCTGAAGAAGGCAAATTATTTTACCACTTCCACTAACCTGACTAGAGCTTGGAAAGTTTGTTCAGTAGGAAATAGCACTTTCTCGAAGCCTGCTTCCTTTGCAGCTGCAGCCGTGACCGGTCCTATACATAATGCCGGTTTTTTCCTCAGTTCATCCAGAATGTCTGAATTGGCAAGAGAACAAACAGCAGATACTGCTGAAGGGCTGCCAAATAATATAGCCTTACCAGTTAGTATCCTTTTACCCAGTCTGACATTATTTTTGATTATATCATATATGTGGACCTCGCTTACGTCAAATCCTCTGCTACGAAGTTTGTTTGATAATGATGCATTGCTGAGGGAAGACCTAAAAATTAACACTGACTTACCATTGTTCACAGGTAACTCTTCTCCTAAACTCAGTGTGGTAAAGGTATCAGGAATGAAATCTACTCTCAATCCAAGCTTTTTCAACTGTTTTTCTGTACCAGGTCCAACAGAAGCAATCCTGGGAAGCTCTTTCTTAGATAGGTCTATGCCTAGTTCTTTACATCTCATTGCAAAGTAATAAACACCGGTCGATGATGTAAAAAGCAACCAGTTGTAGAGATGCATCTTTTTAATGTGTAAATCTACTTGTTTCCAGCTCTTTGGAGGTGCGAATTTTAAGAGATTTATGCAAATGGGCAAATAGCCTGCCTTCCTGAGTTTTTTGGCAAGGTCCTTGTTACCAGCAGAAGACCGCGTGATTATAACTGGAAATTTATGCGCATACTTCACATTGGTCACCTTGACTTAACTGTGTGTACCTTTTGCAAAAGAGTTGTTGCGGCCTTTTTTGCAACCACATGAATATCATCTGGCGATTCAGACCTGTACCTTTCGATATGCATTTTTTCTGGCAAACCTAACAAAGCAAGAAAGGAGACTCTTTCTCCTTTTACAGTTGCATATGCAGCAACAACATCATTACAATCGCCACCTACTTCTTCAAGGAAAATTCTTTCGCAACTTGCCGCATTATAAGTGTTAACATGATTGATCTCTTTTGCTATCTCTGTTGCATAAGCATTTTTACTAAGAACCTCCAAAGCAAGAATACCTTGACAAGCAGCGGGTATTATTTGGTCAACCTCGAAAAATTCTGATATCAGGTCTTCCATCCCTAGCCTTTGTAGCCCGCAAGCAGCAACAATTATTCCATCAAGTTGATTCTCCTTTACCTTTCTTACCCTAGTGTCCACATTGCCATGAATATCCACTATATTGATATCGCTTCGTAACTCTTTAATCTGGTACTTTCTTCGCAAACTGCTAGTTCCAATTCTGGCTCCACTGGGAAGTTCTTTTAGCTTGTAACCTTTGAGCGTTACAAGCGCGTCTCTTGCATCTGCACGTTCCGGAGTCCCTGCAACAGTAAATGTAGAGTCTAAAGCTGAAGGTAAATCTTTCATACTGTGAACAGCAATATCAATCTTCCCAGATAATAGAGCGTTTTCTAATTCGCTTGTAAAAATAGACTTGTTTTGAACTAAATCATTTGAACGAGAGAGGTCATCTCCGAGCGTTTTAATGGGTACAAGAGTAACAGAGATATTCCTGAATCTACTTTCAATCAAATCTTTGACTATATTTGCTTGCGCTAAAGCTAACTTACTCCGCCTTGTCCCCAAACGAATATCTTTCAGTATCCTTTCCACCTCGCAGGTTGAACATAGCAGAAACAAGCTCAAGTTTCTGGTCTGTATTTACATTAATATTCGACTGCCTAACGAATGTAACCACCGATGAAAGTAGTTTATTGACAATACTTTTGGTAAGAGACTCTACCACTTTCGATTGTTCTTCTGTCAAATTGCCGATTCGTTTCATCGCGAACTTTACTTCTCGTGTCCTTATTTCTTCAGCTCTGTAAAACAATTTGCCCAAAACCGGTGAGAGTCTGGTTGCATACAACCAATTAAAGAAACCCTCAGCTTCCGTTTGAATCTCTTCCTTTACGAGTTCTAGGTTAGGTATTTTGCTGCGACCGTCATATTTTGCCAGGTCGTCCACATTATACAATACAACGTTGCTATGGTTACGTATTTTTGGGTCTATATTCCTTGGGAAACCAAGGTCAAGAATGTATAATGTATTGTCAAAAGTTATATCATCATATTTAATTACATAGTCTGACTTTCTTGTTGCAGAGATTACAATATCACAATACTTTATTACATTTCTTATATCATCATAACTAACATATTTTACGAGATTGTTCATAATATTATTGTTTGGGCGTGAAGTAGCTACATAGAGGTAAGTATCCTCAAGCTCCCTTTGTGCAAGTCTGGCCATCCTGCCGTTGCCTATAATAAGCACAACTGGAAGTCTCTTCTTTAATTTATCTTTTAGAAATTGGACACCTAAACTACTCAGCGAGGTATCATGCAACAGTTCTTTGATATGATATTTCCTTCTCAGTTTTACGGAAGTGGTTATTGCTGAATCGAAAACTGATGATAAAATAGAGCGTGCTGTACCTTGCAGCCTGGCCGACTTGCTTGCCTCTCTTATTTGTTGTAATATTTGTTCCTCACCTATAGCGATCGAATCAAGCCCAGCAGCTACGCTGTACAAATGAGATACAGCGTCAACATCAGTTTTAATATAGAAGTTTACGTTGCTTTTGTCGTTTGCTGCGCACAACCTAGTTAGAATAAAATCTGTTAATTCTTTAGGATATATTGTTGCAAAGTACAGCTCTATTCTATTACAAGTTGTCAGAAATAAAAATTCAGATGAAATTGACTCCTTATCGTTAAGCTCTGCTTGCAAACGATTCAGAGTTGCATAAACTGATTCTCGATACGAAATATCAGAAGTTTTATAGGAAACTCCAATCAACACAATTCTATAGACCTTTTCTTCAATGGCGCCGTTGAACTTTTGAACTTCTTCAGCCCGAAGAGCAGGCTCTCGTCGATTAGGCATGAAGGTCTTATACGCCCGAGTTCACCTATTTAACGTTTGTTAACCATGCAATGAATAGTGATTCTGCAGAATTAAATGCGCAAAGCAAAGGAGACCTTTTTATCTGCCTGGCTTTCTCTTTGTGGGACTAGGAATTATTATTTGACCTTCATTTACATCCCCTAGTGCGATGTATTCTCCTCGCAAATACATCATTCCCACTAACGCAGCTGTGACAGCGTCCAGCTCGTCGTGCGTTAGTGTTCTTTTTTCTATATCTCCACGAATTCCAATATCAATCAACATGTCCTGAAGTAAATTAACATCTTGAGTTTTGCGGGGGATTCCTAGCACATCTTGTGCAGCGCCAGGGTAACATTCAATAACTTTAACATGTTTGGCCTCAAGACTATCCTTTAATCCCATTCCCCTAGCTGTCAACATTCTCATCGGACCTAAAGTTAAGGGCAAAAATCTTATGCCCAATTGAATAAGCTGTTTATCACAAGCCCTAAGATGCGGCGGCCCCTTCCTATCTAAACTCGGTCTTCCTCTGGGCAAAGAAAGGGGAGCGTCAACACTAACTATATCCGGGTTTGCATTTAATACACTTCTGAGTATTTCTTCGTCGGATTTTAGAAGATATGTCTTGACGCGCATATCATCTCCCATATAGCAAAATCCAGTGTTTCTAAGCTCACTCCCAGCCAGGTCTACACCTATAGAAAGCATTAATCGAAGAAACACCGCTTTCCATGATAAGCTTTGTGATTGAATTCTAAAATCAGCTCTCAGAAGATAGAAATTATAGATAAGAGTTAGAGTTTAACGTCAGATAAGTTATATATCAATAATAGAAACAGCGTAGATTCTGTCTATATCTTGCTAACTGTAATATTCATATAGATTAAATATGGAGTGAATTCTAGCTAAAATGATAAATGGCTTTCAATTACTACAATCTGGCATACTTTGCTCCATTGATATCAGTAATGATAATATTGGTTGTTCTATTTGCGTTCTTTCCCATGCCTTCCCATCATCCTAATATTTCAACTGCAACAACTGAATACAGTGTAACGTTCAACGAGGTAGGGCTTCCAAAAGATATCCAGTGGGGTATTACTTTTGGAGGGCATCAATTTAATTCCACACCAGGCCAAAACCAGATAACCGTGACAGGCCTGACAAGCGGTAATTACATTTGGACTACTTGGAGCATACCATGTGGAAACGGATGCAGGTATACACCTACACAGCTTGCTGGAAGCATAAGTGTACCTGGCGAATCTTTTCAGACAATCCGATTTGTCAAACAATTCAACATAAACTTAGAACCAATATTCCAGGATAATCCTTCGATTTCCCCTTCATTCTATTACATGGCATTGGGTTCTCAGAATACAATACACCTGGTAAATTCTTCACTATGGGTTGATGCTAATACTTTATGGTATGTATCTCCTGTACTGATACAAGGGAGTAGCGGGCAAGAACGTTGGATAACCAGCCAAGGCAGTGGTACCGTAACAGGCCCTCAGAATATCAATATCAATTATTATCATCAGTTTCTAATTAGTTATGACGTAATTACTTCAGATAGCTCTGTGATTCCAACGCCAATACATCTTACTGCTCAGTCATTTGGTACCATACTTGTACAATCTTTGGGGATGGGCATTAATAAATTATGGCTAGACTCAGCAACTAACTGGAAAGTAGATGCTTCAATTAATGGAACAACCGGTCTTGAAAGATGGATGTTAGCAGTTCCGTCTTCAGGCGTAATCGCTGCTCCAGTCAGCATTACCTTACCCTATATACACCAATATTACTTGAGTTTCATAGTGTCGCCACAATCTTCAGGATATGTTAATGTTAGTGATGGCTGGTTTAACGCAGGAAAGATAACTATTGCAGCCATACCTTCCGCCAACTATGGTTTCGATAGATGGTATTCTGATAATCCATTCGTCTTTATCTCTAATCTAAACACTCCTGTTACTGATGTGATAGTCCATGGAGCAGGCAATATTACAGCATTCTTTAATAAACCAAGTAATTCATTCTTCTTCACAAACACACAGCAACAGTCAGTATATCTGACTCTCGAAGCAGGCACAGGAGGTTCGGTAACTTATTCATATGGTCAAAACACAGGTTCGGTGTCCCAAGGCTCGAAAACAGCGTTGCTCTTACCCGTAGGAACTAATGTATGTTTAACAGCTATCCCAATGTCAGGATACACTTTTGCCGGATGGAATAATTCGTTACTTGGAAACGCAAACCCATATTGTTTCACAGTTTACGCCAACATGACAATACATGCAGGTTTCTCAAATTCTACTCAAAATAATAACGGAGGTAGCTCTGGGGAGGGGACAACAGTACAGAGCGTTCCGGAGTTTCCATTCGGCAGTCTACCTATTACAGCCGCAACATTCCTATTACTGTTATTCTTGTCGTCAAGAATTAGGCGAAAAAATAACATTTAAGGTGAATCTGTTATTCAGACCTTAACGAGAACGTTTATCATAAAATAAGCTAATTTTATCAACAACTGACAAAAGATTCTGCCTTAGGGTAGACAAGCTTGAATATACTCTATGTTTCTTTAAGATATAATACTTCGTTATTGATGGTCCAGACTCATTTATAACAAAAAATTGCAAAGGGGAAAGATGCATCGAAATCCAAATTACCTTGGAAGTGTTGCGGTGGTAAGAATACATGTTTGCAAAGCAAGTTGGCCTGATACATGATAATCGTTCAAGACGAAACCATTCAGAGTTAGCACAGATATTCTGCCATTGAAGAATAGCATCAATTAAAAATAATAACATTATCAAATTAATAGGGACGGTCGTTTAAACGACATCATTACTGTCTGGTATTTACATAGAGAAGTTTTACTTTAAAGCGCACTTCAAGAAATTATTTTATTTATTCCAAGTTTGCTATAAGCTTCGTTTATATGTCTTACCAGGGCCTTCTTCCATTCGAACCACCCTTCAGGCTTTTCGGGAAAGTTAAGATTATGTTCTATTAACTCTTGACTTTTCTTGGCAGTATACCTTAGTCCGTTTGCAAGTTTGTATTCTTTGATAATTCTTGCCCACATAACCGGATTAAGAAACCTTATTCTATCAAATTCAGGATGTTGTCTTCGTGTTATATGCGCAACATCGTCTTCTGATAAGAAATACCGCATTCCGTAATCTATCTGGGTATTGCTTAAAGTCTGCAGGTAAGCCCTGAGAACTTGAAAACTGGCCATCTGATAACCGTATGTTTTCATGTATTCCAAGTTGTATCTCCATAAACCAGCTTCACTAGTATCGTTAGCTTCAAGCGCTTCAGATACAACTCTCCCTAGTATTACACTTGAATATATGCTTGGACCTATACCCCCTGCATCTATAGGTCTCGGCATCCAAGCGGCATCGCCTACAATAGCGTATCCATTGGCAACCATGCAGTCATTGTGTCTTCTTACAGGAACTTGCCAGCTACCCTTGGTGTTACCTCTGTCGTTTTCCGAATCGGGTTGTTTCGGATTTTTGATTGCTTTATTAGCTGCAACATACTGGTCAATCAGGCTCTGGAGATTATCTTTCTTTCCGAAGAGTTTGTTCCTCGCATCTAAAGCACTTTTCTGTACTCCTAGCCCTATGTTGACTTTTGTCTTTCCTTTTGGAAATGTCCAGCAATTATGAACGTTAAATATAGCGCTGAAGTCGCCCGCAGAGTTCAGGTCATACACGGGTCCTGAATACCAAGTTCGCTGTATTTTCTTGATTTTCAAATAGACTCTGTTATCAACTATTCTAAGAGTCGAATTAGTATTTGTAGACGAACTGACTATCTTGTTATCTGATGTGAAAACCCCGTTCAATACCTTAACTGCGTAACTTTTTCCTTCATTTTTGCGGTCAATGCTGGCAATTACTCCTATACTGGCTAGGAGCAACCACATGTCTATAGCTAATCCATGAGACGATGAATAATAAACTAGTTTGCTTCTGTCTTCTCTTTTTATGGTTCCATTATTCTGAAAGATACCACGTAAGAATGCTATCTTGGACTCGGTTTCGAGTTCATGGACCCAAGAGGGAATTTTCTTTTGACTTTGCTCAACACCGAAATTTTTTGCTAATATTCGAGCCAAAGAGCCATTATAGAGCTCAATGCAATAATAGCGTCTCGTCTTCTTATTTTGGCTCTTCTTAGAAAGGCTATCTTCCAAGCCGATAGCTTTAATCAGCGTCGTAAGGCGATCCAGCATACTGGAATCCAAGTTCGCAAAGATAACATAATCATCTCTTATAGAAGCAGTAGATACATAAAATCCGCACAGCTCCAAGAATTCGGGTGTAATAGAAAAACCCAGCCTAGCGTTACGGTTTCCCTCTTCATCCTTCAATTCTGTATTAAACTGGTCTTTATCAGTCAGATAGTCAATATGTGTATCTTTGGTGGAGCCATCATGACCTTCCTGTAATTGCAGGAATTTAGGAATCTTCGGAGTTGCAGAAGACTTGGGAAGAGGAATTATCAAGTAATCCCCTAATGTTTCTTCATCTTCCAAGCCACCGACTAACTCGTCTGCTCTCTTCCATCCCTCTCCAGAGTTAGGGTTCCAAACTCTGACGAGATGGTCTGGAGTAAGTTTTATCTGTTCATTCAACATAAATGGTGTCACAGCTACCAGATATCCAGCGTATTGTCGCACACTAGTATCTGCTACAGGCATCCAGCCCATTGTAGTTAGAACTTCATCTCCAAGCTTGATCTCTTGTATGGGTTTCAAACTGTTTTTGCATATTACCGGTGTATCGGGTGCAAGGCAATATCCTCCGGGTGCCAGGTATTGGTCCAAATGAATTATGGCATAATCCGGGTCAAACCAAGTCGTATCTTCTTCTGCGGGTTCAAACTCATAAATATATCTACCAGTACTTTCCAAGTCGTCTTTGTCTATCTCTTTCTCAATCTTACTGTTTATTGGTAAATGTTGTCTTAGTTTTGTAGCCGAACCTGCTGAGTCTATTACTACTCGTGCAGTCTTCTTGATAATACTATTGTCTTTAATATTTCTTCCTATGACTCCTTTGATTGAGTTATCTTCAGCCAATAGACTTTCTACACTTACACCAAAAATGAAATCTACTCCTAGCTTTTTTGCATCGTTAACTTGTTTTCTGGGTAGAAGTTTTCTGTTAAGTATGTACCCTTCTCCTTCAAAGAGAACTTTTGTCTGATGGTCTGGTGAGAATACTACTACTCCTTTGACTGGATGTTCAAGTTCGGGATAGCTGTACGTGATACCTATGTTCTTTCGAAGGTATTCCAAGCTCCCCTTGGATGTAGCGTCACCACATGTCCAGCCATTAATGGTCTTTTTGCCTGGCTCTTCATCAGAATTTCTGTCTATTACCAAGACCCTTGTATTCTGTTTTGAATAATAGGCTACAGCTGCAGCAGTTAAGAGTCCTGACATTCCTCCTCCTGCAATTATAACGTCGTAGTCATATTTCTGGCTCATTTTACCTACCTTTATAGTTGCAAAAGCTACTAAATTACTTATATATAAGCAATTTCTAACCTTGTTCAATTTGGATATAACTTCAATACTATCTGTAATCAAGAGGCTTGGACTTACAGAATACGAAGCGAAGTGTTACATTCAACTGGTTCTGCTTGGTCCATCCGAACCACGCAAGATAGCTGCAGAAGGGAGCATTCCATACCCTAATGCATATGAATCCTTAAAGAGGCTGGAAGGGAGAGGATGGGTCGAAATTATAAGAAGGAGGCCAGCCATCTATAAAGCAAAGAGACCAGACATAATAAGACAAGAAATACTATCTGAAATAAACGAAGCATTTGACAGCCTTGAATCTGCATATAAAGCAGTTCCCAGTGAAGATACAGAACTTGTCTTTACTATAAGAACCAAGAAAAAAGTTGTGAGTAAGATTTACGAACTCTTAGACAGTGCCAAGGAAAATGTATTTGTTGTGGGACCTGCAATAAGCTTTACCGAAGCAAATCTGATACGAACTCTGTCTGAAACTGTTGATAGAGGGGTACGAGTCAGAGTAATATCTGACAAAGAGATAGTGTTGTCTTTGCCAAAGGGAATAGATGCAAGGACTGGTAGACTTGTGGCTTTTGACCTGCTTGTGGATGAACGGATAGCTATGATTGCACTACCAGACCTCTCTGCATGTGGATGGGCTGACAGCGAAGCCGTAGCCAAACATTTTCTTCAATTTCTTGAACTTATGTGGACTAACTCAAAAGTCTGATATAAACATCAGTCAGACAGAAATATATGTTCCCATCAAATCTCCTGAATAAACATATATCATTGCATTATATCTAATTGTGGAACAAACGTTCGCTTCATATACAAACGTGGATGAATTCATAGGTTTCATGTTGTAAAATGCACCATTAAGAGATACTGTTACTTTCCAGCTATTGTTTGATGGAAGATAGTTATCGTTAATCTTGACCACGAAACCGACCTTGCATTCTGAATGATAGACATAGGTATCAAAATTAATGAGCCCCAAAAACGATAGAAGAAGAAACTGCATTTCTTTGTTTTGGGTTAGGATATCTGTTCCAAATATTCCCATATGATAGACAATACCCTTTCCAGCATGAAGTTCGTAGATTGCAACCTTTCCTTTTATGTTGTTATTTCCAGATAGTATCCAATATGCGATTACACTATCAGACATGTTGGTTATGATATTTTCTTCATGTCCTGGATACCCCCACAGGCTCCTAACCCCATAGGTTAAACGCAATAGGACACTGTATGGGTCAGAAGTATTTGCAATAGCCCCCTGCACTGTATAGTGCTGCGAATCAATATAATATGCATAATTACTTCCGACCCATTCCGAGTTCTCCTTGTACCATCTATTGTATACCGATTTTATTGCCTCGGTTCCGTTAAAGTACCAGCCATGCCCCTTCACTAAGGAGATGGTATTGGTGGTTGGGCTATACTTTACTTCGGCCAAGAAATTACCGCCAGAAAGTATTATCAGCTTACCGCCATCAAGAACAAAATTCCGGAGTGATAAATACTCGTTTTCTGTGACATATTCTTCAAATCCAAGTATTACAGTGCTATAGCGTAATGATCCATTTTCAGTAAATAGTCTTCCTTTATCTAGTTCAATATCAGTTAGAATGAAGGTATTATTCCCAAGCAGCAATCCTGCATTTTTGGCGGTGTCAGATTGAATAAAAGAATACAAAGCAATAGAGGTTCCCCAACCATCATAGGCAGTTGCATTTAATAGATTCAGGTCGGATTTCACCGTATAATTAATAGGTACTTGTGCGTAAAGTCGATAAAACGAATAGAAAGACGTGTAAGCAGATGTTGTAAAAACTGGTTTAACTACGGCCACTTTGGAAAGAGTTGCACTGGAAGAATATTTCTTCCAGCAGGAAGCATTATGGTATTGAAACAAATCATTACACCCGGAATTTGTCATCACACCTGCATACAGGCCAGCCAGATAGGTGACAGACAGTAGAATTGAAAGAGAAATACTGATGAACACCATGGTGTAACGATTCAGCCACAATTAACATCTTTAACACCTATCATATATTTAAGTTTGGAATTCATACAAACATTGGTTTGTAAGTCATCATCGCTAAAGATACCTAAATGCATGAGAAAGGGATTGAAGTTGTTTCTTACGTCAACGAAAAAGTGTAAATATAAGTCATTTAACCCCCACAAGTTAGTATGCAAACTGTAAAGCCACTAGTGGAAATAACTCCTTTGGCGAAACAGAAGATACTAGAGGCTATAGGGAATAGACAGAATGCAATCCTTAGAATCGGGGTTGAAATGGTAGGTGGATGCGCATGTCATTCTGAGTATCAATATACGTTGAGCCTGAGGGAAACACCTGAAGTTGAAGATGTTGTTGAAGAAACGGAAGGAATAAAGGTTGCAGTCGACCGCGCAGATGTAGAGTTTCTCAGAGGTTCAAAGTTAGATTATATCGAAGACGATGAAGTATCAGGCTTCAGTATAGATAACCCAAACATAGTACAAGGAAGTTGTGGCTGCGGAGGACATTAAACATATTAATCATAACAGTTCTCTTGAATCAGCTTAAGGTATGAAGAAAGCAGTATATACAAACAAGGCACCCAAGCCCATAGGGCCCTATTCTCAGGCAGTAATAAAAGACGATATGATATTCATCTCAGGCCAGGTTGGGATAGACCCGAATACGGGCAAAAGAGGAAGCACTGTAGAGGAGCAAACAAAATTAGCCTTAAATAATTTAGAGCAAATTTTACGATCTGCTGGTTCGTCACTCGAGAAAGTATGTAAAACTACTATAATATTAAAAGACTTGGCCGATTTCGAAACAGTTAACAAAGTCTATTCAGAATTTTTCAAAACCGAACCCCCTGCGAGAACGACTTTTCAGGCCAACCCACCTAACGGTTATCTTGTGGAGATTGAAGCAATCGCTATCCTATGACAACTCTTCTTTCAGAGAGGTATTCTGTGGCCTTTTCCACCAGTTCAGTTCTCACAGTTAATGACCACCTGATGAAGTTTTCGCCCAATTGTCCAAATGTTGTTCCAGGGGTAACCAAAATTCCGACTTTCGCCAAATTCTTCGATATTTCAGCAGATGCCTTTGGCACCTTATGCCAGAGGTAGAAGGTTGAAGCTGGCATTTCAACTGGACTTCCTATTTCATTCAAAGCTCTAACAATTGTCTTCAATCTTTTCTTATAGATTTCTACCATCTCTCTGACTATTCTTGGTCTATCTTGGCCGGTATAGCTTTCGAGAGCTACCTTTGCTGCATATTGAACGAATTTAGGCGGACCTGAATCTACCTGTGTCTTTAATTTAACAAGTCCACTTATTGCCTTCCTATCACCTACGGCAAAACCTATCCTATAGCCAGTCATTGAGAAAGTCTTCGAACATGAATGAAATTCCACAAGTCCCTCAAAATCATTAGAGAACTGTAGCAAGCTTGGAGCTCTATAACCATCGAAAGTAATTTCTGAATATGCGTTATCATAACAGAGCAAAGCACCCTGTTCTCTAGCCATTTCTATCATCCTTCTAAGAGTACTTTCTTGTACAACGGCCCCGGTAGGGTTATGAGGATAATTTACAAAGACCAACTTCGAGTTTTTGATATCCAATTCATCAACCTTTGGCTGGTAAGTTCCGTCTAATGTGTAGGGTACTGGATTAAGACCAATAAGCAGGGCTCCCCCGTTACGGTAAGCAGGATAACCTGGGTCTGGATACAGTATTTTGTCTCCAGGATTTGCAAATACTCTTGCTATGTTTGTCAGCCCTTCCTTCGACCCTATAAGTGAGCATACTTCGGTATGAGGGTCTAGCTCAACGCCAAACCTCCTATGATACCATTCTGCTACAGCTTCTCTAAACCAAAGTTCTCCTTCTGAAGAAGAATAACCTGAATATTCAGGGTCTGAAAGTGCATCTGCAGCAGCCTCCACTATAAAATCTGGTGTTGGTAGGTCAGGGTCACCTATATTAAACGGGAAGATTTCTTCTCCTCTTTCTCTTTTTTCTCTGATAATCCTCTCCATCTCAGCGAACGGATAGGGAGGAATAGAATTCAGATAGTTAGAGTAATTCTGAGTCATAGCAATAGCCTCGACGGTATTGTCTGTCCATTTAACAAGTCTGAAATACTTTCTCTTCTTCTTATCAATTCTGACATGTTTCCTGAAACCAGAATCTCAGCAGCTCTTGGCCTGTTGTTGTATTGACTTGACATGGAGTATCCATAAGCGCCACAATTGAAAATGGCAAAGAGGTCTTCCTCTTTGACTTCGGGCACCATCCTATCTCTAGCTAATATGTCCGTGTTCTCACATATTTGTCCACATATATTCACAACCATAGTGTCTTCCGCATTGGTTCTGTTAGCCAACAGAATAGGATGGTAAGCTCCATACAAAGCCGGTCTAAGAAGAGTATTCATTCCAGCATCGAGGCCAACAAACACTTTAGTAGAATGTTTGATATGACAGACTTTTGATAATAAGATAGTCGAATCTGCTACTATATACCTGCCTGGCTCTATGCACAGAGCAGGCTCTCCCAGCTTATACTGCTCAACCTTTTCAGTGAAGATATTAGTAATATCCTTCGCAATTTTTTCAATCGGTAAAGGTTTATCCGTCGGTTTATATGGAACGCCAAAACCGCCTCCGATGTTAACGAATTCAAACTCTATGCCAACTGCTTTTGCAATTCTGCCTGATATATCAAGTAGAACTTCTGTTATCTGCGGAAAGTAAGCTGGCTCTAGAACGTTCGACCCAGTCATCATATGTATTCCAAACTTCTTAATACCCATTTTCTTTGCCTTGGCATAGCCTTTGGTAGCAACTTCCTCGGTTGAACCAAACTTTGCATCTGGGCCAGCAAATATCAGTCCTTCTGCACCACCCCTTCCAGCACCAGGATTAATTCTAAAGCAAACCATATCCGGGATTTTTCCAGAATCTAATTTATCAAGCAGGTCAGCATCGTCAAAGTTAATTGTCACACCAGAATCCAAGGCATACCGTAGTTCTTCTCTTGAGTTGTAGTTTCCAGTGTATAGCATCCTTTCTCTTTCATATCCACAAAGGGAAGCTTCATAAATTTCAGCAGGACAAGAGCAATCTGCCCAGGCGCCTTCAGAGCGCAATATACTCAAGATGGAAAGGTTTGAATTGGATTTTACTGCGTAATAAATCCTGAATTTTTTCATCGAAGCAAACGCGTTTCTTAACCTTCGGAAATTGCTGCGTAACCTCTTTTCGCTTGTTACGTATAACGGTGTACCGTATTCCTCTGCCAGCTCGGTGCATGATTTTCCTTCTATGTACAGCTCTCCACCCTTCACTGAAAAAGTGTCAGATAGATAGTCCAGTAACCATTTGTCAGACAATTACATTCTCCTCAAGCAATTTTTTTGCACTTTCCAAATCCTTTTCCAAGACGAAAAGCGTAAGACTACCCTTACTTGAAGTTATTTCATATATGTTTATTCCATTTAAGGAAAGCAGTGTCGCTGCTTTGGCAACAACGCCCGGTTGGTCCACCAGATACGGGTGTAACAACGTAAGACTTCCAATCCCATCTTTCCCCGAAACAGCTTTTACTTCTGGCATACCATGCGCCAACTTGCATATTCTTACCCAATCATCATTCATGAAAAAGAAAGTCACGTTATGAGTAGCTGTGCCTATCCCTACGAGCTTTCCTTCCAATTCTTTTGAAACTCTGGAAATTACAGCCGATATTGAGTTACATACAACCGTAGCTTCCTTAACGCCCTTCTCGACAATAATCGTCGGTTTCTGCCTATTTATTGCCCCAAGTATTTCTGTACCGTTGGAATCCAGAGGTCTACCGAACTGAACTATTCTTAATTTTTGGTTGGGCAGTTTATAATAAAGCGCTTCTGGTCTAACCACCTTGGCACCCCCATGCGCCAGAGCATACATTTCTTCTATGGAGAGGGAACTTACTGGTTTTGCGTCTTCTATCAATTTAGGGTCAGCACTCATAATTCCTTCCGTATCTTTCACTAGGATAACTTCATCTGCATTCAGGCAGTTTCCTAGCACGGTAGCCGTTATGTCAGACCCTCCTCGCCCCAATATCGATATACCATTTTTCCATCTACCAACAAATCCAGGCACTACAGCTATATGACTGGTAAGTTCCTTTTCCATAGATGCGCAGAGTTTTGAAGTTTCTTCAAGGTCAACGTCTGCATTAATGTACCTATTCTTTGTCACTATAGGAAAATCTGCTTCAAGCGGGTCGTATACCCTCACTTTGGCACCCAGAGCCCTAAGAGCTGACGAGAAAACTTTGACAGACGTCCTTTCTCCCATCGACAGAATTTCTGCATATTCTTTCTCATCTATCTTTTCTTCGAAACTCGATATCAAATCGAGCAGCTGGTCAGTAGTCTTGCCGGGGGCTGATACTACCACAACCTTTTCTTCGTATCTGGCTTTAAGCACAGATTCTGCGGCAATCCTTACTCTTTCTCCTGTCCCAAGAGATACTCCGCCGAATTTTATTACTGCTCTCAATTTAGACCCAACACATCACTCATTCTATAAAGACCCGCCGGCTTATCGATAATCCATCTAGCAGCTAGCAATGAACCATATGCGAAAGCTTCCCTGGAGAAAACATCATGTTCTAGCTTCAAGAGTTCGTAATCTCCACTTGCAAGAACTGTATGAACTCCAGGAATTCCGCCTCCTCTAACTGAGAATATTTCCAGTTCTTCAGGCGTTCTGACATACTTTCCTTTTCTTCCGTGAATTACTTTACTATAGCCTTTGAATCTGGTGATTTCGGAGGCAATCGCTAAGGCTGTTCCGCTCGGAGAATCGATTTTTCTTTTATGATGCATTTCAATTAAGGAAAAGTCAAAAGCAGATAAATTCTTGGCTAATGTCTTGCTAATATGTTGCAAAACTGTTGCACCAACTGAAAAATTAGGCGAGAAAACGCTTGGAATTTTGGATATCTCGTTTTCGAATTGTGTCAGTTGCTCTGAGGTGAAACCAGTTGTTCCAACCACCATTTTTGTGCCACTTTTGCGAATAGTCGAAATATTTTCTATTTCTGCAGCCGGTGTTGTGAAAGAAATTACAACATCTGCTCTGCTGAGCGCTTCATGAGCTGAATCTATATCATAAATTAAAGCATCGGAGTCTGCTATCCATGCTTCTCTAAAAGTCCTTTTTAACAACGGATTATTTTTTGATGCTATGCCTCCTACAAGTTTCATGGTATTCTCTAGGTGAGCAAGTCTTGCTACCACTTTACCCATTCTGCCAGTGACTCCAGATATAACCAAGTTTAATGTATCACTCATATGAAAGCCCCTCTAGAAATCTAGGGTCTCCAAGTCTTCTTTCAACTTTGACGTCAAACATATTTTCTATCGGCTCAAATACTTCAGGCGAATTTTCAAACGTAAATCTAGCTGCATCCACTATTTTTTTCAACGCTAGGCGACTTGGCTTTCCGAGTGGCTTTCTACAAGGGCCTGAAGGTATGCCTAGTAATAAGGCAAGCGTCTTAAACGGAACAGGATTTCTGAATTTTAACGGCACCTTAAAGCCGTTCATTTCTTCCTCTGTTTTAACTGTCACGATCTGAAAGAGAGGTCTCAGCTTCTCTTCAATCACTTTAGCTCTTTCTATATCTCCATTCATCAAATAAGTGACCATCTGTTGCATCGCCTTTGGTACCAGATTAGAGACTACAGATATAACACCGTTTGCAACTATATTTTCGTTTATCATCATAGAAAAGGTCCTTTCATCATCACCCGACAGGATATGAAATGAGCCTCCGCAGAGCTTTCTGACCTCTTTAGAATATTCGTCACTCCCAGTTGCATCTTTAATGGAATCGACATTTGGATAAACAGAGTGAATCATGGCCAAGTCAGCAGGATGTAGCTGGGTTCCTGTCCTACTCGGTATAACATATGGTATCATTCTGCAATCTTTGTATTTTTCGGCAACAGGTTCATAGTATTCTTTTCTTAGTTCAAGACTGCTAGGTGCATTATAGTAAGGGTCAACAAGCAACATATTCCTGCAACCCAACTTATAAGCTTCTTCAGTATATTCAACCGTTTTACTTGTGCTGTTAAATCCCGTATTTGCGATTATAGTTGCATTGCTTTCGATGGCGACTTCGACTAACTGTTTCCATTCTTCAGAACTTAGTGTTGGACCTTCACCTGTGGTACCTGCGACGACTATTTTATTTACTCCGTTTTTGACTTGAAATTCTATCAGTTGTTCAAAACCTTCAATATCAACTTCGTATCTATCTTCGAATGGTGTTAAAAGCGCCGTAATGCAGCCGTTCATTGTTGAACGGCACCTTACCTCGGTGGATTGTTTATAATCTTTGTCTTATAAAGACGAAAATCGTTGTCACTATGGCGGCACAATGTCGGTATTCGTTATATGATGGAGATATTTAGTTATTTTTATTACGCTTATCGTCGTATTTTCCATAACCCCTATAGCTAAACACTTAAACTCAAGCCTTCTAGCCAGTGACGTGGTAAATGGGGTAGCCTGGGGGTATCTACCACTTGCCTTCAAAGCTAAAGTTGTGGAAAAGATAATCCTAAAGGAGACGGAAAGTGCAATAGAATTGCTCAGTAAAGCCTATGGATTAGAACCACCCTCAATCAAGGTCGGTTATGTTAAAGGTAAAAAAAGGGCTATTGCTGTATATGTTCCGAGCAAACGAACTATTTTTGTTGCTAAGGGAGAAAACATGTGGAACCCTTTTGTTATCTTACATGAATATTATCATCATTTGAGGAGTTTTTCCGGAGAGCATAGAGGAACAGAAAAGCTTGCTGATGCATTCGCAATAGATTTTCTTGCTTCTTACCAAGCAATCAAGAGTAGTAAAACCTGATTCAGCATCTCAATGTGCATTAAACTAATTTGCATTGAATCAATTAAAACTAAAGGAATATAATATCGTAGTAATCTTACAGAAATTCAATGCGTTTGCCAGACCCGGACTATCAATATATAATTGTCAAAAATATTATTTTTCTAGCCATCTTTCCTTCTTAACCCTTTTTACTATGTGGTCAATAATAGTCTTAAGAGGTGTGCCTGGTCCGTAGTTTCCTGTAATTCCTAGCTTCTCAAGCTTTTTTCTATCATCGTCTGGTATTATTCCTCCTCCAACTACAACGATATTTTTACCTCCCCTCTTTTCCAATTCTCTTTTAACCTTTGGAAATGCTGTCATGTGAGCTCCGTTGAGGAGACTTAACGCAACGACATCAACATCTTCATCTACAGCCATCTGAGCTACCTGTTCGGGAGTGGGTAACAAGCCCGCATAAATCACTTCCATACCAGCATCTCTAAATGCCCTGCAAAGCACAAGGGCTCCTCTATCATGTCCGTCAAGTCCTGGTTTTGCGACCAGTATTCTTATTCTTCTTTGATTCTTCTTTATTACAGAAGATACGGTTCTGACCAACCACCGTACACCTCTCTTCCCACATTCATAATTTCACCAAGCGTTGCCCTAGCTTTTACAGCATTAATTATTGGATACATTACGTTCTTCGTATCATCCCTAAACGCCTGTTTAAGCAAGTCAAGCGCTTCAGCCACTTTTTGGTTGTCTCTGTTTTCCCTAAGCTTCTTTACTCTTGTTATTTGAAGTTGTTGCGCTCTTTCATCAATTCTCAGTATATCTATAGGCTTTTTCTCTCTTATTTTATACGCATTTACTCCTACTATAACAGAATCTCCTTCTTCTATTTTCCTCTGAGTTTGGTATGCAGTCTCAGCTATTTCTCTCTGTAAGTAACCACTCTTTATTGCTTGCAGCACTCCGCCCATCTTCTCTATTTTGTCGAAGTATTCATACGCTCCTTCTTCAAGTCTCCTGGTCAACCATTCAACAT
>Ga0080006_1208124_pt1 | contig 104768 bp, 102 predicted proteins | sample RS3BMetagenome_FD_69209 | JGI IMG/M metagenome (GOLD analysis project Ga0080006, IMG submission 69209) | Ferric oxide microbial mat and aquatic microbial communities from Rainbow Spring, Yellowstone National Park, USA - RS3B (SPADES... ...
AAATCCGATCGCTTGGTATGACAATATACCGCTAGTTTCTTACTTGTTCCTAGGAGGCAGCTGTCGAAAATGCGGCAAGAAAATCAGCCCCATTTACCCCCTAGTTGAGTTATTAAACGGCGTTTTATTTGGGGCAACGGCTGCACTTGTAAGACCCATCCAAGCAGTGCCGTTTTGTTTAGTATTTGAAACAGGGTTGCTTATTTTATCAGTTATAGATCTTAAGATATTTAAGCTTCCCTCTGTTGTAATTTATTGGACACTTGGTTTTGTTGCACCACTTATGATCCTTGCTAGCTTTCTTACTAATAACTTTCACCGCTTAGAGGAAGCTGCATTAACAGCAGTAATTGCTTTTGTGTGCTTTTTATTGTTATTCTTCCTTGCACCCAAGGGTGGCTTTGGCCTAGGTGATGTGAGGCTTTCGTTTTTACAAGGACTTGTCCTAGGATGGTTTGGCTACAAAATTGCCCTCATTAGCTTCATCGCAGGCTTCATCCTAGGTGGATTTGCCGGCCTTACCCTTATTGCATTTGGGAGAAAAAAAATGAAAGACAAGCTTGCCTTTGGACCATATCTAGCACTAGGAGCAGTATTAGCTTTGTTGTCAGCATCTTCAATATTAAAACCTTGGTCGCTTTAGAAAACAAGAGTCTTAAATATTTGAAGTCGGGCTAATCAGTCCTCTATTTTGAAGCATGACTCTTAGGTCATGGGGATTAGAAGCGGCCATCATTGCTGAGCGTAAATCAATTACCCCATCTTCATAGAGATCAGCTAGGGACTGATCAAATGTCAACATACCGTAGAATTCTCCCTCTTGAATTATTTGCTGAATTTCATGTGTTTTTTCCTTGTCTATAATGCACTGCTGGATTCTTCCATTAACGACCATCACCTCTAATGCAGGCACTCGACCTGTACCATCAGCTTTAGGCACCAGCCTTTGACAAATTGTCCCCTTAAGGGCACCGGCTAAAGAAATACGAGCTTGCTGCTGTTGACTCATAGGATAAAAGTCAATTATTCGGTTAATTGTCTCAGTTGCATTAATAGTGTGTAACGTAGAAAGCACCAAGTGACCCGTCTCAGCAGCAGTCATAGCAGTAGAGACTGTTTCATAATCACGCATCTCTCCCACTAGGATCACATCTGGATCCTCTCTTAGGGCTGCTCTAAGAGCGTTCAAAAAACTAAGAGTGTCAAATCCAACCTCTCTTTGGTTAATTGCTGCAAGTTCATCTCTGTGTAAGACCTCAATAGGATCCTCAATAGTTATAATGTGACATTCCCTTGTTTTGTTAATATGATCTATCATTGCTGCTAAAGTAGTTGTTTTACCGGAACCAGTAGGACCTGTGACAAGAATTAATCCTCTTACCTCTTCCGCCAATTGACGAACGACGTCTGGAAGACCTAATTCCTCAAATGTCTGTGGATTGTGCCTTACTCGCCTAAATACCAGTCCCACCGATCCCCTTTGCCGGAATGCATTTACACGGAAACGACCAAGACCCGAAACACCATAAGCAAAGTCAGCTTCGTGTTCAGCATGGAATTTAATAGCAGTATCAGGATGCATAATAGCCTCAGCTATTGCACTAGTATCAGTCGGACGTAAAGGTGGTTCATCAAGCTTTCGCAAATCACCGTTGACTCTAATGCGTGGTGGAGAGCCAACTTTTAAATGCAAATCAGAACCATCATGTTCAGCAAGTATTTGTAGTAGCCGATTTAAATCATTCTTATCCATATTTATAAGTATCGCCCTATCTAGCCGCTTAATACAATGCTTTTTTTTAAAAAAATGCAATTTCTTTGTATTTGACCTAAATTAATTTGTGAGATGACCTATCAAACCCAACAACCGCCTGGTCAGGTTTCCGGGGCTTCTGAAGCCTTACAAGCCAGTATTTCATCAGGACAAAGAGGTATATACAACCTTGATAATGTGAGTTTACTTACCCAAACCGACACAGGCATAGTTGAGTTGCCTGGTTTAGCCTTAGAATTTGGGGCACAAGGTTTTAGCGTAAAAAGAACCTCTGGGGCTGTCGTTAAGACAATACCATGGGATGTTATTACTTCTATTGAAGTTGAAGATGAGCAAAAAGTTCTGCCAAGCGATCCGGATTGTAGCTTAATTTACGTAAAAACAGCTGACCGTGTGCATCGTTTTAAGAAGCGCAACCAAGAGGCCAAAAGCGTTGCTGAATCAATCGGTGAAGTTGCCAGTCTTTACACGACAACCAAGGGCGCAACAGTTAGTGGAAATTTAAATCTAGAAAAAATCCTTCCGTGGATAGCTTGTGGTCTAATGATACTAATTACAATTGCCTTAGTTGTATTACATTTGAGTAACGCTATTAAGATCTCCTAGAAATATCCTCTTGCCCTTGCTGCATTAATTAAAGAATTAGTAGCAATATAATAAGCAGCATCTCGCAAATTACTTGTTACATTTTTATCAAAGTTAAGTAAATTTTCAGCAGCTTGACGCATATAGCTTTTAATGTAAGAAGCATGCTCGTTTTGATTAAATCTAAAGCCTCTATTTCCCTCAACCCACTCTAAATAAGAGGACACCACGCCTCCTGCATTAGCTAGTATGTCAGGAATCACAATAACAGAGCGTTGTTTTAAAATTTCATCACCTTCTAAAGTGGTTGGCCCATTAGCTGCCTCTAGGATATAAGGAGCATTTAAATTACTAGCAACTTGAGAATTAATTGAACCAAAAACAGCAGCAGGAACAACAATGTCACAATGTGTAGCCCAAAATTCATCCTTTGATATTTCTTGGGCCTCTTTAAATCCTTTAATTTGTTTTGTTGCGCTTGTATGCTTTGACAAACTAAATACATCTATTCCAGCTGAGTTAAAGATTGAACCAGATATGTCAGACACGGCTATTACACGAGCCCCGTAAGAAGCCATTAGCATAGCAAGTGTAGAACCAACTTTCCCAAAGCCTTCTATGATTACCTTAAGTCCATTTAAAGAAAGCCCCTCTCTTTTTAAAATTACGTTCAATACTGTTAACAAACCTTGTGCTGTGGCCCCTAAATGCGCCTTGTTACCAAAAAGGATCTCCGGTTTGCCTGTTATGGCTGCTAAATCAACATAGCCAACTTCTTTCCAGTAAGCATCAGCAAACCATCCCATAATCCTTTCATCAGTATTTACATCAGGAGCAGGAATATCTTTTTTTGAACCAATAAATCTTGCAATTTTTTTAGCATAAGCTTTGGTTAATTCACATAGTTCCAGTTCATTAAATTCAGTAGGATCACAAGCAAGGGCGCCTTTTGCCCCACCAAAGGGTATATCAACCAAAGCAGTTTTAAGTGACATTTCCATTGCTAAAGCTTTTACGTCATTAAGCGAAACATTTGGGTAGTATCTTATCCCACCTTTGCCAGGGCCCCTTAAAGTGCTATGGATTACCCTGTAACCTAAAACTGTATGAATGCTTTTGTCTGGTCTAACAAAGGGTACTTCTACCTCTATAACTTTTTCATAGTCAAGCAAAAGGGATCGTAACGACTCCGATGCGCCTAGTTGCTCACAAGCCTTAGATATCCGCGAAATTACAGCACCTAAGGGACTATTATCTTTTGAACTAATTTCTTTACTCATTAAAGCTATCCTAACAAGATAGCAATCTTTTAGTTAGCCTAAACTTTTTATTAGCTGCAAAAAGGCAAGCAACTAAAATTATGCAATTTTTTATTTACGATCCTAGATAGCTCATTGCATTAATTAACATTTAAAACAACTTAAACAAATTTGACCTCTTGTTAGCCTCCATTGGGTCACTTTAAAACAAAATGCTTAACTGCAAAGAAGCACTTAGCTTAATGGTAACATTTATTTAATCATAAAGAATTTTCATTCTACATGATATGAATTTTTATCCAATTTTTTCTTTGCAGTAACTAAAGTTTATTTTGCAAAAACCAATCAGAAGTTACTATGAAGACTTTAAAAACTCTGCCAAATAATTAGCGTTTAAATCTTGTAGTTACTACGGGTAGTATTGCTGATCTTTGGGCTAGTTTGTATTTACAATAGTACTATTGAAAATGGAACAATTAAGGAGGCTATTAAATGGAATTTAGCGAGCAGCACAAAAATGAGTCGTTGCAGCGCCTTCGCCGTCTCCTTAAAGCCTCCGGAGTTACAGATGAGGAATTTCAAAAATCATTAGATCAAGAGGCATTAGATCTGCTGGTAATTGACAAGCTAATTGTAAATACAAGGCATTATTTTACTGAAGATGAACTTATTGATATTACCGGTGCAAACCCTGACCTTGTAAAAAGATTGTGGAGAGCTCTAGGTTTCCCTGAGGCAAATCCAAAAGATCCTATATTTACTGATTTTGACATCGAAGCATTAACAACAATCCTTTCAGTAATAAAGTTAGGAATAGCAGACCCTGAGAGGGCTATTCAACTCACTCGAGTGATTGGATCGTCATTAGCACGAATTGCCGAAGCTCAAGTAACAATGGCACAGTTAGTTGAGGGAGCGGATGATCCAATTATAAGAGCTGAAACTTTAGCTTTAGCAGTTGAGTCATTATTACCCAGCCTAGTAAGAATATTAGAATATGCTTTTCGTAGGCATCTTCAGGCTGCTGCAAGACGTGCGTGGCTTTACTCTACGCGAACCCAAGGTGGCTCATTGCAACTAACAGTTGGGTTTGCAGATATGGTTGGCTTTACTTATCTTTCTCAACAGGTAAACCCTGATACTTTAGCTGATATTGTTGGGCGTTTTGAATCTTTAGCCTACGACATAATCATCAAGGGATCAGGAAGAGTAGTAAAAATGATTGGGGACGAAGTAATGTTCGTCGTTGATGACCCAGCACAAGCTGTTGAGATTGGCTTAGAATTAGCAAGTGCTTATTCTGATGATGAACTTTTATCTGACGTGAGAATAGCACTAGCTTATGGAGAGGTTTTAGCATGGGAGGGTGACTATTTTGGAGCTGTTGTTAATAAAGCATCCAGGATAGTAAACATCGCTAACCCCGGCTCGGTGTTGGTTCCAAGAGAAATCTATGAACTCTTAAAGGACGATCAAAGGTTTGTATTTAAACAAATTAGACCTGCATACTTAAAAGACATAGGCAGAGTTGAGCTCTGGCTAGTAACACGCCCCGGCGAAGAAGCAAAAGAAGATTTCAGACGCATAGGGGCACGTTGGCGCCGCTTTAGCGAAATCTTAAGGGATCTCGATGAATTAAGAGAACAGGGTCAACGGTTAATTGATGCCGTCGTGGGCCAACAAGAGCGTGACGATCTTAAACGGACCAAGAGTTAATGAGCCATCAAAAGGTTCTAGCATACATCCCTGTAAATCTATTACCCATCCTTTCTTATTGACTTTCAACTCAGTTGTACTGTTAAATGGATTAAAAACTCGCAGTTCATAAAAGTCTTTAACCGTCCTCAAACTAGAAACTTCAGCACCTTCAACCTTGATAAAAGAACCGCTTTCTTTAAGTACTCCATTTGAAGATACAGAATGCAACACAATAGAAGGAATTAAAAACTGATCAACAAGTTCATAGGGATTTCTGTCAATGGTAGTTACAGCATAGTCACACACAACATCACCTTGCATCTGGGCAGTACTTGCTTTAACGGCTGGACCAGCTGCAAACGGACGATATGAAGTAGTAATCTTTGAAAGCATTCCAGTAGCTCTAAGTAATGTAAGAGCAAGTTTTTTCGCTACAGGCTCGGACAAGTTTTGATCAATATCAATAAGTTCATATTCTGGAAGTCCCGTTTGAATTAAGGTCAAACCCCCTGCCTTTACGAAATGCCTAGAGGGATAGGTTGCAAGCCCCCTCTCTGAATCCCCGCGTTCAGCAATTATGCCTCTACGCACAATTGAAAAAGCACAGCCCGCCTCCGAATAAGAAGCTGGATTAGCTAAGGGAAATATTGCCCTAACTCGATGATCCCTAGAAAAATTTTTAAATTCAGTGTGAATTCTTACTAGGTCATCACTGCAGTTAATCTCAATAAGTGATCTAACATTGGTTTCTCTAAGCCCTACTCTTTGAAGGCTAGATGAATCTATGCCTTCCGGCCATAAAAAAACACGGCTTATTTCAACGCGAGCTCTTAAAGGACCCTCTTCTAATACTTCAACTTTAGTTTTTACCGGATCGCTAATTACCTTGTCGTTAACAGGAGGGGAATAGTTATATGTGTCACCGTCATCACCTTCATCAACAATCTGATTAAAGCCATCTAATCCATTAAGAGAAAACGTGCCTCTCTCAGGATCAATTATTAACTCTTTAGATGAATCAGATATCTCAACTTTGTCATCGCTATAACTTTTAAGCTTAATTTTTCTAGGTGGTTCACTAAACTCAACCTTTTTCCAGCCAAAACCATCCACTTCACTTACATATCCCAACACAGAACTTTTTGAGGCTGACTGAAACTTTACCTCTACGTTTAACTGCGGATATTCATCTAATGTTTTGGCTAATTCAAGTTTTGTTTGTTCCAATGAAAAAAATTCATTGGGCTCTTTTGATGTTAGAATTGTAACCCTAATAACATCTTTAACGTCTACCAGTACTGAATGAACATGATTAACACCGTCAAAGCTGGTTGAGTTGATTTGTGACAAAATAGCCTTAACATCTGAAGCCTTTAGCGTAAGTGTTCCAGATTCATAAGGTGTTGCACTATCATTTAAACTCCTCTGGGTAGTAACATGTGAATCTGATGATTCACCTGATATGTTTGACACCAAAAACGCTCTGGGGTGACTGGATAAATTTATGACAAAGGCTCCCGTCTGAGAAAAATTCCGAGCTATTAATGCTGCTGATTTAGTGATTAAACCGCTTGCAATATCTTTTGCATTTTGATACCGCACAAGTGTTTCCCTAACGACTTCATCAATTGAACAAGCACAACTTGAATCATGAGCTGAATTTAAAATGAGATTTCTCCAAGCTAAATCAAATAACGGTTGCGCATTATATTGATTGTCTTTGTTTAAATTTTGACTAAAAGCCCAAAGTGGCTCTGCAAGCCTCTCAAGCTTTATCTCAGCTTCGTTAGCAGCTTTTTTGACATCTAAATGATTTGAAGCAACCCCCATTAGTAAATTAGCTCTAGCAGAAGACCTAAGCTCACCCTTAAAAGTCGGGAGGTTGTCAGAGCGCTCAATTAAATACTCTTCCCATGAAACAATTTTGAAATAAAATTCTTCTTGCAAATTATTAGCTTCACTTATTAGTGAAGGTAAAAAAGTTCTTGGAGGCAGGTGATCAGTTCCGTTTAAAATTAGAAAGTCTTCATCAGAAGAAAAAAAATCACCTGCACGGTTAAGCTGATCTTTAACAAGATTTATAAAATGATTTGAATCATTAATTATTCCTGCCCCCGTGGAATAACCATCATAAAGATATTCAGTTAGCACTCTTGAGCCATCAGGAGACTGCCACCAAAAACGGTGATAATTAATAGCACGAGGAACACCTCGCCACACAACAGCCTTCTTTATACCAGCTAAATTAAGCAGCTGAGGCATTTGTTGAATGTGCCCAAACATATCAGGTAAATATCCCAACGGTAATGCGCCTCCAAACTCGGCAGCTCTAAAAGTTCCTAATTGTAAATTGCGAATTATAGTCTCACCAGAGGACAAAAACTCGTCCATTAATATATACCAAGGTCCTAAGCCTAATCTTTTTCTAGCAGATAAATTGACTAAACGTTTATAATTTTCAGGCCTTATTTCTAAATAGTCATCAACAACTGCCATTTGCCCATCAAGGTGAAAGTATCTAAATTCAGGATTTGCTTCCATTGCTTCAATCAGTTCATCTATAGCATCAACTAACTTTAAACGATATGACTGAAACGTCAGATACCACTCACGATCCCAATGCGTATGAGGTATAACGTATATAGTTCGTCTTTGCATATGCACAGTCTAACAAAGTCCCTGACATCAGTAGATAGCCTCTGTTAAAATTTATTTAATGAAAATTGCCTTTGGAATCGATGAAGAAACTGAGGTAAGTAAAGAACTGAGAAATTATCTTAAAGACACAGGTCATGAGTTACCAGTTCAAGTAATAAACAAGCCTTGGCCAGAAGTTGGCTTTAGAGTTGGCAAGGCAGTTGCAGAAGATGTTGCACATATTGGGATTGCCATTTGTTATACAGGAACTGGTGTGACAATTGCCGCAAATAAAGTACCAGGAGTAAGAGCAGCTTTGTGCAAAGACTCTGACACAGCAAAAGGTGCCCGTTTGTGGAATGATGCAAATGTGTTAACATTAGCTAGTCAAGGTTTAACAATAGTTAACGCTAAAGAGATCCTAGAAATGTTTCTTTTAACGTCAGTTGATCCGAGCGAAATAGAAAATATAAAAATGCTTTCTATTTACGACAAATCGCTTTGAGGACTAAGATATTGAACATGTCCACATTTTTAATGCTTTCAACTCTAGGACCTGACGGTGCTGCAACTTTAGTAAACGATCCGGACAGGCTTAAAGAAGTCAATTCCGAAGTCGAGTCAATGGGGGCAAAAATACTAGGTCAGTGGGCATTACTAGGACAGTATGATTTTTGCACCATATTAGAAGTACCAGATGAGAAGCAGATATCCAAAATTGCCGTACAGCTAGCTTCTCGAGGAACATTAAAAACTCTTACCTTAACAGCGATACCTATAGAGGAATTCTTAAACACCCTAAAATCTGAGTAATTAAAAACGCAGAATAAGCTCATGGAACACGAACCCACCAAGTATTATTAGAATGTCTTTCACGTCTCACGTCTTCAATAGAAAACTTTCCTAGCAAAACAGTGTTGTCTGCAGTTCTCACAAGCTCATAACACAAGTTTTCGTTGTCAACCCGGTGTACTTTAAACCCTCTGGACCAATTTCCAGTAAATCTGTTGCGTACTTCTACACGTGTACCAACAGGTAATAATCTAATTTCTTCATTGGGGCTCATAAAATTAGACTATCTTAGCCATTAATATGAGCCGTTCTTTACCGACCAAAAAAGAGCTTTATATTTTTGATAAGGGTTACCAACTCATAGGCGCTATGGATGAGGTAGGCAAAGGAGCCTGGGCCGGTCCAGTTAGTGTCGGGGTTATTCTAGTAGATAAAAAAGCCGTATTAGAAAGCAGCTCAATACCTGAAGTTTCAGAATTAAGAGATTCTAAAACGTTAAATAGTAAAACCCGTTGTCGACTTGCATCTTTTATCAATTCATGGGTGGCAGACTGTCAAGTAGGACATGCTTCTGCCCAAGAAATCGACGCTGTTGGTATTGATAACGCCATTAGCTTAGCTGCACTTCGTGCAGTTAATAACCTTAGATATAAGCCGGACTATTTACTTTTTGATGGACCAAGACCTTTCATAAAAGATTTAGTAGATTATCAAGCAATTATTCATGGTGATCGCACCTGCCTATCTATTGCTGCTGCTTCAATTTTAGCTAAAGTTACTAGAGATAATCTAATGGCTAAACTTGCAATTGATTTGCCATATTATGGGCTTGAAACAAATAAAGGGTATGGGACGAAACAGCATTTGATAGCTTTAAACGGTTGGGGTCCGAGTTCTATTCACCGACTAAGCTGGCAGTTTATGAATAAAATTATTTGGTTAAACTCTAAAAAAATGCAGGTTGACTGAGCAAAGATAAAAAAATATCCCTAAAATATTGTAATTGTGACAGAAGAAGATCAAAATCGAAGCTCAGATAGATGGAATGATCTTGCCAACCTTGAAGCTGCCCTTAACGGGATCGCTCAAGCAAAAAGCCAGAAAAAACTCGAAACTGATGATGTAAATCGAGCTGTTCGATCTAAACTCGATGAGCTTCGCAAAGAGCTAGACAGAATCATAGCTGGCTCCTCAGTTGCAGGAAGGCAAAGCCCGACTCAAAATCAGCAATCTGTGTCAGGACAAGATAACACTCAGCTCTATGAAGCTACACCCCCAATAGCACAACAGCTATCTAGTGCGTCGCAAGTTATCACTGATCCTAACCCTAGCTCAAATCAACCAATTAGCCAGCCGACAACTTCTCAAATCAAAGATCAGGATCTTTTAGAGACTAGTGCGCCAGAAGCAACGCTTTCCATAAAGTCAGAACAAGTTTTGCCATCTGATAGCAACGATCTAAACACTAGCCTTATCACGGATGAAAGCGATCTGTATGAAAGTCTTCTTAGTCAGGAATTTGGTCTTGATGAACCACCAGCTAATGTCGCTCCTCCTGTTTCTGCTCCTGTAAGTCAGCCAACTACTTTTTCACCACCGAGTACGCCGCCACCAGCTAATGTCGCTCCGCCTGTTTCTGCTCCTGTAAGTCAGCCAACTGCGAATCAATACCTATCTGATTATAATTATCTTTCAGAAAATATAAAGACACAACAACCGAAACAAAGCCAGACGCCAGAGTTCCGAAGCGAAGTTATTAGCTTTAAGGCTAAAGGAAAGAAAAAAAGAAGGTTCTAACTTTTTCATATTAAAAACTTTCTGAAATTATTAAATAGAAAGGTACGTTGCAAGCATGCTCATTGGATGTAAAGTACCGCGCTTATGACTACTACCTTAGCCCTAGAAACAAGCTCACAATATAAAGACAATCTCTTTTATGAGTAAGCCAGAGACGCTTTTTCTAGTTCCTGTGAAATCTTTTGATGCAGCCAAATCTCGGCTCAAACCTATTCTGTCAGCTCAACAGCGAAGAGATCTCGCCAGAAATTTAGTGTTACACACACTTAAAAGCCTGCCAGGAGATACTTTAGCACTAGTTAATTCTCCCCAGCTATTAAAATGGATAAATCAAACTGGTTACAACGCATATCTATTCGAGTCAAACTCATTAAATTCTACCTTACAGTTAGCTTTCGAAAAATTTAATAATCTACATTACAGTCAGTTTACCGTTATTCCTACTGATTTATTTTTTCCTTATAAAGTTTCACTTATTGAGACTTTAGGAACAATTACAATAATTCCAGATCATAAGCTTTTCGGAACAAATCTCCTCAGTATCCCAAAGGGAATTAGCTGGAGATTTCAGTTCGGTAAACATTCTTTTATCAAGCATCTTCATCAAGCCCAGCTAACTAAGTACCCAGTAAAGACGTTATATCACAAAGATCTTTCACATGACATCGATGAGGAACAGGATCTTTTGTTATTACCCGAATCCTTAAAAGCTACCATCCTGGGTGATCTATTCGAATAACTGCTTTAGTGTTGTCCTGTTCTGAAACTACATAATTACATAGCGTCCCAACTACATCAAGTTCTACTTTGACCTCGTCACCAATATTTAAGTACTTAGGTGGGTCAAATGAATTGCCCACGCCCGGAGGAGTTCCAGTTGCAATAATGTCTCCAGGTAACAGTGTTGTTCTTTTAGAAACATAAGAAACAACATCAAAAATCGAAAAAATCATATCCGACGCTTGAGCCATTTGCCTGAGTTCTCCGTTGACATAAGTTCTTAAACTTAAATTATCTAAGCTCGGTATCTCATCAAGAGTTACAACCGTGGGTCCAATCGGTCCGTGTGTGTCATAGGATTTACCCAACGTCCAAGTAGGAGAAACAAACTGCCACTGCCTGACGCTTATATCATTTGCTGCAGTAATGCCAAGAATGTAGTTACGGACCTCACTAACCTCAACATTACGACATTGCCTACCAATAACTACGGCTATCTCACCTTCATAATCTAACGTATTAACACCTAAAGGAAGTAAAATCGGTTGATCACAAAAGCTAAGACAAGAGGTTTGTTTATTGCTACAAAGTGGCTCTTTTGGCTGCTCCATTTGCATCTCTTTTGCATGAGCACGATAGTTCAATCCAACAATTATAAACTTTGTGCAACGTTTAATCGGACATCTCAACTTAATTTTTTCTTTTTCTACCACCGAAGCATTTTTACGAATTATACCTAAAATAGCCTTTTCATCTTTTAACCAAAACAGTTCTGTTGGATCGGTTAGTCCTGTAACTTCAGTTACATCTAAAATTTTTTCCTCATCAACTAAACCAAGTTTGACGTAAGCAGAATCATGATCAAAATATCTTAAAAGCTTCATGCTATCGAGTTTTATGTAGTAGGCCCCAAAAACTCAAGTCAACTAGATCCTTTGTCAAATCCAGTAGATACAGTATCTCTTATTAAACTAACAAATCGCTTCCTTTATTGATAGTAATGCTTATAACTTTAAAATAACTTAAGAAAAAATGCTCAACATTGCAAAAAGATATCAAAGGTCCTGGAGGTATTATGCTAAATCAGAAATTAAATATGAGTCAATTGAAGGTTTTTGGCTAGGCGAACTTGCAAATGAATTTTCTCTTGATAACTTGCTTGACAAAAACCAAATTTACTCGCTTTTTCATAGTAGGAACCCATCAACTAACAGCCCTTTGAATTCAACTAAACGCGCTATTGCTGTATATGATTTGGTATTCAGCGCACCAAAAGAAATAAGCTTACTAGCCCTTGCTGAAAATGATAAAGAACTTAACTCAATTGGTCGAACTGCCCATCAGAGAGCAATTAAAGCTACTTTTAACTATCTTGAAGCTGTCTTAAGCGTTGCTCGCCAGTCAAAAAATAAACAGCCAAGGCTTGTTAAAACTAAAGGACTACTAGCTCTTGGAATTAATCATAAATTATCCAGGATGGCAGATCCTCATTTGCACACCCATTTGCTCATCGCCAATTTAACTACAAAGGATTACACGAAATACACCGGACTAATTAGCACCCTAATTTATTCAACCAGAACTACAGCCTCTATGGTTTATAGAGACTATCTTTTGAAAGAATTACGACAAGGTCTCGTTTTAAAAGACAACATAAAGCTAAATAATCTTGGTCTTTATGATTCGGTAATCCTAAATGCTTTCTCAAAACGCCATTTTCAAATCCAAAGTGAGCTTAAAAGTTGGCCACATTCCCCAACTTGGAAAGTCAAAGAAGTTGCGTTCTTAAAATCCAGACCCGCAAAACAATCACACGAGCTTAACGGCCTGAAAAACACTTGGGTCAATACAATGACACGCTATTTAAAACCAAACAACAAGATAATCTCTAGAGTAAATCCAGTCAAAGAACTAGATGATGTAAAAAAAGAAATAAACTTAACTCCTGATTTAGAGCGACTAAGTGAGAAAACTTTAAAAAAGTTGGAAAATTTATTCAATGGTAACCTGTCTGCAATTAATCAAAAGGAGCTTTCAGAGCCTTTTGAATTAGATAACTCAATAAATCTTCAATCTATCGAACTAGATTTTTTTTAAGGACTACCTAACGGTGAGGTATTTACGAAATTGCAAAATGCCTATCAGAATAAAAAAACATGAAAAGCCAATTAGCACAATTAAATCTTTTAAGATTGCACTAAGACCTCCGTGACTAAATATCAACGTAATAAAGGCATCCATTGCCCAAGCTTGTGGTGCAAAGTGACCAACTAATTTCATAGTAGGACCAACAATTGATAATGGCCACAGACAACCTCCAAGCATTCCAAGTGCAATTCCTAAAACAATAGAAATAGCCAAAGCTTGTTCAGTACTGGAAGACAATACACCAAATAAAATACCAATTGATGAAGCAGAAAGAGCCAATGCTAAAACGAGCAATACTAACCCAGGGAAAGGACCAAAAGAAACGCCAAACATAAAGTGGCCAACAAACAACAATCCCACTATCTGTGCAATTCCCAATAAAAAAGTACCTGAAAAATAAGCCAACACAATCACCCATGGTCTAATCGGGGTAGCTATCATACGCTTAATCAGGCCTAGACGTCTGGCATCAACCAAGGCCGAACCGGCACCACCAACTGTTAAAAATGCAAACAACACAGTTTGAGAAGCTGAAGTATAGCTGTAAGGATTACCCATAGAGGTTTGGGTCTTTTTCATTAGCGTACTATAAAATTTATTTGTTATTTTTACCGCGTCTTGATAAGCTAAATTCATAGGCAAGCCTGTAAGCTTATGAGAAATTACAGCAGAGGTAACTTGACTTGAAACAATCGCAGTTAATTCAGTGACATCCATCCTTGCATCAGCAGAATTTTGATTACCAATCGGAGCAATTAAAGTAACAGAGGCTAACTGTTTGGATAATGCTGAACTCGACAGGTTGGGCGGAATAATTATTCCAGCAACTACCCTTTGGCGAAGTACGTCATCTTTTAATGTCGCCCCTGAGGAATAATAACGCAATGTTAAATTGTTATCCTCTTTAAATAAATACATCATTTCTTTACCAACCGGCCCTTTGTCCAGATCTATTACCCCCAAAGGAGATTTATGATTATTAAAAAACAAAAGACCAACAAGGAAAATTATTAACAGAGGAAATCCTAAAGCAGTTAACGGAAGCCGTATATCTCCGCTAGCTAATTTCCTATTAACTTCTAAAATAGCTTGAAATTTTTTCAATGAAGACATTCAATCTCCCTAAATGGTCATTACCTTGTTAATTCGAAACATTGAAGCTATCCCAAAGATAACGCCAATTAATACAAGCACGAATATAGGCCCGATGACTGCGTGCCAGCCGAGCTGCTCTTGGGAAAGCCTGCCGAATCCAACTAGGGCCCAACCATTTGGGACAGCTAAAGACCCGTAATATAGATAAGTTGGTAAACTCCCCGGCGGGAAAAAGTTCCCGCTTAATAAACCTAACAAAAACCCCACCAACACTGAAGCAGTAAGAGCCTGCTTATCGTCTTTTGCAAAGGAAGTTAAAAAAATAGCTAAACCACCCATTGAAATCACAGTTGATACACACATTAAAAATACACCAAGGGACGATCCCCAATTAGCGTGAAAAATTAAACTAGTTTCTAACCAGAGTGCCAATATACTAATTAAACCGCTTGCCATAATTGCAACAACCTTTGCAACTACTATCGGGGCACCTTTTACAGGCGCAGCAATCAACCTACTAATAGTTCCTAATGAGCGTTCTAATACAATCGTTCTAGCCCCAAGACCAGAACCAATAAACAAAAAAATAATGGCCATAGAAGGAGCGTAATAACCAATGATATTGCGCCCTGATGCTAAAACGCTGTTTTTAATTTTTAATGGAACTTTATAAGCTGCCCCTTTAACAACCAGGCTCAGGTAATCTGGAACAGGGATTTTAACATTTTTTTGATTCGTTATTTCATAAGCTACGAGAGCCCCCGTGTAAAAACGACTTTCTATAGCCCCTACAATTGCCTGAGCGATACTAGATCCCACACTGGAATTCTTAGAAGAAATAACCTGAATTAATGATGACTGTGGCTTTAGTATTCCTCCGATAGTGTAGTTAACAACAGTATCAAATTTGGACACTGTAACTTTTTGTGTTTGCTTACCAGAATTTTGTTGGGCAAAGCTGGAAGGAATCACTATTAGAGAATCAAGAGAACCTTGTTTAATTTCTCTTAATCCCTCAGAAAAATTCTGAATTTGATCAATTTTAATAGCATTAGGAAGCGCAGCTACTGCAATACCGTTATGTACTATTTGAACAACATCAGCGTCTTTTGTTTCAATTAAAATACCTATCCTAACTAGCCCGCTGCTTTGTGAATGACCAAAAGCTAGACCTAATATTACTGACATCACAAAAGGAGCAACTAATGATGTTACCAAAAAACTGAAATCTAAAGTTTTTCGGTGGAGCTCATTGAAAAAAACAGGCCAAAAAGCACGCATTTAAAACTTCAATCTCTTAGCTCTTTACCCGTAAGAGCTAAAAATACATCCTCAAGATTAGGTTGCTCTAGTTCCAATGAAATTAGTGGAATAAGTAATTCGTTTGCTAGCTTGGCAATACGAAAAAAGGCCTGGTCGGTTTCCTGAGTAGTTACATATATATATGGCCCTTTTAAGTCAATACAATCTTTGCCAAAAATTTTTTCACATGCCTGCTTCAGAACTGTAATATCCCTCCTTGGTTCAACCCTTAAGCGATTACCAGTGGTGAATTTATCAATAAGATCTCGCAATGTCCCCTCTGCAATTAAATGACCATTATCTATTATTCCAATCCTGTGACATAACCTTGTAGCTTCTTCCATATAATGAGTAGTGTACAAAATAGCCATTCCGTAGCCTCTTAGATCAAGAATAGATTCCAAGATAGCGTTCCTACTCTGAGGATCTACTCCAACAGTCGGCTCATCTAACACCAACAGTTTGGGATTATGAAGTAAACCAACAGCAATATTTGCTCGTCTTTTCATTCCACCTGAAAAGGTTTGAACTTTATCTCTTGCTCTGTCTGAAAGTCCAACTATCTCTAAAACCTCAGAGATTCTTTGTTTTAAGTATTTGCCCTGCAGTCCATAGAGCTTACCAAAAAAAACCAAATTATCATAAGGGCTAAGTTCTGGATATAAAGCAATTTCCTGGGGAACATAACCAATATATGCTCTTGGTTCGATGCTTCTATGAGTTAAGCGCTGCCCCAATATCTTAACCTCTCCAGAATCACATGGCATTAAACCGCAAAGCATGGAAATAGTAGTTGTTTTGCCTGCCCCGTTAGGACCCAACAAACCATAACATTCCCCTTTGCCTATTGAAAACGACAGTCCTTCTACTGCAATCTTGTCACCAAAACGCTTACTTAAATTACTGCAACTTAAAACTAATTGTTCCTCTGTATACGCAGAACTCTGACTAAGTAAGTGATCTTGATCTTGTCGTTGCAGGACGCTTTTATCCATATGTGGTCAAGTATAACCTAATTGAATAACAATGGGAGTCAGAGATCATTTGTATATTATTAACTAGTTAATTAGCTTTACCATTACTAAAAGAGGGAATGCACAACCTTTAAGATAATTTCCTTAGCTTCTGTAACGGAGTATCCTTGAAACCTCAAATGCTCCCAAGCATTCCAACTACACACCATATCTAACGCAACTATTTTTCTAGACCGCTCTTTGGCTTCTAAAACCGATAGCTCTTGTTCAAAGATCTTAGCAATTTCATCCATTGAAGCCTTAATCATACGGTGCCGACTTTTAGCAATTTCCCTCGAAAACGGCTCTTGAAGAATAGCAGCACGCCGTATCGGCATAAGTATTTCAAGGACTTTAACGCGTTCTTCAACAAAAAGTGCAATTCTGCTATCTAAATCTAGCTTTTTGTCAATGGGGGTTATGACCGATTGTATAATTTGGAATTGCCTCTCGGCAGCTACGCGGAATAATTCCTCTAATACTGGAAAGTGCTGAAAAATGCTACGCTCAGAAACACCGGCCCTTACGGCTATACGCCTTGCAGTCGGCGTTAAATCTCCTTCGCTGATTAATTGTAGCAATGCGTCTGCAATAGCCATTTTTGTTCGCTGCTTGCGGGCAACACGCCCATCAATTTTTTCTGGTTTTTCACTCATAAAAAGAAACACCTTCAGCAAAAATTAGAGTTTTTTTCATGACTATGTAATTAACTTATACTATAATTGGATGGCCCGACAAAAATTCCTCACAAATAACAGCGCTACTGAAATTAACTTTGATCAATAAAATTCCTTGAATTTGTGTATTTCTAACTGCGAACAAGCCAGTTTTGAATCCCGGCGATAGACTTTAAAGAGCTTGGTGGCATAAAGGGTTGTCCGAGCCATAACAAAAATTTGTTATGGCTCGGCACCTAACTAAGCGGAAGCCTTCTTTGCTGATTTCTTTGCTGAAGCCTTCTTTGTCGCCTTCTTGGCGGAAGCCTTCTTTGCTGATTTCTTTGCTGAAGCCTTCTTTGTCGCCTTCTTGGCGGAAGCCTTCTTTGCTGATTTCTTTGCTGGTGGCATTTTTCACCTTCCTTTCGTTACTCATAGCCGTTTCCGACTTATTACTAACTTACTGATATAACACAATTGCTTTTATCTTTATCTTTCATTGGTTATACAGAGCTACATTTTTAACCCCCTTTTCTCAACCAACAACCTATTTGCACAAAAGAAAAAAGAGACAACCCCTTACCCCTTATAACACTTGCAATAACAAACACGTTCCCATGTCTTTTAATGTGAGACACTAAATTATTTACTCTCGTAGCTACTTCCTCCTTAGCATGCTTTATATTTATAATAAAAGAGCTTAATTTAAAAAATGTCAAGCATTTATTAAAAAAATTTTTAATTATGTGAGTAAAGCACAAACAAATTTATTTCATAAAAGTATTTTAAATAAGTTGTTACCCATAAAGATTTTTAGTTTCAATAAATCGATATAACCCGATACTTAGTCAGCCAATTATGAATGTTATGTAAAATTAATTCTTTGTAACAAGTAGTTTAATTAGTATTGATTTATTTTGAAAGATTTTAATAGCAAACATCTTGAAAGAATTATGTAGCTATTTCAAACCTATCCATACTTTAGAAAAAGTAATTTTAAAACCTCTAAAGCTTCTCATTTAAAGAACCCAATAACTTAAAAGTCGCAACTAGGGAAACTAACAAGTGAACATACCTATAAAACTCCTGGTCAACTATGAAAAAAATAACTCTAGACATTAAGTTACTTTGTCCTTATAGATCACAAATTTGTAGGTATTTGTTGATAATTTCTTAACATGGTATCAATGGTATCTCTTATAGCACTCTTGTGACTCTCAGCTATAGTTACCTTTAAATGTTTACCCCCTATTAACACCAACCTTGTAAGCCAAGCATCACCCCATAAATCGGTAGAAATTGTAATTTTGTTTAAATCCTCATTTAATACCGAATAATTTCGGATGTAGCGCAATACCCACTTCATCAACGAATCAATTTCAATTACAACCTTTGTAGAACTTTCTTTATCTTGTACTAATTTCATCACATCGTTAATACGCTTAAGATCATCTGGGCTTATTTTTTCTTTTTTCCCCGTACTTACTATCCTGTCGAGCCTAAATTGCCTTAATGAACCAGTTTTAAAACAGTATGCGTGAAGATAACAATATCCGTTATTCCAAAACAATTTATTTGGATATATTTTTCTTACTGTGGTCTCATCTTTAGTTGTGGACTGATAGGTGATCTCGATTCTTTCACTATTTTCCTTGACTTGTTTTATTATCTCGATCAAATCTCTTAGTTCAGTCGGGTTAACCTCGCTTAAAAATGCTGATTTCATTAACAAGCTATTACTAAGTTTTTCTTTTAAGGAACTTATCCCGTCAATTTCTTCAGGAGAAACACTGCCTAACAATTCCAGAGCCATAATTAGCTTCACTCCTTGACTAAAGGAAAGGCCACTAATTTTATCTAATTTGTGAAGCAGTTCCGTTTGCTCAACTTTTATTGTTCCGTCGTCTTCAATTATGATCTCCACCAGATCCAAAGGGCTGTAAGGAGGCAATCCACAACAAGTAAGAACATTTAGATCCTTAAGTATTGAGCCTGGGTCACCGCCAAATTTTTCGGCCAGCACATCTACAGATGTAGTCTTAACCCTTGCTAGGTAACCTACCATAGCCAAAGATCGAGCAAGGCGCTTTTGGGTATCTAGATTTGACATTTTATCTCATTTATCCACTCAAGTATGCTTTGTCGGACTTCCTCAGGAGCTAAAACAACTGCATGAGTTGTTAAACTTAACAACCAAGTACGAAAACGATCAAAATAATTTATGTATAATTTGATGACAGCAGAGCCGTCATCAAGCTTCCTAAATTCTTCAAATTTGTAACTCTCTCGCTCCAAAAAATTACTGTAAAGTTCATCAACCCATATCGTAACCAATTGATCACCACTAAAAACCTCTGAGACATTCTTTTGAGAATCTAGAGATTCAGTATCCACTAAATTAACATCCTTGATTTCGCGTATCTGATCCACTCGAAGTGACCGCAATTCCTCTTGTTTGTTTAATACTTCTAAATACCAACCGCTACGGCTGAATCGTAAGCGTAGCGGTCTAACTATTAACTCATAATCCTTATATTTAACTAACAAGGGAGCTCTACGCTTAACTGCTAAACTTAGTTCATCTACAATTTTTGGAACCCAAAGGTTTAAGTTTACATCATTTAAGAAATCAGAAAATTCCACTGAATCTTGTTGGTCTTCTAACAGCTGAGGCGAACTATCAGTGTCTTGAATGAGTTTTGTGGCAAGATAATAAGCAAGCTTTTCCGAACTGGTAAGCCTTAAATCCTCTAGAATTGGGCGATCTGAATGAAGCTCATAGCCATATTGATCTGGTCCTGATACCTTAATAGCAACTACTTCTAGACCTTCTTTGGCTAACTGCTTGCGGTCGCGCTCAAAGCTTTTTCTAACAGCAGCAATGTTTTCATCATAACAGGGATATCCCTTTACAAGCTGTGAAATTTCTCTGAGGGTAAGAGGGCGTTTGCTATTTAATAACACCACTATAAGATTACTTAGCCTTTCAAGAGGATCAATTTGTCTTGGCATTAAAATAATTTTACCCTGGAAGAGCTAATATTAGATCTAATCACCTCCAATATTGTCCTATGGCCTTGATAGAATGCCACATTGGAAAGTTGTGTTACTAAAAAGCAGGAAAAGACAATGACAATTGTAAAAACGGCGACTTCACTTCAAGATTTATTAATGCAGGTAAAAATTTTAAGCTCGGATAATCACACTCAAAAGATTCTAATCATTACACCCTCTAGCGCGCTTAAGGGCATAATCCAACTTTTTTTAGACAAATTTTTAAGTGAAAATCCAGCCCTGGCTACAGGTAAAATTCTAAAAATCAAAACCTGCAAAGAACTCGTTTTCGAGCTAGCTTTTCCGCACTTAATTGAGGACAATAAACAAAAACTTACTTTTAAAGATATCTTCCTTTCGCTTTGCGTTGTCAATGACTTCCCGCCGGAAACCTTTTCAGAGAAATTAAGCGCGGAACTTTATCATCTGGTTTCGATGCTTTTTGACCAATGGGAATTAAACAACTTGTTCACCAAAATACAACATAGCGAGTCAGAAACTGTTTCTCTAATCTCGCAGCTAATTGATAAGGTAAGCCAAAACTTAAAAAACCATTTTATTAATCAAGCCGACTTATATAGCTTAGCAATTAACACAAACAGCGAATTGATTAATAATAGTCTTTTACAAAATCATGACTTGCTCCTTGTTTTAATCAATTATCCTGAGACTTACTTAGATCAGCAAATAATTAACAAACTTATAGGTAAAAAGGCGAGCGAACAAGCCCATTTAACCCAAGTTAAAAATACCCCTTTAAAAGTAGGAAAAGTAACTATAATTGAGACCTTAGATGAAGCAACAGAAATCAACTTAGCATTACAGTTAGCAGAGGCTTTAGCAGATAAATCTAACAGGTCGGTAGGCATCACCTGGCTAAGCACGAAACCTTATAATGACCTCTTTCTCAATTGTCGTCACAGTCTTATAAACAAAGTAAGCGGACATCTAAGTATTAACATTAAGAAATCATCAATCTTTCGTTTTCTGAACAACTTCTTTGGGATACGAAATTGGACATTTAGCGACCTACTTAAAATTTTATCTAGCACACCTGTTAATTTAAAAAGTCTTTTATCTATAGAATCTTTAAATGAAGAAAACCTAGAACACCAAGTCAGCGTCAGTAATTTATTTGAATTACTATCAAATCTTAACCAAGCTGAACTTGTTAACTTCCTTCAATCTCTTTCATTTGAAACATCTTTTCACACCTCCTCACTGTGTTTAAATCCTTCTTTGAGGTTCCATGAATTATGTCCTTTAGAGGAATTAAAACAAATTCAGTGTTGTAAAATAACAAACGGCATCCACTATTGTCTGGGTGATTTAGCTCTTTTGTGTTTAAAATCACTAAAAACTATATCAAGTAATAATTCAGAGTTTCTTGCAACAATTGCCAAAAAGGCTGGGCAACTGCTACAGATAGTTGATTTAAATTCCTTACAAGATGACCCTCTTGAAATAACTATCGCAAACTCACTCACTTACCTACTAAAGAACTTTTCTGAGCCACAATACGACAATCAACCGATAAACAAGTTTGAGTTCTTCGAACTCCTTGAAATATGCCTTAAAAACCTTACAATTCAGCTAAAAGGGCCTCAAAATATCAAAGTCGAAACCATAGAAAACCTGCTTAGTCAAGGTATTTCAACAATAATAATCATGGGGTCAAGTGATCAAGCATCAATGCTTCAATATAGCCAAAGTACCGAACTTCTCAACACTCAGCAAAAAACGCACCTATTATCCGGCCAAATCAACTTAAGTAAGACATATCTTCATACTGCTTTAACACAGATACCCACAGTTATTTTTACTTATCCACGAAATGGGCTCTCAAGGAATTCTGCCGCTAAAGAGCTGCCCTGGTTAAAAGAATTTGAAGCAACTGTTAAATCCTCCCAGCAAGACCTAAAGTTTAACTTTGACAGGATAAAGCTTGATTATTGGTGCTCTGGTAATCCTTTTTTAACCCAATTACCTACAAAAAATGATGGTAGTTCAAATGACCTGCAGCAAATAAAAAATAATGATCAACCTTTGAATAATTTGAACCTACAAAGAGTTAAGCTAGAAACATTAAAAAGTTTTTCTGCAAACGATTTAATAACTTATTTAATTTGCCCAAAAAGATTTTTCTTTGCTAGACAACTAGGACTAGATAAACTAACTTCTGAACAGACAAAGCAAAACAGTTCCATTGGCTTGGCCATACACGAGTTATTAAAGCTTAACCTTAAAGAAATCCGCCAGATCGTAAAAAAGCTTGCACAAAACAAAAATGTCGGGCAATTTTTGAGCTCAACCGAAGCAATCGTTAGAAACACTCCCACTGAGCAGGTAACACCGCTAAGTAATTCCCCGGAGTTGCTTGCTTATCTCTGCCGCGGGTTAGCTAATGCTGCGTTGCTAGATTATGCATGGAACATTAAAAATCAACAACTATCAGACAGTATTTTAGAAACTAAATGGGTTGCCAAAATAGAACTTAAAGACTGTTCAAATAAAAAAGATCACTTGGATCAATATTCCAAAAAACATATTGAATTAAGTGGAATAATCGATCGAGTTGACATTTATAAAAGTATCAAAACGCTAAGCATTATTGATTACAAGACCCATATTTCTGAATCTAGCTCACGTAACAGAAACTTATTAGAAAGAGCTTCTAATAATTTTCAACAGATTATTTATCATACTATTATTGCCTCACTTGAAGATTACGATGGTTTTAACATTTCCGCAGTCTTATTTGAAATCGATTGTAATGAAATTGATCTGAATCTGCTTTCAGCGCTATCTGATGATGAAAATAACTTCGACTGGCTATTTAATGCCAAAGCTAACAGATCTAATAGGTTAAACGCTCTTACTTTTAAACAAGATAAAATTGCTTTAATTAGTGAAGTGGTTTCATTGATTAACGATGGATTTTTTCCAGCCACTCCATCTTTGTTTAAAGACTATGATGACGATAATTGTACTTATTGTCCCTATCTAGAAATATGTCCTTCGAGCAAAGTTGCAGATTGGGTACATTTACAAGATCCTTCAGCAGAAAAGATAGTCGAAATTAGAAAAAACCTAGCCGAAAACAATGACTAACAATACCCAGCCAACAAATTTAAAGGATCCATTAAGGTTAATCAAAGATCACAATAAATCCTATTTTATAAAATCCTGTGCTGGATCAGGTAAAACAACGCTATTAACACAAAAATTTATTGATTTAATTTTAATCGGTAAATGCAACATTGAAGAAATAGTTGCAATTACCTTTACCGAAGCTGCTGCTGCAGAAATGAGGTCTCGAATTTACGAAAGGCTCTTAGAGCTTAGTTTAAACAACGAAGAAACCAATGAAAAAGCCTTACGAGCCCACAAAGCACTGGAAAACTTCTCCTGGGCGTGGATTTCAACCATTCACGGTTTTGCCCTTCGTTTAATAGCTCAAGACCCTATTGCACTTAATCTTCCATTAAATATACGAGTATTAAGTTCTATTGAGAAAGAGCTTGAAGACCAAGATAATTTTTCCTTGATTGTGCAAGCTCTTAATAACAACCCTGATTACCAACAATTAATTAAGTTGTCTAATACACTTGGTTTAAAGTCTTTTCACATAAAAAAGCTAATAAAATCTTTGAAAAATAATCTAGAAATGCTAAATAACTCCCCTCAGCTAACAAACACCGAAATACATAAACCGTTAGGTGAAATAATTAACATCTTCGAAAATCACCTGCCTAAAATTTTACAAAACATTGATATTAATAAATGCAAGGACAAAAAAGATGCACTCTATCAACATATTAAGAAGCTAGAGGTTGTTCAAAGTATTATTAAAAGCCAAAATATTGTAGACAAAGCAGCTCTATTAGACTTTTTTTATAAACCTCCTATTGATTTGTTTAGAATAAAACTAGGCACGCGACTCGGCAACAAAGATAATTGGCCCAGTCAAGACATTAATGAAGTAAAAAACAATCTCAAAGATCTACAGATACTTTTTGATAAAAACCGCAAAGAACTCTCTGAAATAATTGTAAGCAAACTCCTAAACTTTAGCGCTAACTATTTGAAAGAACGAACAACACAAAGGCTTGCTCAGGGCATTTTAACTTTCGATGAATTAATCACACTCGCCCAGGTTTTATTAACTAACACGACCGCTGGTAAACACATTACTTCTAGGTTCAAATATATCCTTGTAGATGAGTTTCAAGACACAGATGAAACCCAAATTTCACTTATAAAATCATTAGTTGCCACAATTGCCTCCAGTAACAAAACAAAGCTCTTTTTAGTTGGAGATCACAACCAGTCAATCTATTCATTTCGAGGTGCAAATTTAGGCTTATATAATCAAATAGAGCAAGAATTTAAAAGCAACGGTGAAGTTGTGGTTTCAGCCAATAATTTTCGGTCCCATCCTCAAATCATTGACTTTGTTAATAAGCACTACAAAGAATTACTTAAGCTAAATTCCATAAATTCACCCCCCTACCAAGAAATGATCCCTGTAAATAAAGGACAAATTTCAGACAAGCGTGTATTTAAACTAGTACCTGCTGATAGTAACTCCTCTCAATCACTTAAACAACGCAAGGTTAAAGAAGCAAAGCTTATCGTGCAAACAATTTTTGATATCTCTCAACAATTTAAAAAAGATAATGAAGAACTGAAGGCCTTCTCTAGCATTGCAATTTTAATGCGAACAAGAAAATCGCTTCAATTTTTAGAAAACGAACTAATTGAGAAAAAAGTTCCTTACCGACTTAGGACAGCTGACCTAATTTATCATTCCAAAATCGCTGACAACATCTACCGGTTGCTGAAAGCAATTGTTGAACCGGGTAATAAAATTGCCGTAATTTCTGCCTTGAAATCTGATTATTTTAATCTTTGTGACCAGGATCTTTTAACTCACCATTATAATTGCGACCAATGGAACTATTTAAATGCGCAAATAAATGAAAATCCGCAGTCAATCAAAGATGCTTTTGACACCCTAAAAACCTTCCATAAAGATCTCACATATAAATCTCCGTCTTTTGCATTAGAATATCTTTATTCTTATTTTGAACTACGTAGCACCCAAAATAACGCAAATAACAAACTAAATGATATTTACATACTAAATTTTTTGCTTTCTCAAGCGCAGAACTTTGAAACTACCCAGTTAACAAGCCTAGCTGATTATATCAACCTACTTGGCTTAATACGAACATCAGAAAACTCTAAAGAAACCCTTTCTACTAGTGATGATCAATCTGATGCAGTAGAGATCTTTACTGTGCATGGAGCTAAGGGATTAGAGTTCCCTATCGTTTTTTTATTAGGTTTTGATGACTTGCAGCAACGTTCTGAAATTCCCCCACTTGCAATAAGCAAAAATAATTTAAGGTTTTATCTAAATGAAAAACTAACTAACTACACGGATCAGGAATCAACAACGATGAAAACTGACTTAAAGCAAAGTAATTTAAGTGAATCGATACGCCTCTTTTATGTTGGAATAACTCGCGCAAAAGAACTACTTTTTATTTCGATGCCTCAATCTGAGCAATCAAATAACTCTTCGCAAAGGTTAGAATCTGAGAAAGAAAATAAGGTCATTGCATCTTATCTTAGTAATCTACCCGAAGAGGACTTTCCCACATGGGACGGTTCCAAAAGTATTGAAATTAAATTAAGCTCAGAAAAATCAAATTCACCACAATCAAGTAAAACCTTAAGTCATTTTCTTGGTGAATTAAAGGAAACCCAATCTGATAAAAATCTTTCACTTATTGCAGTTACTGATCTTGCGCAGCAAATTGCCAGGGAGCAATTTCATATTTCTTTATCCTTTGCTCCTAACCCTAACAGCTCTGAAATCTCCTCTGCTGTTGGATTTGATTTTCTTTATATAGGTCAAATTGTCCATAAGGCCATGGAATTACTAACAACTTACAAGCTTTTTAATATTAAGCTAAACGAATTAGAAAATCTAACTACAATCTTAACAGATAGCTCATTTCCACAAGACCTAAAGAACCCTTTTAAGAAACTTATAAGCTCTCTTCTTCAAATGGTTATACAACAACTAGAACAGGAAATTAATCCTGAGATATTCTCTGAGCTACCCATAGCAATTAGCTATAACGACTTTTTAATTCGGGGCGTCCTAGACCTGCTGATCATCAACAGAAACCGTGCGACCATAATAGATTTTAAAACAACAAAGATGAGCTTGTCTGAATTTAAGAACTCTAGCGAGGCTACAATATATGACATCCAACTTTTACTTTACAAGCTTCTAGTAAAAAAGAGGTTCCCAAAAATACAAGACACAAAGGCGAAATTATTAGTTGCTAACGAATTAGAATCTCAATATTTCGATGTGCCACTTAAGATATCGCCTTCATTTGATCTTGAAAAATCCCTTGATAAAGCATTAAGTTTGAACAGTCAACTTAAATCTATCTAGTCACAGCTAATAAAACTTTAATCAACCATTGAATCGATCTAGCTATACCAGCCAACTACATCAATTATAACATCAGTTGAACCAGTAAAATTATAAACATCGACTTTGCCGTCAGAACCGGTTTTTACCAATACTAGGTTTGCTTTTGTTTGTCCCGCGTTCCAGTTTAAATCAGAACTAATAGGACGCGAGGTTCCATCTGGCCAAATTGTTAAGTAGCCCCCGTTACCCGTTGTATCAGTAGCTGTGACATTAAGGACAACAGCCTGAGGAGCATTCGTAGAGCTCATAGTTGGAACCCCTCCTAGTCCTGCTACCACAACAGATATAGTTGAATTAGACGAAAGTGTCCCTGCGCTAGTGCCATAATTATTACATTGATTTGGCGGAACACCTGATCCCAATCGAGTATCACAAATCCTGTAAGGTACTAAACCATTAAACCCTGTTCCAGTTGCTTCTGGATTACTGGCATCAGTAAACCATCCATTAACATCCACAGCGACATCTACACTACCAGCATAATTATAAATGCTTATCTGACCACTTGAATTTACCGGTACTATTACTCTGTTGGCAACTGTAGTTCCACCTGAAGTCCAGTTTAAGTTAGAAGCAACAGGTCTTGTAGATCCGGCTGGCCAAATGGTAAGATAGCTCCATGCGGTGGTATCGGTAGCCGTTACATTTAATACGACTGCGGATACTCCTGGCTCATTAGGCACAGTACCAGTAGAAGGCGGACTAGTTGGTGAATTAGGCCAGCCTGTTACTTGTATGGTAAGCACAGAATTTGCCTTAAGTGTTTTGCCTGTACATTGGTTTGTGGCAGGTCCTGTCCTTGTATCACATACTCTATAAGGAGGCACAGGGTTAAAGAGTCCTTCACCAGGCGAGGTAGCTGGACCTACATAGCCTTCCACATCAACTAAAACATTAACATCTCCAAAAGCATTATAAATGCTTATTTGCCCTGATTGGCCCAACTCAATCTCTACTAAATTAGGAACAATTGAATTTGCAGTAAAGTTAAGGTTAGAAGCAAGTGGACGAGTCGCACCAGTGGGCCACACAGTGAGATAACTCGTAGTAGTTGCATCAACCGCCGTAACGTTAATCACTACCGCCGTAGCACTAGTTGGAACCCCGTCTTTATTAGCATTAGTGATTTGGACATTAAGGCTTGATCCAGGGCCTAACGTTTGACCAGAATATGGCTCATTTGAACCAGATCTGGTATCAGCCACCCTTACTGGATTTATCGGATGGTAAGAAGCTGATACATTAAGCGAAGTACTGGCAATAGCTGAGGTTGATCCATTTTGCTCAACTTCAGTCCCATTGAATTCAACTGTCGTCGAGGTACCAGCAGAGTCGGTCTCAGTTACAGTTACTGTGTAACCACCTGCCACGGTATAAACATGTGTTACGACGGGGCTAGATGTATCAAGTGTGCTTGAATCACCAAAATTCCAGAAATAATTAACTATCGAACCAAATTTTACAGTGGAACCAATAGCACTAAAGGTAATTGGTGCACCAAGAGTTACACCAGTAGATGTCAGAGTTGCAACTGGAGCTTGATCTGGTGTAATTGCTATAGATGTCGGTGTGCTACCTACTGAAATTACACCTGTATTACTACCTGTTGCAGCATTTATAATATATAGCCCATTTAAGCTGCTTAAGCTAACATATAAAGTCTGCCCATCAGGCGTAATATTAATTGTAGAAGGATTACTAGCTGCAGGCAGATTATATTGCGTTATAACACTTTGTGTCTCAGGATTAATTACTGAAACCGTATCTGAGCCAACATTTAAAACATAGACCTCACTAGAAGTTGGAACAACCGCCATACTAGAAGGAGTTGAACCCACCGTTATAGCAGTACCAACCTGAAAACTGCTTAACGATAAAGGATAAACAATACCATTTGCTGAATCAGCAATATAGCCCCATAAGCCATTGGGCAAAACTGAAATTGCTGAAAGGGTACCCCCTAAGGTAATGGTCGTCATTATGGAATTCGTCTGAAGATTAACAATAGAGAGCTCCCCAGTAGAACCACCTGCTACTAACAAATAGCGATTATCAGGTGTAATAGCAATTGCTGAAGGGCTAAAACTTAATGAAATCGGTAAGCCAGCCAATTGGTTTGCTACAGAGATAGGTACGATTTCATTTAATGAAGGCACACAAACATAGAGCTCAGAATCATTAGGAGCTATTGCAAGTTGACCCGGTGGCGCAGTTAAACTAATTGATCCCGTCACTGAAGCAGTATTTGGATTAAATACTGAAATTAAATTAGAACCTTGATCTGCCACGAAACCAACTGAATCATCAGCACTGATAACAATTGAATTAGGAGTTTTACCCACTGTAAAAGCAGCTGATGCTGTGTTGGTTAAAGTACTAAACGGAGTAACTGAACTAGCCCCTGAATTTGTCACAAATCCAGTGAAATCCTCTGGCGCAAAAGAGGTAACTGCTATAGAAGTTGGTACTGAAGAACTTGGTAAGTTAATCACGCTGGTAACAGTTGAGCTTGATAGATCAACCACTAATACTGATGGAGTAGATGACTGATTAACGACATAATCAAGATTTGTATTTGGAATTAACGCTTGAGCAACCGGGGCATCACCAGTTGGCAATGTAACGCTTGCTGTTAACGTGTTTGTAGAAGTGCTAATTTCACTTATAGAATCTGAAGCCTCATTTGTAACATAAAGGGTTGATCCATCCGAATTTAAAACCAATGAAGTTGGATTAGTGCCCACACTAATAGGTGTCAATGCTTTATTTGTTTGCAAATCAATCGGTATAACCTCATTGGCAGCCGAACAACCCAAATATAGCGTTAAATTAGCCTGATCATAAGCCAAACTAGAGCCAGAAGAACACAAACCAGTAATAGGTGCTTCTAAGGTGTCATTTGCTAAATTAACTGGCACGACCTCAGATTGGCTAGCAATTGCAACATAGAGTATGTCACCTATGCTAGACAAGGCAACGGCAGTTGGTGCTGCCGGTAAGGTAATAGAACCCGCCAAAGTCATAGATGTAAGATCTACTTTAATTACTTCAGCTGGTGAGCCAACTGCAATATAGGCAAAAGAACCGTCAGGTGAGATGACAATGTCACTTGCCTTTGCAACTGACCCTAAGCTCAAAGGAGTCTGCAAGACATTGGTTGAGGTTGAAATAGGCAACATTAAAGAATTTGCAGAGTCAACGACTTGAGCATACAAATTATTTGGCGTTATGGCAACATCAATAGGAATACTTCCAGAGCCAGTAGATATGTTGCTTAACAGAGTCGCTTGTTGAGTGTTTAGAACGCTTAGTTCAGAACTACCAGAATCAGTTACATAAGCATAAGTAGGTGCAATATAGTCAATACTTTGCCTAGCAACTGCACTTTGATTACCATTTAGATAAGCTTGAGTTGATCCAAAGACATAAGTAGTAGATGTTCCACCAGATGAAACTTCAGTAACCGATGCAATGTAATCACCGTAAGCATTGTAAGTGTGACTAACAGAAGGAGTCGTTGTTAGCTCTGTAGTACCATCACCAAAATTCCAAAAGTAATTCGTTATGCTACCAAAGACCACAGTGGAAGATGAGGCACTAAAAGTAGTTGGAGATCCCAAAGCCCCTTGGGTAACAATTAACACAGCATTAGGTGGTTGATCAGGTGTCACCGCTACTGCAACTGGGTCGTTACCAACACCTACAGATGTTGTTATCGAGCCTGATTGAGTGTTTATCTCAAAAGCCTGATTTGATGTAGGGTTAAGTGCTATTGCTAAAGCCCCGTTAGGTGCAAAAGCAACGTCAGATAATGCAGAAGTTACTGAAATATTAGTTTCAGCCGTTTCCTTAATTAAATTAACCGGTGTAATATCACCAGTTGAAGAACTGGCTACATAAGCTGTTGATCCATCAGGTGAAATGGCAACATTTACTGGTGAACTTGCTGTTGATATTGCTGAATCAACTACACCATCTGAAATGGTTACTGGAATAATATCATTTCCAGCAGAATCAACTACATAAACATATAACCCATTAGGAGTAATAGATAAAGCTTGAGGTGTACCCCCAACTGAGATAGCCCCAACGACAATGTTTAACGAAAGATCAACCTCAATAATGCTGCCTGATGCCTCACTAACGTATGCTAAAGAGCCATCAGGAGTTATAGCAACAGAGTTAGGAGTACCTCCTGATGTCCCAACAGTGATGGCAGTACCAATTCGATCATTAGCTGTAAAAATAGGGATAAGTGAGCCCTGGGATGTTAAAACCCAGGCTACCGCACCATTTGGTGAAATTGCCACAGCTACTGGATTACCAGAGACATTTATCGTCTTTGTTAACGTTAAACCTGAGGAAGAAATACTTAACACGCTAACAGTAGAAGAAACAGAATTAGTAACAAAAGCCTGTTGTGCATTAGGTGTAATTGCAACAGAGGTAGGAGTTGTTCCAACGCTAACTGAGGTACCTACACTAAAATTGGACAAATTAATTGGAGTTACTGAGTTAGACCCCTTATTTACAACTAAAGCTTGCCAATTAGGAGTGGTTGCATTTGGCAGTACTATGCTAATAGCACCAATAGCAGTTGCCGATCCATTTCTTGATATCACATGACCAGTAAATATCTGCTTTGTAGATGTTCCTGCTGAATCGGTTTCAGTTACAGTTACAAAATAAGACCCTGTGGCTTGATATGTGTGACTAACCTGATCAACGGTTGTCGTTAGTGTCGTGCCATCACCAAAGTTCCATTTGTAACTAACAATTTGACCAAACTTCACAGTTGAGCCAGCGGCGCTAAAAGTAGTTGATGAGCCAGCAGGAGCAACAGTTGCACTTATTTGAGCAACTGGTGCTTGGTCTGGATCTATAGCTATATCATAAGCTGATCCCCCAATGCTTATTGGTTGGCTTGCTGCATCAGTTGCCACAGTAACAGGTGTGACAGCTCCGGCTGAGGCATTAACACAAAAAGCTGTTGAGCCATCAGGTGTAATAGCAATTGATGAAACTCCTGATGGCATGCTTATTGGGGCTAACGGTTGCCTTGTAACTAGGTTAATTGGTGTAACATTTGCAGAAGTCGTATTGCCAACAAAAGCTTTTTTCCCATCTGGCGTGATTGCAATTGCATCAGGATTAGTGCCTACTTGAATTGGCTGACCTACTGTTAAGGTAGCTAAATCTATTGGAAAAACCTCATTCCCAGAATAACTAACAACCCAAGCAGTTGTCCCATCCGGTGTTATTGCAATTGCATCAGGGTCGGTTACATTTATGGTGTTAGTTATAGTGTTAGTTGCTGTAGATATAACATCTACTGCATTAGAACCAGGAACTGTTGCCAAAACTTCTTTCCCATCTGGAGTAATTGCAACATCGTTAGGTCCAGTACTTGTACCAATTGTTGCACCAACTGCCTTAGTAATTGCATTAAAAGGCACAACTTTTGAACCACCGTAATCAGCAACATAGACCCAAACACCATTAGGTGAAACTGCAACAGCATTAGGATCAGAACCACCACCAAAACCAACATTTTGATTATTTTGTCCTGTCTGGAAATTATAATAACCAAATGATCCGGCCAAGTTGGTCCAATAAATCGTGGAATCATCCGGAGATAAAGCCACTGCCCTTTGACCATGTCCAATAGTTAACGCAGTGCCTAATGTGTCAGTTGCTGTGTTAATGGTAACTATCTCATTTAAGGAACCTACAGGAACATATGCTGTATAAGAAAGTGTTGATGACGAAGCTAGCTTCGAACTAATTTTCGTAGTTAGCAGCCTAGTTTGGTTTTGGGACCAGCTAAAATTCAAGACACTAGCTACAAGCCCACTCATGATCAAAATTGCACAGGTTATAAAGGAAAATTTGTGTGTCATGTAAATAAATGCCAGAAAACTTTTAAATCCTTTAAGAATTTACCAATTTGTAACAATAGCTTAAGGTTTACATTTTGCAGTCTCACTGATAATATTTAGTGGGAAGGAGTCAATATTCATGAAGTTTGGAATTTTTTACGAGCATCAACTGCCGAGGCCATGGGCGCAAGACGACGAGAGAAAGCTTTTAAAAAACGCCCTTGAGCAAATAGAGCTTGCCGACAAGTTAGGGATTGACTACGTTTGGGAAGTTGAGCATCACTTTTTAGAAGAATATTCACATTCATCTGCACCAGAAGTTTTTTTAGCGGCAGCGTCTCAGCGCACCAAAAATATTAGGCTTGGTCACGGAATTGTACAACTGCCTATTAACTTCAACCATCCGGCTAGGGTAGCCGAGCGAATAGCAACATTAGATCTTATATCAGACGGTCGTGTTGATTTCGGCACCGGTGAATCATCATCTGAAATGGAGCTTGGAGGATTTCTCATCAACAGAGAAGAGAAAAGAGCGCAATGGGAAGAAGCCTTGGGTGCCATAACAAGGATGTTTGTGGAAGAGCCTTTTGCGGGGCATTCTGGAAAATTTTTTTCTATGCCACCTCGAAATGTCGTACCTAAACCACTTCAAAAACCTCATCCTCCATTATGGGTAGCCTGTTCAAGGCGAGATACCATTCACTTAGCTGCGACAAAAGGCATTGGGGCTCTCTCTTTTTCCTTTGTTGAACCCGAGGAAGCCAAGTTTTGGACACAAGATTATTATTCAACCATCGCCTCAGAGCAGTGTGTACCTATTGGTTTTAGCGTTAACCCATCCTTGGCATGCGTGTTACCTTTTATGTGTCATCAAAATGAGGAAATTGCCATCGAACGAGGTTTAGACGGTGGACATTTTTTTGGTTACTCATTAGCACACTATTATGTCTTTGGCTCACATAAGCCAGGTAAAACTAACATCTGGGAAGAGTTTCAACAAAGAAGATCTCAGTTTGGATTTGACAGAAAAATAGCTGCAAAGACGGGCACTCAATTAGGTGCCCAAATTATGGAAAGAGGCTTGGGATCTTTGCGCGGAGCAATTGGTACTCCTGAACAAATTAGAAACCTTATAAAACGCTACGAGGAAATAGGTGTTGACCAGTTAATATTTGTTTCTCAAGCGGGAAAGAATCGTCATGAAGACATCTGTGAGTCATTAGAGTTGTTTTGCAAAAAAGTTATGCCTGAATTTAAAGATAGGGCTGAAAAACTAGAAGCAAAAAAAATTAAAGAACTCTCACCAGCTATCGAAAAAGCATTGCAACGCAGAGAGAAACCTAAAGAAGCAGATTCAGAATATAGAGTTAATGCTACAATGAAAATTTGAAGTAAATTAATTCGTTTAAAACAGTAACAACGATTAAATTTTTAACAGTAAGATAGGGGAGTGAGCCTGATTAAAACCATTGCAAATTGGCTTGTTAACCTCACGGAATCTGAGATTCCGCAAGAAGTTAAAGCTCTTTTGGTAGCGCAAAGAAAATCAGTAATTGCAGCAATTAGCGCATCAAGTTCTAATGATCGCGCAAAATTAGTAGCAAATGCATTTCTAAAATCAAGCAGTCCCGGGTCTTTTAAACCAATAGGTACTTCACAAAAGTGTTCTTTGCTCGATGCCATATATCACTCGTGCATAAATTCCATTGCCTTAGATTTTGATGATTACATGTGTTTCGGCCACACTGGCCATTCAAGCGTAGTTACAAGTTTATATATTGGGGCCTACACAAACGCTGACCCAGCTATCCTAACAACAGCACAGCTTGCCGCAAATGAGATAGCTGCACGCCTAGGAGGCTCATGTTTAATCGGCCCTCAAAATGGTCAGCTGTGGTCTTTCATTCACAGCATAAGTGCTGCAGCTGCCACAAGCAAGCTTTTAGATCTTGATGTAAAAAGGACATCTAATGCCTTAGCGCTAGCGCTATATCACCCACCTAGAGCTACACCAAGTGGTTTTTTTAACTCTGATGCCAAACTGCTCACCGCCGCTGAGCCTACAGTCATGGGTGTCAGAGCGGCGTTTTTAGCTAGAGATAATGTAGAAGGACCGGTGTCTTGCCTTGATGATATTGATGGTTTTTATTCAGCATTTTCTTTTGTCCCACTTAAGGAACTACTTGAAACATTCCAAGAAGGGTACTTAACCTATACACTAGCAATTAAAAAATACCCTGGATGTGCATACATAGACCCAGTCATTGATGCTATCAACATCATGAATTTAGATACTAAGGCCTCTAAGGCCATTTCTAAAATAACCATAAGAACAAATTTAATCACATACTTAATGGATTATTTATCTTCGCAACACCTTAATTTAGATCAAGTACCAACTCCGGTCAACATTAATTTTTCTCTTAAGCTAAGCACGGCAATTGCGCTAATGGATCCCACCTTAACAGTTAAGTCCTTAAACAAGAGCTGGTTAACTAAAAACTTCACAAGCCTTAAAAGCTTATTTGAAAAAACTGAAATCATCCCCGATCAATCAATGACTTTATCAATGCTTAATGAATTTTCTAAAATAATTAAACCCACCAAGTTAATATCTAGGTTAAAACCTTCTACAATTACTGCATTATTTTTAAGTCTTTTAGGAAGCAATATGTTACCAAAAGAAAATCTCGTCAAACGGCTTAGATTCCTAACGCCTATGCTGGCCCAAATTACAAAGAACGCTGCAGCTAACTTAGCAAACGCATCACAAAAAATCACTAAGCGTAATGAAGGTATAATAAGCATGAAAAACATTCATTCCTTTAAATTCAGATTCCCTTCAGAAATTACCATTGAACTCGGATCAGAACAGAAAACACATTTTTGCGAAGTTCCCGAAGGATCACCGAAATCAAGCGTGTCACCCGATGAAGTAGCGGATTTAAAGTTTGCAAAATATGGGCCACTATTATTTGATCAGGATTCTAATGAAATAAAACAACATTTAACAGAGGATTTGGACGACTTTTATCAGATCTTAAAAGATTAAGCTTTTAGCCTCTAATTTCGCTTTCTAAAAATCATATAGGAGCCAAATCTCTAAATTACCTGGTGAATTGCTATTGCATTTTGAGAGAAATTAATTAATATTAATTACATTAATGTAATTACAAGTTTGGAATTTAGGAGGCGCTATGGAGTTAAGGGAGTTGTTTTACGGTGATCTTGATGTTAGTTGGCAGCTGAAGGCTAATTGCCTAGGGGTTGATCCTGATTTGTTTTTTCCTGAAAGGGGTGCATCCACCAAAGAAGCAAAAGAAGTGTGCAGAGGTTGTGTAGTAAAACAGGAATGTCTGGAATTTGCTATAGCTCATGGTGAAAAGTTTGGAATATGGGGTGGCATGAGCGAACGAGAGAGACGCAAAATCAGGAAATCGCGCAGATACTTAAAGTCCATAGCATCTTAGGTCTTTCCAATCCAAGAAAGCCTTGCTTCAATTGTCTTTTCTAAAGATAAATCAAGACAGTTCCAAAATTGTTGACTGATTTGAGTAAGCACCTTTTCAGGAATTAAACCAACTAGCTCACTCTGGCGGACTTGAGCTACTTCACTTACTCGTTTATATACATCCAAAGGACCAACAACAAAAGGATTAAGTAAATTAAAGGAAAACTGTATAAAGTCACCAACTAAAAAGGCTAAGGATCGAACTTTGTCACTCCTTAAGTTCTTGCAATAATCTTTTGCAACATTTATTGTAATTTCACTCGTTAAGATATTGTAAGCAACCAACACACTTCTAGCGCCAACACATGTAGATCCAAATTGCTCATGAGGAACCAACGGACCAAAATCTGGATTACGCTCTTTAAAAGCTTTTCTTCGTATCTCAGGCAATGAGATTTCAGGACCGTATAAGAATACGGGAACATTATAAGTTTCTGCCAGATATTGGGCAAACATATTTCGCGCTTTAATAGCGCTAGATAAGTCAGGGTCTTTTGTTATTGGCAAAGGAACAAATGGCACTACATCTAAAACACCTAATTTAGGATGGATGCCTTGATGCTCTGTAATGCTTAGCTTACTAAAACAAATTTCAGCTAGATTTTTTAATGCATTAAAACTTTGATCATCTACTAAAGTTACTACTGTTCGGTTATGATAATAATCTGAATGTAGATCTAAAATATTGGATTTTAATCGAGCATAAATCAGCTTTATTAATTCAATATTTCTACCTTGACTTATGTTAACTGCTAGCTCAAACACTCAAGATCAAACATTTTGCCAATCGACCTTACGCATTTTAAGGATTCGGCGTCGTTCTCTTTCAGAAGTACCTCCCCATACTCCATGATCAATATGATGTTCTAGGGCGTACTCAAGACAATCGATTTTAACCTGGCAATCTTTACAGATCCTCCTGGCAATCTCAACACCTGCTCCGTCTGAGGGGAAAAACACTGAGGGGTTTAAGTTTTTACACTTCGCCTTTTTCATCCATCTTTCAGTTTCTTTTTCGCTATCTTTCTTTTGCTGCCTAAACATTGTTCTGTGCTACTCCCATTCGATAGTTCCTGGTGGTTTTGAAGTTACATCTAGAACCACCCTGTTTACTTCTTTAACTTCAGATGTTATCCGGTTACTTATCCTTTCCACTAAATCATATGGTAATCTCGCCCAGTCTGCTGTCATTGCATCTTGGGCTTCAACCGTCCTAATTACAATTGGATAAGAATAACTTCTTAGATCCCCTTGAACACCAACAGTCTTAACAGCTAACAATACCGCAAAATATTGCCACAACTTCCTGTGTAAGCGGGCCCTCCTTATTTCATCACTTATTATGGCATCTGCTTTACGCAAAATCTCTAGACGCCTTTCAGTTACCTCCCCCACAATTCTTACCGCCAGACCCGGGCCAGGGAATGGTTGGCGGTAAACAAGATCTTCTGGTAGTCCAAGTTCCAACCCAAGCTTGCGAACTTCATCTTTAAAGAGCTCACGTAGCGGTTCTACTAGCTTAAGCTTCATCTTCTCAGGCAATCCGCCTACATTATGATGTGTCTTAATTAACCCTGATTTACCATTTCCTGATTCGACAACATCAGGATATAAAGTCCCTTGTACTAAATACTTAACATCTCCAATACTTTGTGCAACTTCTTCTAGTACTTCTACAAAGAGTCCTCCAATAATTTTCCTTTTTTGTTCAGGGTTTGTAACTCCAGAAAGTGCCGATAGGAATTTTTTTGAAGCATCTACTTTAATCAAATTAACACCTAATTCACCCTTGAAGGCTTTTTCAACTTCTTCAGCTTCATTTTGCCTTAAAAGCCCTGTATCAATGAAAACCGCTGTTAAGTTGCTTCCGATTGCTCTGCTAACCACACCAGCAGCTACCGCTGAGTCAATCCCACCAGAAAGTGCACATATTGCTTTTTCATCTTTAACTTGTTGCTTAACACCCTCAATTAAATCCCCTAAAATCGAACTGGTAGTCCAGTTTCGTGTTGCCTGGCATATATCAAAAACAAAATTTTTTAATACTTCTAAGCCGTTTTCACTGTGAATGACCTCTGGATGAAATTGAACACCAAAAATTCGTTTTTGCTTATCCTGAAATGCGCAAACTGGTGAGCCGCCCGATGTTGCAATCACCTCAGCACCTTCTGGGGGTTTTGAAATTGAATCAGAATGACTCATCCAGAAACTTTCTGTGGTTTGTAAATTTTTTAAAAGCAAGCTGTCATCTAAGACTGTAACTTCGCTACGACCAAACTCCTTAGAACTTGTTTCTGAAACCTCTCCACCCAGATCTTGAGCAATTAGTTGTGCACCATAACAGATCCCGAGTATTGGTATATTTTGGCTATAAACATTGTGATCAACGCGTGGAGAACCCGGTGAATAAACAGAATCTGGACCACCTGAAAATATAATCCCCACTGGATTAATTGCTTTAATATCAACCAAAAGCTTTTCTGGATAAGTTAATTCAGACTTAACTCCAAGTTCACGAATCCTTCGCGCTATTAACTGGGCATATTGAGCACCAAAATCAACAACTAAAACTGAGCTTTGATCAGATCCCATTAGCTGCCCATACCAATATGTTGCGAAATTTGAAGAGATTTTCCTTCTGAGACAATTGCAGGAGCTACCATTACTTCTGCCTTGTGGAACTCTTTTATGCTTGCATACCCACACGTAGCCATGGCAGTTTTAAGAGCTCCAAATAAGTTATATCTCCCATCGTTCTCATGGGCAGGCCCAAATAAAATTTCTTTAAGCGTAGCTTTTCTTTCCACCTTAACTCGAGCCCCGCGCGGCAAAGTCGGATGAAACGTAGCCATACCCCAGTGATATCCTCGTCCTGGTGCTTCTAAAGCACTAGCTAAAGGAGAGCCAAGCATAACAGCATCAGCACCACAGGCAATTGCTTTAGCAACATCGCCTCCTTTGCTCATACCACCATCTGCAATTACATGGACATAAACGCCAGTTTCTTCTAAATGTCGCATCCTTGCCCCCGCAGCATCAGCTATTGCAGTAGCCTGTGGCACACCTATTCCTAAAACTCCTCTAGTAGTGCAAGCGTTTCCTGGTCCTACCCCTACTAAAATACCTACTGCTCCCGTTCTCATAAGATGCAGTGCTGCCTGATAGGATGCGCAACCTCCTACGATAACAGGAATATCAAGCTCTCTAATTAACTGCTTTAAATTTAGCGGTTCAGTTGTTTTAGAAACATGCTCAGCTGAAACTACCGTGCCCTGGATCACTAATAAATCCAGTTCAGCCTCTAAAATTGCATCTAGATATTTAAGAGTTTTCTGAGGTGTTATAGATGCACAAGATACAACTCCAGATTCTTTAATATATAAAATGCGCTCTTTAATAAGCTCAGCTTTAATGGGTTCCTTATAAATTTCTTGCATCCGAGCCGTTGCTTTTTCAGGCTCTAGGGATGCAATTTCATCATAAACCGGATCTGGATCTTCATATCTTGTCCATAATCCTTCTAAATTTAATACCCCTACTGCCCCAAGCTTGCCTAGGGCAATTGCAATATCTGGACTCACAACACCATCCATTGCAGCAGCCATTAATGGCAGCTCAAATTTAAAAGCATCAATTTCCCATGAAATATCAACATCCTCAGGATCTCGCGTACGTCGTGAAGGTACTATCGCAATATCATCTAAACCGTATGCTCTTCGTCCTGATTTCCCAATACCAATTTCTACTTCTTCCATTTATATCCTTTCTGTAAATCAGAACCCTTTATTAAGAATTTAGGCCACATTTTTATATATTGAAACAATATTTAAAAAAAGCTCTCACTTTGAGCCATTACAGCTCTAAGTGAGAGCCACAAACATCTAATTCATCCCTAGGGTAAGGAAACTTGCGTCGTCGAGCCGGTATTTGCCTCTTGGACATTAAGAACGCACATTGCTCCAGATGGAGGAGGTGTTATTGTAGTTTGGTACTGACCCAAAGGAGAGGATCCAGTAACTCCGTAATCAGAAGACGGTCCACTCCCTGCACAGCTACTACCTCCACCAACACTGAACAGCAATGGATCATTTGCAACCCCAACGCCATTAGCATTATCAACGTTGACAGTCAGCGTGTTATTTGTTGAATCAATTGTAGCTTGTACCTTATAGCTTCCTGCAGTGGCCCCTGGAACCATTTGATCAATTACTAGCTCGTAGGCATTACCGTAGCTGTCTTTAAGACCGACCACACAGAACCCTGAAGCATTACCTGGCCTATACTGATATGCTACATTACCCGATGAATTACTAACTGGTAAGTAATTCACCAAATCACCACATGCTCCTTGGTTAGAAGCACTTTCAGATTGAAGGCTAAACTGATCTCCTTCAAATCCAGCGCCGTTATTTGTAACTGTTAATGTAACTGCTGTAGTTGTGCCGCCAGCATAAATGGTTGGCACTGAGGAGGTAATGGTTAAAGTCGGTGTAGTTGGAGCACTGACACTTTGGACGATTGCAACACCAGTTAAATTGCCACTTTCGGCTTCTATAGCAAATACCGGGCATGAACCAGCAGTAGTTGATGCCTGATACTTGGCTGGCGGATATGGATTACTTGGGGTTGCTTGCGAAGGCAGGTATGTAACTCCGTCAGAATTAGTCTGAGCAACCTCAATTCCTGTCCCAAAGAAAGAGTTCTGAATTACTCCACAACTTGCAAAAGAGCTTGATATAAGTTTTGGACTAATAAATACAACTGGATCATTAGCGATTGGAACATAAGAGGAATTAGTAACTAACATCCGCAACTGAGACGTTGAAGTACCATCTGCTTGCAACTCATCAGGCTGAGCTACCAATAGGGTTGTATATTCACTTGAGTTAGCTAAGGCATTGGTCTCAACAATAAGAAAATTATTATTTAGACCAAGCTTGCTATCACTGATTAACACTGCACAAAACCCAACTGCTCCAGTGTTAAATGTTGTTTCAAATTGACCTGCGTAATTGGTTGCTCCAGAGGTTTGAGCGAAATTACTAGATCCACAAGCATTACTCGTTAAACCTATTGGAGTTAGTTTTACAGTGTCACTCACTACCGGCCCTCCCAGGGCGTCAGTCACAGTAACAACAAAGGAAAGATTATTTTGGCCTGACTGAATTTCCGCAACAGGTAAAGAGCTACTCGCTCCGTTAAACTCAACTGAAATTTTTCCTACTGGTTCACTTTGACTTACACTTGCAAGTCCAATAGCACCAGTTCCTGATTCCACTGCTTTAATTCCACAAGTTTGCGGAGTGGCACCTGTTGAATATGTTACCGTTGCCTGACCAGCGGAATTAGTAGATACAGTGGAAGCATCTCCAAAATTACCGCACTGGGGACCACCAACAACGCTTAAACCTACACTGTCACCACTTACTGGATTACCAGCTGGCGAAACTACAGTAACGGTAAGAGTCACACTGCTGTTAACTGTAGCACTAGAAGAACCTGGTGTTATAGAAACCTTATTTAACGAAGTAGAAGCTGAAGTAGCTTGTGCAATTGCAATATTGCCTGACTGTGAAGTATCTGCCTCAGTAACATTAATAACACAACTGCCCGCGGTTTGACCTGCGCTATAAGTCAACGTTGCTATACCAGCTTCATTGGTCGTAGCTGAGGACGCAATACTTCCACAAACCCCCGTTGGGCCACTGGTTGCGATGCTCAAACTATCATTTGCAAGTGGGCCATTTATATTATCAACACTAACTTGTACCGTTGTCTGATTAGTTACAGAGGTCGTTGAGGCATTAATTGCATCTGGGCTTGCAGTAACTGTAACAGTTGCAAGGGCTGTTGATTGATTTATATTTATAACATCCTGCCCACCAGTTTGTGCCTCTGTTACAACAATTTGACACGTCCCTGCAAAATCTGATGGGTAGTAATAAATTCCTATTTGACCTAGAGGATCAGTTGTATTTGACGTTGTTTTAATATTGCCACATACTGAACCGCCGTTAGAAAATACTGACACTAGATCGCCTGATACTGGCAAATTATTTGCGTTTTTTACAGTGACATATCCAAAATAACCTACAGTATTGCCAGCAACCACGGTTGTTGGCACGGTTGAAGTTACACTGTAAGTACTTGAAGGCGCTACAGTACTTTGAGCTATAGCAACTGTTGTAGAGCTCGAATTAAACGTAGCTGTAATGTCACAAATTCCAAGTACCGTTGATGAAGTATATGTAACCATAGCGATCGCTCCGACTACAATACTAACTGATGTAGGTGACAATGAACCGCATGCGCCACTTGGATTTGCACTAGTGGTCAATGTTGCAGTTCCATTAACAGTAGAATACCCACAGCTAGTACCACCTGTATTTACACATATCTCTAAAGTCACCTGAGAAGTGCCATTTGCCACCACATTGGTTGAACTCTGAGTCACCCAAACGACATAGGTTTGCGGGCTTTGAGTAATTACAGCTGTTCCAATTCCAGGAGTTGGCCCAAGCCAAACTTGTTCACTTACACTAAGCAAACAAGTACCAACCACACTTGATGCAGTATATGTAAACGTAGTACTGGCATTAGGCGAAGTAATAACAACTGATGACGGGAAACTACCACAGGCACCAGGTGTGGAGGCAGTACCTGTAACTGAGAGCACCACGGACCCTCCCAAAACCTGACTTACTGGCTTACCCGCTGAAGTAACATCTGTTACAGTTACCGTTGAGGTTGAACTACCGTCAGCAACAACGCTCGTTGGATTTGGGCTAACAGTAACAATGTCGTCATTAGGAGCAGCAGGAGTGAAATATCCTAATACGTCAATGATGTATTGTGTTGACCCTATTGCATTGTAAACCTCTAGCGTCCCATTTGAAGACAACGAGGCAACATCCATATTTGCTTTTACTTCACCAGGGTTAAAGTTAAGATCTGAAGAAATTGGTGGAGCATCCCCATCAGGATACACAGTAAGATAACCACCAGCTGATGAAGAATAAGCTTCAGTTAGATTTACAACAACACTATCTGCCGGATTAGGCGAGCTTGTAGCAGGTATACCACCTTGACCAGCTAATGTGTAGGTATTAATTGTATTTCCAGAAACTGGCCCTGTTACTCCACCTAGACCAGTTCTAGTATCAACAACTCTAGAAACCGTCACCGGATCAAATAAAGATCCTACTGTAGGTGACCCAGTTGAATCACTATAGTAGCCAGTAACGTCCATTATGACATCTGCATTACCAAATTTGTTATAAAACTCAATTTGGCCTTGCGAATTAACAGGAACTGTAATTCTGTTTGCAACAGTTTGCCCTGTAACCCAGTTTAAATTTGAAGCAAGAGGCATAGTAGTTCCTGCTGGCCAAACAGTTAAATAGCTTGTAGCTGTGGTATCAGCAACTGTTACATTTGCAACTATTGCCGATACGCCCATTCCAGGTAAACCACCTTTTCCAAGAACCCCGACAGTTAGTGTGGAGTTTGGTCCTAAGGTGTCACCTGCATAAGCCGATGCTGTACCTTTACGCGTATCTACCACTCGATAGGGGGTAAGTGGGAAGTAATGACCCGCCCCACCACTTGTTGTAGAAGGAGAGTTATAATAGCCCTCTAAGTCAACAATTACGTCAGTAGAGCCACTTGAGCCATTATAAAAATCAATTGTTCCATTACCTGTTGCAACTGTTACTAAGTTTGGAACTGTTTCACCTGTCGACCAGTTAATTTCAGAAGATGTTGGACGTGTTTGAGTAGAAGGATAAATTGTCATATAACCAGAAGCTGTTGTATCTGTTACCGTAACATTTGCCACAATGGCTATAGCAGAAGAAGGCACATCAGAAGTTGGCAAGCTCACTGATAAAGTTTGGCTTCCAGTTAGCGTTGAACCTCCTAAACCCTTTCGAGTATCCACAATTCTTATAGGTGATATTGGAACATAGCTACCGCCTGGCGGTGTTGTTGCCGCTAAAGCTGATCGAGGGTTTAAGTTACTATCTAACATCCAGAAAATTGAAGTAATTGAAGTTACTAAAAGCAACATTAAAATTAAAGGTCTAACTCTTCTGTCTGTCATTCTTCCTCCTTCTGGTCGACCGGTACGTTGCAAAGTCCAGGGCTGAATTGATTTTAATCTGCCACTAATGTGCTGTCAAAGAGTTTTAAGAATTCAACTACGATTCTGGCAGTTGCTCCCCATATTACGGCTTTTGAAGTATCAAAAAAATGAACCTCTAACAGGTTTCCCTCTTTATTAACTCTGAACTGAGTACGATGTTTTTTAAAATCGAAAAACTCCTCAATATTTACTATTAAAATTTCGGCAACCTCATCCTGGCTGGCCTTAAAATCACTTGGATCTCCTTTATAAATGGCCACTACAGGAACAATGCTAAAAGGACCAACTAAAGTCTGGCTAGCTGGCAAACATCCTAGTACTTCGCATTTTAAAGGGTCTAAACAAATTTCCTCTTTAGCTTCTCGTAGCGCTGTTTGTTTTGGGTTTTCTCCTTTTAATGCCTTGCCGCCAGGAAAGGATATTTGCCCTGGATGATTCGACAAACTTTCATTGCGCTTGGTAAATACCAAAGCCCCTTTGCCACAGTTATTAATAGTAGCAACTAAAACACTTGTTCTTACTGGATATAAATCATTGACCTTAAGCGGCCAATTACATTCTAACAATGAAGTACTTACTTGCCTTAAATAAGCAAATAACTGGTTCGTATTTTCAATGATTTTTGGCTTAATAAAAAAAGATTAATAGATAATCAAATCAGTAATCCAAGCAATATTAGCTTTAATAAAAAAGACGGCCATACATAGGCCGTCTTTTTACACTTTTTAAAATTTTCTAGCTCAGTTTGGCTAGCACGTCACGGCTGGAAAGGATTAAAAGCTCCTCCCCGTCAACCGTAATCTCGGTTCCTCCATACTTTGAGTACACAACAATGTCTCCTACTTTGACATCTAAAGGAATAAGCTCACCTGTATTTTCAGCACGCCTTCCGGGACCTACAGCCAAAACCTCTCCTTGTTGAGGTTTTTCTTTGGCAGTATCAGGAATCACAAGCCCGGATGCTGTTTTTTCCTCTGACTCACTTGGTTTTACAACAATTCTGTCTTCTAGTGGTTGCAACTTCATTTGGCTTCCTCCATTTTCCTTACTAACCTTACTAACCCACCTACCTTTAGCACTCTAAGCCTCTGAGTGCTAAACATAACCGATAACGCCTACGCTTAGCAAATAATTCAAGAAAATTTTACCGATAAAATTTTACCGATTTTAAGATTGCTCAAAGCACATTTTAAGGTTCGGATCTACCCCGCTGGAAAATTCTGATACTTTTCCCTTTTGTAAATAAAACAAGCCAGCAGCTGCCACCATAGCAGCGTTATCCGTGCACGCCTTTTTATCAGGAATTCCGGCAAAAACTCCAATCTTTTCACAAGCAAGCTTAGTTTCGTGCCTTAAAAGAGCATTTGCAGCTACTCCACCTGCTAGCACCAACGACCTTGCCTTAAACTCCTTAACTGATCTAATGGCTTTGTCCATCAAGACATCAACTACAGCTCTTCTAAATGAAGCAGCAACATCTTCAGTTTTTACTGATGGATTATTTTGAACGTATCGAATTACTGCAGTCTTTAAACCAGAAAAAGAAAAATCATAGCCCTCTTTTAACAAAGGTCGTGGGAAATCAATCTTTTCAGAGCCCTCATCGGCAACTTTGTCAATAACCGGACCCCCTGGATAACCAAGTCCTAAATATCGTGCAACTTTATCAAAAGCTTCACCAGCAGCGTCATCAACTGTTTTACCTAACAATACATAGCGACCAACATCTTTCATAAGTATTAGCATTGTGTGACCTCCAGCAACTAATAACACAATTGCCGGTAGCTCTGGTACAGGATGTTCTAAAAATGCTGCAAACAAATGTGCCTCATGATGATTAACCCCGATAAATGGTAATCCATTAACATAAGCAAAGGTCTTAGCAGCTGAGAACCCTACCAACAAAGACCCTATAAGACCAGGACCCATCGTAGCTGCTACCCCATCAACTTTGTGTCCATTTAGTGCTTCTTTCATAATTGGAACTATCAGCCTTAAGTGGTTCCGAGACGCTAATTCTGGCAAGACACCACCGTAGATCTTATGAATATCTATCTGACTTGAGACTACTGACGTTAGGATTCCAGTTTTATTAACAACACTTGCAGCCGTCTCATCACATGATGTCTCTATGCCCAACACAGTTTCAATGGTCATTTTTTTTAATTTCCAAACACATAATTAGTGCATCCTCAATTGGTTTGTCATAGTAGTGTTTCCTAATTGAAACTGGCATAAAACCTAAAGAAGTATATAAGTTAATTGCTTTTTTATTTTTAGATCTTACTTCTAACCAGATTTCTTTGATGTCAACCACTTTAGCTTTATTAATAAGTTCACATAGTAATTTTTTCCCAATACCGGTTCCTTGCAAATTTGGAGCCACAGCCAACGTATTTAAATGACCTTCTGGTTCAAAATAGCTCATGCCACAGTAACCTACTAACACATTAGATATTAGAGCGGCAAGATAAATCCTTCGTTCGGAAAAAAGTTCTTCATAAAACAAATTAATTGACCACGGCACAGAAAATACTTTATTTTCAATCTTTAAAACATCCGGTAGATGCTTTACATCCAATGGTCGAATCTCAACTTCTTGAAGAGTGTCAGTTTTAATTTTCATCTTTAAATGAGCGCTGTTGCCAGTTTATTCTTGCATCAGGAGGTCTTAAGTACAAAGGTTCTAATAATTCAGGTTCCCATCTTTTAGAATAACTATCATTTAGAGCAAGCTTTGCAATTGAGGATATCGGTGGACTACTTAAAACTGGAAAAATTTCAAAACAAACAGTTGACTCATATAACTCTGATTTAAAATCTTCTACAGCGTTTCCAAATACAGAAACTTTATCTTGTTCTAAAAATTTTAGCGAATTAGAAATTGCCTCTTTAATAGATACAACTCTTGGTGAAATAAATGTTTTTAAGTCGTTGTTTTCATAACTATAAAATGCAAAAAAAACCTCTTTACCTCTAGCCTTTTGAACAACTGCAATTTTATTATGTCCCGACAGCGATGCTGCGTAAGCTATTGCATCTAATGATTTAACTGCTATCAAATCAATTCCTTTACTCCAGGCAAACATTTTAGCTGTCGCAATGCCAACCCTTAAACCTGTAAAAAGCCCAGGTCCAATATCTACAACTACTTTTTGAATATCAGCTGGTGTTAACCCTGTTGATTTAAGTAAAAAATCAATTGCAGGAATTAGTAACTCAGTATGTTTTTTCTGCAAATTAAATTTAACCGCTGCATTTAGCTCACCGATTGAAGCTATGCCAACAGCAGTTACTGGTGTTGAAGTTTCAATGATTAAAGAATTCACTTATCAAACAGTTTAAAAGCATTCTCTACAGTTTCCAAAAAGCAATTTGAATCTTTAAATACTGTTAAACTGAGTTCTCTAGTGTCAAAATCTGAATCCTTCATATTTATCTCGATTTGAACAGAAATTTGCGGAAGTACTTGTTTTACGTATTTGCCCCATTCAATAACAACTAATGAATCTGATAAAAATTCCTCAATTCCTAAATCTAAAACCTCGTTTAAATTCTCTAATCTATAAGCATCGACATGAAGGAGATTTAAAGATGAACCCTTGTAACAACTAAGCAATACAAAAGTAGGACTAAGTATTAGCTCTGAAATGCCCAAACCTTGAGCAATACCTTTAACTAAAGTCGTTTTTCCCGCACCTAGTGTGCCCCCCAATATTAAAATGTCCCCTGCGGAAAAACAACTGGCAATCAAACTGCCGAATTCCTTAGTTTGATCAGCGCTTTTTGTTGTAATACTTAATTGTTGCATAAGGCCATCTTTGCCCTTATAAAATCTGCTCTCATTTGAGCTACCACTGTTGCTCCAGCTCTTAAAGCTGCTGCTGGATGATAAGTCGGAACTACATACCTTTCATTTATTGAATATATTTTTCCACGCAACGCTTTAATTCCTTCAGTTTTATTTAACACAAAACGGGTTGAGTAATTACCAAGGGCAACAATAACTTTTGGATTAATGATTTCAATTTGTTTTTCTAAAAACCCTCTACAGGCTTGAATTTCATCATCTAAAGGATCTCTATTATCCGGCGGCCTGCACTTAACAACATTTGCTATATAAAAATCTTTTCTTGTCATGCCCAGTTCCTCTTCACAAAGCCTGTCAAGTAACTTACCTGAGCGACCAACAAAGGGTTCACCTTTTAAATCTTCATCTCTGCCTGGTCCTTCTCCAATAAATAATAAATTAGCCTCAGGATTACCCACCCCAAAGACAACATTAGTACGAGAGCTTGCAAGCCTACACTTCCTACACTCCATAGCTATTTGTTCAAGTTTTTTTAATAAAACTACGCTGTCGTCTTTAATATCTTCAGTCATATACCCTTACCACTCTTTTACCAATGCCAGTTAACATTTCATAAACTATTGCTTTTTGCTTCTCAGCCCAAAACTCAAACGAAACAATGCTATTATCTCGGTGAGTGAAATAAACCTTATCTCCTAGCTTTACAGATGAATCATTACCAAGATCAATCATCGTGTAATCCATGGTAACTGCGCCTGCAACAGGATAGCTCTTTTGGTTAATTAAAACGCGTCCTCCGATTTGGCTAAGCTTCCTCGGAATACCATCTGCATAGCCCAAGGGAACAACTGCAATTGTTGCATCTTTGTTAAGTTTATAACTATGTCCATATGAAATGCCCTCCCCAGCTGAAACTGGTAATAAGTGGCAAACATGTGAAGTTAAATTTGATATAGGAGTTAATGAAAAATTAAATTGTCCTTTTAGTTTTCTAGTTGGATAAAAACCATAAATACCTAGCCCAACACGCACCATATCTAGGTGAAATTTCTTTGACCGAATAGCTGCAGCAGTATTAGCCGCATGTAACAATATCTTAGATGAATCAGTTAAAAAAGTTTTTGCTTTTTTAAAAGTCCTTAGTTGTTGTTCTGTCAACGGATTATCCAAATCCTCAGCACATGCAAAATGAGTCCAAAAACCAGTAATTTCAAGACATTTACTGTAGCTAAGTTCTTGAATTAAATCAGGTAAATCACTCAGGTTAACTCCAAGTCTATGCATACCTGTATCAACTTTTATATGTATTGGGACTTTAGATGTTTTTTGTTTGGGATTTAACGCTTTTTGCCAAAAATGACAATATTTTTCAAAATGCTTTAAATCTTGCTTTCTATACAGTGTCGGAATTAATCCCCAGCTAAGGGCTTCCTTTATTTCACTAATTTCAGGCTGAGACAGTAACAAAATAGGGTTTTTAATTAAGTTGCTCCTTAATTCTAAACCTTCTTCAACACATGCAACAGCAAGACACTTTGCTCCGGCATTTATAGCAGCTTTAGAAATTTCAACTGTTCCATGACCGTAAGCATCAGCCTTAACTACAGCACAGATCTTGCTTGGATTTATACGCTTTAAAATTGCTGAAATGTTATCTTTTAAAACAGTTAAATTTATTTCTAGCTGTCCACGCGGAACCACCAACCTAACCACCTGCTAGAAGCTCTTGAATTGAACGACTAATTAACTCTGGGAGATCAAATGATGATAACGTGTCAGCTTTAACCTTTGTTGATGCAAATGAATGAATAAAAGCTGCTAACGAAACCCCGTTAAGATCAACCATACCTTTTGCAAAAAACGCTGCAATAACACCTGAAAGAACATCTCCTGTTCCTGCTGTAGCTAGTGCTTGAGTCCCAACATTTATAAAACGAGCGCTTTGATCAGGGGAGCCAACTATAGTAGTTGGACCTTTAAGCAAACAAAAACAGTTAGCTTGTTTTGCAGCTTTTAAAACGTCACTTAATCTGTCGTCTGAAAGAGCTCCAAATAATGCTTTAAATTCGCCCTCATGAGGGGTTATCACAGTAGGTGCAATTCTACTTTTAATTAAAGAAAAATCATTAATAGCATATAAAGCATCGGCATCAATAACAACAGGCTTATCCTTTAAAAGCATTAACAGCTCTTTAACTAAATCCATAGCATCTTTGGATCTTGAAAGGCCCGGACCAATTACAACTGCCTTGCATTTTTGAACAAACTCAGCAATTTCTTGGGCGCTAGTAAAAGTTGAAGCAACAGCCTGACTTACCGGAAGATCTCTAGAGTCAACTTTGTAACAAGCTAAACGAACCATACCTGCTCCTGAGCAATAAGCACCCATAGATGCAAGCATGGCTGCCCCCATCATTCCAGGGGAACCACCAATGACCCCTACCGCATAACTCCACTTATGAGAATTCTTTTGTCTTAAAAGATATCCATTTGTAAAATCACTTTTTTCAATTAAAAAAAACTTAGTGCCACTAACATCTAAACCAATGTCAGCAACTTCAACCTGACCTGCAAAATCTATAGCGTCATTAATAAGGAGTCCAGGTTTAAAAGCTGCAAAACTAAGAGTATAATCTGCCTTAATTGCATCTCCTGAAATTTTCCCAGTATTACCATTTAACCCAGAAGGAATATCACATGAAAGAATTACGGTGTTTTGAGCAATTTTGGGAGCTTTAAATAATCCCCTAAATCCAGTACCAAAAATAGCATCAATCACTAGATCACAATTTTTAATATCTAAACTCTCAGTATAATTAATTACATTTACATAAGCACCACGTTTTTTTAATACAGAAGCAGCTTTTAACCCATCTCTGCCATTATTGCCCTTTCCGATTATGGTAACGACTTTTTTGCCATAGGGGTTTTTTAATATTTCAATTGCCTTATTTGCTAGCTTGTAGCCTGCTCTGTTTATTAGAACCTCTAAGCCAATGGTTTTTTGAGCTTTTTCATCAGCTGCTTTCATAAATTCAACAGTTGTTATTGGTTTCATGATTTTTTCCTTGCAACCACTGTAGCTGCTGCAATATTTAACGAGTGAGACAAGGAAACCGAGGGGGATCCTTTAATTAACTGCTCCGCCAATTTTTTAGCTCTCCCATTTAAATTAATGGCGGGTTTTTTATTTTCAGTTACTATTATTTCAATGTCTGTAAAATCAACTGCCCATAAGCCAACTCCTAGAACTTTCATCATTGCCTCTTTGGCTGCAAACCGAGCCGCAAGTCTAGCTATCTGAGCTTTACTCTGATGTCCGATTTTTTGCTCTTTTTTAGTGAATAAGCGCTGTATAACCTTTGGATATTTCTTAATTAACCTTTCAAAACGATCTATCTCAACGATATCAATTCCAACTAAAATTTCATTAGTAGCACTCATTCTACAGTAACAGTTTTGGCAAGATTTCTAGGTTTATCAACATCAACTCCTTTAGAGCTAGCCAAATGATAAGCAAAGAGCTGAAGAACTACCACATCTACAATAGGAGCCAGTAAAAGGGGCATCTTGGGCACCTTAATATAGTAATTGGCAGTTGATTTTAGCTCGCAAACGTCATCATTTATTACCACAAAAGTCTTGGCTTTCCGAGCTGAAACTTCATGAAGGTTCGCATTTAGCTTATCCTTTAAAAAACTCGTAGTACCTACTAAAATCACACCGGTTGATGCTTCAAGCATCGCAATTGGACCATGTTTTAACTCACCGGCTGGATATGCCTCTGCGTGTAAATATGAAATCTCTTTAAGTTTTAAGGCCCCTTCACTTGCAGTGGGGAATCCAACATGGCGCCCTATGAATAAAAAGTCTTTTAGCGGAGAAAAATTATATGCAACTTTTTTAACTTGCTCTTCCTGATCAATTACAGCTTTAACTGAGTTCGTTAACTGCAGAACTTCTTTTTCATTTATTAACTCATCACCGCTTTGAGAAAAATATCTCGCCAACAAATAAAGCAAAGCTACCTGACTAACAAAAGTTTTAGTGGCTGCTACACCAATTTCTGGGCCCGCCCTAGTGTAAAGCACAGCATCAGTTTCTCTAGCAATAGATGACCCTACAACGTTAACAACTCCTAAAGTCTTAGCACCTAATTCTTTAGCCTTCCTTAATGCGCGCAAGGTATCTATTGTTTCACCCGATTGAGACACCCCCACCACAAGGGTGTCATTATTTAAATTAAGTTTTCTGTATCTAAATTCAGATGAAATATCAACATCAATGTGTAATTTACTAAGCTCTTCAAATGCATACTTTCCAATTAAACACGCATGATAACTGGATCCAGCTCCAATTAAAACTATTTGCTTAATATTGCTTATATCAAGTGAAAGTTCTTCAAATAAGTCACTTTTTTTATGTCTAGTAGCAAAGGTATTAAACAAAGCCTCTGGCTGCTCATAAATTTCTTTATGCATAAAGGTCTCATGACCACCTTTGTGAATAGAATCAACAGACCAGTTTATATCAAAACTATTAGCACTGTCTTCTTTAAGAGTTAAATCATAAATTTGAAATTCATTAAATGATATTGATGCAATCTGCCCATCTTTTAAGTCCCAGCCACTCTTTGAAATCCCCACTAACGCAGAAGGATCAGACACTACGTAGGTATCCTTATCAGAGTTAGCAATAATAAGTGGAGATGTTAACTTCGCAGCTAAAACTTTTTTTGGATCCTTTAAGTTCACAGCCACCATTGCATAAGACCCCTTTAGCTTTCTAATTGTGGCTGCAAAGGCCTCTAGGTCATTAGAGGTATTTTTTAGACAGCTTTCAAATAAGTGAGCTATAACTTCTGAATCTGTTTGACTAACAAAGTTATGGCCTTGAGCTATAAGCTCAGCTTTTAACTCATGAAAGTTGTCAATAATTCCATTATGTATTACCGCTATAGTACCTGTACAGTCCATATGTGGATGGGCATTTAACTGTGTGGGTAATCCGTGTGTAGCCCACCTGGTGTGACCCAGAGCTAAAATAGGCTCTTGATTAAGTTCTGAAATCCAGTCATCTAGTTTCTCAATTGAGCTACCTTGCTCGGCATATTTTTTAACCTCAACTCGATCGTCAAACACCAAAGCAATACCAGCTGAGTCATATCCACGATACTCTAGCGTCTTAAGTGCTTTAATTAACTTTTGCCTAGTATTTTCATAACCTAGTATTGCAACAATTCCACACATCTTAGTTAAGACTACTTAACTTAGAGCCAATTAGGTCTGCGATTTCAAAAGCTAAAGACTCTGTTTTAGCTTCTACCATTATCCTAACAACTGGCTCCGTTCCGCTCATTCTTATAACTACCCTACCTTCGTCCTTTAAAATACTTTTAGCCTCATTAATAAGCTCGTTGCTTACCTCAATTAAAGACTCCTCAGGAAGATTCCAAGGTATATTTTTTATTACTTGAGGCATTTTTACAAATAACTCTTTCGCCATTACTGACAAAGGTTTATTTGCTTTTTCAAGCAGTTCTAACAACAAAAGTGCAGTCAAAATACCATCTCCAGTTACATGAAAATCTGATCTAATGATATGTCCCGATGATTCGCCCCCTAAAATAGCACCATTTTGGCGCATTCCAGAAAGTACATACTTATCCCCAACATTTACTGTAACGACATCGATACCAAGATTTTTCATAGCTTTGTAAAAAGCCATGTTAGTCATTACAGTAACTACAACTTTGTTATTGCTCAACAATCCACGGCTTTTTAAATCAGCTGCAAAAAGCCCTACAATATAATCCCCGTCTATAACCTCTCCAGTTTCATCTACTGCAATCATCCTGTCGGCATCCCCATCCAGGGCAACTCCTAAATCAGCTTTGTTTTCTTTTACCGTTTTTGAAAGTTCATCTAAATGAGTTGCCCCACAAAAATAATTTATGTTTTTGCCATCAGGCTTGTTAAAAATAACAATTGGATTAATTCCCAAAGATCTTAAAACCAATGGTGCCACCTTGTAAGCAGCACCATTGGCGCAATCTAAAACTATTTTCCTTTGGCCAAATGGAGCCTCTATTGCGTTTTTTAAAAATTCAATATAGTCATCACTTTTATCAACTATCTCAAAGTTATACTTAGAATAATTGTCTTTGTAATCAACATAATCTTTTAATAGCTGTTCAATTTTTTCCTCAATTGCCGTTTCTTTATCTTCTGAGATCTTCTCACCTGTTGAGTTAAATATCTTAATGCCATTGTACTGATAAGGATTGTGTGAAGCAGAGACCATAACACCAAAAACCTGATGTTTTTTGCAAAATATGGCTAATGCCGCCGTAGGTAAAACTCCTAAATGAATTACATTTAATCCAGCTTCTTTAAATGCTACTAAAAGACCTTTTGAAATTTCATCAGATGACTGACGCGTATCTTGGGAAATATAAACAACCTCTGGATGCAAAACCTCTACAATGGCTCTAGCAATGTAATTTGCTGTATTAAAGTTAAGCTCATCCGGGGCAATTGCACGAATTCCATCCGTGCCAAAAACAAACCTGGCCACAACTTTTTAACGCTTGGTGTACTGAGGAGCCTTCCGAGCCTTCTTTAAACCATATTTCTTGGGTTCTTTTTCTCTAGCATCTCTAGTTAGCAACCCTGCTTTTTTAAGCTCCACTCTCTTTTCAGGCTCTAATTCACAAAGGGCTCTTGCTAACCCAAGCTTTAAAGCATCAGCTTGCCCAGAAATTCCACCACCTTTTAAAGTGGCCACAACATCAATATTTTGTTGTCCAACAATTTGAAGCGGCTGAACAATAGCGTTTTTTTGACTGATAGTTTGAAAATAGGTTTCAAATGGCCTCTTGTTAACAGTGATCTTACCATCTCCTGGATACAAAAAAACACGCGCCACTGATGTTTTTCTACGTCCAGTACCATAAGCAATTGGTTTAGGCATTTACGCGTCTCCTTATCGTTAGAGCAGTTGGTTTTTGAGCATTATGTTTATGCTGCTCAGAAGAATATACCTTTAATTTTTTCATCATCTTTCTACCAAGCCTATTTTTAGGCATCATCCCCCAAACTACTTGCCTAAAAAGTTTTTCTGGAGTTGCGGAAAAATATTGCTGAAGACTTTTAGCCTTAATCCCACCAGGATATCCTGAGTGACGGTAGTAAACTTTATTTATAGCTTTCTTTTGGTCAATATCAAGCTTTGCTAGGTTTGTCACAATTACGTAGTCACCAGTATCTAAATTGGGACAATAGCTGGCTTTATTTTTACCCTGTAAAATTTTTGCAACTTCAGTTGCCAACCGTCCAAGGGACTGCCCCTCAGCATCTATTAAATACCACCTTTTATTAATTTCTTTTGCCTTTGGAAAATAAGTACGCATGCCTTTAGTTAATTTTGTCATAAGTGGGCTAATTCCAGCAATTTTGCTTGACAATTATAAAAATCTTCATATCCAACATCTACTAAAACAAGACCCTGTGGCGGTGCAACAGTAGGTAAAAGTCTCTTGTCTTTAGAATGCAAAATATAAAAAAAATCTCTTACTTTTAGCTTTTTTCCCCCGGCAGCAACTAAAGCGCCAACTAGAGCCCTTACCATATTGTGACAAAATGAATTAGCGACGATATCAAAGCTAATTAAGTCTTTAGCTTTTGTATCATCATCTTCTTTGAACGGATTTTGAGGCTTAATAAATGATTGTAATGACCAATTTTTGACTTTAGCAAAATAACAAGTTTTAACAGTAGATGAGCTTCCCACCTTGCAAAATCCTGCAAAATCATGAACGCCACAAATACCTAAGGCAACTTCGTTCATCAACCTAACATCTAATTTTTCACGAACAAACCAGGTCAGATCCTTAAAAAAAGGAAAATAAGCCTCATTTAATAAAATGTGATATCGATAGTGACGCCACTTTGCGTCAAAACGGGCACTAAAGTTTAAGTCCACAATTTCAACATTTTTAAATACAATGTTGGGTTCTAGTAATGAGTTAAGTGATTTTTTAAAACGAGATAAATCAGTTATTTCATTATGAAGATCAAAATGAATAACTTGATTTAAAGCGTGTACATTGGCATCAGTCCTCCCTGCACAAACAATTAATGGCTTTTCCTTAGTTATTTTAAAAATGGCATCAGTAATTTTTTTCTCAACAGTATTAAGCTCACCCTGAATTACAAAGCCATGAAAACCTAGCCCTGAATATGAAACTTTAGCCTTGTAGCGATGCAATTAAATAAGCTCGACCCTCGCTAAAGGAGCATTGTCTCCCTTGCGGTATCCAGCTCGTATAATTCGAACATAACCACCATTGCGATCCTCATATCTAGGGGCAATTTCAGAGAAAAGTTTATGAGCCATTTCCTTGTCCCTAATTAGGCTAACAACTAACCGGTGGTGATGAACATCTCCCTTCTTTGCTGCACTTATTACCTTTTCCGCCATAGGCTTAAGCAATTTTGCTTTCGCTACGGTCGTTGTTAATGCTTCACCTGCAATCAGTGATGCCACCAAATTTGACATCATGGCATTTTGATGCGAAGCTGCTCCCCCAAAACGTCTTCCTTTCTTTGGAGTTCCCCTCATCTTTTTCCTGAGTTTCTCAATGCAAGCCCGCGCTCATCAAGCTTTTGAATTACCTCATCTAACGACTTTTGACCAAAATTAGTTATTGTTAATAAATCCTCGACAGTTTTTTGAACTAAATCACCAATTGTAAACACTTGAGCTCTTTTTAAGCAATTGCGCGGTCTTTCCGAAAGCTCTAAATCTTCAATTGGCAAATCTAAATCAGGCGATGTACGTGAGACTGTTGAAATTTCCCCCAACTCTAAACCTTGAGGCTTCTCTGAAAGTTCTGCCGTAAGAGCAAACAATGATTTAAGCGTCTCACCTGCAGATGCTAAAGCCTCGCGGGGAGTTATAGAACCATCGGTCTCGATGTCTAAAATTAATCTGTCAAAGTTTGTTGACTGCTCAACGCGTGTAGGCTCAACCGCTACTGCTACACGTCTAACAGGTGAAAAAATTGCATCAATCGGTATTACACCTATTGTCTTAGGACGATCTGGGCGCTCAGAAGACAAATAACCTCGCCCCTGCTCAATTGTAAGCTCTACACCAAGACGTCCATCCTCATCAACGTAGGCAATATATAAATCAGGATTCACAATCTCTACATTAGATGAACAAACAATATCTTTAGCCCTAACTTCTTGCGGACCACGAATATCAATCCTTGCAATAACAGGCTCATCAGAAAAACATCTTAATACAACATCTTTTAAATTCAGGATTATCTCACTAACGTCTTCTTTGACACCGGGTAACGTTGCAAACTCATGCAAAGAATCATCAAAACGAACCGCCGTAATAGCCGCACCCGGAACCGCTGAAAGCAGCGTGCGACGCAGGGAATTTCCTATTGTATAACCAAACCCCGGCTCTAGCGGGCCAATTGCAAACTTTTGCCTATTAAATGATTCCTCAGTAATTGCTTCAACAGTGGGTCTTTGTATTATCAACATACGGCTACCTCTCCATCATAATAAACCCGACATAACTAATCGAATCGAGAACTACTTCGAGTACAGCTCAACAATAAGCTGTTCTCTAACCGGCACATCAGAATGCTCTCTTAGGGGCTCCGTTCTTATTTGTGCAACGTAGCCCGGTGAAAGCACTTCAATCCAAGGTGGCGGCTGTCTATTAATTATTTCTTTATTGTGTCTTATCACTATAAAGTTTCTAGCGTGTTCACTCAATTCGATTTTGTCCCCTACCTTTAAAGAATAACTAGGAATTGTAACTTTTTGTCCATTTACCAAAATATGACCATGGCGCACAAATTGCCTAGCTTGCTTGCGCGAAGATGCCCATCCAATCCTATAGACAACTGAATCAAGCCTAAGTTCTAGTAACTTAATTAAATTCTCTCCAGCAATACCAGGCTTAGCCGCAGCACGTTTATAATATAGCCTAAATTGTTTTTCTAGTACCCCAAAGACTCTTTTAGCTTTTTGTTTTTCTCTTAACTGAAGCAAATACTCAGAACCTTGACGTGTACGCTCTCTCCCGTGCATACCAGGAGGAAAAGGCCTACGCTCCATGGGACACTTTAAGGTATCACATTTTGCGCCCTTTAAATAAAGCTTGGTTCTTTCTCTCCTACACAACCTACAAACAGGACCCAAATATCTAGCCATATTTTTATACCCTCCGACGCTTCTTAGGCCTACAGCCATTGTGAGGAACTGGCGTCACATCTTTTGATGACACAATTTCCAAACCTGCAGCCATTAAAGATCGCACTGCTGTATCTCTTGCTGATCCAGTACCTCTAACTAAGACATCGACTTTTTGAACACCGTGTTCCATTGCAGCCTTTGCGCAAGCTTCAGCAGCCATTTGCGCAGCAAAGGGAGTTGATTTACGTGAACCCTTAAATCCAACACTACCTGCTGAAGCCCATGCTATAGTATTGCCCTGAGAATCTGTAATAGTAACTATAGTATTGTTAAAAGAGCTTTTAATATGAGCTATCGCATGAGAAATATTCTTCTTGTCTCTTTTTTTAACCTTTTTTTGTCCTTTGTTAGATTTTGTAGCTGGCATTAATGTCTCCTGGTAGCTTTCTTCTTCCCTGCTACTGTCTTGCGTGGTCCTTTACGAGTTCTCGCATTAGTGTGAGTTCTTTGCCCTTTTACAGGCAAACCTCTTCTATGTCTAATTCCTTGATAACACCCGATTTCAATCTTGCGCCTGATATTTGTAGCAATTTCGCGCTTTAAGTCACCTTCTACCTTAAGGTTTTGATCAATATAGGATCTAATTTTGTTAACTTCTTCATCTGTAAGATCTTTTGTTCTGGTGTCAAAGTTAATACCTAACTCGCTTAGAATTTTACGCGAAGTAGGCCTGCCAACTCCAAATATATAAGTCAAAGCCACCTCAATACGCTTGTCTCTTGGGATATCAACACCAGCGATTCTGGCCATGTTAACCTTGCCTCTGCTTGTGACGTGGATTTTCACATATTACTATTACCCGCCCATGGCGCCTTATAATACGACACTTATCACATATTTTTTTAACGCTAGGTCTTACTTTCATTTGTACCTGTAAGTTATCCTTCCTCTAGTTAAGTCATAAGGTGTTATTTCTACTTGCACCCTATCTCCTGGCAATATTCGAATTCGATTCATCCTCATCTTTCCCGAAGAATGAGCCACAATTGTATGTCCATTTTCCAACTCAACTTTAAACATGGCATTCGGCAATGGTTCAATGACGGTTCCCTCAAGGATAATCGCATCCTCTTTTTGGTTAGACAGAGTCACCTCCATCCTGGCCAACATTTGTTAACACGCCTGAACTACCCTCGATTCTCTTGCGACCATTTATTTGTTCTATCATTGATAAAATATAACAAAGCAAATTCAAGGTTACCACTCAGACACAAAAACACGCAACTTAAAAAACAGTTAATATTTCTGGACCTTCTTCAGTAACAGCAACAGTGTGTTCAAAATGAGCGGATAATGACCCGTCTAAAGTAACTACTGCCCAACCATCATCCAGTACCTTGGTCTCGCACCTGCCAATATTAAGCATTGGTTCTAAGGCAAACACATTACCAACTTCAATTACTGGACCAGGAAATCCCGGCCAATAATTAGGAACTTGAGGCTCTTCATGCATTTGAGTTCCAATCGCATGCCCAACATATTGACGCACCACTGAATAACCTTTAGATTCGGCGTAATTTTGAATGACTCTACCAACCTCGTGTAAATGCGCTCCAGCTTTTAAAGCGTCTATTCCAAGATAAAGAGATTCTTGGGTTGTCTTAATTAATTGTGCAGCTTGAGTTGATATCTCACCTATTGGAATTGTTACTGCAGCATCGCCATGATATCCCTCTACAATTGCACCTGCATCAATTGAAAGAATGTCACCTTCTTTTAAAACATAATTTGAAGGTATTCCATGGACAACAACGTTATTAGGCGAAGTGCAAATAACAGCCGGGTATCCATGATAACCTAAAAAATTAGATTTAGCTCCTCGCTTATTTAACACATCCCTAGCTATTTGATCTAGCTCTTTGGTAGTTATACCAGGTTTTGCTGCTTTTGAAACTTCTTCTAAAATCTCAGCAACAACCCTGCCGGCCTTTCTCATTGTCTTAATCTCTAGTTTGTTTCGCCTCACGCCTTTTTAAATAACTCCTTATTAACTTATCAAGCCTTAAAGCAACAGCTTCTTCTGAGCCTAGACCACTAACTCTATGAAGTTTATTGCGCTCTTGATAATACTCAATTAACGGAGCAGTTTCTTCTTCATATAAAACCAGTCTTCGCAATATCGCTTCTTCAGTATCATCTTCGCGCTGAAGGACTTCTCCACCACATAAATCACAGGTCCAATTAAAACGCGGTGGTTTGGCAAGCGAATATACAGCTTGACAATCTACACATACCCTGCGCGATGCAATCCTTTTTAAAACTACTGACGTTGGGACTTCGAGGTTAATAACCATATCAATTTCCTGCGGAGATAACATTTCATCAAGGCTTTTAGCTTGAGACAAAGTTCTTGGGAACCCATCTAAGATAAACCCTCGTGTTCTTGCATCATCAAGCTCTATGCGCTTCTCAACCATTTTAATTATTAAAGAATCGCTAATCAGTTCACCCTTTTCCATAGCTAATTGCGCTTGTAGTCCAAGAGCAGTTTTGGCTTTTACCTCAGCTCGCAACATATCTCCTGTAGAAATATGTGGGATTGCAAATCGCTGAGATAACTTAACACACTGAGTACCTTTTCCAGACCCCTGCTTACCTAAGACTACCAAGATTAATCCTGAAGGCACTTAGCTCAAAAAGCCCTCGTAATTGCGCATTAGCAATTGACTATCAATTTGACGCAATGTTTCTAATGTCACGCCAACACTGATTAATACTGTAGTTCCATAATAAGGAACGCTTCCAATATGCCATAGCGCGAGCAATATAGCAGGCAATGTAGCAAAAACAGCCAAGTAAAGTGAACCTGGTAAAGTTATTCTATTTAACACCCTTGATAAATAGCCTTCAGTGGGAGGACCAGGACGATAACCAGGGATATAGCCACCCTGCTTTCGGATAATGTCTGCTTGCTGATGAGGATCCCAAACTATCCTGACAAAGAAAAAGGCAAACACAACAATTAAAAGACCGTAGGAAAAAATATAAGTTAAAGAAGTGCCTCCATTGACAATATCGTTGTTAATTATGTCATGTAAGCGACCCCAAAAAAACCCATGAGAAGGAAGTACGTTTGACAAAATAACAGGCATATAAAGCAAAGAGCTAGCAAAGATAACCGGTACTACACCTGATTGATTAACCTTAAGAGGTATATAAGTGGTTTGACCTCCATACATCCTGCGCCCTTGGAGGCGTTTAGCAAAAGTTACTGGTATTCTACGCTGCCCTTGCTCCATCCAAACAATTGCAACAAGCATTATTAACGTAGCAACTATAATAACAGTTAACTTCAAGGGCCCTCCTTGGGCTAACACTTGGGAGGCAACTCCTGGTAAAGTGGCAACAACATTTGCAAAAATCAGGATCGACATTCCTTGACCTATGCCTCGCTGAGTTATTAACTCCCCCAACCACATAACAAAAGCAGTTCCAGCTGTTAATGTCAGCACAATATAAGACACTCTCAAAAATGTGAAGTCTGGAATGAAATCCTCCGGTGTAGAGGTATTTAAAATGCCACCGTTGTGAAACGCAAAAGCCAATCCTGATGCTTGCATTAAAGCCAGAGCTACTGTTAAGTAACGAGTTACCTGAGTTAACTTACGCTGGCCAACTGCACCCTCATCACGCCATTGAGTTAATTTTGGAATAACCGTTGTAAGCATTTGCACAATTATAGAGCTTGTAATGTAAGGCATTATTCCTAGGCCAAACACAGCCATTTTCTGAATAGCATTTCCAGTAAAGAGGCTCAAATAAGCCAATATTCCCCCAGATGTTACCTTAAGCTGATTTAACTTTTGAATATCTACTCCAGGCACTGGAAGGTTAGCACCTAATTGATAAAAAGCGACAACAAAGATTGTAAAAAGAACTCTGTTACGAAGATCAGAGACTTTAAAAATGTTTCCGAGTCGCCCTAATGCACCCATTTCAGAACTTCTTTAAACTAACGATTAGCCAAGGCACTTCCTCTTTTAGGTGGCCTTCCGCTTTTAAAAGGCAAATCAACCAGATGTACTTGACCGCCTTTTGATTCAATTGCGGCTCTTGCTGACTTACTAGCTGAATGTGCCCAAACCTCTATTTTTTTCTCTAATGTGCCGTCCCCTAATATCTTTACCGGCCTAGTTTCCCCTATTTTTTTTGATTTAAAAACTTCTAGTGTGATGCTGCTTTCGTCCATTAGCTGCAAATCATCTAAATTAACCACATCGTAGTAAACCTTGAAGGGGTTTTTAAAACCTCTTAGCTTTGGTATTCGCTGTGTTAAAGGCAGTTGACCACCCTCAAAGCCCGGACTAACCGTGTCACGTGCTTTTTGCCCTTTTGTTCCTCTTCCTGCTGTCTTTCCACCCTTTCCAGCAATCCCGCGCCCCACACGTTTTTTATCTTTTTTAGAATTTCGCGCCGGTTTTAAATCATGAATTTTAAGCATTTTCTTCCTCAATAATACCAATAAGATGACTAACCTTCCTTAACATTCCCCGTATCTCGAGCCTATCTGGAACTATAACCTGATCACCGATTCGACCAAGTCCTAACGCTTTGAGCGCCGCCTTAGTCTTAGGCTTTTGACCGATAGAGCTTTTTAACTGTGTTACCTTTAGTTTTTTTTCAGTGTCTTGTTTCATAGTCATCAAAGCACTTCTTTAGATCTTGCCAAATAAGCATCTGCTAACGCTTTTGGCGCAACTTCATAAATTGACTTACCACGAAGTTCAGCAACCTTATCAGGTCGGCGAAGCTTTTTTAACGCTTTCATAGTGGCATAAGCTACGTTGATACCATTATCAGAACCAAGGGATTTAGCTAGTATATCCCTATAGCCAGCAAGCTCTAAGATTGCTCGCATTGCACCTCCAGCTATAACCCCTGTTCCTGGCGCGGCTGGCTTAAGCAATATCTTGCCTGCTCCAAACTCCCCTAAAACACTGTGAGGAATTGTCGACCCTGCTAATGGAACACTAATTAAGTTTTGCTTGGCTTCTTCAATGGCTTTTTGCACAGCTAATCCCGCTTCCTTAGCTTTGCCATATCCAAGACCAACCAAACCATTTAAATTTCCAACCGCAATCAGAGCAGTAAAGGAAAACCTCCTTCCACCTTTAACAACTTTGGCAACCCTGGTTACCCGTATAGTTCTTTCTTCAAAAAGCTCTTCCTCCAATTTTAAAACTCCAGTCCTGTTTGCCGTGCCTTCTGAGCTAATGCAGCTACCTTACCATGATAAAGAAACCCACCCCTATCAAAAACAACCTTGGTAACACCTTTCTCAATAGCTCTTTTTGCAATTACCTCTCCAAGTTTCGCTGCAGCAATCATGTTCTTACCTCTAACCTCAAAATTAGGCTCCATAGTTGTTGCATAGGCTATAGTCACACCACGGTCATCATCTATTACTTGAGCAGTTAAATACTTGTTTGATTTAAAAACAGCTAACCGCGGACGCTGGGTCGTACCTTTTATTTTCTTTCTTACTCTAAGGTGCCTTTTAACTCTACGCTTAACTGTTTCACTGAGTGATTTAGTTTTTGGATTCACCATAGTTTATTTAGCAGCCTTTCCAGCTTTCCGAATTATTCTTTCATTGACGTATTTAATACCCTTACCTTTATAGGGTTCAGGCGGTCTAAGCCTTCTGATATTGGCAGCAGTTTGACCTACTAATTCTTTATCAATGCCTTTTACTAATATTCTTGTTGGAGCAGGAACTTCAAAACTAACTGTTTCTTTAGCATCAACAACAACCGGATGGCTAAACCCAAGAGCTAATTCTAATTTAGATGGACTTTGCTGAGTAGCCCTGTATCCAACTCCAACAATTTCAAGTTCTTTTACAAATCCCTTCGACACGCCTTCAACCATGTTAGATATCAAAGTCCGCAACAGCCCGTGTAGCGCTTTTGCTTTTTTATCATCCGATGATCTTTTAACCAGTAAAGAGTTATCCAAACGCTCCACAGTAATCTCTGGTGGCAACTCCCTGGTTAAAGAACCCAGCGGCCCTTTAATAGTAAGAGTGGACCCTTCAATTAACACATCAACCCCAGTGGGAATATTAATTGGCATTTTACCTATTCTTGACATAGCACCCACCTACCATATGTAACAAATAATCTCACCGCCTATCTTATTAGCCCTAGCTTGCTTATCAGTCATCATACCTTTAGAGGTCGAAATTATTGCAATTCCAAGACCACCTAGCACCCTCGGAACTTCAGTTGCTCTTGCATAAACTCTTAATCCTGGCTTTGAAACACGCTCTAAACCTTCTATGACCCTTTGGCGTTTTCCTTGAAACTTTAACTCAATTTCAATAATGCTTCCTGGCCCTTTTGGTGCCTTAGTTATCTTAAAATCTTTAATGTACCCTTCTTTTTTAAGGATCTCAGCAATTGCCCGCTTTTGTTTTGAATGCGAAACAACAACACTTGGCTTAAAAGCCAAGTTTGCATTTCTAATTCTAGTTAACATGTCAGAAATAGGATCAGATACAGTCATAACTTTCCTTACCAGCTCGCCTTAACTAAACCTGGAATTTCCCCTTTGTGAGCCATATCACGCAAACAAATCCTACAAAGGCCAAACTTTCTAAATACCGCTTTAGGTCTACCGCATCTTTCACACCGACTATAGGCACGTACTCGATATTTAGGGATCCTCTTTTGTTTTACAACTAAAGCTTTTTTTGCCATTAACCCTCCTTCCTAAACGGAAACCCTAAAGCTCGCAATAAGGCTTTGCCATGCTCATCATTGGTGGCTGTAGTTACTATCGTAATTTCTAAACCTTTAATGGCATCAACTGAATCATAAGGCACCTCAGGAAAAATTAATTGTTCAGTTACTCCCATTGAGTAGTTCCCATGCCCATCAAAAGACTTGGTTGGCAAACCTCGAAAATCTCTTATTCTTGGAATTGCTAAAGTTACAAGCCTATCGTAAAACTCCCACATGCGATCACCCCGCAGCGTAACTCTTACACCGATTGGGGTTCCTTGACGCAATTTAAATTGTGAAATTGACTTCTTTGCCCGCCTAATTTGAGGCTTCTGCCCTGATATCCAAGTTAAATCCCTAACTGCTGAGTCAACCAGTGAGGGCTGCTGGGTAGCTTTACCCACACCCATATTCAAAACAATCTTTTTAATGGTGGGAACTTGCATTATGTTTTTAAGACCCAATTGTTCTTTTAACTCAAAGCGAACCTTATTTAAGTAGTTCTCTTTAACCCTTGGTATATTGTAAGTAACGGTCATAGGTTGCCTCCGCATTTGCAGCACACTCTTACTTTTTGATTATTCTCAATTTTCATTCCAATCCTTGTAGGACCACACTTTGAGCATATTATGGCAACATTTGAGGCATCAATGGGCATATCTTTATCAATTATTCCACCCTGCATGATTTTATTATTCGGTTTTGTATGACGCTTCACCATATTAATACGATCCACAATAACCTTGTTTTGCTTTGGCAACACTCTAATAATCTCGCCTCGGCGACCCTTATCTTTACCAGTTAAAACGATAACTTCATCTCCAGTCCTTAATTTCATTAGACCACCTCCGGCGCTAATGAAATAATACGCATAAACTTTTTTTCTCTTAACTCCCTTCCAACTGGTCCAAAGATTCGCGTACCTCTTGGTTGCATTTGATCATTGACTAAAACTGCGGCATTTTCATCAAACCTAATGTAGCTACCGTCTGCTCTGCGCACCTCTTTTTTTGTTCTTACAACAACGCATTTAACAACATCTCCCTTTTTGACTTGAGCTCCAGGAATAGCGTCCTTAACGGTGGCAACAAAAACATCTCCTATTGATGCATAACGCCTCTTAGAACCACCTAATACTCTAATGCAGAGAACTTCTCTGGCTCCTGAATTGTCAGCTACTTTTAAACGCGTCTCTTGTTGAATCATCTAGCCCTCTCAATTATTTCAACCAATCGCCACCTTTTAAGGGCCGATAGCGGCCTCGTTTCCATAACTAAAACCCGATCACCAACTTTTGAGGTATTTTCTTTGTCGTGCACATAGAGCTTTTTTGTACGCTTTACAGTTTTTTTATACCGCGGATGAGCAACGGTTTCAATTACAGCAACAACACGAGTCTTATCCATTTTATCAGAAATGATGATTCCTTCTCTTTGCTTACGATGATTTCTTTTTTGGTTTTCACTCATCTAAGGATTCACCCTCCTTAACACTTATCTGGTTATCATCATCTGATTCATTATTCATCTTGTCAAAAGAACTAGAATCTTCATTGCTTTCCTCTGAACGAGCTTGAACCTTTGATTTTTTTTGCTTTTTATCCTTTGTTGGTTCAGCTTGTTTAACATATTTAATCTTTCCGGTAGGCTTTGGAGGAATATGGGCAATTCCTAACTCTGATTCTCTTAGGACAGTTAAAATTCTTGCTATTTCTTTTTTAACAAAGCTCACACGAGCTGAATTTGAAAGTTGACCCGTAGCTGCCTGGAATTTAAGCGCTACAAGCTCTCTTCTGAGCTCACTTAGTTGACGTTCGAGTTCAGCTTTATCATAGGTTACTAGTTCTTTGGCTTTAGTCATTAAATTTTCTCCCGAGCTATTACTCTAGCTTTTATGGGCAACTTTTGAATTGCCCTTTCTAAAGCCTCTTTTGCAAGCCCCTCTGGAACACCGCCTAGCTCAAACAACACTTTACCCGGCTTAACAGGAGCAACCCAATGTTCTGGATTTCCCTTTCCAGATCCCATCCTGGATTCCGCAGGTTTCTTTGTAACCGGCTTATCCGGGAAAATTCTTATCCAGACCTTGCCACCTCTTCGAACATGCCTGGTCATGGCAACACGAGCCGCCTCAATCTGACGTGCAGTTATCCAACCTGGCGCAAGAGCTTGAATACCAAACTCACCAAAATTAACCTCACATCCACCCTTTGCTCGTCCAGATAGACGACCTGGCTGCTCTTTACGATGCTTGACTTTTTTAGGCATTAACATTTAATCGGCCTCCTTTTTAAAATGAGGAGTTTCTTTGTGTTCCGTTCGTGTGCGGCGTTCAATTTCCTCTTCTTCAGCTAACAACTCCTCAAAATCATCAGATGCTTTAAAGGTTGAAAGGGGTTCAAAACCCTTACTAGCCACACTTTGCCCAACGTCCCCAATCTCAGGACGACGGCGACCTCCGCCTGCAACAATGATTCGTCTGGACTTTGTTCCTGCGGGTTGATCCTGAGATCCTAACAAACGATCTTGAATAGTTCTTGCTTCAAGTGTCGTCTTGTAAGGAACCACATCCCCACGATAAATCCATACTTTTACACCAATGCGACCAAAAGTCGTGTGAGCCTCGCGAAAACCATAATCAATATCAGCTCTTAAAGTATGTAAAGGAACTCTACCTTCTCTGTAACCTTCTTTACGCGCCATTTCAGCTCCCCCTAAACGACCTGAACACTGAACTCTTACACCTTGAGCGCCTGCTTTCATCACTAGCTGTATTGCCCTTTTCATAGCGCGTCTGAAACTTACTCTCCTTGAGATTTGCTCTGCTATACCTTGTGCAATAAGGGCCGCATCAAGTTCAGGTTGTTTTATTTCTTGAATGTTTAATACAACTTTTGGATTTCCAGTAATTTGCTCTAACTTTTTACGTAATTTGTCGGCTTCAGTACCCTTTCTTCCAATTACAACACCAGGGCGAGCAGTAAGTATGTCAATTCGCAACTTATCTGAAGTTCTTTCAATTTCAATACGGCTCACGGCTGCAGCTTCTAACTCTTTAGCAATATATCTACGAATCTCAAAATCCTGTATAACGTTTTTCTTATAATCACGCTCCTCATACCAACGCGACTTCCAGTCAGTAATTATTCCTAACCTAAAGCCGTAGGGGTTTACTTTTTGACCCATTATACTGACTCTCCTTTGGAATCTTCATCGTCTTTATTCACATTAGTACCAGAGCTACTCTCTTGAGCCTGAGCTGGCTCAGACTCTTCTGCTAAGTCTTGTTGACTAGATTGACTTTCTTGCTCTAAAGAACCTTGCAAGTCTAGATCTTCAAGGTTATCACTTCGATCTGTAACATCATCACTCTCTTTTGTTTCTATCAACTGGGAGCTTTGAGTGGCCTTTTTAGATTTAGCAACTCTTTGTCGTCTTTGAGCTAACGAGGCTGCCTTCTTAGCCCTTAACGTTTCTATTATTTCATCTGGCATCCTTGCCAACACAATTGTGATATGACATGTTCGCTTTCTAATTCTTGTGGCTCGTCCTCTTGCGCGGGCTCTAAAGCGCTTAATGGTAGTGCCTTCATTAGCATAACAATCAATAATGTAAAGTTCATCAGAGGAAAGTCTTTCATTGGTTTCTGCATTAGCTCCTGCTGAATTAAGTAATTTAAGGATGATTGGGGCTGACCCTCCAGGAATACGCTTTAAAAGATTTTGCGCTTCCTCAAAAGGATGGCCGCGAATGACGTTAAGCACTTGCCGAGCTTTATAGGCTGAAACGCGAGCATGCTTCAGTGTCGCACTTACCGTAACGGTTTCTGAGTAGTTTTGGATACTCACCTTTTAGCTTGCCTTTCCTGTCCAGCGTGAAACTTAAAAGTTCTTGTAGGGGCGAATTCTCCTAGCTTGTGACCCACCATTGCTTCAGTTATATAAACAGGCACATGTTTACGTCCATCGTGAACAGCAATGGTATGGCCAACCATTTCAGGAATTATTGTGGAGCGTCTTGACCAAGTTTTTATCACTCTCTTTTCATTGCTAGCATTAAGAGCATCTATTTTTTTTAGTAAATGCTCATCTACAAATGGACCTTTTTTTAAACTTCTAGCCATTATCTACGAGCCCCTTTAGCACGTCTTCGCCTAATGATAAATGCATCGGATCTTTTATGCTTTTTCCTCGTCCTACCCTCTGGCTTACCCCAAGGAGAAACAGGGTGACGACCTCCAGATGATTTACCTTCACCACCGCCTAATGGATGATCTACGGGATTCATTGCAACACCTCGAGTTTGAGGACGTATTCCTTTCCACCGATTTCGGCCAGCTTTACCGACCTTAACAAGCTCTGCCTCAGAATTACCCACCACACCAACAGTGGCTCTGCAATCAATTGGAACTCTACGCATTTCAGTTGAGGGCAACCGCAACGTAGCAAAGCCACCCTCTTTTGCCAATAGCTGCACAGATGAACCAGCAGAACGTGCAAGCTTAGCGCCAGCACCTGGCTTTAATTCAACATTATGCACAACAGTACCAACCGGAATATACCTAAGAGGCAAGCAATTCCCAGGCTTAATGTCTGCCCCTTGTCCAGAAATTACTTTGTCACCGACCTTTAAGTTATCAGGAGCTATGATGTAGCGCTTTTCTCCATCAAAATAAGATAACAAAGCAATCCTACAGTTCCGATTAGGATCATATTCAATTGAAGCAACTTTTGCAGTGATGCCATCCTTGTCGCGTTTAAAGTCAATAATCCTATAGAGCCTTTTGTGACCTGCTCCACGATGACGAGCAGTTTTGCGACCATAATTATTGCGTCCACCAGTAGATTTAATTGGAACTACTAAGGACTTTTCTGGTTCTGACTTTGTAATTTCACTAAAGTCAGAGACAGTTTGAAAACGTCTTGCAGGCGAAGTTGGTTTTCTTTGTCTAAGCGCCACTTTAACCCCTTATTTCCTCAAACAAGTCAATTTGATAACCAGGTCTAAGTTTGACATAAGCCTTTTTATAAGTAGGCTTTTGCCCAATTTTTCCTGTTCTTAAATTGCGAACTTTTTTTCCTAATTTAGTCAGTGTATTAACTTGCGCAACCTTAACATTAAAAGCTTTTTCAATAGCTTGCTTAATCTCAAATTTATTAGCATGCCTTTCTACTAGAAAAACATAGACCTTACTATCAGCTAATGCGTAAGATTTCTCAGAGATAACTGGTTTTACTATAACAGAAGTTTTTTTAAGTTCGTCCATTTTAATCAACAACCACCGGCTCTTTAACTTTTATAGAAAGACTGTCTAAGGCCTTTTGTGTAAAAACCACCCAATCAGAAAGTAAAACCTTACGAGCTGTCAAATTAGTATGTAGCGATGTAATAATATTGGGACAATTTAGAAGCGATTTATAAACAACTTTGTCTTGATGATCTAAAACAACAAGAATCTTACCCCAAGTATGAATATTTTCAAGAACCTTAAGAGCATTTTTCGTACTGAAATTCTCCAGCTCAAAATCCTCAACCACTTTTATACGCTTAGCACGTGCTCTGTCAGACAATGAGGACACTAAAGCAAGACGGATCATTTTTTTTGGGACTCTTTTTGAATAATCCCTTGGCTTAGGACCATGGACAACTCCACCTCCCACAAATTGGGGTGCCCTGATTGAGCCTTGTCTTGCACGTCCTGTACCTTTTTGTCTATAGGGCTTTGCACCACCTCCTGAAACCTCAGCTCTGGTTAAGGTACTATGAGTTCCTCTTCTCATAGCCGCAAGATTAGCCTCAACAACCTGGTGGATAACAGCAACATTTGGGACCACCCCAAAAAAAGCTGGAGCTAACTCAACTTCTCGCAAAAAAACGCCAGCTGCGTTAAAAACCTTTGCCTTCCTTTTAACTGCGGTTAGTTGTTTTTTAAAGGTAGTTGACTGACTCACTTAGTACCCCTAACTGAATCTCTAATTATTACTTGGCCTCCATTAGGACCAGGCACAGCACCTTTTACTAATAAAAGCTCTTTGTCTGGATCGGATTTAACTATTTCTAAATTCAAAATGGTAACTTTTGAGTTACCATAACGGCCTGCCATTTTAGTTCCTTTAAAGACCCTGGCAGGCGTTGCACAAGCGCCAATTGAACCAGGTGCTCTATGCTTTTTATGATTACCATGAGCTGCGCCCTGACCTGAAAAATTGTGCCGTTTCATTGTACCAGAAAAACCACGCCCTTTTGACACAGCAGTCACGTCAACGCGTTCACCGGCAGAAAAGATGTCAGCTTTTATGCTTTGGCCAACCTCATATCCATTTATTGAATCAAGCCTTAGCTCCACTAAGCTCTTGCCTGGCTCCACTTGGGCTTTCTTAAAATGACCAAGTTCTGGCTTGTTAAGTTTAGTCTCTGATTTAAATCCATAAGTAACCTGCAAAGCACAGTATCCGTCGTTTTCAGGTGTTTTTACCTGTACAATCCTAACCGGGGTTACCTTTATAACAGTGACAGGAATGACCCTATTGGCCTCATCCCAAACCTGCGTCATTCCAACCTTTTCTCCTACTATTGCTTTTTGTGCCATAACTACAACTTTCTTTTAAACAGCACAGCCCAAGGACTTTATTTAAAACCTTGGCAGTACATCCTGTGCCGTTCCCGCTAAGACGGGCGTACACAGTTTGTCGAATACTTTAAACCAGTGCCAAGTGAAATAGTGTAATTTGCACAGAGTTAATAAGCAAATTACTTATGAGATTTATGCTTCTTGAATTTTAATTGCTACGTCAACTCCAGCCGGCAAATCCAAGCGTTGCAGGGCATCTACTGTTTTGCTGGTGTGATCTAAAATATCAATTAATCTTTTATGAACGCGCATTTCAAAGTGCTCCCTGGAATCCTTATGTTTATGCGGAGATCGAATCACTGTGTAGCGATGTTTTTCCGTAGGTAGAGGAACGGGTCCTTTAACACGGGCCTGAGTCCTTAGCACAGTATCTACTATTTTCTTTACTGATGAGTCCAGTAATTCGTGATCGTATGCTTTCAGTCTTATACGAATTTTCTGGCGTGTTGCCATTACTTAATAATTTTCACAACACGACCAGCGCCCACTGTCCGACCCCCCTCACGAATAGCAAAGCGAAGGCCCTCGTCCATAGCAATAGGCTTTCCAAGTTCCACAGTCATCTCTGTGTTATCGCCAGGCATAACCATTTCAGTTCCTTCTTTAAGCTTTATTTCTCCAGTGACATCAGTTGTCCTGAAATAAAACTGTGGTCTGTATCCATCAAAGAATGGTTTGTGACGTCCGCCTTCTTCTTTGGTTAATACATAGACATTGGCTTCAAAGACAGTGTGAGGAGTAATTGAACCAGGCTTACAGACAACCTGACCTCTTTCAACATCTTCTTTTTTGATTCCTCTTAACAAAATCCCGACATTGTCGCCAGCTTGGCCTTGATCAAGCTCTTTTTTAAACATCTCCACACCAGTACAAACGGTTTTTTGAGTTGGTCTCAATCCGACAATTTCAACCTCATCGCCAACCTTTACGACACCTTGCTCAATTCGCCCCGTAACAACGGTTCCTCTACCAGTAATTGATAAGACATCCTCAATAGGCATCAAGAACGGTTTATCAATAGCTCTCTGAGGCTCTGGAATGTAATTATCAACTGCATCCATTAGCTCTAAAATTTGGTTTTTGGCTTCTTCATCGCCTTCTAGCGCCTTTAGGGCAGATACTTTTACAACAGGAGCATCGTCTCCAGGAAATTCATAAGTGTTTAATAGTTCTCGTACTTCAAGTTCTACTAAATCCAATAATTCAGGATCATCGACCATATCTACCTTGTTAAGTGCAACAACGATAGAAGGCACACCTACCTGGCGAGCTAAAAGAACATGCTCTCTAGTTTGAGGCATCGGACCGTCAGCAGCTGAAACCACTAAGATCGCACCATCAACTTGAGCAGCACCAGTTATCATGTTCTTTATATAATCAGCGTGTCCTGGCATATCAACGTGAGCATAATGGCGCTTATCGGTTTCATACTCAACATGAGCAATTGATATTGTTATTCCTCGCGCTTTTTCTTCAGGCGCCTTATCTATTTGATCAAATGGTGTAAAGCGCACATTTGGATTCTTTTCAGAAAGTACCTTTGTTATTGCCGCTGTTAATGTCGTCTTACCATGGTCAATGTGACCCATCGTACCAACGTTTATGTGTGGTTTTGTTCTCTCAAATTTTTGTTTTCCCATGCTCCGTATTACTCCGTTTATCTCCTCTTGAAAGTGCTCTTTTTAGCACTTCCCGCCAAGCACTTATTAAAAGCCCTGACGTCCTACTACGACAACAAAAAATTACATTACCTATTTAACGCATAAAAATTCAACTTTATAACCAAACTTTATTCACCTTTGACTTTAGCAACAATTTCTTTCTCAATATTAGATGGCACTTGTTGATATGAATTAAATTGCATAGTATAAGTAGCTCTTCCTTGGGTTTTTGATCTTAAATCAGTAGCATAACCAAACATAGTAGCCAACGGAACTAAAGCCCTAACTACTTGATTTGGACCACGCTGCTCCATTCCTTCAATCTTTCCCCTTCTAGATGAAAGATCTCCAATCACATCTCCCATGTACTCCTCAGGAGTAACAACTTCTACTAACATTATTGGTTCTAGTAAGATAGGATTTGCCATTCTGGCAGCCTTTTTAAGTGCCATCGAGCCGGCAATTCTAAAAGCCATTTCTGAAGAATCAACTTCATGAAAAGATCCATTAACTAATGTTACTCTTAGGTCCACCATTTGATAACCCGCCAATACACCAGTAGTTAGAGCATCTTGGATTCCAGCATCTACGGCAGGAATGTATTCTTTAGGAATGATGCCCCCTACGATTTTGTTGACAAACTCATAGCCACCACCGGGCCCTAATGGTTCTAGATCAATTACAACATGACCATACTGACCTCGCCCCCCAGATTGTCTAATGTATTTATCTTCTACCCCGTAAACTGCTTTAGTGACAGTCTCACGATATGCTACTTGTGGTTTGCCAACATGAGCATCTACACTAAATTCGCGTAGCATTCGATCAACTAAAACCTCTAAATGTAGCTCACCCATTCCAGAAATGACCGTCTGGCCTGTCTCGTGATCTGCTCTTACTCTAAAGGTAGGGTCTTCTTCTGAAAGCGCGCTAAGCGCTTTACTTAGCTTATCTTGATCAGCTTTAGTTTTAGGTTCGATTGCAACGTGTATTACTGGTTCTGGAAACTCCAAAGATTCAAGAACAATAGGGTGCTCTGGCAAACACAGAGTATCTCCAGTGGTGGTATTTTTCAGACCAACTACAGCAACTATATCTCCTGCAAATGCTGCATCTTTATCCTCCCGATGGTTTGCATGCATTTGAAGGATTCTTCCAATTCGTTCTTTGTTATCTTTAGTTGAATTTAAAACTGTAGTACCTTTCGGTATTGCGCCTGAATAAACACGTATATAAGTAAGCTTTCCTACAAAAGGATCAGACATAATCTTAAATGCCAAAGCAGAAAATGGCTCGCTGTCATCAGCATGTCTAATAATCTCTTGCTTAGTTTTAGGATCAATTCCTTTTACAGGCGGAATATCTAAAGGTGATGGCAAGTAATCCACAATTGCATCTAAAAGAGGTTGCACACCCTTGTTCTTAAAAGCTGAACCGCACAAAACAGGAACCACTTGATTAGCTATAGTGGCTTTCCTGAGTGCCTTTTTTAAATCTTCTGGAGTAATTACTTCGTCAGAAAGATACTTTTCAGTAAGCTCATCATCAAAATTGCTCAATAGATCGATTAACTCTTGCCTTGCTTTTTCAGTAGGTTCTTCGTAATCTTCAGGCAGGGGCTGAGATTCCCATTTTTCACCAAGACCGTCAAGCCAAACTAAGGCTTGTTGTGAAATTATATCTATTACGCCTTTGAAATTACTCTCAACACCAAACGGAAGCTGAGTTACAGCTGGTTGGGCGTGCAAACGATCCTTTATCATTTGAACAGTTCGTTCAAAATCAGCGCCAACCCGATCCATTTTGTTCACAAAACATATACGTGGAACTCCATATTTATTCCCTTGTCTCCACACTGTTTCGGTTTGTGGTTCCACACCGGCAACTGCATCAAATATCGCTACGGCACCGTCTAATACTCTTAAAGATCTTTCTACTTCTACGGTGAAATCAACATGTCCTGGGGTATCAATTATGTTAATCCACGTATCCTTCCAGTTACATGTGGTTGCAGCCGAAGTAATAGTTATACCACGCTCTTGCTCTTGAACCATCCAGTCCATGGTGGCTGAACCTTCATGAACCTCACCAATTTTGTAGTTCTTGCCAGTGTAATAAAGTATTCTTTCCGTAGTCGTGGTTTTACCGGCATCAATATGAGCCATTATTCCTATATTTCTCGTTCGTGCAAGCGGAAACTGCCTAGTTAACATTTAACTACCACCTATAATGTGAAAATGCCTTATTTGCTTCAGCCATTCTGTGCATATCATCTCTACGCTTAATTGAAACACCTGTAGCATTAAAAGCATCTTGAATTTCGCCAGCTAATCGTAATGCCATAGTCTTTTCCCGTCTTGCTTTGGCCGAAAGAACAATCCAACGAATAGCGAGGGTAGTTGCACGCCTGGGCCTAACTTCCATTGGAACCTGATAAGTAGCACCGCCTACGCGTCTACTTCTGACCTCTAATTCTGGCCTAACATTTGCAACGGCCCTCTCTAAGATATCTACCTGTGACTCCTTTAACCGTTGAGCAGCTAGATCAAGAGCTTGGTATACAATTCTCTCGGCAAGCGCTTTCTTCCCACGAGAGAGCACACGATTTATCAGTTGGGCAACCAAAACAGAGTTGAACCGAGCATCTGGCGCAATACTTCTGATTGGTGCTGGACCTTTTCTAGGCATCTAAGACTCCTTTTTTGCTCCGTAACGACTACGGGCCTTTTTCCTATCTTTCACACCTGCTGCATCAAGAGCACCCCTTATGATTTTGTAACGCACCCCAGGAAGATCTTTCACTCTTCCCCCTCTGACAAGAACCATTGAGTGTTCTTGTAAATTATGTCCAATCCCTGGAATATATGCTGTTACTTCTAAACCCGAGGTTAATCTCACTCGAGCAACTTTTCTTAAAGCCGAGTTTGGCTTTTTAGGGGTATGCGTTGAAACCCTAGTACAAACACCTCTGCGCTGTGGAGAACCTTTAAGCGCAGGCGTCTTAGTTTTTGTTATCTTTGGTTGTCTTCCTTTTCTTACTAATTGAGCTATTGTGGGCAACTAAACCTCCTAGTTATGCAGTCTCACTCGAGGACTCTTGATCGGTTTGTTCTCTTTGACTTCCAATTTCTTTAAGCCAACTTGCAAAGTCTTCTGAAGTTCCTTCCATTTCAGAGGACCAGAAAGACATATGCTTAGCATAGGGAGCTTCAAATCCAATATTGCGATAAATTTTCATACCAGTACCAGCTGGAATTAATTTACCAATTATGATGTTTTCCTTAAGCCCCAATAATTCATCAGATTTACCTTCAATAGCTGCTTCAGTAAGTACTCTGGTTGTTTCCTGGAATGAAGCAGCTGCAAGCCAAGAATCAGTTGCCAGTGATGACTGTGTTATTCCCATAAGCACTGGTCGCCCCTCTGCTGGCTTCTTCCCTTGTTTTACAAGGTTCTGATTTATTTCAGTAAAGGTTCTTACATCAACTCGCTCGCCTGGTAAAAGATGCGAATCTCCCGGCTCAATAACTGAAACTTTTCTCATCATTTGGCGCACAATAGTTTCTATGTGCTTGTCATGAATATTTACCCCTTGATCACGATAAACCTTTTGCACCTCATCAACTAAATAACGTTGAGCCTCTCTAATTCCTTTAATTTCAAGGAGTTCCTTTGGATCTTTGGAGCCTTCAACAATTGGATCACCTATCTCAACTCTCTGACCTTCAGTAACCTCTAAAAATGCCCTTTGACTCACAGGATAAACGTCGTATTGACCGTCATCTGAGGTTACTTTTACTTCTTTAACTAAACCACTTTCATCTTCGATTAGCTCTACAACACCAGAACGCTTGGAAAGTATTGCAGCACCCTTGGGCGTCCTGGCCTCAAATAGCTCAACAACACGAGGCAAACCGTGGGTGATATCTTCCCCTACGACACCTCCTGTGTGAAATGTTCGCATTGTCAACTGAGTACCTGGCTCTCCAATAGATTGGGCAGCAATCACCCCAACTGCTTCACCTAGTTCAATTTCTTTACCAGTAGCTAGTGACATACCGTAACATTTTGCACAAACACCGTGCTTAGCTTCACAAGTAAGTACTGATCGAACCCGAACTCTGTTAATAGTTGGATCATCGGCCAAAACCTTAACCAGTTCATCAGTTAACATAGTGCCAGCAGGAATAACTGTTTTATCTGAAAGCTCAATATCTTCAAGAGTGATACGACCAAATAACCTTGACTCTAAGTAGGTACGTTTGGCTGGTTCATCCCTCCGTACGTCTTCTATCCAAATACCACGCCTGGTTCCACAGTCACTCTCGCGCACCATTATTTCTTGAGCCACATCAACCAAACGTCTAGTTAAATATCCTGAGTCAGCCGTTCTTAAAGCAGTGTCAGCCAACCCTTTTCTAGCACCATGAGTTGAAATAAAGTATTCCAAAACCGATAAACCTTCCCTAAATGAGGCCTTTATGGGCCTTGGTATCATTTCTCCACGTGGATTTGAAACTAGCCCCTTCATTCCTGCAATCTGTCTTATTTGCTGAGGATTTCCCCTAGCACCAGAATCGACCATCATATTTAAGGGATTAAACGGTTCAGAACTTAAAGACTTTTCAACAGCTTTCCCAACTTCAGAAGTTGCTGAAGTCCAGATTTCAATTTCTCTTTGCCTACGCTCATCGTCAGTTATTATTCCACGACGATACTGAGTTTCAGCTTTTTCAGCTTCTTTCTCGTAACGATCAAGCACTTCTCTTTTTTCGAAAGGTGTTTTGACATCCTCGATTGAAATAGTCAAACCAGCAATTGTGGCATAGTGAAACCCTAGTGCTTTAATTCGATCTAAACTAGCTGCCACAACACCCTTTTTATAGTTGACAGACAGTTCCTCTACAATACTTGAGATTGGTGTATATCTACGACCAATCACGTCATTTACAAACCTGAATCCCTCCGGCAAAGCAGTATTGAAAATAACTCTGCCTGCAGTTGTCTCTATTTCTGAACCAACATCAACCGGGAATAAATAAGCGGACACTCCACTAGATCTTTCTTGAGATGAAGTTCTAGTGGGTTCTTTGCTTATTTCATGAATCCTGAAACCTTCTTTAGGTGGCCTTATTTTAATTAAAGCGTGTAACTCAATTTCTCCAGAGTCTAAAGCTCTTTCAACTTCGTGCAAGTACCTAAAAACTCGCCCTTGCCCCTTTGCGCCTGGCTTTGCCAAGGTAAGATAATAAAGTCCAAAAACCATATCCAGGGTAGGAACAGCTATCGGCCTACCTGTTGCCGGAGACAATATATTATTAGCACTCAGCATTAAAACACGCGCTTCAGCTTGAGCTTCAGCTGAAAGTGGTACATGTACTGCCATCTGGTCACCGTCAAAATCAGCATTAAAAGCTGTACAAACTAGCGGGTGAATTTGAATAGCTTTACCTTCTATTAAAATCGGTTCAAAGGCTTGAATGCCTAATCTATGCAATGTTGGTGCCCTGTTCAACAAAACTGGGTGCTCTTTAATAACTTCCTCTAGTATTTGCCAAACTTGAGGGCGCCGACGTTCCACCATCCTTTTTGCGGACTTTATATTTTGTGCCATCTCAGATTCAACCAACCTTTTCATCACAAACGGCTTAAATAATTCCAAGGCCATTTGCTTTGGCAAACCGCATTGGTGAAGCTGTAGTGTCGGACCTACAACAATTACAGAACGACCTGAATAATCAACTCTTTTACCTAACAAGTTCTGACGAAAACGTCCTTGCTTACCTTTGAGCATGTCAGAAAGACTTTTTAGCGGTCTTCCTCCAGGACCAGTAACAGATTTTCCGCGCCTGCCATTATCAAATAAGGCATCAACTGCTTCTTGAAGCATCCTTTTTTCGTTGTTAATAATTATCTCTGGAGCTCCCAAATCAAGCAGCCTCTTGAGTCTGTTGTTGCGATTAATTACCCGCCGATACAAATCATTTAAATCACTCGTAGCAAAGCGTCCACCTTCTAGTTGAACCATTGGTCGTAAATCAGGAGGTATTACAGGAATTACCTCCATAACCATGGCCTTGGGATCATTAATTCTGTTTCCATTTTCATCCCGCTTGTTAAAAGCTGAAATTATCCTTAGGCGTTTAATTGCCTTTTGTTTTCTTTGTACAGAAACAGCTTTTTTACTATCAATTGAATCAATGATCTCTCTTAGCTTTTTTTCTTCTTCATCTAAATCAATTTCATCAATCAATTTGGCTACAGCTTCGGCACCCATTCCTCCGTCGAAATAATCAGAATACCTGAACTTTAATTCCCGCCAGAGTGCTTCATCTTCAATTACTTTCCTGGGATAGAGATTTTTTAATTCTTCAAAAGCTCTCTTAGCAAGGTCGATGTCTTCTTGGCTTCTTTCCCTTAATGCGTTAATTTCTTTTTCGTATGCCTTACGCTTATTTTTTATTTCAGTATCTTTGGCTCCTTTAGCCTCAAGAGAGGCTATTTCTTCATCTAGTTTTTTAAGTAACTGTTCAATTTCTTGATTTGTCTCTTGCTGGATTTCTTCTACCTCTGTACGCAACTCAGCTTCTTCTTTTTCAAGATTTGCATCAAGTTTTTCGCGATCAACTCTGGTAACGAGATTGGCAGCAAAATAAACCACTTTTTCTAGCTGTTTTGCTTTTAGCTCTTCTTTTGGATCTGTTCCCATTAACACATAAGCTAACCATGAACGAGTACCTCTTAGATACCAAATATGCACAATTGGAGCCGCCAGCTCTATGTGGCCCATTCTTTCACGTCTAACTTTAGAACGTGTTACTTCAACTCCACAGCGCTCACAAATAATGCCCTTAAAACGTACCCTTTTATACTTGCCGCAATAACATTCCCAGTCTTTAGTAGGACCAAAGATCTTTTCACAAAATAGACCGTCCTTCTCAGGACGCAACGTACGATAATTTATTGTTTCAGGCTTTTTAACCTCTCCGTTTGACCAACTGCGAATGGTGTCAGCTGTTGCAAGCCCAATTCTTATCTTGTCATAGCTGTTTACGTCGAGCGCCATTATATCCTCCTGCCTGCAATATTGCCTGAATCAAACTCATCAGAACCCTTTTCTGGGCGACTTAAATCGATTCCTAAATCATCTTGAGCTTTAAATATATCCTCGTCAAGCTCATTTAACTGAACCTCCTCACCAGAGGCCGATAAAACCTCGACGTTTAACCCAAGAGATTGGATTTCTTTAACTAGAACCTTAAAGCTTTCAGGTATTCCAGGCTCTGGAATATTGTCGCCTTTTACAATTGCTTCATATACCTTAACCCTACCTAAAACATCGTCTGATTTAATAGTAAGCAGTTCTTGTAGTCCATAAGCAGCTCCATATGCTTCAAGTGCCCAGACCTCCATTTCACCAAAGCGTTGACCTCCAAACTGAGCTTTTCCGCCAAGAGGTTGTTGCGTGATCATAGAATACGGTCCTGTTGAACGCGCATGTATCTTATCATCAACCATATGTGAAAGCTTCATCATATAAACATAACCAACCGTAATCCGGCTATCATAAGGCTCCCCCGTACGGCCGTTATATAACACAGCTTTACCATCCGGCCCGATCAGCTTATTACCATCAATCCCATCAGGGTTTAGCCGTTCTAAAACTTGCTTAATTGTTGGCTTACCACGACTCTCTTCAACTTCGTCCCAGTGAGCCCCATCAAAAGCAGGACACTTCACCCATGTAGCTGGTTCTATCCTGGGCCTTGTCTTAAGTTTAGATTCAGCATTAGCAACTGATGGCTCCCAACCAAAATAAGCAGCATACCCTAAATGCGCTTCTAGAACCTGACCAACGTTCATACGAGAAGGCACACCTAGAGGATTTAAAATAATATCTACTGGAGTTCCATCAGCCAAATAAGGCATATCCTCGATTGGCAAAATTTTAGCGATTACACCTTTATTTCCATGGCGACCAGCTAACTTATCACCTTCAGCAATTTTGCGCTTTTGCGCAACGTAAACTCGAACCATTTCATTAACGCCAGCTTGTAACTCATCGCCGTTTTCCCTGGAATAAACCCTTACATCTATTACAGTTCCAGATTCACCATGCGGCACCTTCATCGAGGTGTCCCTGACATCGCGTGCTTTTTCACCAAAGATCGCTCTTAATAATCTTTCTTCAGGAGTTAATTCAGTTTCCCCCTTAGGTGTTACCTTGCCAACTAAAATATCTCCTGCCTCAACTTCAGCTCCTATTCTAATAATGCCTCGTTCATCTAGATTAGCTAGAAGCTCTTCAGAAAGATTAGGAATATCTCGTGTTATCTCCTCGCTACCTAACTTTGTTTCTCTGGCATCAACTTCATGCTCCTCAATGTGGATTGAAGTAAGCACATCATCTCTAACGAGGCGTTCAGATATTATGATTGCGTCCTCGTAGTTATACCCTTCCCATGGCATAAAGGCAACCAATAGGTTTTTACCCAATGCCAACTCGCCATTATCCATAGCAGTACCGTCAGCTAGAATATCTCCAGCCTTAACCCGTTGATTCTTTGACACTCTTACTTTGTAGTTAATACAAGTGTTTTGATTTGAGCGTCTAAATTTTGACAGATAATAAGTCACCTCTGTAGGCAAGGCTCTTCCCTCAATTTTTTGGCCAGCATCATATTGAACCACTATTTTGTCTGCCGAGACCCTTTTAACTACACCGTTGCCTTCTGCAAAAATTAATTCACGTGCATTTAATGCTGTTGTTTTCTCAACTCCTGTGCCAATAAATGGAGCCTCAGGCACTAAAAGGGGAACTGCTTGTTTTTGCATATTGGCACCCATTAAGGCTCTGTTAGCATCATCGTGTTCAACGAATGGAATCATCGATGTTGACACCGAAACAATTTGTTTAGGGCTAACATCCATTAAATCAACTTCGCTGGCATTAACCAGATCCACCTCTGAAGTTGTACCAACTCCGCTCCCACCAAGAATTAAAGAAAGATCGGGCCCTTGAGGACCCTTTCTGGCTAACACTTTTGAATTAATAAAACGCTTATTTTCATCTAATGGTTCAGTTGCTTGTGCAATAACGTGCTTTTCTTCTTCGTCAGCAGTTAGCCAAACTACTTCGTCAGTAACTTGACCATCAACAACCTTACGGTAGGGAGTTTCAACAAATCCAAACTCATTAACCTTAGCATATGTTGCAAGAGCTCCAATAAGCCCAATATTTGGACCTTCAGGCGTTTCTATTGGACACATCCTCCCATAGTGAGAAGTATGAACATCGCGAACCTCAAATCCTGCTCGCTCTCTAGAAAGACCTCCCGGGCCTAAAGCAGAAATTCTTCGCTTGTGAGCCAATGATGACAATGGATTGACTTGATCCATAAATTGAGAAAGCTGACTTGTTGCAAAAAACTCCCTCACTGCAGCAATAACAGGACGCTGTGTTATAAGCGTATTTGGCGTCATACCCTCTGGCTCTTGAGTAGCCATTTTTTCTCTAACCTGACGCTCTAATCTGGATAAGCCTAACTTAACTTGATTTTGTAACAATTCGCCAACAGGACGTATACGTCGATTAGCAAAATGATCTTGATCATCTAAATGATAACCGGGCTCTCTGGCAACAATATTTAACATGTAACTGGCAGTTGCCAAAATCTCACTCCGGCTTAAAACATTTTGATTTACATCCGGTTTGTCTAATGTTATTCCAAAACTAGCCTCAAGTTTCTCAATTTCAGGACCTAGTTTTTTATTTAGCTTATACCTTCCGACCTTCGTTAAGTCATAGCGTTTTGCAACAGAAGAAAAAAACATGTTTTCCAAATAAAGAGCGGCTGCCTCCGCTGAAAGCGATTCACCTGGGCGAATCCTTTTATATACTTCTAATAAAGCGTCTTCACGAGTGGGGTATAAATTCTTTTCATGCTCCCATTGGGCTGATAAAAAGTTGTAGCGCTCAACAAATTTATCTAAGAACTCATTATCGTCAAAGCCTAATGCCTTTAATAACACAAATAACGACATTCTACGCTTGCGGGCTAAGCGAGCACCCGCACTTAACTCTCTGTTGCTTTTAACATCTACATCAACTTCAACCCATTCTCCACGATATGGGTGAATCGTGCCTGTAATAAGGGTGCGACCAGTTTTTCCAGGCTGGAACAAAACACCAGGGGATCTAACTAATTGACTTACAATAACTCTTTCCGTCCCATTTATAATAAAGGTTCCTTTGTCAGTCATCTTAGGCATATTGCCCATAAAGACAGTTTGCTGCACAATCTCTTCAGTAGCCCTATTGCGCAACCTTGCCCTTACAAAGATTGCCTCTTCGTAAGTCATATCTTTTTCTTTACACTCTTCCACTGAGTGTTTAGGATCTAAACGAAGCTCTGGATCATTTGGATCGTACTCTAATTCAAGCTCTAATTTCCCCGAGTAATCTCTGATTGGACTAATGTCAGCAAAGGCTTGGCGAAGTCCCTCTTTCATGAACCAATCGAAGGATTCCAATTGAATGGCAAGCAAATTACCCAACGGCAATACTTCATCAGCATGGCCAAACGAATACCTTTGCGGTGTATTAGTAAGCAGATCAGTCACTTAATCCTCCAGTTATTTGATTCATACTTCCCGGGACTAACCTCTAGCAGACGTGCGACAGACACCCGTCCACAGAAAAATGAGGGCTGAAACCACGGCAAACTTAAATTATACCCTATCTTTAAGCAACAACGCACATTTTAAGAATTTATTTTAATTCAACCGTAGCACCAGCTGCCTCAAGCTGAGCCTTTGCCTTTTCTGCATCAGCTTTTGAAACTTTTTGAAGTACTACTGCCGGTGCTGATTCCACTAAGTCCTTTGCTTCTTTAAGCTGAAGATTAGCAAGAGCTCGCACTTCTTTAATTACTTGGACCTTTTTATCACCAAAAGAAGCAAGCACAACGTCAAACTCATCTTTTTCTTCTTCTTCAGATTCTGGATTTGATGAACCTTCCCCTCCCGTAGCTGCCACCGCTCCAACCATAACCGGTGCTTGGGCTGAGACACCGAAGCGTTCCTCAAATTTCTTGAGGAATTCACTGAGCCTAATTAAGCTCATGTTCCCAATAACGTCAAGTAGCTCTTCATCAGTTAATTCAGTTGCCATTTATACTCCTTTCTAATCTTTATTTTTCATTCACCCTGTTTTTTATCTGCTAAGGCTTTTAAACCATATGCAAATTGCCTAGGCAACGCAGATAATGCGTAGGCTAGCTTGTTTAATGGAGCTTTAATATCGCCAGCAAGCCTGGCTAACATCTGCTCCTTGGAAGGTAAATCAGCTAATTGCTGAACACCTTTATTGTCAAGAATTTCACCCTCAATAAGGCCACCTTTGATGATTAAAGCCGGGTAGCTCTTGGCAAATTCTTTTAATGTTTTTGCAACACCTACAACGTCGGTCCCACCAATTGCTAATGCAGTTGGACCTTCTAAAATCGGCTCAAGCCCAGATACGCCAATTTCATTTAAGGCTCTTTTTACTAAAGTGTTTTTATACACCTTGTATTTAGCACCCAGTGGTCGCAGTAGTCGACGCAACTCTGTAATCTCAGATACACTCAATCCTCTATATTCAGTGACAAGTACGCCAGAGCTGCTTGTTAAATTTTCCTCTACTTCTTTAACAACAACTGCTTTCTTTTCCCGTGCTTTACTCATAAACCTTCTTCCTAAAAGCAATGCCGAAGAGACCGGAAACACCCCCAAGTTTCACTTAGCCTCACCAGGCGGACAACCATTAAACTACTAGTACCTGGTTTCTTCGGCAACTCTTAATATCTTAAAACTTATTTAGCTATAAGTTCAAATTAAGCAACCTGTTCAATTTCTGCTTCAGTCAAACGAGCCTTTAGCGGATCAACCTTAATGCCGGGACCCATTGTAGTTGAAATTGTGATTCCCTTTAAGTATTTACCCTTTGCAGCAGGTGGTTTTACACGAATTATCTCATCTATTACCGCCTTGAAATTTTCAAGAAGATCTTTTAAATCAAAAGATACTTTACCAATGCTGACGTGGATATTCCCTGTCCGATCAGTTTTGTATTCAATTCTTCCCGATTTAAACTCACTTACCGCCTTTGCAACCTCATTGGTAACAGTACCGGTTTTAGGGTTGGGCATTAAACCTTTGGGACCTAAAATCTTGCCGAGTTTTCCAACTTGGACCATCATGTCAGGAGTCGCAATGGCTACATCAAAATCTGTAAAGTTCTCCTTCGCAATTTTTTCAACTAAATCATCAGCACCTACGTAATCAGCACCAGCTTCAGTAGCTTGCTTTGCAGCCTCCCCTGCTGCAAACACTGCCACTTTTTTCTGCTTTCCAGTTCCTTTTGGTAAAGATAGTGAACCTCGAATGACTTGATCAGATTTTCTCGGGTCTACTCCTAGGCGTAGAGCAACTTCAATGGACTCATCAAATTTAGCCTTAGATAGTTGCTTTGCAAGTAATAATGCTTCCTGAGGAGAGTACAGGCTTTGCCTGTCAATTTCTTTTAACGCCTCTAAATACTTTTTCCCTCTGTTCATTTGATACCTATACCCATTGACCGTGCAGTACCAAGGATTTGAGCCTTTGCTGATTCCAAATCAAGAGCATTTAAATCTGGCATCTTTACTTTAGCAATTTCCTCAAGCTGGGCCTCTGTTATAAAACCTGCATCTTGTCGCCCTGGGCTATTGGAACCCTTTTCTAATCCTGATGCCTGCCTTAAGAGGGCTGAAGTAGGAGGTGTTTTTAAAACAAATGAAAAAGATCGATCCTCATAAATTGTTACCTCAACAGGAATAATTTGTCCCCGCTGGTTTTCAGTTGCTGCATTGTACTGCTTACAAAACTCATTAGTTTGCACACCATGTGGACCGAGTGCAGTACCCACCGGCGGTGCAGGTGTAGCTTGACCTGCAGGCAACTGAATTTTTACAACTGCAACTACCTTTTTCTTCTTTGCCATATTTAAAGCTTTGCGATCTGCGTAAACTCTAACTCAACAGGCGTCTCACGTCCAAAAATATTTACTAAAACCTTCACTTTAAGCTGATCCTCGTTAATTTCTGCAATTTGACCAGAGAAATCAGCAAAAGGACCTTCTTTAACTCGAACCGTCTCACCAAGCTCAAAGTCTATCTTAGGCTTAGATCGTAATTCACCTTCTGTCTTAGCTACCAGTATTTCCTCAACTTCTTTTCTACTTAAAGCAGTAGGACGAGCCGATGCCCCTACAAAGCCAGTAATACCTGGAGTAGTCCTAATAATATCAAAGGCTCTAGGATCTTTTTCGCAACGTATTAACAGGTAACCAGGGAAAATTTTCTTGTCCACTTTAACTGGCTTGTTCTTTTTAAACTCTGTGACTTTTTCCTTTGGTATAACTATTTCGTGTATCAAATCTTGAGCATCCCTATTGGCAATTGCCATTTCAAGATTTGATTTAGCTTTTTCTTCAAAACCTGCATAAGTATGAACAACATACCAAAAACCAGGCCTATCATAAGGACTTTGGATACTGTGGGGTTGTTCAGTTTGGTTTTGGTGCGCGGTTTCTTCTGTCACTTTAATATTCACATTAATATTTTGCAATCAATATTATATATTGAAAAACCATCAGCTCCTATTTTTTAAAAAGAAAGAGTACTGCCTTAGTACATCCATAATCAATACCAAAAACTAACAATGCAACAAATAACAGTGCAACAAATACCAAAATGGAATAATTTACGACCTCTTGACGCGTTGGCCAAAAAACCTTTCGTAACTCCGCAGAAACCTCTTTGAAAAAGTTAACAATCCTCGCAAGGACACTCTTAGATTGAGCTGGCTCAGCTTTAGAAACTCTAGTTAAAGGAGGTGCCGCAGAGGCCTTTGGTCCGATGTAAGTACCATCATCGGCAAGCTGACCTTGTCTTTTTAACATACGTTTAGTCTCTCGATTCATCCTCTACCTTCCTATTCTGCAGGGCAGGAGGGACTTGAACCCCCAACCGCCGGTTTTGGAGACCGGTGCTCTACCAATTGAGCTACTGCCCTAACAACTTCAAACATAACACAATTATTTCGACTTGCCCATGTCATAATAACTAACCAAAGCTTTCAAATAGCCAATCTTTTACGCCGCAACCAATAGGCAACTACACCTACTGCAGTTGCACCACTTATTGAAAACGATGTTATGTAGAAAAGTCCGCGCCTCTTAAAACCAATTTGCTGTGCTTTCTGATATTCAGAAGATGAGATTATAATAGATCCTACGGATAATGGCTTTGTAATTTGTTTTAAACTACCTAACAGGTAACTATATTCTTTAAATTCGCGTGAACAATTCGAACAGTTCTTTATGTGTGAGTCAAATACTTTTAAAAGCGGTAGCTCACCATCAACTAAAGAAGGAGCCAATTTAGTCACTATCCTACAAATTGGGCTCATAGTTGACTTCCTAAAACACCCTTGTGACAAAGAAGGGACTTAAGAGTTTTACGAGCTCTATGTAACCTTACCTTTGAAGTAGCCTTTGAAATATTAAGAGCTTGACAAATCTCATGGTGATTAAGACCATAAATATCTTTTAATACCAACACCAATCTAAGATCCTTAGGAAGCTCATTAATTAAGGTTAAAAGTTCTTTTACACGTGCTTTTTTTTCAAACACTACTTCAGGGCCATCAATAAAACCCGCCTCTGAATCAAAGTCAGCAAGCGGCCAAGGAGCTCTGTTTTTTTTCTTAAAATGACTATAAGCACAATTAAGCACAATTTTGTAAAGCCAAGTTTCCAACTCAGACTCGTATCGGAATTTTTCAAAACCTAAAAAAGCTTTTAAATAAGCATCCTGAGCAATGTCTTGAACATCATGAACATCTTCTGAAAATCGACAGGCAATTTTATAAATTTTCGGAAATACTAATGAAGCATTTAAGTGTAAAATTCTCTCCTTCTTATCTTTAGATACGCCGGGCTGAGTGCCAGGAGATCTCTCATACAAAAGTGTCACCTCGTCTCCTTATGAAGTGTATATTTACGCTCAGATGGACAATATTTCCTCATCTCTATACGCTCGCGGTCATTTATCCTATTTTTTGTAGTTATATAATTTCGTCTTTTACAACCTTCACAGGCTAGTGTTACTTTCACTCGCTTATCTGCCTTTGCCATAATTCTCCTTTCGTTACTGAGCCTCTCGTGGCGGCGGCGGGGCTCGAACCCGCGACCCCACGATTATGAGCCGTGTGCTCTTCCAGCTGAGCTACGCCGCCAGTCTCGAGCCCCCTGTCGGAATCGAACCGACGACCCCAGCCTTACCATGGCTGTGCTCTACCTGCTGAGCTAAGGGGGCTTCATCTTTATGTTAGCCCGACATCAAGCTAGGCTTCCTATTGAAAGTGGAAATTGTCTTAGTTAAAACAGCACTTGGAGATCTTATCATTAGAGAAGCAACTCAATCAGACGCCCAACCAACTATGGAGATTTATAACCAGGAAATTCAAAACAGCTTTTCTACTTTAGATCTAACTCCTAGAACCTTAAAAGAACAAAGAAGGTGGTTAAAAAAACATGCTGGAGCTTACTTAATATTGGTAGCAGAGCTCAATAAAAAAGTCATTGGATTCGCATCGTTGTCAAAATATCGAAATCGACCAGCTTACGCAACAACAGTAGAAGACTCTATTTATATAAAAGAAGAGTATCGATGTCAAGGAATAGGCAAAGTATTATTATCACAACTTCTTAACCAAGCAACATCTCTGGGTTTCCACGCTGTAATAGCCAGGATTGTATCTTTTAATCAAACTTCAGCAAATTTACATAAATCACTTGGTTTTGAGCTCGTGGGAAAAGAAAAAGAGGTGGGACGCAAGTTCGGGCGCTGGTTAGATATTGAACTATATGAAAAGCTTTTAAGCTAGCTAGTTTAGACTCTAATGGTTTCTTTAATAGCTAAGCGTTTCTGTTGCAGCTCATAATGAAATTCTTGAACAAAAGCTCGCAAGTATTTCTTTAGCGATAAAACAGATGGTCCTACAAGGACGACAAACATAATAGTAATATAAGGTATTAAAATTACTGGGTTGGTTGATGCTAGCTGCGTAACTAGTGCTTTACCTCCTGGCAACCCAACAAAAGTTACACCAATTGATAATACCTGACTAACGCTCCGAATCCATCCTTGGGCAGATATTATCAATATCATAATCCCCCAGGATAAATACCAAGGTTGCACGACAGGACTCAGGGTCACTAAGTAAATAAGAGCTAAGCCCAGAGTGTAAACAAAGCCCTTTTGATCACTTTTTAAACAAAAGTAAACAATCAGGATTGATGCAATAACTAATCCTAATGTTCTAGTAATGTGTAGCCACTCACTTGATCCAAGGTTAGCTATACCTACCGCAGAGGCTAAATGCGAAAGACCTATTCCCACTCCAGAGGCTGGAGCCAGCCAGCTAATAACAGTGTCAGGAGCACCTAGATCATGGGTCCAACCCCACCCAACTCCTGTTAATAAAGAAATTACTTCCATAACTAACAGCGTAAAAACAAGCGCTATTGTGACATGTTTAACTTTTTGAAAAAAATTCGCCCTTTTACCAGCCCAGCGCCAACCAATAAAGCCCAAAGCTATTATAGCCGGTGCCTTTACCTGTGTAGCTAAAGCTACAAAAGTTAATGCCAAAAAGAACCGATCTTCTAAGGCAAAAACAATTGCAGGAATCAAAAAGCCCGCCATTAAAGCGTCGTTGTGAATTCCCCCTATTAAATGCAAAATTACCACAGGATTTAAGATGGCTAATGCAAAACTAAATGAAGGGTCTTTATTTAAATATCTAGCTAACTTAGGTATATAAAATGCAGCAAGTAACACCCCTCCTAAACACATAATTAATCGTAACAACAATACCGAAACTAACTCATTATGATAAGACAGGTCATCTATTAAAGCAGCAAGTCGTAAATCAAGTGGACCATAAGGAACTGGGGTATTTTGCCAAAGAGGATCAACTTGATCAATGTAGGGATTAGAAGAATATGGTCCTAATATTGATACACCGTATTTATAAGGATCAATACCTCTTGCTACCATCTCGCCCTGTCCTGCATAAGAATACGCATCTCTACTGAATAAAGGAGGTGCAACTATTATCGGAAGAACATAAAGTAAAAATACTGCAAAGACATATTTAATCGGAACACCTTTGAATCGTCCAAGATGGCGAACAATTGAAAGCCAAGAGCGCATATAAATAAACAAGCCACTATATACGGCAACAATTGCCCAATAAAAAATTGGTCCAACTTTTTGCTGTGGCAACACTAAGGTAGAGCAACTTAGTTTTGGTACCCCATAAAACCAGGCACAGGGCTGCTTTAGAGCAAACGGTGATTGATTTTGTGAGGCACCAACAACTATCAATATTAAAGAAATAAACCCAAACAATACATCTCTTGTAAATGCTTTTCGAAAAATTAATTCATGACCTTCATAATTAAGACCTGGATCTGAATTTCTAAAAGTTGAATAACTCTTACGAATTGAGTTTTTAAATACCTGTAAAAGCTTGACATTTAGTTTTTCTGATCGAGTTGTGGATTTTGAATCAAGCATTACTAAAAATGATAGCCTTTCTGTGGGCCGGGTTGGATTCGAACCAACGAAGGCAATGCCGGCGGTTTTACAGACCGCTCCCTTTGTCCACTCGGGCACCGACCCTGTCTTTAGCTAATGATTATATTAACGAATAGCTTGTGGCTCTTCCAGTTAGTAATCCTGCACCATCTCTTTAGAAGGAATGCCACTACAAAGTGCTATCTACTAAGATTTTGTCTATGCCGAGTTTTGATATTGTCTCACAGGTCAATATTCAAGAAGTTAAAAATGCTGTAGACCAAGCAAATAGGGAAGCTCGAACCAGATTTGACTTTAAAGGAACTTTTTCTGAAATTTCTTGGAAGGATAAATCTTCCTTAGAACTAGATGCGCCAAGTGAGGATCGGCTTAAGGCTTTAGTCGAACTACTAAAAGAAAAGTTAGTCTCACGAAAGGTTTCTCTTAAAGGTATTAAATTTCATGAAATAAAAGATTCAGCAAAAGGACGAGTCAAGCAATTAGCCACGATCCAGTCGGGACTAGATCAAACCCAAATTAAAAAAATTCAAGAATTAATAAAAACTTTAAAGCTTAAAAACATTTCTTATACCCCCCAAGGAGATCAGCTTAGAGTGTCAGGCAAGAAACGCGACGACCTTCAACTAATTATTAAAACACTTAAAAACGCAGATCTTGATTACCCACTTGAATTTACAAACTTTAAAGATTAAGGAACATTAGGATTTCCAGTGTTAATCGGCTGACTTAAAGTTGAAAAATAAGCCGTTGCATTAATGCTAACTGTAGCCGAGGGTGAATTCTGCACCGGACTAACGCTATAACTATTAATTATAAGAAGTCGTGGCAAAACAGACGGATTATAAAACGCGTTAAGAAAATTTACCAAGTTAGGATAGGGTCCTCCAATAGAAATTGTCACGGTAAGAGCATTTAAACCTTGTGAATTTGAAGATGCCGATGAAGTTGAAGATTGCGAGTAGCTTATGCTGTTAAGTTCAACATTTGTAGTTTGAGCCACTTGAGTTATTTCTGTAACTAAGACCTCAAAGTCAACATCTGCAGGAACAGCTTGCTCAAACTGTAAAAGCTTTTTCGTGATAGTTGGACTTAGCGATTGATAACTTTTTTCTTGATTATAAGTGGCCTCCAGTTGAGCTATTTGTTGCTGGTTAGAAGCGTGCTTTGTGTTATCGCTATTGATTTGCGAACTAAGACTCGACCATATTATATAACCGATAATGATTATTATAATCACCCCACCAGCAGTAATTAAGTGCCAGATATTTAACTTTTCTCTTACAGCATTTAAATCTAAGTTCATTTTCTCTCCTAACTAGCACTATAAAATGCTTGCAACTGTGTAGCTAACGCTGTAGTGGTAACAAACAACACTGCGTTAAACTCTACCGGCGCATTGGTATAGCCCGTTGGTGCGCTCGAGGATTGACTTGTAGTTACGGAAGTAACTGAAGGCCTTGTAAACATAGGATCAGTAGAAAAGGCTTGCACAAAGGTTGGCTCATAATCAAAGTTAACTCCACCAACCTCAAAGCTAAGCTTAGCCAAAAGCTGTGAAGCTTGTATCGGCTTGTTATTAGAAAGTATTTGCGTGTTTTGGGTAGCCGCAGCAGGCTGAATGTTTATGTTTAACACAGTAGAAGGGGTAATACTGCTACAATCACTATATTGTACACCAATACATCCACCAGGAGGGGTATCTTTTAAAAGCTCAGCGTTAACTACTGGCCAATTCACATCTTTTGAGACCACCGCCTCAATTGCTTGACTTAAGCTTACTAGTTGCTGATGTTCTTTTGCCGCGTAATTCAGTTGAGCAACTTCAGATTGCAGCAATGCAATTTGCTTTTTATCCTGGTTTAACTGACTACTTGCAGAATTAAGCTGAAAAAATCTCCAAACAATTAGCCCAACTACAATAACTGCAACAGCAATCAAAATTGCAATTCCACGACTACGAGTTCGCGCCTGTGTAACTTTTGATTTAACCTCAGGAGGTACCAGGTTAATTTGTTTAACCCCTGGGGCTTCCGGTAAGGCAAGACCTACTACTGTTGAGATGAAAGGGGCACGTCTTTTTATATCTTCAGGGCTTGCATCTATTTGACTAATATCAAGGCGCTCCACTATCTGTAGCGGCACCACTGGAATTCTGAATTGTTGCTGTAGCCTTGCTTGAAAACCTTCAAGAAGTGAGCCGCCTCCCGTAATAATCACTCTTTTAATTTCTTGCCTTCCTGAGATTGAGTTATAGTAATCAACTGAGGATCTTATCTCATTTATTAAAGCAGTTGATGCGTCTCTGGCAGCATTTAGTGCCACCTGTTGCTGAGCACTAGCTAACGCTAAATTCCACTTAACTTGTTCGGCATCCTGAAACGGCGCATCTAGTGCTGAAGCAATTGCTTCTGTTACATTATCTCCACCCTGACCAATAGTACGTACAAACTTTGCTGTTCCTTGTTCATGAACTACAACAACAGTAAGACCAGCACCAACAGATACTACTGCTTCGGCTCCGTCTGGAACTATCCCCAGCGCATGACAAGACGACCTTACAAGGGCAAGTGAAGATAAATCAACAACTGTAGCTGTAAGCCCAACTTCCTCTAGTACTCCAATAATAGGATCGACCAAATCTCTGTGAGCGGCTGCTACCAACAACTTCTTTTCCGGATTACCCTGAGGAGAAGTTACATCTTCTAGCACCCGATAGTCCATTAACACTTTTTCTTGAGCAAACGGTATTACGTCCATTGCCGCAAATCTCGCAGCACCTGGCAACTCTTTATCCCCCACAAAGGGAACGTTAACCTCCCTTATGATTGCCCTAAGTCCCGCCAATCCAACCTGAACGCGATCTTGACTAAAATCCCCTTGTTCCCATAAAGTCCTCAAGCGCTCTACAACTACAGGACGGTTTTGGATTTCACCTTCTTGAACAACTTTTGGTGGCAGTTGAACTTCATGGTAATTAACTAAGGTAGGCAACTGCCCTCCTAAAACAAGCTCAACGGCACGCACTGCACTTGTTGATATTTCCAGACCAATTGTCCTAAATGCCATTGTTTAACCTCTTTAAACCTTTAATCTCTTTGCTTTTAGTAATCATTACCGTGTTGCAACGGTTTAGCACCTTAAGCACAATTAATCTTTACTATTACAAATCTCTTTAACACTGTCAAGGCTTTTAATACACATCTTAACTACTCTGAGTGGTAAAATCTTTATTCTAACTCTTTATCTTTAATTGACATCTTTAATTGACTAGTTATAACTCAATTAGCTCATTTGAGATAATTAAAAATAATTAACCGTTAATTTAAAACCAACTCACCAAAGAAAATGAGTGCTTATGTTAGGCTATTGACACGTGTCGGGCTCTATAGCTTTTAAACAAAGTCTTGTTTTTGGTATGTCTCTTAATTTATTCCCTGCGCTGCTAGCAGTATTTTTATTACCAATTTTCTTTATACCAACACTTGGTAATCCTATTAGCTCCAGTAGACTGCTTTTGACCATAATACTGGGCCTGCCTGGTTTGGTTTGGTTAATTATTTTAGCTTATAAAGGACCAGCAAAAATTCAGGCTAGATTATTGCTCCTTTATTTATTAGTAACAGGAGTTGCTATAATAGGGGCATCTGACAAGTTACTTTCAGTTTTTGGCACTCAAAATTTTCAAACAGGATATATATTTTCTTGTTTAACAGGCGGTCTTTTTGCTTTAGTTGCTAGGAATCTTTACACCGGCATTAACCTAACAGAGTGGCGTCTTATTAAGCTATCCTTTTGTGTTGGTATTACCATAAATTCCTTAATTCTTATAGCTCAACACGTCCAAACGTTAAATTTGCTACTACCAAATGTGATAGAGGCCAGTACTACAGAGCCCAGTTCAGCGTTATTTGGTAACCCAGTTTATTTAGCCGAATTTTGCACCTCGGCAGTCTCTTTTTTAATCATAACGAACAAAAAATTATTTTCTTTTTATCATATTCCAGTTGTGCTTGCTTCAATATCAATAGCATTGTCTGTCGACCGAATGGCAATTATATTGTTGATTATTTTATTGTTCTTTGTTGCATTCATTAAACACTTCAGAAGATCGCTATTTAACTTCCCATATGTGGTAGTTGGCTATTTAATAGGTCTTTATTTAGGCAGAGCATATGCCAAAGGTCATTTACATTTTACTCAGTCTAGTTTAAACATTACCCAGCGCTTAATTTTATGGAAACATCTTTTAAGTCTTGATGCAACTTCATTTCATCTATTAACAGGATATGGACCTTCACAAGTTTATGCGTTATTAATTTCGCATCCTTCTTATCAACTCGTAAGAAACTCATTCGATTCAATTTTTTCATCTCCTCATAACATTTTGCTTGAAGCGCTTACATCAGGCGGAATAATCGCTTTATGTTCCTTTTTGGTATTTCTGACTTTCTGCTTTATAAGAGCTAAGAATGAGCTATTTATCTATTGCCTTGTTAGCTTGGTTTTTCATTTGATTGAACCATCTACGGTAACAACCAATAGCCTTTGGTTTTTATTATTAGGTCTTATGTTGCTACCTAAAGTTGATGCTCCAATGGTGTTACAGCGAAATCAAATAGCTAAAAACACTAAGGCAGTTATTAACCTTTCTTGGGTTCTTGGCATATTAATATCGCTGATTTTTCTAGTCGGAGAGTTCTCCTTTTATCAAACAAATTATGAAATAGCTCATTATCACAAGGTTGGTTCAAGGATTGCATTTTCCAAACTCCCGTTTTTATCAACACGATACTTGCTTGGGTTCTGGCCGGTTGGAGACAGCACTATGGCAAATTATTGGGCTTATCTTGCGATAAATCAAAACAGCTCGTTCTGGAAAAATGACTTAAGTTACAGGCTTCAAGCCCTTAACTTACAAAAAGAAAATCCAACATTGTGTTTGAATTATGCACGAGATCTTGCCAAGGCTGGATATTTTCAAAAATCAATGGCTCAATACCAAGAATGCGTAAAGATTTATCCATTTAACGCTGAAGCGTTACTTAACCTCTATGATGATTACTATTTAATGCATACACCATTAAAAGCAGCTTATTATTACCAACAACTTTGTAAAATTTTTAATCCCAAGTGTCCACCGGCTTCAAAAGTTAATCCAAATAATATAACCAAGGCTTTAAATGTTGCCCCCTATATTAACAGCTAATAACCAGCCGGCACTCCTTTAATTATACGATCTAAGTATTCAGCCCAACCAAATCCAGTTTGATTGTCTAACTGCCACTTAGTTAATCCTTCAGCAATTCTTGTCATTGTTTGTGAGCCGTCTGATTCAAACTTGACGTGACGTAAAGGAACGTTGTTAATGACTTCTCCATATAAAGATAGTTGCTTTGAATTAGCAAGCTCGATCTTAACCTCAAGTTTTTTTTGGGCAAATTTTTTATCCCACTCAGTATCAAGATGAGCATTGAGAATTTGATTAATTAACCCATTGTTGTAATAAAAGCCAGTTTTAATTTGATACCCGCCTTCAAGAGTTATTATAGAAACAACCATACCCTCGTTCTCAGTAAAATTAGCTGTTAACCAACGATAATAATTTGGTGCATGCCAAGAACGCGGTCCCCAAGAGTGATCACGCAAGCCAAGCCCATTTATTTGATAATTGTGTTCATTAACATCAATTTCGCCGGTAACCTTAATTAACTGCTCATAATGCCCTTTGGCAAAATTAGCGACAATGTCGTTATCTACATTTTCTGAAACACCACCAAAAGCGTCAGCCGTTGCTTGCAGTTCTAATTTCGCCTTGCAATTAACCATCGGATTTGTTTTAAAAGCCACAGAAGGATTATCTAATTGCCAGGGGTCTTTTAAAATTAAAACTTTATTTTCATATTCTGCTCTCAGTTTTTCAAAAGGATTTATAACCTCTAAAGAAAACCCGCCTGCTTTAAACTCATCGTTATTTAAAATTTCTGGACGAGTAAAATAAAAACCAACCGATAAGTCACTTAAATAAAGACACGCAGTAACTTCAGCGTATTTTTCATTTGGCCTATTGCCTATCCGAAAAAATCCACCCATAGACTGGCTTTTATCATAAAAGTTAAAATACATGCTTTCATTAAAGCTCTTCTGGTCATTTGGACTATGAGGATATTCATCCCATGGATCTAATTTAAAAGCCATAATTTAATGATAACATCTTTAAAGCGTCATAAAATAGAGCAGGGACTGGCCTTGCATTAAGTCCATTAATATAAACTATGATCAATTCTAAGATTTAAACATGGAAATAAATCTTAAAGAAATCCAAAAGGTTCTAAAAGAAACATTTCAAGACGTGATTTCTTTTAATGTGTTGAAACTAAGCGGGGGCTCATCAAGAGATACTTACAAGATTGAGCTTAAGCTGTCTTCGGGACGTAAAAGATACTTAATAATGCGAATTGACCCGCCAAATATTCCAGCTAGAGGAGTTCAGTTTGAAGCAAAACTACTTAACGTGTTAAAAACCTATAACGTTCCTGTTGCCAAAGTCATAAATTCAGGGAAAACCCCAATAACTCAAGTACCTTATGTATTCTTTAGCTTCATATCCGGCGAATCTCAACCAAAGAAAATCTTATATGAGGCGCGTTTTGAACAGTTGCGAAAAAATTTAACAAAGCAGTGCGCACATGCCCTAGCTAAAATCCATAGGGTTGATACAAATAAGGTTCCTGGTTTATCTAAACAAAATGAACTCCAAACAGTCAAATCCCTTTACGAAGCTTTAGGATATCAAAGTCCTGTCTTTGATTTAACCATTAAATATCTTGAAGATAACGCCGTAGATCCGCATCCGTATAGTTTCGTACATGGTGATTTTCGCCTTGGAAATTTCATTGTAGATAACAAGAAACTTAAAGCCGTCCTTGACTGGGAACTATGTCATGTTGGTGATCCTCGCAGTGACTTAGGTTGGCTTTGTGCAAAACCTTGGCGTTTTGGATCTGATAAACCAGTAGGAGGTTTTGGTTATTATGATGAGCTCTTAGAGACCTATAACCAGCTAACGAAACATAAAATTAGTTTTGAGCAACTTAAATATTTTGAAATACTCTCTGATTTAAAATGGGGAGTTTTTTGTATTTATCAAAGTAATCTTCATATTTCTGGCAAACGACCCTCGCTAGATTTAGCTGCAATTGGCCGCAGGATATCTGAAACAGAATGGGATTTACTTAAAGAAACATTTAAAATAACAACACCGATAATTTCTTTACCAGATTCTCCAGGTTTCTCTTTCCAAGATCGTCCCTATGGTTGGGAATTTATAGACCTCATCAAAGATTTTAACATTAAATACCGTAACTTATTAACCGGTTATGATCGCTATCAGGCAAAAATTATAGATAACCTTTTAGACATTTTAAAAAGAGAGCTGTGTTTTAATGAATTTATTACCAAATTAATATCTGCAGAGCTCAAGCAATTAAATGCAAAGTCCATTAAAGACATTTCTGACAAGATAAAAAGTGGCAAATTAGACTATAACAATAAAGTGCTTTTAACTTCACTCTCTAAAATTATCTTTTTAAAACTTATAATAAATAATCCAACATATATTAATTATTAACTCCATAAATAGTGTTATGGGCGCTTTTCAGGTGAAACAGTTAAAGACGGGTCAGAGATAATTACGTCACCTAAAATCTTATCAATTTCAGCTAATAAATCAGGAGTAATTCTGACCTCAATAGACTTTACGTTTTCTTGAAGTTGCTCAGGACGAGTTGCTCCAACAATGGCTGAAGAAACAAATTTATGAGACAAGACCCAGGCCAGAGACAGCTGAGCCAAACTAACGCCTGCCTCTAAGGCAACATTTTTAAGCTCCTGAACCTTAGTTAAAATTTTATCGTTGAGCCATCTAGAGATGAAGTTTGATCCCGTTGGATCTGAAGCCCGAGAACCTTGCGGATAAGGTTGGCCAGGTAAATACTTGCCAGTTAGAACACCCTGAGCTAAGGGTGACCAGACAATTTGGCCAATTCCATATTTTTCACATGTGGGTACAACTTGAGCTTCGATAACTCGCCACAATATTGAGTACTGAGGTTGATTTGAAATTATTGGATTAAATCTATATTGATTGGCAATGTTTACAGCCGACTCAATTTCAGAAGCCTTCCACTCAGAAACACCAATATAAAGCACCTTACCCTGCCTAATAAGATCGTCAAAGGCTGATAAAGTCTCCTCTAAAGGTGTCTCATAATCATACCTGTGGGCTTGATAAAGATCTATATAATCTGTATTGAGCCTCTTTAAAGAACTATGGACAGATTCAAAAATATGCTTTCTAGAAAGTCCTCTGTTATTCATTCCAGCTCCTGTTGGCCAATAAACCTTCGTAAAAATCTCAATGGACTCTCTAGGTATGCCTTTAAGCGACTCTCCTAAAATTGCTTCTGCCTTCGTATTTGCATACACATCAGCTGTATCAAATGTAGTTATTCCAAGGTCAAGTGCTGCTTTTACACAGCTTTTTGCTTGATCAACTTCAATTTGTGATCCATGAGTTATCCAGTTGCCGTAAGATATTGCAGAAACCATCAATCCACTGCTACCTAAGTGTCTATATTCCATAGTCCTTTAGTATAGTAGCAAGGTTTAGTTATCCCTCAGCCGTAACTGTCCAAATCCAAGCTGATCCCACTTTTATCGGTGGTTTTTTAAGTATTGCATCAATTAAAATCGCTGAAAATCCGTTGAGCTTAGCAGCAGGCATCACAACATAATTTATTTTCATTGACATCAGGGCAAGCTTTGCAAGATTCTGCTGTTGTTGATTTAGTAATTTGCCGCTTGAAAGCTCTTTTAAAGCTAACAGGGCATTTGGTGGAGCAAGTTCGTTCAGCTCTTTTTTTGGTATGAAAATACTTTGAGCCCCAACTAGCTTAAAGGGAAAATTTGTAAGAGCTTGATATACCATATCTTTAGTACCTGTAATACCAAATGGAGAAGGAATAACTAATACATTTGCATTTTTAGTAATAAAGCTTTCTGAATCAATAAACCAATTTGGAACAGTAACTCTTGTAATTCTATAAGGTAAATTAGAACTCAGTAATAATTGAATTAAACACAATATAGCTGCAACTGCTACAACAATGTTGTTGCGAAAAATAAATGAACTGGATTTTTTTAAAAATTTTTCACTGGTTATAGTTATTTCTTTAATTGCATAAGCAATTAAAAGCCCGACAAAAAACCAATAAAATGGTGAGAGTCTTTGCGGACTTGCATATTTTAAAAGAGGAATTAGGTTGATAATTTTCCAAGGCAAAAACCAAAAGTTATGCAATTGTGACAGCTTTGCATTGCCCTTTAATCGAAATACCGAACCAATTTCAAACCAATAAATGACCACGGTAACCAATAAAATAAAGAAAACTTGCTTTAAGCGAACTTTATTTATCAGACTTAAAATAATCCCGAGAAATAACACACTAACAAGAATTACCCCAAGATAAACAAATGCAATACTAAACGTACCACTGTAACCACTAGCTAAGTGAAATCTCGTGCTACTGACAAAATTGCCCAATAAGAAATCAAGTAAACCTATTCCATAAAACCAAGGAGATGGCCTAGGTGGCTCGTTTAAGTGATTAGGTCCAAATAGGGCCCAGTAAAGCGGAATTATCCAGATTAAAATTGCAAAAACAGCACCAATAAGTAGCTTCTTTATGCTCGATCTTAAAACTAGGATTGCTTGTTTTTGCCAGAGTAGCAAATATAAAACAAGACAAATAAAGGCTACAACAAACCACAAAGAAAGTAGCTCTGTCGATATTAAGATCTCAACACCTAAAGTTAAACCTAAAACAATAGCTGGCCAGGTTTTTGTTGGGTCTGATAGAAGTTTATAAAGCAATAATGCGCTTAGGGGAATAAATAAATCAAAACCCAAATTAAGCTGACCGTATGCAAGTGCCTGAATACTAAAGGGATTAATCTCAAATACGCAACCAGCTACAAAGCTAGCCTGATAATTGTGAGTTATTTCTTTTGCAACGAAAAAAAAGCTAAATGCGTTTAAAAATATCCCGAGAATTATAGCCAAGTTAAAGGATGCCACTGGACCAAATAAAGCCGTTATAGGTGAAAAAACAACAGCTAAAAAAATAACGCTAGTTGAGTTCATTAAATTTGCCCCTAATGGCGCCCAAATAAAGTTAGTATAAAACAAGTTGTGCAAATGTATGGTATTGTATTCCCCTAAGGCCAAAAACCAAGTAAATAATCCTGGGTCACCGCAAGAACACTGAGAATAACTATTAAAATGCCCAAGCACATGATAATCAGCAAATAGTGCTAAGCAAAGATAAAAAATACCTGTAAGCACTACAAATATTTTTTTTGAACTAATGACCATTTAAAACACGTTTTGCGTAATCAAATAAGTACTTCCCTAAATAAGCACCGCCTTGCAGACTAAAATGCACGCCATCTGGTGTTCTTAAAACAATTCCATGTAAGATTCTCTGGTAATGTCCATCCTTTGAACAAAGCGCATTAAGATTAAAAAGCCTCGCCTTATTACCGGATTCCTTTACGACTTGAGCTTCAATTGCGTTTAATAAATTCACTCTTTGTGGCTGATCCTCAGGATAAAGATTGGTACCTGAACTAAAGCCTGTAAAAAAGTAAGGTGAGGTCAATACAACTACTATTGCACCACGTGAGGACAGTATATCAATAGCCTTTGCAAGATTTTCTTTTATCAATTGCCTTACAGGTGCTTGGTAAAGATTCGTAATTGTAGTATCTGAGGATATATGATTTGAAACTTCCCATCTTCCAATTAATAAAAACACTAATTGTGGATCAAACTTATTTACTGCGTCTAAATAAATTTGCTGCCACTGATTACACTGAGTTAGACCTTTACCAAATGTATGATCGTGCTGAACATTAACAACTTCCCCAAGAATACCACAGCCTACAATACCGCCTACTCTTAAATCAACGTCGTTAAAGAGGGTATCTTGAAGAAGCCCGACTCCTAAGGTGGTGGCTTGAGAATCCCCTTCAATAAGAATTCTCACTTCCTGGATGTTATTTGCAATTGAATTTGCACTTGGCTCAGTTGCCCCCTGATATGAATTAGTTTGAAGCTTAATTGCTGAACCAGAAATGTCAGGCCTAAAACTAAGCATTAAAGTTTTAGTTTCTAATTGATTGACAACCACAGCGTAACAACTAAATTCGTCACAACCCAATGAAGATATTTCAGAGCCAGATTGTTTTAAACTAATTACAAAGAACTTCTTAGTTTTAAAATTAATCGACAATATCTCGTCTTGATTATCTCTTGTAAGCACCCCAAGAAAGCATCGACTAATATAACTGCAGGTGGCTGAAGTTATAGATGTAATATCAGGCGGTAAATTTATAATTTCGGTAGAGTTATTTTTCTTTACAAAAACTACATAAGGAACCCCGAAAATCCCCGATCCAGCTATCAAAAAAGTATTTGTATTTGGTATTGGGATAACAAAGGCTGGATTTGTAAAGCTAACTGGAAGTGCTAAATTTCTCCAGGTAACGCCTGATAAGTAGACACCTAAAAAACTACCAATTTTATATCCATTAGGATAAAAATAATCTTGGGTACCTGCAACCACACAATTTATTAACGGACCACATGCAATACCATTTACTACAAGACCCAGAACCGATGGATCTTTGATAATCTTTACACTTTGACCACCATTTACCAATTTAACCAAAGGGGCACTGTATGCACCTCCAATAAGACAAGTTTGATCATTCAAGCAACTCATTGCCATATTCTGAGGAGTCCCATAGCTAAATGAAATTTTTTTAGAAAATTTCAGTCCGTCATTAGAAGCTAAAAACCAATTTTTTAACCCGGATTGTGAAACACCAACCGCACCACAAAAATCATTTGAACTACAACTCTCCGCAACTATACTTTTTACCCCCGGAGGAATTAAGTAGCTCCTAGAACTATTTGGTGTAATTAAATTAATGATTGATTTATTTTTTAAATTAACAGCAATACTACAAAACCTTCTAGAGCAAGCAATATTTGAAACACTGCCGTTTAATTTCTTAATTAAACTAACTGAAGTTAAATCAGAGTGAGAGCTTACAACACCGATAGTAATTGCTGAGGTAAATGTAAATAAAAGCAAGATAAAACGTATCCATCTAAGCATTTTTAGCTTTCAGAGATATTATCCTTCTTATCTCAAAAACAGCAATTGCTAAAGCAATTCCAGCATTAAGTGAATCCACACCACCAACCTGATCAATTTTAACTAGAAGGTCACATTTATTTTTCACCAATGCAGACAACCCCTTATCTTCCTGACCCAAAACAATAGCTACTTTTTGCCCAAGATTATCCTCTAACTCTTTAGTTAATATACTAAGTTCCCCATGAGGATCAAGCCCTATGATGGTAATACCAACATTTTGTAACAAATCTAAGGCCCTAGCGGTACCGGGAGTTAAGGCAATCTTGACATGCTCTAAAGCACCTGAAGCTACTTTAGCTACTGTAGGTGTTATAAAAGCAGATCTGTTTTTTGGTAATATCACTAAATCAACACCAAAACACGAACAGCTTCTCAAGATAGCTCCTAGATTATGTGGATCCTGGATTCTATCAAGTATAACTACAAGGTTAGGAATGGAATGTTTCGTGATTAAATTTTTATTTAATAGCGATACAGGAATCATCTCTCTTTTAGCTATTAAATCAACTCCATTTTTCCTCAGAATTTTTAGTTCAGACTGGGATGCAAGTGATTGAGGCACCTTACTTAACCCAGCCATCTTTGAAATGACTGCGTATTTTTGCTTACTTTGTTCGTTTAAAAAAACTACCTTTTTTACATTCTTTGGATTAACCTTAAGAGCTTCAAATACTGCCCTCTTGCCCGGCAAAACTAAATAACTTGAATTGCTGGTTGACTTAAAATTTCTCTTGGATGAGTTTAGTCCACTTAGCTGTTCCTTATTTCCTATGCACATGTGTCCACCACTTACGCGGCAATCACATCATGCCTCGGACTTTTTCTGCCGTGGTTTTCCCGCTGTCGGAGCAAGCCCCATCCAGTAGATAACTAAACAGGCAGCGGATTTCCACAGCCGTTTCGCTCTCCGGTTGACCAGGGTGGTCTATGACGGCAACGGGCTTAACCATTTTCCCGTTACCTCCCACTTGCGTCTTTGCTCCCACGGGATGTCCGCCCGTGGTCACCTGGTGCCTGGAGTACAGCCCGGAACAGTCACCTTGCGGCTTCCAATCGGGTGTCTCGCCAGTTTGTTGCGAGAACCTGTTAAGCAGAATGATT
>Ga0080006_1163105_pt1 | contig 104657 bp, 75 predicted proteins | sample RS3BMetagenome_FD_69209 | JGI IMG/M metagenome (GOLD analysis project Ga0080006, IMG submission 69209) | Ferric oxide microbial mat and aquatic microbial communities from Rainbow Spring, Yellowstone National Park, USA - RS3B (SPADES... ...
CTCCGCTGGTAGTGAGCACGAGATCACCCCTTTGAATCTCTTCGATCTTCTTGAGTGACTTGTCAGCCATCACGATATGAGTCCCCTCAAGAACACATGTGTTGGCATTAGCTTGCAAGATGATGTAAGGAATATCTATGTTGATCGAATTTCCTGAAGACATTGAAAAGTCCAAATCGAATTCCAATTGAACGTAATTAGTAAAGAGCGGATCAAATATTTTAGTTATTTCACTGGTTGATTGGGGAATATCTAAAGTTTGCTGAGGTAACAACAGACTACCTGTATTGAGATCCGTTATCGTAAATGTGAAGCTATTAATTGTCCCAGAAGATGAAGGCTGAAGGAAATAAGTAAACATGAGTTCGTAAGAAAAACCATCGCTTAAGTTGATTCCGTCATAAATGACATAATATTTGCAGGTGCCATTCTGGGAGCTAGTTGTGTTGTTCTTTGCTAAAAGCCTTAAGCATTTGGAAACGGGAGAAATAGAGGAGATGTTATAAAAAGAACCGATGGTAAAAATATCGGTGGAGATATTCGAATTTGCTGATGAAGTCTTTAGAGTTCTGCTGGGATTTCCTGGATAGTTGAATGTTTGATCCGTTACAACGGTAGTACCAGAAGTTTGATAGAGTGTGAAGTTATCGAAAAACGGAACTTTGTTACAGTTATATTCACAGAATAGTGCGTAAATTCTACCATCTACAGTAAATGGTGTGGAAATTGTAAATTCAACTGTAAAACCGATAGATAAGCTTTCTATGGATTGAAGAATCGATAAATCTTGCCCGATAGTACTAATTTTAACAACCGTCATAGGTCCTGAATCACTATTAATAATGGTGGACTTACTGGAAATAGTATATTTATTGCCTTTAGAGGTAAGATTTAGTACGACAGTAATTGGATCAACTACTAAATTAGCGCTTATCGTCATGAGAATAACAAAGTTCTGAACTGCAGAAAAATCTGCAGGGGAACTAAAGGCATATTCCAAAACTATACCGTTAGTAATTTTAAAATTGGAGGGGATTTTGAAGTCAATACTTCCATTGAATATCATTGAAATATCATCTTCACTGACACTATAACTCGCAGCAGTAATTAAACCAATTAATGATGTAATAGAATAACTTTTAGAAATGAAATTTCTTGTAACGCCTTTCGGAAAGACTCCTTGGGGATTTGTTGCGTTGCCAGCATTCCCCGTTAGAAGGAAGTTATAAGTTTTATCGATTAAGAAATTAATCGTTGGCTGTTGAGTAGTTTGTTCCCATACCATAACATAAAAGATATAGAGAGATGCTGTGCTTGTGCTCGACGAAGAAGTTAATTTCGCTGATATTTCCAACAGGTTTTCTCCGCTTGGTAGAGAAAATCCAACATACTCTATCGGGAAAGTATTATTATAGGTCCGAAAACTTAATGTCGTTGAGTTGTTGATAACGGAGAGATTTATGCTGTCTCCTGAGTTAAGGCTCTGGATACCAAAAGCAATAACACCTGTTCCTGGTCCATTCAAATTAAAGTTTTTTCCGTTACCATAAGTCAGAGATAAATTCGAGCCAGAAGTCAATTTAAAAAGTGCGGCTGCGGGGGAATCCGTTGCCTTATTGCTATTTCCGAAGATGGTTACTCCAGAAGTTATAGTTCTTGCTGGACTTGTACCGCTGGTCGTCGTATAATTCCATGACTTATCAGTGGAGGAAGTTTTTGTATTGCTGCTAGTTCCTGAACTAACGGCTTGATAGTCCGTGAAGTTATCATAAAGATAAACCGTTGAATTAGGTACGAGAGGATAGTTCTGAAACCCAATGGCATATATAAAAGCAAAATCAGTACTCGGAGAGCTGTTGTTCGTATTATTGAAAGTAACAAAAAGTTTAGCCGTTATTATTTGCATTGGATTAAATCCAGAAACTAAATTAGAATTACTAAAACTCACGAGAGACGGAGAAGTAACTCCCAGAATATTTGCACCCGTTGTAGATAAACTTAAAGTTTTTCCTGCCATATCCACGAAAGTAACAGAGAAACTAATATTATCTCCGTTACTAGAATTAATTTCGTAACTGACATAAGCATAAAGGGAAGCACCGTTATTTATAGCGGAAGAAAGATCAACATAGTAATCAAAGTCATACTCTAGCAGCTCCTGATTTACAACATTAAGGCTAGAATTAGGAAATACAATCTCCAAACTTTGGGGGGATGTTTGTACACTAATGGTGATATTATTTCCGTTACTTAGTATCTTTTCTTGAACATTGTTTGGAAGAACGAAGACTGGATTCTGTATTGGGCTTGAACCTTGAGTCAGTTTACCGTTAAAGAAATTTACACAGAAGTTATCGAAAAATGTATTTGATGTAGCAGGAATTAACGGAGGATTGGACATACTTTTTTAAAATCATTAAATTCTAGAGAAAATTTTCCTTTCCCTCCAGAGCTAATTCATGCGATTCAGGTAATTCAAGTAATGTTAAGAATAACACTACTTGATTTTCTAGACATAAGGATATTTCATGTAACACCTGTTTTCCTCGTGACCATACCTGACCCAATGCAAACAGGCATCCATTTCGGTCTTAATCCCGCGAAGATCTTTGTGAACGGAAGTATATTCCTTCCAGTCAAAGTCATCAGGGATGATCTCTGAAAGGTCTATTTCGCCATTTCTCAGCTCCAAAGCCTTTTGCTCTGTGAACTCTTCGGGTTTTATTTGCACTTCGGGATGGGCCAGAATATACTTTGCCAGAAATGTTCTCCATGAAAACCTGTTTTCGATGTTAGGCCAGTTATTCTCAAATTTATCATCCGTTAGGCAATCAGGGACTTGAATGTCTGCGTAAAACTCCTGGTGAAAGTAGAGCTCTTTCGGTAACGGACTTAGATGGCAGAAGGGACTTCGTGATTGGCTTTCGAGGCCCTCTGCGTAGTAGAAAGTCTCCACTTCGAACTGCAGGTCATACATATAAAGCTTGCTTGTGATTTCATTTCGTGGTCCAATGAGCGTCTCGACTCCTTTGAAGCCTCGTAAAGCTGTAGCTAGTCTTCTTTTCCCGTTGTAACGGATCACATGTCTGGTGCAGAGGTAGAGGTCATTGTAAGGCACAGATCCGTCAATGACCCCTTTCGCGATCTTGCAGAGAGAAATCTTCGAATTTAGCCGTTCCCTGATCACCCTACAAACAGGTAAAACTCCGCTGGTAGTGAGCACGAGATCACCCCTTTGAATCTCTTCGATCTTCTTGAGTGACTTGTCAGCCATCACGATATGAGTCCCCTCAAGAACACATGTGTTGGCATTAGCTTGTAAAATAAGATAAGGAATATTGACTAAAAAGTTCCCGGTCCCAGGTAACGTGACATTTATAATGAACTCAATTTGGATATTATTGGTAAAAGCTAATGAAGTGGTAAAAAGTATATCTTTTTTCTGAGGGATTTCCAAGTTTTGATTTGTTAACAGAATATTACCAGTGTCAACATCCGTTATACCAAAAGAAAATTTATTAATTGTTCCTGGACTTGTTATTGCAGAGAGAAAGTATGCGAATGTAAAATCATAGATAAATCCGTTATTTAAATTAATGTTATTATAGATAACCCGATAGCTACAGTTTCCAGTCTCCGTTGAATTATTTAGTGAGCCATTAATTCCTGCCATCGTTAAATACTTGAATGTAACTTCAAATGTAGGAGTAAATCCGGTAAAAAATGAATTCATCGAGGTTATAACTGAGCCAATGTTTTTATTATCACTCAATGTTTCCAAAGTTCTATAGGGATTTCCTGTGTAATTAAATGAATGATCCGTTATAACGGGACTTCCATTAGTATCTGTACTAAGCTGATATAGCGTAAAGTTATCAAAAAACGGGATGCTATTACAATCATACTCACATGTTATCGCGTAAATTCGAACGTCACCAGAGGTAGCACTAGTACTAATATTAATTTGTATCTTTTCTATGGAGGGGAGAATCTGTTCTGAATTTGGGACAGCAGCAGCATTAAGTTTTAAAATCGACATTGGACCAGAATCACCGTTGAGAGTGCTGTTGCTGATGACCGAGAAATTATTAGAACCGGAAGAACAAACTACCTCAAATTCGTAGTTTGTCCCCGTATTGCCAACATTCGTAGTTGCAAAAATAACAAAATTTTGAATAGCAGAAAGATCTATTGAAGAAGAGAAATCATACTCTATGATATTACCACTCAAATTCCCGTTTTCCCAATTAACTATTATCGACGCATAATCTTCGGTAGTTTTATAGTTATTCCCGCTAATAAAAGTTCTAGTAACGGTGTTTGTCGGGAAAACTCCATAAGGGTTTGTGATGACACTGTTCGAGTTATTAGTTAAAATATAGTTATACGTTTTATCAAGGAAGAAGTTAGGCTGTGGTTCCATTACGGATTGTTTCCAAACCATGATGTAACACAGATAAATATATGCTGTTTGACTCATGGCAGATACTATCTCTACCTGTAATTGAATGTTTCCTGGAGGTATAGTGAACCCGAGAAATTCTAATTCGGTAATAGTAGGCTTAGTGTGTACCCTCGAATTTAATGTTTTTCCTGATGCATTAACGGATATAGTTATACTCTCATTAGGACCGGGAAAGAAATTATAAATTACATAGACGATAACACCTGTTCCTGTGCCACTTAAATAGAAGTTTTTATTGCTATCACCGTAAGTTAGTGTTGCCATTGAAGACGGATTCAAAGTAAAATATGCAGCCGCAGGAGAGAAACTATCGCTAACAGCACTAGCACTGTTACCAAAAATAACTAGGCTGGAACTTGCTCCACTAGTCCCAATGATCCTTGTTGTTGTGCTACCAGGAGACACCGTATAATTCCAGGAACCATCGGAATTATTCAATAAATTAGGGTTAGCTAAAGTGGTGTCTTGATACTGTGTAAAGTTATCGTAGAGATAACATCTCGAAACGGGAACAAGGGGGTACCCGAGAAAACCAATAACGTAAATAAAAACGGTATCCTGAGCACCGATATTGCTACTATTGTTGGTATAGTTTGTGAGTAACTGTATTGTCACCACTCTCTTTGCATCAAAGGAAGCCCCCTTGCTCCCGTTAGTAAAAGTCATTAAAGTTGGGGAATTGAGGGACGGAGGAGTCGGAGTTGAAAGATTAATAGAGAAATCATATTTGTTACCTAGTACATCCATGAATCTAAGTGTAAAATTAATGACATTAGAATAACTGAGAGTATAAGCAATGAAAGTATAAGGAAGCGTGTTAGGACTCGTAGTGGTCGATATATTATCTAGAAAACTCGAGAGATCAACGGAGTAATCGAATTTATATTGCAACAGCACTACATCGGAAGTGATATTACTAGAAGGAAAAGCGATCTTGAGGACCTGTGGAGAGGATGAAGTTATAGTCACCGTTGTATTACCACCGTTATTTAAACTTTCCTGAACGTTGTTTGGAAATACGACTAACGGATTCTGTAAAGATGAGCTTGTGTTGAGATTACCGCCGAAAAAGTTGACACAAAAGTCATCGAAAAATATATTTGAAGTAGCAGGGATTGGAGAATTCATTTTAAATTCATAATATTTTTTTACCGAAGACAAGAGTTATAGGTAATGTTAGGCTAACATTACCTGTTTTTTTCCCCTCCCCTTAAACATAGGGATACCTCAAGTAATACCTGAATAATACCTGTTTTTCTCGTGACCATACCTGGCAAACAGGCATCCATTTCGGTCTTAATCCCGCGAAGATCCTTGTGAACAGAAGTATATTCCTTCCAGTCAAAGTCATCGGGGATGATCTCTGTTTCGCCATTTCTTATTTCAGGATTTTTCAGCTCCAGAGCCTTTTGCTCCGTGAACTCTTCAGGCTTCACTTGCACTTCAGGATGGGCCAGAATATATTTTGCCAGGAATGTTCTCCATGAAAACTTGTTTTCGATGTTGGGCCAGTTATTCTCAAGTTTATCATCCGTTAGGCAATCGGGGACTTGAATGTCTCTGTAGAGTTCCTGATGGTAAAAAAGTTCTCTTGGCAACGGGCTTAGATGGCAAAAGGGACTCTGTGACTGGCTCTGTGATGTTGTGCTATAACGGAGAGATTTAGGCATTAAACCCGTTAAATTCGAGCATCTGGGCAGAGACCTTTTCAAAACTCTCTCGAAAACTCTTTGCGATGCTCAGCCATAACGGAGAGATTCGAGAAATAAACTCCGTTAAATTCCAGCATCGGTCAATGCTGATCCAAAAATAAACCCATTAAATTCCAGCACTGGCTCAAAACCTTCTCAAAAAAATCCTTGCATCGAGCTTGGTGATTAGACCTGTTAAATTCTCACGCTAGGCAGAGACTGGTTCGAAACCTTCCCGAAAAAAGTCTTTATGATGCTGAGCCATAACGGGAGAAAATCGAGAAATAAACCCCGTTAAATTCCAGCACCAGGCGAGAATTAGTTTAAAACTTTCTTGAAAAAGTCTTTATCCGGAACCTGATGATTCAGGAAATAAACATGTTTAATCTCGGCACGAGGCGGAGACAGATCCAAAAAAGTTTCTGCTCTGGTGCTTGAAGATTCAGGACCAAAAAGCATTAAACATGTTTAATCTCGGCATAGAGCAGAGACATTCCAAAACTTAAGTCTTATTTTTGCGGCGATCTCTGTCATAACGGGGTGATTTTAGAACTGAAAGCATTTAACCCGTTAAATTCGAGCACTGAGCAGAGATTGGGCTAAAACTCTCTCGAAAAAGTCTTTACGATTCCATGCCATAACGGAGAGATCTAAAATAAAACCTGTTAAATTCGAGCACTGGGCTAAAATCTTTCTGAAAGAGTCTCTGCGATTGCTCCGCGATAACGGGATGATTTAAGAAATAGACCCGTTAAATTCTCACACCGGGCAAAGACCGATTCAAAAACTCGAAAACGGGGCCTAATAATTAAACCCATTAAATTTAAGCACTAGGCAAGGATCAATTCAAAAACCTTCTCGAAAAAGTCTTTGCAATGCTCTGCGGTAACGGGATGATTTAAGAAATAGACCCGTTAAATTCTCGCATTGACTCGAAACTCTCTCGAAAGAGTCTCTGCGATGCTCCGCGATAACGAGATGATTTAAGAAATAGACCCGTTAAATTCGAGCACTGGGTAAGGATCGTTCCAAAAATAAACTCGAAAAAGTCTTCGCGATACTATGCCATAACGGAGTGATTCTAAGATTAAACCCGTTAAATTCGAGCACTAGGCAAAGACCTTTTTAAACCTTTCTCGAAAAGTCTTTGTCCGAGGCTAGGTGATTCAGGAATTGGACCTGTTAAGTTCTCGCATTGACCTGAAACTCTCTCGAAAGAGTCTCTGCGATAACGGGATGATTTAAGAATTAGACCTGTTAAATTCGAGCACTGGGCTAAAACTCCTCTCGAAAAAATCTCCGAGATTCCATGCCATAACGGAGAGATCAAAAATAAAACCTGTTAAATTCAAGGATTGGGCAGAGACTAATTCAAAAATAAACTCGAAAAAGTCTCTACCTGAGGTCTGGTGATTCAGGAATTAGACCTGTTAAGTTCTAATGATAACGGGAAGGAAAAAATCCGATCGCAAAAAAATCTTATATTAAAAATGTATCCTTACAGAACTCCTCACGACTACCACCGATTCTACAGACACCATCACCACTATAACTGTAGATGTAACCCTTATTTCTTTCCTTTACAATATTACCAACAGTACCAACCCCAACCGATACAGCCTCAACCCCAACCACAAAAACCTCCCCCAGTCCATATAACGGATAACATTAAACTCGTAACAACCCCTGAAGGTTATTCCATACAGATCACTCCGAAACCTCAAAACAGGACCAAAAAAGATATTCTTGACGGGATGAAAAGAAATCTCCAACAAAAGAACATTAATAACCCTGAATTAATGAAGATCATCGAGAAGTTAAATTCTCTCTGAAGTTTTTTTTGAAATTTTTTGAAATTTTTTGAATTTTTTTATTATTACATGTGACCAGAAAAATGTTTTCTTTGATTATCCGTTTCGTCTATTTTCTCCTCTATATCTTTCTCAGCTCTTGGAAGCTGAGGGCATGGAACAGTGCGAAAAGATGTCTGAATAAGCCCGTTAAAAAGCGATTCCGAAAATCATTTAAAAACCATGAGTCTCAACTGTACGGGTCAAAGAAAAACTATATTAAAATCAGAGAGATCTTAAATCCTATCTCGAATAAACCTGTTCGGAGCAGACAACAGATCCTCGACCTGTTTTATCAACACTTCAGGAAGTTATACGAGGAAAAGGACATAACGGACGAAAACAAACATTGGGAGATGTTAAAAAACCTCGACAGAAAAGTCATTGACCTATCTTACCCGATAACGGAGGAAGAGCTTGAATCAACGATCCGTTCCATGAAAGGCTCTTATCTTCGCTCAAAATATCTTCAGAACATGGAGAAAATCAAAAGACCATTGACGGATCTATTTAATTTCTTCATCCGTTATCATGTTCCTGACCAATTTAAACGGGGTTATTTCGTGATCTCTTATAAGGGCCAAGACAGAGACCCAAAACTTCTCGATAGCTATAGAGCTCTCACGGTGTTCGGCTTTGAATACAAGGTGTTCTGTCGTATCCTCAAAAACAGACTCGGAAAATATCTAGAAGATCTTATCCATATCGATCAACAGGCATACATTAGTGATCGAGGAATCACAAACAATATTCTGAGCCTTCAAACAGTTCTCGAGAATATTAATTCCGGTATCATCACGTTTATCGATATCGAAAAGGCATTTGATAAAGTCGATCATACAGCCATTCGAAGAACTCTCGAATACATCGGGTTTACAGAAAAATCTATAAGGTTACTTCTGGGCGAGGAGCAGATAAGAATCCGATTGTTCCGTAAGTTCTCTCCGTTTATAAGACTTCGTCGGGGAGTAGCTCAAGGTAACCCGTTATCTCCTTACCTGTTTATTATGGTTCTGGAATGTCTCAACAGGATGCTTCACAAACACGGTGAGGGTATTACATGGAAGAACTATAACATTAAATGCATCATATACTCCGATGACATCCTGTTGTTCTCGAAAGACACCCAAGACTTTGAGAAGTCGCTAAGGATCATCGAAGAGTTTGGGAAAGCAACGGGATTAAAGATCAACGAGAAAAAGTCTTCCTGTTTCGTGTTCGGCGCAGAAAAACCCCCAAAATTCAAGGAACCCGAGAAAGAAAGGTATTTAGGGGTTTATTTCAATAAGCAAGGTATCATTCCTGTTAAAGAGGCCGAGCAAAGAAATCAACGGGTTTACTGTTATAAGTTGGTCCTACAACGGGCAAAAATCGGGAGACTCAACAAGAATCTCCGAAGAATCTATTACGAAACCCTCTACAACTTATTCCTGCGATTCCTGAGAAACTTTACGAGATCAGTAATCCCGTTGTACATGACCGTGTGGAGAGACGAGATCTGTTCCAAAACGGTAAAAAGTTATATGCTCAAGAAATGTCTCCGTTGCTGGAAAATGATCCACGAAACTCCCTTCAGTATCGAGATAAAAATATATAAACCACTGAGAATAAAGAAAACAGTGAGAGATGAGACATGAAAAATAAAACCAAAAAAACACATAAGTTCCATGAAACTTATGTGTGTTTGCTTAGCCTTTACTTGCCATTCCCTCCTTTACTGCTCGCATTGCTACTTCCCGATATATTCCCCGATGTCCCCGAGGACTGTGCAAAACTTCCAGAGCTGTTCTTCAAGAGATCAGGGTTAATAAGATAAATCAGGAGAACAACAAACCCGATAAGAAGAATAAGACCGAGAATACCAAAGAGGATTGCTTTTCCAGCATAGGGGGCAACGGCGGATGCTACAGCTACCTCCGGTACCGCCGACATTACGAGTAGATTAGATTTTTCTCCTGAGTATAAAATTTTACCATCTCTTTTAATTCCTCGATGCAATCCAAAATCTTTTTTCGCCTGTTCTCAAACAAGAACTTTTGTAACAGGGATAAACTTATGGTTTCCTTCTTAATTTCGGAATAAAATCTCTCAAAGTCTCCCGTTTGATCAGGGACAATATTTTCAAACAGGTTTTTGATCTCTTCTTTCCCCGGATTCTTGAAAAACAGGACTTTATCTACTCTTCCTGGTCTCTTCAGGGTGTAATCCAAACCATCAAAGTTGTTCACCGTTAGAAACACAACCAACTTCTCCTTCCTTCCAAACCCATCCAGGATATTCAGGAGACCAGGCAGAGAAAGTTTTTGGTCAGGAGAAGACAACATCATATCAAAGTCCTCAAAAACAACGAAAAAATCCTCAGGCAACGAGGAGATAGCATTTATCAGGGAAAAGTCTTCGATTTGCGAGTGAACCATAGCGATATTCTTGTTGAAGTGAGAAGCTAACGAGAATATAAACGAAGTTTTTCCTGTTCCCGGAGGACCAGCGAAGAGATAAACCCGTTTATATGGGATTCCAAGCCTGACATATTCCTGTTCTGCACTCAAAAAGTCTCTCAAATCCTCGATGATCTCCTTTTTATCCTGAGAAGGGATATAGATGGTATCCATGGATCTCTTTGGGAAACGGGAGAGATTAATCCATCCACAGTTGTTTTTGTAGATCGAGACCTGTATCGTATTCTCCTTTTTATCTCGACACCACTCCTTCGCATCCTCCACGAATTCCTTGAATATCGTCAGAGCCTCTTTTTTATCGGAGCACATGATACTCAGGAAGACTTCTTCGTGTTTCAGTGTCTCAAAGTCCGTTGACTTAATATCAGGAAACTCAATGATCTCCAGGCTTATTTTCGTTCCCTTATACACCGCTTCATGTTTCCCTATTCCTGGCCTCAAATTAAATTTCGTGGTGTTATTCCTGATGGTACTGCCACAATAGATGAATTGGTTAAGATCACCCGTTATCAGCTCCAGGAAGTATTCCTGGATTTCTTCAATATCCCGTTTTATTCTAAATGAGAAGGTTGCCTCCTTCATTCCTTTTAATATGGTACTTTTTCTTTACTTTTTCTTGTATTGCTCTAAATGTCCACGCGCTTACGCCCAACAGGATTGCTGTAAACACGAAACTAATCCCGATGGTCGAGGCCATCACGATGAAGTTAACATCAAAAAAGTTTTTCGTGTTCATGACCACCAGAAATCCCATGCCAAGATAAATTAAAAACAAAATCACGGAGAGTGCCACAATAAACCAGAAAAAAACTTTGATCATCGGCCAAAAGTGGAGCAACAGGAATGAAATACTAGAAAGCAGAATATCCAACAGGAAGAAAACCGTTATCAATAAAATCAGGAAAACAATAACGGACAGCAAAAGATAAGAAGTCAATCCCGAAAGACCCAGCAGATTAGTGCCTGTTGATCCCGTTGGGCTCAGAAAATAAAAAGTAAAGACATTGGAGATGATCGAAAGCAAGAATATACCCGTTATTGGTGCTGCGAGACTCATGTTTTATCTAAGTACAGGAATTTCGTTTCTCCATTTTCTCAAGGCACTATACAGTGACCCGTTAAATACCAGCATGGTCACCGTTAATACTAGACTAGCTCCGAAAAGGGCAACAAAGATAATATAATCCGTTGTGAATCGGGCATTGACCGTCAAATAAATTCCGAGCGCAAGGTAGAGAAGAATCAGAATAAGCAATAACAGGAAGGAAACAAAAAACATGTTATCCTGTTTCTTTTTCTTGTCTTTGCGTATGTGATAATAAAAAAACAGGAATGAAAAGATAGCGGCTAATATAATCAAGAAAATGAAAAAACTTAACACTAAAACCATCGAGAATCTCCCGATGGTCAAAGTGTGGCTGTTGTCCAGAAAATAAAAAGCCAAGATATTCGTGATGGTGGACAACAGGAAGACCGAGAAGACGGGGTAATAAATCTGTAAGTCTTTGATTTCTCTGCTCATTTTGACATAACATCATATTTTCTTTTTGCTTTTGCCTTACTTCGCCTTGCTTTGCCTCGTGCCTGCTGCATGTCACTTCGTGCCTGCTTTAGCCTGTGCCTACCATAACATATGGGGCAGAGGAATTTAATGGATTTGCTGGATTTACTGTTGCTAGATTTGCACCTGCTGCACCTGCTCCACCACCCCTCACAGCCATCTCCATCGATTTCTTCTCTTCCTCCTTTTTCTCTTCCTCTTTCTTCTTTTCTCTCCTCATGATCCCGATGTATTTAGCCCCGATAAAGGCAATCCCAAACAAAGTAAACAAGAAGCTCAGAACCATGAAAACTGTCAAAACGTAAAAGGCAACATCGAAAACCTTTCTGCCCAGGGCCAAATAAAGATAGCCCGCGATATACAAGAAAACGGAGATGATACCAAAAACTATGAATGCCCAATAACTCCCCTTCAGAGTTTTCGTGTATCCCGTCATCAGTTCCTCCGAATAAAATAGATAGGAGATCACAGAGAGAACGGTAAAAACAATAGCACCCGCTAACAGGATGACAAAAACTCCTGAATTAAACGGGAATATGTTTTTGAAGTTGATGGGTAATCCCGTTGCCCCGGAAGGTCCTGAAGGCCCAATACCAAAAAGAGTTACGGTGAGGATAGAACCCAAAGAAAAAATAATAGAAAGAGCAAGCAAAGAAACGGAAATGTTTTCTATCGTTGGCTTTTTTTGCATTTTTGTTTCCTGACATATTTTTTCGATGGATTTTCTCTTAGATCGTCTCGATCAGTCCTCGCTCTTCCAGTGTCTTCCTGATGATATCACAGATGGTCTCCTTTCCCTCCCTCAACCAGCTATAGTAATATCGCATCTGGTCCATGTCCAGCTGCTCCGTATCAAACCTCGACTTGCGCAACTCCTCCACAACGGTATCATCCGGAACATTGACTTCCGTTAATTGCTTCACCTCGAGTTTCCATAACAGCTCGATGAGTTGCTTTTTCTTCCAGTTTTCACATACCTTGCCTCGGAAATATCTTCTTGCATCCGTTGTTGCTTCCGTTTCCAGTGTCTTATCATGAATTCTAAACTTCCCGTCAATCTTCGAGATGGTGCCATAAATCATATTTTCTTCCATCTTTCTGTTTCTCTCCAGGTTAACTTCCTGTATCATCATGTTATAGATGCTGACCTCGTAGGGTTTCAGGTCTCTCCACTCGAGAACAACGGAAGGTTTTAATATTCTCAGAGATGCTCCCTTGAAAGCATGGGAAACTACCGTGTACGAAGTCCTCATAAACTCCTGTCCATACAACGTGTGAATATAAACCTTTTCGCCTTCTCCCTGGATCTTAACTTCAGGCTTCTTTAATCTCTTCACCTTAATGATATTCCTGATTCTTTTCCTTCCTGGTCCAGGTTTCTGTTTCTTTAGTTGCATTCTCTCATACTCTTCCTGTAGGGCCTTAACGGGTTCATGGAAGACATACAGATAGTTCTTGAATGTGTCATAAATGTAGTCCATGTATTTCGGAATTGTCTCGCCTTTAATTTCTCTTAGGACTCTCTCTTCGAAGGCCTTTACTTTCGCCGAATAAGACAGCTTCTCCACTAATTTAAGATCTTCCGTTTTTTCCAAGGTTTCTACGATTTTTCTGTCTAGTCTCACTTGAATCTCGCGAACTCTTTCCTCGAAAATGTTCTGCTCCTGAATAAACATGTTTTCGGTGTAATAAACCATGGAGATGTCGGGGTCATCCCACAACGGGAAAACAAGATCACTAAAAACATATTTCCCGTCATCCACGAGATAAGGCAGAAAACCAAAGTTATTCTTGACCTGTGTCAGATCATTCACGAGCTCCTGCAAAGCCATATTAAAATAGTACGAGTCTTCACGAATTTCCATCCAGTTATTCACGGGACCATCGGAATTCTCGATGTCAAAGTTTTCTAACAGGTGATTCCGTTTCTCCTCAATATCCTTTTTGGAATATAACACCCGATATCCAGACTCATCTTTGAAATTCGGGGGACGATCAAAGCACATGAACGGGTTTTTATCATAATCGTTCTCCGCTGTCCCGGGCTTATCGATGTCCGGCAGATAGTTTCTCTTGTAATGTAGTTGGCAATCGATGGCACAACTCTTCATGAATCTCTCCATGCGATGGATGAGTACATTCTTTCTCTCCGATGTCTGGGCCATGATGATATCGATGCTGTCGCTTAACGGGTCTAATTTCTCTTCCTTCGCTACCTCTTCATCGAGTGTCGCGAGATAGGAAAATATCCTCACCTGAACATGCCCCAACTCTCTCAGAAGTGCAACGTGACTTGTGGCCCTTATCCCCCGACTCTCGGCCTGATAAGTATTCGAGGAATTCCAGGCCTGACCCAGAATATGAATCTGTTGCACATTAGACAGATTGATAGCCGTTCTGGAGATACGCGACCCCACGATCACTTTAATATATTTTCCGTATCGGTTGGCATCGGAATTAAATATCTTAAATATGTTGTTTTTAACATCCTTTGGTGTCTCCGATGTAATCAGGGCAAAACGTAACTTCTGTTCCAGATGAAACTCAATCTCCGTTTCTGCACTGGCGCAATAGCCCTCATACACACTCTGTCTCGAGGAAGCAGTCTTTGGCTTCACGATCTCACCACCCACACGAAACTGTTCAAAGCCTTGACTTCTCAGCACTGCACCCAACAGCAATGCCCCACACCCCTTCAGAAAGTCACAATAAACAAAACAACTTTGGTTCTCCTCTTTCACTAGCTTTACGATCTCAAAGAATTTAATGGATAACGTGGATAACCTGTTAATATCCTGAAGATATCCTCGTAATTCGTTGTTGGGCTCATAGTAGTCGTTGTCTCTTTTCACCATATACCTGTTGAATCCTTGTATTCCCGTTGAACCATCAGGAAAAACAAAGTTACTCGCCTGGCGCTTGTCGATAAAGAAATTTCTGTTGGATGCTTTAATATATCCACGAGTCTGTCGTGGACTCATGGATACAACAAAGAACTTGGAGTGAGTGACCAAGGACCTCTCTCCTATTGTTATCGGAAATTCAACATCCGTTCCCTCCCTCACAATCTCTATATTCAAACGGCTTTCACGAACAAACGAAACAAGCCCACGAAAATAAGGCTCCAGATCGTCGATACTATAGGACGAGAAATCAGTATCCGTTGGCATCTGTCTATCTAACGGGAGTAACAAATTCATCAATGGCGCAATCTCTGACGACGAGTTAATCATCGGTGTTGCTGTCATCAGGAGCACCTTGCACCGTTTCAGGTTATGAAAGAGCTCATGAAGAAAATCATAGGACTCTCTTATCTTCTTCCCTTCCTTCATCAGAAGCTCTTTCGCTAACTCATCTTCAGCATCTTTCTCCCCGGTGCTCTCATCATACTCCGTTGAAGTCAGTATGTGTGCCTCATCAATGATAAACATAGATCCCTCATATTCTTCGTAACTTCCTGTTCTCTCGATGTTCTCCTTAGCCTTCGTGGAGAAAGTCACAAAAGACTCGAAAATATAAAACTTATTTATTTCCTTGTTTATTCTTTTCTGAACCTTATTTGGATTATCCGCTGTCAGAACATTCTGCGTGAAATATTCTTTGCTTTCTGTGCATTTACATACGAGCTGTTTTTTGAGTTCCTCGATTATTATCTTTCCCCTAGTTAGAACATAAACCTTTTTAATGTGTGTTCTCTCCGTTGTTCCATAGAGCTCCGCAGCATCGGTGATGGACTTTATGAGTGCCACCTTGAATTGTTCTGAACTCCCAAAGGCAGAACAAGACTTTCCCGTTCCTGTGCGATGCATCAGGAGTAACCTATCATAAACAAAAAGAAACCTCTTGATCAACTCCTGATAACGGAACAATATCTTTTCATAAGGCCTGTTATCTCCGGGGGACGAGGCAAGATCATAAAACTCTTTCTTAGAAGTCAAGATCTCCTGTATGTGAGGATCGGAGGATTCAGGGTAGTAGTAGAAAAAGTCTTCCATCACTAGTTTTTCTATTCCCGATCTTTTTATATTTTCGATTTGTTTACGAACAGGGGCGAAAACTTTCCTGAAAGTCTCATTGCCTGGTGCGAGAGAGTTTTAGGCTAGTCCTTGCCTAATGCTTACATTTAACGGGTCTAATTCATATCTCTCCGTTATAGCTTTGCGATCGCAAAGACTTTTTCGAGTTTATTCTTCAGTCGATCTCTGCCTAGTGCTGAAATTTAACGGGTTTAATTTAATCTGCATCATCAGGACAAGGACAAAAGACCTTTTCGAGAGAGTTTTAGGCTAGTCCTTGCCCGGTGTTCGAATTTAACAGGTTTTATTTTAGATCTCTCCGTTATGGCTCAGCATCGCAAAGACCTTTTCGGAAGAGTTTTGAACCAGTCTCTGCCTAGTGCTCGAATTTAACGGGTTTAATCTTAGAATCATCAAGCCTCGGGTAAAGACTTCTCGAGAGAGTTTTAGCCCGGTGCTCGAATTTAACGGGTCTAATTCATGAATCTCTCCGTTATAGCTTTGCGATCGCAAAGACCTTTTCGAGTTATTCTTGAATCGATCTCTGTCTAGTGCTTGAATTTAACGGATCTAATTCATTAATCATCCTGTTATGGCTCAGCATCGCAGAGACTTTTTCGAGAGAGTGTTAGCCCAGTGCTCGAGTTTAACGGGTTTATTTCTCGAATCATCCCGTTATTGAAGAGCACCACAAAAGACTTCTCGAGAGAGTTTTGAGCCAGTCTCTTCCTAGTGCTCGAATTTAATGAGTTAGACTCATTAATCATCCTGTTATAGCTTAGCATCGCAAAGACCTTTTCGGAAGAGTTTTAGGCTAGTCCTTGCCCAATGCTCGAATTTAACGGATTTAATCTTAGAATCATCAAGCCTCGGGTAAAGACTTCTCGAGAGAGTTTTGAGCCATTCTCTGCCTAGTGCTGGAATTTAACGAATCTAACTCATCTCTCCGTTATAGCTTTGCGATCGCAAAGACCTTTTCGAGTTATTCTTGAATCGATCTCTGCCTAGTGCTGGAATTTAACGAGTCTAACTCATTAATCATCCCGTTTATAGCTCAGCATCGCAGAGACTTTTTCGAGAGGGTTTTAGACTAGTCCTTGCCCGGTGCTCGAATTTAACGGGTTTAATTCTTTAAATTTCTGCATCATCAGGCCTCGTTTTCGAATTTATTCTTGAATCGATCTCTGCCTAGTGCTGGAATTTAACGGGTCTAACTTATCTCTCCGTTATAGCTTTGCGATCCCAAAGACCTTTTCGAGAAAGTTTTGAGTTGGTCTCTGCTCAGTGCTTGAATTTAACGGGTTTAATTCATTGATTTCTCCGTTATGGCTCAGCATCACAGAGACTTTTTCGAGTTTATTCTTGAATCGATCTCTGCCTAGTGCTGGATTTAACGGGTTTAATTTATTGATCTCTCCGTTATTGAAGAGCACCACAAAGACCTTTTCGAGAGAGTTTTAGACTAGTTCTTGCCCGGTGCTCGAATTTAACAGATTTAATCACTGATCACTCGTTATGGTATGGAACCATAACGAGTTTTTCGAGAGAGTTTTGAACCAGTCTCTGTCCAGTACTCGAATTTAATGGGGTTTAATTCATGAATCTCTCCGTTATGGCTCAGCGTCGCAAAGATCTTTTCGAGAGGGTTTAGAACAATCTCCGCCGATGCTAGAATTTAACGGGTTTAATTCTTTTTCTGCATCAGGCCTTGTTTTCGAATTTATTCTTGAATCGATCTCTGCCTAGTGCTGGAATTTAACGGGTTTAATTCATGAATCTCTCCGTTATGGCTCAGCATCGCAGAGACCTTTTCGAGAGAGTTTTAGGCTAGTCCTTCCTTGCCCGGTGCTCGAATTTAACAAGTCTATTCCTGAATCATCAGGCCTCAGGCAAAGACTTTTTCGAGTTTATTTTTGAATTAATCTCTGCCCGATGCTAGAATTTAACGGGTTTAATTTATTAATTTCTCCGTTATGGCTCAGCATCGCAGAGACTTTTTCAAGTTTATTCTTGAATCGATCTCTGCCTAGTGCTGGAATTTAACAGGTCTAATTCCTAAATCACCAGGCTTTAGGCAAAGACTTCTCGAGAGTGTTTTGAGTAAGTCTCTACCCGGTGCTAGAATTTAACAGGTTAACTTATTAATCATCCTGTTATGGCTCAGCATCGCAGAGACTTTTTCGAGTTTATTCTTGAATCGATCTCTGCCTAGTGCTGGAATTTAACGGGTTCAATGCTTTTTCTCGAATCATATGGTACGACATCACAAAGATCTTTTCGAGAGAGTTTTAGACTAGTTCTTGCCCGGTGCTCGAATTTAAAAGGTCTAACTCATTAATCATCCTGTTATGGCTCAGCATCGCAGAGAATTTTTCGAGTTTATTCTTGAATCGATCTCTGCCTAATGCTCGAATTTAACGGGTCTAACTCATTAATCATCCCGTTATGGCTCAGCATGGCAGAGAATTTTTCGAGAGAGTTTAGAACAATCTCTGCCTAGTGCTGGAATTTAACGGGTCTGATTTATTAATCACCAGGCTTTAGGAAAAGACTTCTCGAGAGAGTTTGAGTCGGTCTCTGCCTGGTGCTCGAATTTAACGGAATTAATTCTAAATTCACCCCGTTATGGCTCAGCATCGCAGAGACTTTTTCGAGTTTATTCTTGAATCGATCTCTGCCTAGTGCTGGAATTTAACGGGTTTAACTCATTAATTATCCCGTTATGGCACGACATCGCAAAGATCTTTTCGAGAGGGTTTAGAACAATCTCCGTCTGGTGCTTGAATTTAACGAGTTTATTTCTTGAATCACCCCGTTATGGCACGAAATCACTTACTTTTTCGAGTTTATTCTTGAATCGATCTCTGCCTAATGCTTGAATTTAATGGGTTTAATTCATCGATCTCTCCGTTATGGCTCAGCATGGTTGAGAATCTTTCGAGAGAGTTTTAGGCTAGTCCTTGCCCGGTGCTCGAATTTAACAGGTCTATTCCTGAATCACCAGGCCTCGTTTTCGAGTTTATTCTTGAATCGATCTCTGCCTAATGCTCGAATTTAACGGGTTTATTTCTCGAATCATCCCGTTATGGCAAGAAATCATGAAGACTTTTTCGAGAGAGTTTTAGACTAGTTCTTGCCCGGTGCTAGAATTTAATGGATCTAACTTATTAATTATCCCGTTATGACACAGCATCGCAGAGATTTTTTCGAGAAAGGTTTTACTCAGTCCTTGCCTAGTGCTTGAATTTAATGGGTTTAATCTTAGAATCACCAGACCTTAGCAAAGACTTTTTCGAGAGAGTTTTGAGCTGGTCTCTGCTCAGTGCTTGAATTTAACGGGTCTAACTCATTAATCATCCCGTTATGGCTCAGCATCGCAGAGACTTTTCGAGTAGGGGTCTTGAAAAATCTCTGCCCGGTGCTCGAATTTAACGGGTTTAATTTATTAATTTCTCCGTTATAGCTTTGCGATCGCAAAGACTTTTTTCGAGTTTATTCTTGAATCGATCTCTGCCTAGTGCTGGAATTTAACGGGTTTAACTCATTGATCTCTCCGTTATGGCTCAGCATCGCAAACTAACCACGATGCTCGTCCCTGAGAATCTATGATCTTCCATCATAGATTCCTGTATGTTTATAGTTTCTTCGAGAACTTATAAAACTCTGTTAAAATCGGCTTCAATTCCTCAACATCTGCTGGAAGCTCGTCCTCGTTATACTTTTTCAGAAACTCTTCGACACTTTTCTCTGCAGTGCTCTTTTCCATCTTCATCTCCTCTTGTGAGAGACGGTGTGAAGTACCCTTTGGAATTTCAATACTTTTTCTCTCCGATATTCTCACAGTCTTTCTCTTCAAGGGCGGTGTCTCAGGAACAGCAAACGGGGATTTAGCACAGGTCGGAGGAACAACGCTTCCCGATTCCTTCTTATATGCACTCCGATAAATAGTGCCCGGAGGACACTCCCCTTCAAGCGCTTCTTTCTCTTTTTCCGTGATCTTTTTCGTTCTTTTTTCTAGTGCTTCCTCAAGCTCTTCCTCCGACACTTCGGCGTCTCTGTAAGCGTATTTCTTCTTTTTCTCGTATTTACGATCGTAGTAGTCGTCACCGTATTCATCAGGAGAAATCCATTCCTCTCTCGGAACTCGAAGAGTAACGTAGTCGGCCTTTGGGCTCTTATATTTTCGTGACTTATACATTTTATTTTTAAACAGGATGAGAAAAAATATCTGTAAAATTTTACAGATATTTTCTTTATGACTTTTTGCCTTCCGCCGCTTCGCTGCTTCGCCGCTTCGCTGCTTCGCTGCTTCGCTGCTTCGCTGCTTCGCTGCTTCGCTGCTTCGCTGCTTCTTAAAACAGATCACTAAAGATATCTTCCTGTTTGAGCATCGTCAGGCAAAACTCCTCAACAAGGAAGATACGATAAGGGTTGTTTTTAGTTATATATTCATCGATGAATTCGAGAAACTCTCTCGTGATATACAGAACGGTTATGTCCTCGTCCAAGCATCTGCGAAGAAATAATATTAACTTCTTAGCAAAGAAAGTGTAGTTATCGTAGTCACCTCGAAACAGGCATCTTTTGATCTTCCTGATGTAAGCATACACCTGATATAGGATCAGATCTCGCTTTGGTTTGTCCTCTATTTCCTTGAGTTTCTCGACAAGCTTAGTAACAGGTAGATTTAATGATATCCTGTTGAGGATCGCACAACACAGAATATAAATGTCCTCAACATTTTGTAGGACATTATCCGTTATTACGCGAAGAATCTGTTCGAAAACGAGGTAATTCGGGTTATCGATAGAAACCATCAATGCCTGTGGATTAATATATCCTTGGTAGTCGTAAAAATATGATTGCATTTTTTGAAGAAAAACGGAATTTCAAAAAATCAAGAAAGCTTAAAATATTTTCACTTATGGATTCAGAACCCAGAAAGTTAACGGAGGAAGAGATTCTGGACATTACATCCGTTATTAAAAAGGTTTATTCGGCATCTCAAGAAACCTCAGAGTCGGTCTTAGAACAGATTAAGAAGAGACTTCGTGAACAGCTCTCCGAAGTTGTTGTTACTCCGCTTGCTATCCCCGAGTTGAAACGGGAGATCCAGAATAGCTTTGAGAAATCTCTCGTTGAACCAGGAACTCCCGTTGGTATCATGGCCGCGGAAGCATTGGGTCACCCGATCACTCAGATGGCTCTCAACTCTTTCAAGACCAGTGGCACTTCAAAACAGATCGTAACGGGTGTGGATAGAGTGAGAAACCTCGTGAATATCTCGAAGAATATTAAAAACCCGTCATGCAAAATATTCTTCTCCGATCACCCGACTTTCAACGAAGTTTATTTGCAGAAGCAAGCTGGCCTTGTGGGTCTCAACGTCTCCAGTCTCATCTTAGATTACGAAGTGAGTCCCCCCAGAGACATCTTCTCGGAGGTTCCATGGTGGTATAAAGCATTCGAGCATCTGTTCGATAAGTCCCCGAGTCTCTCCAGTTACATGCTGAGGCTGAAAATAAACCTGGATGTGGCGGTGTTACATCAGGTTACCCTCAAGGATATCTCCGATGCCATCGAGGCCTCTTCAAATCCTCCAACGGTAGTCTGTATTTATTCCCCGTTACCCTTAGGCATCATCGATGTTTATACGATCGAAAGCAATATCCAACAACAGGACTTTGTTTTCGGTAATACGTCGCTCGTGTTCATCTCCACCAAAATCATCCCGTTTCTCGACAAGATCTTCATTAAAGGTATCGAGAACATTAAAAGTATTTTCCCTGAAAAGATACCCGTTAAGTCCGTGTATCTCGACGAAATAAAGCTCAGCGATCACGAGTATCGTATTAACCTTCATCCCGTTCGCGTGGAATCCACAGGAATAACGGGAGAAAAATATGCTGAACTCTGTAACGCCGTGGGACTTATCCCGACCCAAATAGAAAGATACTCCTTGATCGTTCATGTTCCCAGCCAGTTTGGGAACAAAAACCCCAACCTGATAATACAGGAAGCCATCGATAAAGAAGAAAAGGAAGAGTCTGAATACGAAAAGAAAAACCCCGAAGACTTATGGACTTCCAGCACCATCCAAAGATATTCTCAATTAATTTATGCTGAGGCTGAGGGCAGTGACTTGAATGCTTTGTTCCAACGGGATGATATCGATTACAAACACACCGTTTCGAATGACCCCAACGAAATCTTGGCGAAGCTGGGAATTGAAGCGGCAAGAACATTTCTCATCCTCGAATTTATCAATGCCTTATACATGGACAAATCTTATATCGATCCCCGCCATATCTTGCTTATGGTCGAATTTCAGACTTATCAGGGAAGACTTGTTCCTGCGACTTATTCTGGTGTCCAAAGTCAACCGATCGGAGCTCTATCCAAAGCGACATTCGAAAAACCGTTAGATATTTTTCGCCGAAGAGCACCTTTCGGGATCATGGAAGAAGTCAGCAGTGTCTCTGCGGCCATTGCTTTAGGTTCTCATGTCCCGTTAGGAACAGGAAGAGTGGAAGTTATCACCGATCCAGAGGCCATGGCTAAGGCAGAAAAGATGACGGTGGCGGAACTCAAAGCAGCTATCGAGGAAACTCCGTTAACTCTCGAGGCACAACAAAAGGAGCTTGAGATATTGTTTGGAATCAATCCCGAAAGGCAAGAACAGCAAGAAGGCCAGGAATTGCAAGGATTACAAAGAGAAAGGCAAGAAAAAGCAGAAAGCCGAAAACAGGTACAAAGACAAGAAGAAGCCCAAGAAAGGCAAGAAGTCCAAGAAACCCCTTTCCCAACTATTCCGCATGTCCCGATCCTAACCAAAAAATCTATCGAGAAATTCAAAGATATCCCATGCGAGAAACCCGAAAAAGTCGAATTCAAAATAAACGATAAGGTGAAAACGGAAGACATTTCGGAAACGGAAATCGGAGTACCTGAGATCATAACGGAGATCAAAAATGAAGAAAAAGTGAAAAAGAAAAAGAAGAAAACGCAGGTGCCACTTCCCGACGTCATCGAGTTCCTGTAACCCATGGACCAGTTACCCCATGATATCCTGTTATCCATCATGGCTAACGAGGAAGTATTTCGTGTTCTCCCGTTGACCTGCAAAAAGTTCTCAGAGTTAGCCAGGAGTATTAAGTTTATCAACGGAGAAGACGGTGAATATCTCTGCTCTTACTTCCTCGTGCGTGGCAAAAAACATGGGGAATACAAGAAGACATTAAAAAACGGGAAGAACTTTATCATAGCAAATTACAGCATGAGTAAACTCGACGGCAAACTCGAGACATGGTATAGGACGGGCGAAATATGTGCCAGTGGTTACTATGAAAACGGGAAAGAGCATGGGACTTTTAATGTTTTTTATCGAGACCCTCCAAACAAGTTGTACTCCTGTTGTTCTTACCGTCACGGAAGATTACATGGCTTATACGAGAAATTTAGTCCCGATGGCAACTTGATCCTGAGGTGTGACTTTGTTAACGGAGAACCACGGGGTACTTTTCTCGATAACGCATATGAACCAAAAGAGATACCTGTGAATCACCATGTTTCCAATTGGTATGAGCTGTTTTTAGATGGTCTACAGGAAGACACAGAAAAGTTTTATGTACACAACAGAACACTGTTCCTGAAATACAAGAAAAAAAAGCTTTTCGTACGATATTTTCCTAATGGCGATGAGGCTATGAAGATATTTTTCGATAATAACGGACAAATTTATTCCGTTTTAGAGCTCTACCCGGAAGGAGGAATGGTTGAAAACTATACGATCTTCCATCGGGGGAAAAAGATTTACGAGTCCTCATGGTTTCCGAACAAAGTTTTAAAAAGCTTCCGTTGGGTGGAGAGGGATTTTTGAGAACATGCTAAAAATATCCTGAGAATATGCTAAGAATATATCTGTTTTATAACAGGTATATTGCCAGAAGGCACAAAAGATTTTATTTCAAAATGATCTAAAATAAAAGATAAAAACGGATTTTAAATTTATCATGGACTTCACTGCACCCAACGAAGATCGATTTGTTATCTTCCCGATCAAATACCCCGAGATATGGGAGATGTATAAAAAAGCTGTTGCGAGCTTCTGGACCGTGGAAGAAATCGACCTCAGCATGGACCTTAACGACTGGAACAACAAGCTTAACGATAACGAACGATATTTTATCTCTCGTGTCCTGGCCTTTTTCGCAGCATCGGATGGCATCGTCAACGAGAACCTCGCGCAACGGTTTTACAATGATGTTCAGATTCCAGAAGCGAGATGCTTTTACGGATTTCAGATAGCCATGGAGAATATTCATTCCGAGACATATTCCCTGTTGATCGATACCTATATTCGAAACCCCGATGAAAAACGGATGATGTTTCAAGCCGCTAAGAATATACCGACCATCAGAAAGAAAGCGGAGTGGACCTTAAAATGGATTCAGAGTTCAAGCTCGTTTCTCGAAAGATTAATCGCTTTTGCAGCGGTAGAAGGTATCTTCTTTTCGGGTGCCTTTTGTGCCATATTCTGGCTGAAGAAGAGAGGTCTAATGCCCGGTCTGTGTTTCAGCAACGAACTTATCAGCCGTGACGAAGGACTTCACTGCGAGTTCGCCTGTCTCCTTTACAACAGGAGCAAAGATAAATTAACGGAAGACAGGATAAAAAAGATCATCGTGGATGCAGTGGAAATCGAGAAAGAATTTATTCGCGATATCTTTCCCTGTCGACTCATCGGGATTAACTCCGATTCCATGATGCAATATATCGAATACATCTCAGACCGTCTCCTATCGAATCTTCAGTGTTCTCCGATATTCCGAAGTAAAAACCCGTTTGAATGGATGGAACTGATATCTCTTCAAGGAAAAACGAATTTCTTCGAAAAGAGAGTGAGCGAATATCAGAAAGCGTATGTCGTCAGTGAAAACAAAATGTTTAGTCTTAATGAAGACTTTTGACGAAAAGTCTAAGACTTCTGAAAAGAAGGCTAAGACTTTCGAAGAAAAGGCTAAGACGTTCGAAGAAAAGTCTAAGGCTTTTCAAGAAAAGTCCCAGACTTTTCCTTGCCGTATTCTTGTTATCGGGGATTTACACTTTAAAATCAACAACACTGAAGATTCTCACGATGTGATAAAAGATGTACTCGAGAAATCTCGAGAGCTAAAGCCAGACAAAATAGTACTTCTCGGGGATACTCTCGATAAACACTCCGTTATACACTTGCTCCCCCTGAAAAGATCTATTGATTTCATCGGCGAGCTATCGGAAATATCTCCCGTTTATCTGATCATCGGGAATCATGACCGTCCTAATCCGAGAGTGTTTATGACGGATGATCACCCGTTTACAGCACTGAAAAGATGGAAAAACGTGAAGGTAGTAGAAAAAACATTGGTCGAATACCCTTTCGTCTATGTACCCTACGTGCCTGTGGGAAGGTTTTTAGAGGCACTCCAGGGCGTAGACATGAAACGGGTTCAATGTATTTTCGCTCACCAGGAGTTCAGGGGTTCAGTCCTAGACACACAAGGTGACGAGTGGCCTAAGGATTATCCGTTGGTGATCAGTGGTCACATTCACCATCACAAGATCATGGATAACATCTTTTATACTGGCACTCCCGTTCAGCACTCCTTCTATGAACCCCCTGAGAACTTTATTTTCCTTTTTTCCTTTCCTCCTGTTGAAAACGGGAAGATAACCGTAGACTATATCCCGACGAGAACGAGAAAAAAAGTACTCCTCAAGACAACCACAGAAGATTTCATGAAAGTATACGAGGAGATATCGGAGGAAGACCCTAACGAATACCTGATCGTTGTGCATGGATATCCGAGAGCTTTTGATGTGATCCCGAAAAAGAACGTGAAAATACAGCCAAAGATCAAAGAATCAAAGAGAGAAAACCCGTCACCTATCAAAAACTTTATGGACAGACTCGAGGAGAAGATCAAAGATGACCCTGAGTGCAAGGAATGGTTGAAAAAGCTAAGCCAATAGGCACATGAACTTGCCTTTCGTGCTGGTCATTAATATATGTTAAAGCCTAACATATATTAAACGGTGTCTACCAAAACAACACGTATCCCTTTTCTCCAGTCTATTTTTCTCCCATTTCTATCCCACATTTTCGCTGTCTTCTCCAATATCTCATCGTTCTTATAAAGGCAAAAAATCCATCTTCTCCCGTTCTCATAGAAAAGCTTAAATTTCCCGTTCCTTCTCCCTTTCTTGTAGTGTCCGACAAAACACAGTTTTCCGTCTCTATACCATATCTTCCTTTTGCCTTGCAGATAATACTTCTTGTATCTCTCCTCCTGTGATTTCTTTCCGTTCTCAAAGTATTTTATGCTTTTCACCACGATATCTTTCTTTCTCCATGTTTTTAACAGGGAAGCTAAATTCCCGTTGCGATACCACTCGTAAGACACTGTGCGATCCTTCATGAACACACACTTTTCATATTTCTTTCCATCGGGATACCATGTCTCTAACACTTTCTTTTTATCATCAAAGGTTTGTAACAGGAGTAACTTCCCGTTTTCATACCACATCTTTCTCATTCCATGAAATTCCCCTGCATTAAAGAAACTAATTTCACGGATGCTACCGTTGTCATAGTACTCCCTGTACTGTCCATGGATGACACCGTTCTCATAACGGAATTCACATCTCTTTCTTGTTCTCTCCTTGTCGTACCATATTATGCATGGTCCATGTTTCTTCCCGTTTGGTAACAGGTAATATTCATCGAAACCATCGAAAACGTGACGAATCCATCTCCTTCTCAGAGAATCCTCGATATATTTTCCGATCTGGTAAATCTTTTTACAGGTTTGTGTGAGGATGCCATAAGTCTCTGGGCCAGTTTCAAGGATTTTTGCGATGATCTCTGGGGGTAGCTTTAACATCTTTTGAGAGAAACAAGATTTTTCTAGGCGCTCAAGTGATTCAAGAACTTGAAAAGTTTCTTTTTCAGCCGTAACGGGAAGTTGCTTGTTGGGATTATGATACCTTTTTCGCCACTCGAGAAAGCAGAGTAAGGACGAGAAAGATTTTTGGGCAACTTTGTGTTATTCTTGATAACATCATACACGATGATCAGGTAAATGATCTCTAAGATATCGGGGGAATCGATGTTGGATATTTTCTGACACACACTCTTCCATGTTTCTTGATTGAGCACCGTTTCATCGGGGATATCGTCCGTATTGATTTGATCGTAAATGGGAAAGTTGTCCATGTCTTTGCTTGCGATCTGGCCTATCTGAGCCTTTTAGCCTTTTTTAGTTTTTTCCTATTTATCTCTTAAATCACTTTCTCTTTCATCCGTTGAAAGACTCCGTGAATGCTTGTCTGGATGTTGGGAACAAAATAGTACTTTAAGAGCTTGTCTACGCACAGATGGTTGTTTGATCGGGGAGCTTTAATCTGTTGTTCTCCGATTTCACACCCCTCATAGGTAAATTCGTGATCGATGTAAAGTCGGTACAGGTCCAAGATTTCATGATGAGAGATAGTGCCAGGATTCACGAAATTAAAGACACCCGTCAATCTTTTTTCGATCATATCGGGTATTAACGGGAGGAGATCATGAAGAACGGTAACACTATTTTTCACATTAATCACTTTCTTGTAACTCTTGATTTTCGTTATGAAGCTTCGAGGGTGTAAATCATCCGATATCGGCATGCGAACACGAAGAGTCAGAGTGTCGGGATAAGACTTTGTGATGTTTTCTATCATAACTTTAGTGTGCGAATACCAAGACTTTTGAAAATTCGGGGGGTCTTCTTCCGTGAATCCAACGGAGTCATGAATCCCGTCATATTCGTAAATGCACCCCGTCCCAATGTAAACATAATATTTGTTCATCCGATAACAGGTGCTCACAAGAACAGAAGTTCCAACGGTATTTATCTCCAGTGTCTTTATCTTGTTGTCTTCACACCAATCAATGTTTGGTCTTCCTGTTATTCCGGCAGCATTCACGATAATGTTTGCATCCGTTTTCTCTATCTCCTGTATTAACGGGACATACTGATCCAATCTCGAGGATGATGGAACAACCACAAACCCGTTTTTCTCAAAAATCTTTTTAAGTTTTCCCCCTATCCATCCTGTTGAGCCAAAAAGCAATATCTTAGACATTTCTTTTCTTTTCTTTTTTAATTCCTTAATTTCCTTAATCCCTTAGAAACCATTTAAAGTATAACAGGTTTCTGATGGGTTTCCAGGAGAGTTTTAACCCAATCTCTGCCTGATGCGAGGATTTAGCACCGAAAGGTGCTAATTTAACAGGTTTAATTCATCGATTTCTCCGTTATGGCTCAGCATCACAGAGAATCTTTCGAGAAGGTTTAGACCAATCCTTGCTCGGTGTTGGAATTTAGCACCGAAAGGTGCTAATTTAACGGGTCTATTCTTAAATTACCCCGTTATCGCAGAACAACTCAAAGACTCTTTCGAGAAAGATTTAGATTAGTTCTTGCTTAGTACTTGAATTTAACAGGTTTATTCATCGATTTCTCCGTTATGGCTCAGCATCGCAAAGACTAGTCCTCCCTCGCCTGATGCTTAAATTTAACAAGTCTTTTCTTGAATCATCAGGCCCTGAGGCAAAGACTCTTTCGAGAGAGTTTTAGACCAATCCTTGCACGATGCTCGAATTTAACGGGGTTTATTTCTTAGATCATCCCGTTATGGCTCAGCATCGTAGAGACTCTTTCGAGAAAGTTTTAGCCTAATTCCTGCCTGGTGCGAGAATCTAACGGGTTTAATGCCTGCTAAATTCCTGAATCATTAGGCCCCGGGGCAAAACTCTTTCGAGTTTATTTTAGTCCAGTCTTTGCCCGGTGCTCGAATTTAACGGATTTAATTCTAAATTCACAAAGATTTTTCGAGAGGGTTTTAGACCAATCCTTGCTCGGTGTTGGAATTTAGCACCGAAAGGTGCTAATTTAACGGGTCTATTTCTTAGATTACCCCGTTACGGCAGAGCATCGCAGAGAATCTTTCAAGTTTATTTCTGAACCATTCTTCGCCTAGTGTTCTAATTTAAAGGGTTTAATGCTTTCAGTTCTCAGATCATCCCGTTATCGCAGAGACTTTTTCGAGAGAGTTTGAACTAGTCTTTGCCTCGTGCCTAAATTTAACGGGGGTTTATTCATCGATCTCCTGTTATAGCAGATTTCGCAAAGACTTTCCAAGTTTTTGAACCAATTTCTGTGCTGAGGTTTAATTTCTGATTACTCCGTTATCACAGAATAACGCAAAGACTCTTTCGAGAGAGTTTCGGGCCAGTGCTCGAATTTTAACGGATCTATTTCTTAAATCACCCGTTATGGCTCGGCATCGCAAGAACTTTTCGAGAGAGTTTAGTGTTTAGTCTCTGTCTAATGCGAGTTTAACGGGTTTATTTATCGATCTCAGAGACTCTTTCGAGAGAGTTTCGGGCCAGTGCTCGAATTTAACAGGCCTATTTCTTAAATCATCCCGTTATCGCAGAGCATTGCAGAGACTTTTTCGAGAGGGTTTCGGGCTGATCCTTGCCTAGTGCTTAAATTTAATGGGTTTAATCATTAGGCCCCGGGGAAAAAATTTTCGAGAGAGTTTGAATTGATCCTTGTCCGGTGCGAGAATTTAACGGTCTATTTCTTAAATCATCCCGTTATCGCAGAGGATCGCAAAAAATTTTTCGAGAAAGGTTTTAGCTGTTCCTTGCTGCTTGAATTTAAACCGTGTTAAATTCATGAATCATCAGGCCCTGAGGCAAAAACTTTTCGAGTTTTCGGACCAGTTCTCGCCTATGCTCGAATTTAACGGGTTTAATTTCTGAATTACTCTGTTATCGCAGAGACTCGCAGAGACTTTTTCGAGAGACTTTTTGAACTAGTTCTCGCCCGGTGCACGAATTTAACGGATCTAATTCATTCATCTTCACCGTTATTACTTAGCATCGCAAAGACCAGTTCTTGTCCAGTGCTTGAATTTAACGGGTCTAATCTTGGAATCGCAGAGATTTTTTCGAGAGAGTTTTAGACTAGTCTCTGCTTAGTGCTGGAATTTAACGGGTTTTATTTTAAGTCTCTCAGTCATGAATTAGCATTGCAAAGATTCTTTCGAGTTTATTCTTGAATAGGTCTCTGTCTGGTGTATGAATTTAACGGATCTAATGCATGAACCTCTCTGTCATGACTCAACATCGCAAAGACTTTTTCGAGTTAATTTTAGACCAGTCATCGCCCGGTGCGAGAATTTAACGGGTTTAATACCTGAATCTCTCCGTTATAGCACAGTTTTAGCCCAGTGCTCGAATTAACGGGTTTAATTTCTGAATTACTCTGTTATCACAGAGACTTTTTGAACTGATCCTCGCCCGATGCTCGAATTTAAACGTGTTTAATTCATTCATCTTCCCCGTTATTACTTAGCATCGCAGAGACTTTTTCGAGAGAGTTTTGAGCCAGTCTCTGCCTGGTGCTCGAATTTAACGGGTTTAATTCATTCATCTTCCCCGTTACTACTTAGCATCGCAAAGACCAGTTGCTCTAATTTAACGGATCTATTTCTCAGATCACTCCTGTTCCATTTTCATAAGTTCGCAAGACAGAACTTATGAAAAAACACACACACACTGAAGTTCATGCCTAGTCGCCTGTCGATAACTTCTCCAAAATATCCGTCATGATCAGGAGTTGATGCTCCAATTTATCAAGTCTCTGTTTCAGTCTCGTCATCGTTTTCTTCATGTTCGCGTAATCATCAAAGATCTCTGAGTTTTTCTTGCTTTTCTCCTCAATCTCCTTTATTATCTTTTTACTGTTCAAGTATATCTCTTGAATCGCAGACTCCTTGACTTTTGTTAACCCGTTGTCGGGTTTGTCGCCGCCTTCAGAGAGAATAGAAATGCCTTGCTGAGAAATATCTTTGCCTTGCTGAGAAATGCCTTTGCCTTGCTCAGACGTACCTGTGTCTCGCTCAGGCTTTGATGGACTCGATTCTTGCATCTCCTCGTCCGTGAAAACGGGAAACCATAACTTCCAGAAAGAGAAAAACATTCCTTTCCATACGGACTCGGAGATCGAGAGTTTACCCGTTAACTCATCGGAAAACGGAGGAAGCTTCAACTCGTCTGCAACAATATAGTTTAGGGCGACAACCATCGAGAAAGACGCAGCAGCCTTGTTTTCAATCTCTTTCGGAACGGAATTCAAGATCTCCTCCTTAGTTTTCTGGTCTGCAGAGTTAAAATAAGCCTCGGCCTGTCTTATCTTTTCCTCATTTAGATTAATTTTAATCGATCTCGGGGGGTCATCGATGATAACCTTCTCAATGTTTCTCCCGTTACTATCAGGCAAAAGACAACAGAGAGACTCTGAGGATACGAGAGAGATTTGAGTGGGAGTAAAAAATATTCTAGAGAAATTGAAAGCACTCATTTTTAAATGATTCTGAAAAATTAAAGACCATGTCGTGTCCCAGAATAAAGATAACGAAGGAAGAAAAGAAAATACTCGACCAGATTAGCCTGATTGAAGAGGAGAAGCTACCAGAGTTGGCCATTGAAAACTCTTTGATCACCGTTTTTGATCAGAAGGACCTCGAAAAAACAGGGATATTGATCAATAATCCGAGTTTGGAAGGAATAGGAAGTGTTAATGATCCTCGCATGGGTATCTCAGAGCCCAATGAAATATGCATGACCTGTTCTCGAAATAACTTTAGTTGTCCCGGACATTTAGGGTATATCAGGTTGAATGTTCCAGTTTATCACCCGTTATTCTTCCGTGTAGTCTTCAATGTTCTGCAATCCGTGTGTATTCATTGTGGAAACCTGTTACTCACCGAAGAGGTGTTGCGCCAGAAAGGTATCCTCAAATTAACGGGTTATGACCGTTTGGAAGCTATCGCCCAGGCAAGCAAAGGAATTCCCTGCCGATCAGAGAATAAATGCGAGAACAACCCCAACTTCTTGGTGTCGAAATATCGAGACACACGAAAAGTGATGTACGAGAAAGATAAACAGGAATTCGAGTTGAAAATAGAGGATGTTGAAAGGATATTAAATGCTATCTCCGATAAAGACGCAGAGATTTTAGGGTTTCAAAACGGGGCACATCCAAGAAACCTTATCCTCCGAAACTTCCCCGTTATTCCCCCGTGTGACAGGCCACAGATAGAACTCGAGGAAGGTAAAGTACATCCAGACCCTCTCACCATACACTATGTGAACATTGTAAGGAAAAATAACGAAATCGCAGAGAAGAAAACGGAAGAAGAGAAGATGAAAGCCGTTCATGAGCTGATCAACGATATCGAGGCATTAATCGATAAGACAGATTCTAAAGTCGTCCGGGGTGCAGGTAAAACGAACATTTCGATCAAACAACGGATTCAAGGTAAAGAGGCATTAATTCGCGGTGCTATCATGGGAAAACGGGTGAACTACTTTGGACGCACCGTTTTATCCGCAGATCCATCCCTGAAATATGGTCAGATCTCTGTGCCAGAGGAGTGGAGATCCGTACTCACAAGACCTGAAGTCGTCACGAGTTACAACCAGAAATATCTCACACAGCTGTTGCGAGAGGGCAAAATCACGCATATCATTAAGGCCAAAGAAAGACATAAGGGAAAAATACCGATGAATGAGCGAACACGTAAATTCCTGATGTTGGAGATAGGGGATGTGGTTGACCGTTACCTTCAAGACGGAGACTTTGTTTTATTCGGAAGACACCCGACACTACACAAACAGAGCACGATGGGTTACGAGGTGGTCTTTAAACCTCAACGAACCATCGGGTTTAATCCCTCTTTCGCTGCCCCTCACAACTTGGACTTTGATGGCGACGAAGGAAATGTTCATGTCCCTCAGACTCTGGATGCGGCCATCGAAGTACAGGAGTTAGCTAACGCAAAAAACTGTATCATGAATGCCCAGAGTAATAGTCCCGTGGTAGGCATATCTTACGATGCTCTGAGTGGTGCTTACATGATGACCCAAAAAGATGTTCTCATCGAAGAACTCGTCTTCTGGGACATGATGGATAAACTCACGAACAAAGAATCTCTCCCGACACTAGAAGAACGGATGAAAAAACATAACGTGAAATACAAGGTGATTCAGGGGACAAAAAAATACGAAGTGCGACGGCCAAAATACTCCTGGGACAAAATCCCGAGCCCTGAAGAATTTAAAATGAAAAACCCGAAAAAAAGCTACGAAAAAACCTTTTTCGTCCATGAAACGGTTGAAATACCTAATGTCTATTACACCGGTAAGGCAGCATTTAGTGCACTATTACCCCCCGATTTCGCGTATCAGAAAGGAAACGTGCTTATCATCGACGGAGTCCTCATCGAGGGCGAGATTAACAAGGATCATATCGGAGAGACTCAGGGTTCTATCATTCAGGCCCTGTGGAAAGACTATGGACCTGATCGGGCCGCAGACTTTTTAACGGATGCTCCGTTTATGATCAATCGATGGCTTCAAACTTATCCGTTAACGGTATCGATCAAAGACTGTCTCCCTTCAAACCCAAAACTCTACAAAGATGTTGCGCTGGAATACGAGAGAGTTAAGATGGAAGTTGAAGCGTTCATGGGAAAGGGGCAGATCGTGAATCCCGTTGAGAAGATGAAACAGGAGAAACAAATCATGGCCCAACTCCACGACTTCAAAAACAACATCACGAAGATAGTGCAACAATATCTTCACCCTGGAAACTCCTTAAGCATCATGGCAACATCAAAGGCCAAGGGAAACGAGTCTTATATTGCTCAGATCATCGGGGCTTTGGGCCAACAATTCATACAAAACAAGAGAATCCCGTTGATTCTCTCCAAAGGTACCCGTTGTCTTCCCTACTTTCAAGAGGGAGACATTGATCCTGCTGCTCGAGGCTTCTGTATCTCCTCGTTTATTCAGGGACTGAGTCCAGCAGAGTTATTCTTCCATCAGGCGGCATCACGAGAAGGACTCCTGGACACAGCCATCAAGACCTCCGATACAGGGGCTATGTTTCATCGTATCGTGAAGAGCTTAGAAAACCTTGTCGTATCGGAGGATCGATCTGTTCGTATTGTCGATGGTCCGATCATCCAGTTTATTTACGGAGAAGACGGGTTTAATCCCGAACATTTAGAGCATGTCACGGTGAAATCAGGGAAATTTCTCAGCTTCATTAATATTCGCCGTTTAGTGATGAGATTAAATGCAAAGTACGGATTTAGTTCTGTGAAACAGGAGAAGATCATCGAGGAAATCCCGGTACAAACAAAAGACGAGTTTGACCTCGAATATATTGAGGAGGAGGAAGAGGAAGACTGAGCCTGAAAGAATATCTCTGGTATCCAAGAATATTTCTGGTACATATACCAGAAATATTTTCGAAGGTAGGCTCACCTATCTTGTATCCCGTTTCTAAACAGCTCTTCCTCCAGAGTATTTATCATCTCCTCCGCTAGCATATCTATTTCCATCCTATCATATTCCTCGTATTTCTGAGCCTTTCTCAAACAGGGGAAAGAACAGTAACAGCCATACCATCCACCCATCGGAAAAGGCATACGAACGGCATGCACTCTTTTCCTTATTCTCCGATGGCAGATATCACAAGCCCCATGAAACCAATCCAAAGTTCTTTCGGAGTCCTCGTCGTAATCATAGTCATCCGCTGTGAACATGAAGGAAGACTCTCCATACAACGGGTTGTTTGGTCCATACCAACGAAACACATCCCTATCGTTCTCAAGTTTCTCCGCTGTCTTCTTCTTAATAAACTCCTCAAACAACCGTTGCTTCTCCTCGTTCGTTCCTAACCTCCACTTAGCCTCCACGAATCTCTTTATCTTCTCCTTGTCTTCCTCGATTTCTATTCCGGCCCACTGAAACCCGTTAAGGATATCCTCAACCAACTCGTCGACCAATTCGTCGACATTCAACTCCAGAGTCTCCCCTGAAATCTCGGGTGCACTTTTCATGCCAAAGTCTTTAACCCACTCCGGAACGGGAGCAAATTCGTTGACCTTCTCCAGCAGACTACCAAGATAGTTGGACATGAACTCATTTCCCGTTTCATCAGCATAATCCACGAGTGACTTCAACTCATCCGCTGTCCTTTCCCCGAATACCTCGAGTGCTCTTTTAGCTGCAAAGACTTCTTCCTCTCCCTGATTTCTCTTTATCAGTTCCTGAATCACAAGCATATAAGATTCCTCCAAGGTCACCGCTACGAACGTCAGAGCTCTCACGGATATCAACGGGTCAAGAAATAAAGCCGTTATGGGACTAATGTCGTAAAGTTCCTGATCTGGAAAGAAAAAAGAAAGAATAAACGGCAAAAAATCCTTTCTCCGATATTCCGAGCATACCACAAGAATATCATTGAGAAGTCGCGATTTTAACGGGTCATCTAATTCATTCATCGGCAATCTCTTGAGAATATTCTTGAAACTCTCGAGGTTAGCATTCGGGATCGTCTGAAATAGAGCCGTTAACACTTCCATTTTTAGTGCATCGCATTTCGTGTTTTCGATAAAAAATCAAAATCAATCTGGAATCTGTTCGTGTTTCGCAAGAAAAAGATCTCTACAGGGTAATCGGACAAGAACATTACTTCCGTGAAGAACTTGGAACAGTAACGGAAGAAACCGGAGAATCGAAGGGACGACTCGGCGTTATTTCTTATTTCCTCGATGACTTCTAAGTGGTCCCATACTGGAAGAACCAACAAGAAAGCAAACGGAATCCCTGAATTTAGGAACTTTTTAATCTTTTCCCATGTCTTCTCGATCACGACATCTAAAAACGGGGGATTAACTTCCATGAATGCTCCGCTGGGCCTATTACCTTCAGACATTGAAGAGCATCCCCCAAACATCTCTGGTTCCAACATAAAAAAGTTTCCCAGACTTCCCGTTAAATTCTCCTTAAACATGCTTCCGTATCGAGGCATCACGTTGAAAAACGGAGAAGAGAACCCTTCTACCGTTACACAGAATCGATCACGGAGAGTTTGCAACAGGTCTCTCGGAAGATAAACCTGATACGTTGCCCCGAATACCTCGTAACGGATTAACATATCATGAAAGTCTTTCTCGAAATCCGTGCCCGTATACTCCGTTTTGAGTCTCTCGAAAACTTCGGGGCCAATAAAGTACTTCTTTTGTCCCGATACCACGACAACATCAGGAAACTGGACGATAGAAAGTTTTTCGCTCCTCTTCACCTCTTTCTTGATCTCCTTTGCCTCTTTCTTGATCTCCTTGAATATCTCCTGGGTCTCATCTAACGGAAAACCAAAATTTACAAGGTCGGGAATCACATACTTTTCCTGTACAAAATCCGTTGCGTTATCACACAAACTCCTCAGAAACCATCGAATAACGCCATGATACTTCTTTTTTATTTTATGTTTTGCGGTATAGAAGCTCAACACGGAATCTATTCTGCGAACAATATCCTCAGGGCCTTTGGGGACTTCAGGGTTTTCAGAGCTTTCAGGTATTTTAAGTTCTCCAAGATCCATGTCTCAAATATTTTTTTTATTATCTTTAAAATGTCTAAGTCCAGTTTCAAATCAGACCTTCACTTTTTCTCAAGTGCTTTTGAAAACGGAGGAAATATCCCGTTGGAATACACCTGTTACGCCAAAGACGAACAGAAATTTATAAGACTATACTGGGAGATCAAAGGTTCAGCCTTAAGAAGGAACGTGAAGAGTTTCGCCGTTGGCATGATCGATGTAACGGCAGAGTTCGTTCATTTCCTGGTCTATGATATTCCCTCGACGGAATCGGAGTTAACGGAAGATAACTTTAATATCATTGGGAACACAGGCTACAACTCTTATTTCAACACGAACTATATCCCGCCATGTCCGAAAGATAACAGGGAACACGAATATCTCTTCTTTATCTGTGCCCTAGACATTGAAGAACTTCCAAAAGGCAAAATCTTTTACAAGGACATCATAGACTTCTGTAAGACAAACGGGATTTATACAGCAAACATCTATGGAAAATTTAAAAAACCTTAGCGATATTAAAAACACTTCAGAGAATAAAAAATGGACGCGAAGAATGTTTTAATGATGGAGCTGATGAATCTCTCGCCCTTACAACGGGAGATTCATTTCCCATCAAAAGAGAAACCCAACGAAGAGATTGAATCCCGTTTCTTTTATCATCCGAGAAAGATTTCGCTGACCAACAACATCGAGAGTTTCCTTACGATGACACGAGAAGGTCCTTTTTGGGTCTATATAGCGGATCAAAACTTTCACCTGTTGGCATGGACAGCACTCCTCTGGAAGCTACCCGAAATCAGAGTTAAAGAGACCTACAAGGACACCGTCAAGATATCATGGCCTAAAAACCTTGGTTATCATCTCATCAAGGAAGCGGGTCTATATTTCGGAGACATCCGTATTCAATATATGGATAATGTGTGGTTAAACATTTATTTGAACCTGTTGGATAAGAGACCCAGTAAACGAGAGTTCCTGATGAAGATGATTGGAAATCGGAGAGAACTTAATGAATGGTCCGATCATCTACAGGAATCTACCCTGATTGTTCCTCAGCCCTGGTATTACTCCGAAAGCGAAGTTTATGCGGTACCCCTGTTCTATTGCCAACAAAAACAGGTGAAACACAAATATGTATTCAGAAACAAACTCAACGAGATCCTGAGGATGAAAGTGAAAAAAGATAACGAATGGAAGAAAATAGACCCGTTATTAAGCTATCTCGAGATAACGGAGGATGTCATTAGTCTACCCGAGATGATCGGGAGATATATTCATCTCACTCAGGAAGAACTCGAATGGAGAAACAAAGACAACTTAACGTACTATGTTCGGGATGTTATCCGTTGGGTCGATGAAGTCCCAAAGTCTTTCTCCGATTCCATCGTGGTAGACATTCAGGTTTCTGACCCCTGTCAAGCGATATTCTTTGTGGCCGAGAACATCGAGAAGGTAAAAAACAGGTCTTTCGATCGTTTCACTACGAGTACAGGAAGAAACCCCTTTTCGCATGTAAAGTTAATCTATGGCATCCACGAGAAGATAACGGAGAGAGACATTGATATCTTTGATTCCCTTGAGCCTTATTACCACTTCCCATGTGTCCCGTTGAAGAAAGGATACAACGGGATGAGTTTTTGTTATGACCTAAACGCCGTGGACCCTGATGTCGGAATAAACTTTAAGGGTTTATCCGCGAAACTTATTTTGAGGATGAGAGAAGAAAATCATCGGGAAACGTTCCGAGTAAAAGTCTATTTCCTGGTCATTAAGAGGATACAGATTGCCTTTAGCTCTTGTGTCATCTCCGATACCATCTATCAACAGGATCACCAGTAATCATAAACTTCTAAACACCGCTTCACATTGACACATCGCATCACATAAATCGTCTTGCTTTTTATATTTCTCGATCATCGCTCTCGTCTCGGGATCACAGATGGATTTTGCGTAGTGAATGGATTGTTGCTTTATAGATTTCTGTTTATTCAGACCCTGCTTAGTCTCTTGTCCTGCCATCAACCTATTTTTCAGCTTCGCGTCCACCTCGACGATCGCGCATTGAAACTTAATCAGGAAATAGCTCATAACATGCTGCGCTATCCTCACCGCAGTGTAATTCCTCGGCAACTGTCTCTCGATGATCAACAGGTCACATCTCTCGTATATCTCCCGATATCTCTCAAGGTTCTCCGTTAACTCAGTAAAGGTACTAAACGGAGGAAACTTCTCGAGAACCAAAGTTTTCTTCACAGGTTTCCTCTGTTGTATGAAAATAGCAAAGTTTTTTGCTGCAGGATCCACGGAGATAACATGAGTTGATTTTCCGATGTCTTCGGGAGTCCCGCGAATGAAATGGAGAGCTCGCATTGGTGGCTTCATGCTTTTTATAGATATGAGCTTTTCATATCTATATAGAGTTTTGGTGGTTTGGCTTTTAGTTCCCCGAACTTTTCTCCAATACCTCAGGGTTCTCATTGTAATACCTGTTCGTAGCGGACACAATCTCTTGTTCGTATTTTAATCTCGCTAATGTGGCAGGATTTTTGAGGAACTCTTTCTCTTTATCCGTGAGTTCTTCTGTTTTCACCGTGAGGAACTTTACGAGCGTGTGAAGTCTCGGTCTTCGGAAACAATCCATGTCGAATTCAGGGACCTTTTCGAGCTCGGATGCTGGTAGTGTTCCATTCTTCACCTGTTCCTCAATCTGTTTTCTCTTCTCCTTCATGACCTTCTCAACTTCTCCGCTGATTCTCGAGAAATACTTTCTCATCAACGGAGTGAACTTTATACATTGCCCGTTTTTCAGCACCATACTCTTGTTCCTCTTGATATAGATGTTAAACAACGGAGTTAATAAACTCGTCGAAGTCACCCGTTGTCCCAAGAATAACTCTAGTTCCTGATTGAGCTTCTTCTGTGTCGGAACAAACTTCTCGTCTTTCACCGTGTAAGCAGGACCAAGGTCAGCCTCCTTGAAAAAGTCCACGAGATCTTTGCGGAAGAACTTGGGACCTAAGAAGCCTGCCTTTCTGTTCTTAACGTTATAAGTTCTCTTCTCCGATTTCTTGACTTTGACGATAAATTTTTGGAGGTCACGAAGTTCCTGACAGTATTTCTTGTTCAATTGATTGAACTTCTCCTTGGGATTCTCACCGTCTCCTAAATTCAGAGCTTTAATACCGTTCTTTCCCGAATAGATCTTCTTGCAGATATTAATTAAGTTGTTGTGATACTTCGAGTAATACTGAAGAGCCTTCCCGATATCACGAACGGTGATTGGTTTCTCGGGGTTGTCGAGGAAATCAGGGCGTGGATCTTTCTTGATCACCGATTTCTTCTCATCTGCGCTTTCGTTTTCGTTTTGGTTTTGGTTTTGGTTTTTCTGTGTCTTTCTTCGAGGTTTCTCCTCTCGGTCCGCTTGCTCCTCTCGGTCCGCGTGCATCATGTTTTATTTGTTTTTAGCGAATCTTTAAGACTGAGAGCGAAGATCTATAAAAAATCATAATCCAGTCTGGTAAGTCGGTTGAAATCTCTGTCCCTCAGGAAGTTTTATTAAAACGGGAGGAGGAGATTTTTTTTCTTTCTTCTCCGTTGGTACTATGACCGGGGCAGTAACGGGAGTAATCTTGAAGATCGCTTCAACCGTTTTATCCGTAATGGTGATGGTCGAGGAAAAAATCAGAGAGGCAATGATACTCAGGACTAACATTGAGAAGATTATAGCGAAAACTCTTCCCCATGTGATAGAACGGTCTTCGTCCCCAAAAAAACCAATAGGAACTCTCCCGGTGACAATAAGAATAGTACCAACAACAATGATAAACAGAGAGATAAAAACGGAGAAAATAAACTTTTTCAATGGTGTTGCTCCAGAGTCCTTTTCGGGCATGTTTTTAGAGAGGAGCAGAAAATAACGGGATAAACCAAAAGTGTTCTGGCATGCTGGAAAGATCAAAAAATCTCTCCGTTAAATCTCAGAGAGTCTCGAGAAGGGCGGAAATAACAAGAGAAAACCAAAAAAAGATTCCTCGAATATGCTAAAAGCAACGGATAAAATCAAAAAACTATCCGTTAAACCTCAACTTTCTGTGCTCAATGATAGAAAAGGAAGAGATTTCCCCTGTTAATCTCAGAAAATAAAAGGAAAAACCAAAAAATCTTTTGGAAAGCGAAGGCAAACTAGAGAGGTTTCTCGAACAGAGCAGAAATCTTCATAACGAAGTTCCAAAAGTCTCTCGATGAAACAAGAAAAACCCAAAAAATCTTCACCTGTTTCACAGTAATTACGAGAAATAAACAGGTGAAGAAGAAAAATATCGAAAAAGGACTTCTCCGATATGCTCAGCAATATCGAGCATAAACGGGTGAAATCTAAACTTCTCCCGTTAAATCTCAGAGAATCTCGAGAAGGGTGGGAAATAACGGGATGAAACCATAAAAGTTTTATCCCGTTGGAAAACGAAGAACAAGGCAAACCAAAAAAGGTTTCTGGAATATATCTGGAATTTCTCCGTTAAATCGCATTTCAAAACAAGCAAGAGATCAATGAAGTCTTCTAAGAGTCACATGAGATGGCAGAGCGAATGAGGGAAAATCTCGAAAAGGACTTCTCCGATATGCTCCGTGATTTTTCAAAAGGAGCAGGAAATAACGGGAAGAAAGTCTGTTAAGATGCTCGAGAAAAGCCAAAAAGATTTCCTGTGCTCGGTGATGCTGAGAAGGTGAAAACAAAAATCTTCCGTTAAAAGCAAAGAACTAATAAACTTATTCGAGAGGTCTTCGAGAGACAAGTCCGAGAAGATTTCTTGAATATGCTTAACAAGGTCTCGAGAGGGGTGCAAAGATAAATGATTAATAAAGGAGGGATAAAGAATTGAAAGACAAATGTCTGACTTTCTTCCGGATATCGACCAGAAACTAAATCCGTTATACTTCAAGAACGTACGAGGAAAGATTTTAGTGTGGCAAGTCGGTATTCGCGGAGACAAGCTCGTAAGGGTTTATGGAACACTGGGAGGAAAAACGAGACGAGTGGAGAAGAAAATCCATGTAAACTTATCAGGAAGATCACTCGAGGAACAGGCGATGCTGGAGGCAAACAGTGAATATAAGAAAAAATATGATTCAGGATATCGGGAGGATCTAAAGGAGGAGATAAGAACTCCGATGTTAGCATGGAAATACAGCGCAAAAAAGGTCTCTCGATGGCCTGTTGGAGTCCAAGCAAAGCTCGACGGAATTCGAGCGCTATTCAAGCTAGACAACGGAGAGGTTGTCGTCCGATCAAGAAATAACAATGACTTTTCTCAAGATTTCCCGTTACTCAAAGAAGAGGTCAAAAAGCTGTTGGAGTGTTTACCTCCAGGCATTGAACTTGACGGAGAGCTTTTCATGGACAACTTCCATGAGTTATGTTCCGTTGTGAGATCACAAGAATATCACCCAGCGAACGAGAATGTGCGATATCTGATCTTCGACATGATTTACGATGACATATTCATGAATCGGTATAACATCTTGTTGCGTGCATTCAAAAGGGTAAAAAATATTAATCTAGACACCGTTTCTCTCCTGCTATGCTTCTTAGCTTATTCCGAAGAAGATATCTTCCACTACTTTCATGAATTCAGAAAGTTAGGGTATGAAGGCGCGATAATAAGGAATCTCTGGGGATACTATCGGAGTACACGAACTTATGACCTGATGAAACTAAAAGAGTTTCATGACGAGGAGTGCACCATCATTGACGTTATTTCCAGTCAAGGTAATGAGGAAGGTTTAGCCATCTTTTTAGTTAAGGACCCGAGAGGACACGTTTTTAGAGTGAGACCTTCAGGCAGTTTCGAGGAGAGGAGAAAGTGGTTACAAAACAAAGAGCAGATCATCGGGAAGAAATATACTGTTCGATATTTCGAGAGAACAAAGACTGGTGCTTTCCGTTTCCCTGTCGGCATCGAATTCAGAGACTACGAATAAAAACATATGTTATCCGTAACATATGTTTAGTGATTTTAATGATTTAATGACGAATAAAAACATGAACTCCGATACTCCGCCTTCATGCCCTAAATTGGAAGAGGAGGAATTTATATGTGAAGGAGAGGTCTGTTTTATTAGGGAAGAGCGACACGAGCGAGACGAGCGAGAGTTAACGGGACAATCCAAAAAAGATTCCCCGAATGTGCTTAGCGATGTCGAGAAACAAACGGGTGAAACCAAAGATCTCCCGTTAAAGGAAGAGAACAAGGAGAGTTTTCTGAATGTATCTGATATAAACGAGAAAGATTTCTCGAATACGCTCAGCGATGCTGAGAAGGAATCTGAGAAATCGCGAGACTGGCAAGAATGGAAAGAGGGCAAAGAAAATCGAGAAATAACGGGGCAAACTAAAGAGAATTCCCCGTTAAAAAGCATTGAGGACCGAAAGGAGCGAGAGGACCGAGAAATAACTGGGCAAAATGAACAGGATTCTCCGTTAAAAAGCAATGAACCTGATAAATTTCGAGAAGGACAAGAACCTCGAGAAATAACGGGACAATTCAAAAAAGATTCCCTGAATGTGCTCGGCGGTGTCGAGAAACAAACGGGTGAAAACAAAGATCTCCCGTTAAAAAGCAATGACGAGCGAGATGAGCGAGAGGAGCGAGGAATAACGGGACAATCCAAAAAAGATTCCTCGAATGTGCTCGGGAATGCTGAGAAGAAATCACGAGACTGGCAAGAGAGCAAAGAACTTCAAGAAATAACGGGACAAACTAATGAAAATATCCTTCGAGATTCAAAAAGTCTCGAGAAAGAAAAAGAAAAAAACCCGTTAAGACTTAGAAAAACTCGAAAGAAGCATCAAGTCACGAGTCAAGCCAGAGAGGATTCTCCGAATGTGATCAGCGATGTCGAGAAAAAATCGCGAGACTGGCAAGACTGGCAAGAGGGCAAAGAACCTCGAGAAATAACGGGACAATCTAAAAAAGATTCCTCGAATGTGCTTAGCGATGTCGAGAAACAAACGGGTGAAAATAAAGATCTCCCGTTAAAAAGCATAGAGGACCGAGAGGACCGAGAGGAACAAGGAATAACGGGGCAAAATGAACATGATTCTCCGTTAAAAAGCAATGAACCTGATAAATTTCGAGAGGAGCGAGAAATAACGGGACAATTCAAAAAAGATTCCCCGAACATACTCGGCGATGATGTCGAGAAACAAACGGGTGAAACCAAAGATCTCCCGTTAAAAAGCATTGAGGACCGAAAGGACCGAAAGGAGCGAGAGTCTCAAGGAATAACGGGACAATCCAAAAAAGATTCCCTGAATGTGCTCGGAAATGCTGAGAAGAAATCGCGAGACTGGAAAGAAGGCAAAGAACCTCGAGAAATAACGGGACAATCCAAAGAGAAATCTCCGTTAAAAAGCAATGAGGGGCGAGAGTCTCAAGGAATAACGGGACAATCCAAAAAAGATTCCGCGAATGTGCTCGGAAATGCTGAGAAGAAATCGCGAGACTGGAAAGAAAGCAAAGAACCTCGAGAAATAACGGGACAATCCAAAAAAGATTCCCCGAATGTGCTTAGCGGTGTTGAGGAACAAACGGGTGAAAATAAAGATCTCCCGTTAAAAAGCATAGAGGACAGAGAGGACCGAGAAATAACGGGACAATCCAAAGAGAACTTTCTTTCTTCCCGTTGGAACTCGAAGAGTCTCGAAAAAGGAAAAGAAAGTCGGGAGGAGCAAGAGATTCAAGGGACACAGGAACCTCAGGTAACGGTAAACAATATCCCGTTGGGAAAGAGAGTGAAAGTAGTTCGCGTGAAAAAAAAAGTCTCAGAAAGTGAATACGAGAAAAGACTTTATCTCTATATGAAGTTACAGGAGTTGAGGGAGAAGTGGCCCGATATGAAAATACCGCAATATCCTAAGGATGCTCCATACTCCGTTATGAAGAAAACTTATGAGCAGTGGAAACAGAAGATCAAGAAGACGAAGAAGGGATCTACGATTCAAGGGTATATTTCGCTGTTATTTCTTGGACTTCAAATGTTTTTCAGCAAGTTTCTTCAGGTAAAGTTTTTGGATGGTTTTTTCGAGGATCAGATGTTCTTCGTTGATAAATACGAGAAGCTGTTTGTGGCCGTCAGCAATAAATTTAAGAGCTCTCTTGATTTTTCCTCGTTCTTTGGGGATGATACCGATGATGAAACGGAAGATAGAAATCAAGAGGGGTTATCCGTTGAATTTAAGCTATTGTTTTGTATTTTATTTTATTCCCTAATCATCATCGTTCTTCGCCTAATTTTTGGATCGTTTGGGCCAATCGGAGGAGAGATCAAGAATAAAATACTCGCCGCTATATCGGGGAAAAAGGATAATAACGTGCTGGATGCGAGTTTTATCCGTGGTCTTAAAAAGGAAGAAAAAACAGAAGAAAAGAGGGCTCCGAGAATCCCGAAGTTTAATAGCTGATGCGATTCATGTTTGAGATATCGATTAATGTTGTTCTGATCCTTTTCATCGTTATCCTGTATATTCTCAATAGAGACTCCGATGTGGAGAGAGTTATCCGGAGGATCAAGGAGGACATTGAGGAGATCCTCAATCGCTCGGGATATAAGCTGAGGCTGGTGATCGTGGAGAGTCATGAAAAGACTTATACCGATAAAGAAAAGATTTTCCTTGTGGTGAAACGCGAAGGAAAGCTTTACTCGTATGACACGTTAATCAAGGTCTGTATTCATGAGGTCTCTCATATTTTGTGTCCCGAGTTGGGGCATACGGAGAAGTTTTTTAGGATTGAAAACGGGTTGATAGAAACCGCTAAGTATTTGGGGATCGTGGGGGATAAAGAGGTTCACGAAGAATATCCGTGTGAGGCGCCATAAGATATGTGAGAGAACATATCTTATTTTAGTAGACGGGCCATGATCTAAAGGTCTGGGTGATCCATGGGAGTTGCAAGGAACTCAGAGTGTTTTTTAGATGTGCTTTTCAGGTCTTTTCAGGTCTTTCTTAGCTTTTCTCTCCCAGTTCCTTGAATGAATAGATGTAAACGCGAATGACCCCGTAATTTCCTATCTTCGTGATTAATTTCATGGGTTTGTCTTTCTCCATAAAGATTTTTATAGTTCCCGATGAGCAGAGGTTTCCGATTCTTCCAAGGAACTTCATTGTTGAATATCTCATCTTTACTATCGGATTGTTGGGTAACTTTTCAAAGTTTTCGATGGGTTCATCTTCGACTACTCCGATTTTCTCTATCCTTCCCACGAGTATTCCCTGAGACATTGAGATGAGTGTTATGCCCTCAGGATAACCGATAGCGGTGATGGTATCGCACTTTAGGGAAGAGAGAGCTTTACATAGCTTAATGAAACGGGTGTTAACGAGGGTGACATTGGGGTTTTTTTCAGTCCTGCTGTATTCCGGGGGAGAGAAGGTTAACGGTTTGATATTTTGAGGTTTGATGACACTGAAGTTATCCTTCTCGATGGTATTCGTGTTGTTTTGAGAGATGATCTGTATGTACAGGAAGGGATCCTTGGCTAATTTATAAAACCTTAGACCATCTTTCTTTCCTACCGTTTTAGTGATAGACAAGACATCGTGGAGATTTAACCCGATTCTGATTGGAGCAACGGAGTTAAATTCGTATCTCACTAAATCGGATGTGTTGATTTCAAATTCATTGACGATCGTTTTTGATTGCTCTGATTGCTCGTAAGTGATGGTGTCTTCTTTGAAGACAAAGATACCGCTAGAGTTTGTATTTTTGAGATATTCGAACATGTTTCTCAGAAAATAGCCCTCATTGAAATCAGCTACAAAGCTGCTTTGCATATAGTTTTCATCATCCATTTTTATATTACCCCGTTTTAATTTATGTGCTTATGATATTTAATTTGATGAGCTATATAAAAACATACTATGAATGCTCCTAAATCGAATTGTTTGACTTGGATTGTGATTGCTGTTATCTTTATTATTCTCCTGTTAGCACACATCATTTTTGATATTATCCTGTTTGTGAAGGGGGGAGACAGGTTAAAACGGTTGATCACAGAGATCTTTTCGGGGAAGTCGGGGAATTCGGGGGGAGAGACGGGAGATATGCAGGAAACGCAGGGCCAAGGCATGCAAGCGATGCCAGCGATGCCAGCCATGCAAAGCACGCAGGACCCTCCCAGCTATATTACCGTTTCTTGTTTCGGTAACGAGCCTGTGATCAATGTCCCGATGAAGATAGGAAACGGGAATAAGTTTATCTCTATCGAGAATAAATCCGTTGTAATGTCGAGTGTTCCCGTTAAGCTCGTGTATTCTAACGGGCATTTATACCTTGCGAATAACAAGGAGATTGTTTTGGGGAGGGAGGAGGATGGAAAGGTTTTAACGGAAGTTTTCGAGGAGGGAAAACCAAGCCAGCAATGGAGGATATTTCAGGGAAAGATTTGTGATGAAACGGGGAAAAAACTTCTCTCATTCGATGATTCGAGGATGTTGAAGATGGTGCCTCAAAATCTCGCGGGATCGAAAGAGTGTAGCTGGAGTTTCGCGGTTGATTAATTTCGGGGGTAAATAAAAATGTCTTCCGTTAAAAAGATATTGAAGGAAATCAGGAAAAAGATTAAGGAGGAAGAGAAGGAGTCTGAGATTAATCGAGATGTTCTCTTCGCGATCCTCGGTATCTTATTGTCTTTTTTTGGTTTGATTGCAACCGTTGTTGTTCCCGTTATCATGAGAAAAAAGGTCTTCAATGAAATCTCGAGGTGTGTGGGAAATACACCCGTGGACATGGTTCCTTATTATGTTTTTAATGAGAGTACGGAGCGTTTCGGGAGATATTATCTGGTCCTCAGGGAATTGAGAGTGTCTCTGGAAAGACCAAATTACCCGTTATATTACTTTCGCGGAAACCTCTTTTCTGGTATAACGGGAGCATTGACTCTGAAGATAAGAGAAGATTTTTTGTTTTATGAGAAGTTTGAGCTTGGTCTCGAGAGGCTTGATTTGAATGATCCGTCTCAAAAGTGGATCATAGAAAACGGGACAATATCCGATATCAAAAGGAGATTTAAGGTGATGGTTCATAGGAACCTGAAACTCTCGATCATACCTTATGGAGTCATTAATTACGGTGCATGTGGATGGATTTTTCAGGAGCTTAATTAAAAGATCTGTTTTTTGAGCATGGGTAAAGGAAGGAAGAAGAAAAGCTTCGAGGACATTGAAGACACTGGGGATATCCTCGAGAAGGACGTCGAAAAGGAAGAGAAAAGTCTTGAAAAACAGAAGAAAAAGAAAAAGATCGTTAAGATTTTGGTGATTGGAGCCGTTGTCGCGAACACTATCTTTATTCTTCTGGCTTCCCTGTTATCGGTGCTAACGGGATTTCAGAACCTCTCGGGGAGTTCGAAGAAAACACAGGGATTACAGGCAAGAACACAGGGATTACAGGCAAGAACACAGGCAATACAGGCAAGAACACAGGGATTACAGGCAAGAACACTGGAGAAGCAAGCGGAGCAAGCGAAGCAAGCGAAGCAAGCGAAGCAAGCGAAGCAAGCGAAGCAAGCGAAGCAAGCGGAGCAAGCGACACACGCAAAAGGTTTTAAGTTGGATCCTGTTTGTCCCCCCGGAACTTCGAAGTGGACCGAAAAAGAGTTTGTGTTGGTCAGAATAAGAAATACTTGTTTCCCTGATCTCTTCGTGTGGATCGATGATAAGGCTAATTTGGTCCTCAACAGGTTCCCCTCCGATTTCGTAATCATCGAAGCAAAGAACGGGTTTTATTTCAAAACGAGGAGTATGGATAACGGGGTTGTTTTATCTCAGGGGTTTTTGAGTATCGGGAAAGATATTATCCCGTTTTTAATTGATAACGGGAAGATATACACAAGTTCTGCAAAGACTGTAAAGAAAGCCAATGTGTTTTGGACCGTTAAGGAAGAGAAGGACAAAAACGGGTTTATCGTGAGAAGAATTTCCGTTACCGAAAGCCCCGATTTCTTTTTCTCTTCTTGGGTGATTGAGAGTATCTGTTCTCGTGGTACCATTTCATGGACAGAAGTTTCTGCATTGGTCAGGGTAAGAAACACCTGTTTCCCTGATCTCTTTGTGTTTGTGGACAACAGGGGAAACTTAATTCTCGCCGACACTTTTTCAAGTTTCGTTTTGGAATATCTGGCCGCTGAAAAGGCATTTTATTTCCATTCGGGCAACTCCGGCATTACGATCGTTGACTCCTCGCTAAGTGTTCTTAACAACCATCCTTCTTACCCGTTTCTGATTGATAACGGGAGGATATATACGACTCGCCCGAATGGCACGAAAAAGTTTTGGACTGTTAAGGAGGAGAGAGATGAGTTCGGGATTTTAGTGAGAAGAGTTTCCGTTACCGAAAATCCCGACTTCTTTTCCTCTTCTTGGGTGATCGAAAAAGTAACATAAAATATTTTTTCATAAGTTCAAAAGAACTTATGGAAAGAGCAGAGAAGAACAAGTTTGTGATTTATGTTTTTTCTTTTGCTATCCTCGGAGTTATTTTTGGTGTCTTCCTGTTTCGTGGCATACCGACAAAGGGAGAAACGGGAACAAACTCAAACCTGTTGTCGGACATACTGGAAAAGATCTGTGATGAGAAAGGAATAGAAAATGCGAACATACCGGGACAAATCAAGTTTTTCCTGTTAACACTTCATAACTCGTTGAAGCCATTTTGTTTTGGAGGAGGAAACTTAAGTGCGGGGATAACGGGAGAGGGAAATTTAAGCAATGGACTGAGAAGTTTAAGCAATGGGCAAGGAAATTTGAGCAACGGGCAAGGAGGTTTAAGCAATGGGCAAGGAGCTTTGAGCAATGGGCAAGGAAATTCAAGCAGGCCCCAAGCCATCACTGTCCGTGAACCAATCATAAAATCTCAGCCCAACATCAGTGTTTGTCGGGGAAATACACCTGTTGAGAACATGGAGTACAAGCTGATTTTAACGGATGTTCCTGAACATGGAGACTTGATCTTGGTTTATAATCCTGAGTTTTATGATTTCCCGTTGAGAATGTGTAAGAAAAACGGAGATATTTTGGGTTTCACGAATCTTATGTATAAGGATAGAAAGATTTTGATTGGACCCTTTTTCGATCTCTGTTTGGAGAGACAGGGATTAACGCCAGGTAACGTTATCGTTTCTTCCTGTTATCCCGACTATCGGAGCAAATGGTGGAAAATAAAAGACGGAAAGATTACGGATCCATCCGAGACTGTGGCTCTGTCGATAAAATGGACAAAAGAGAGTTGTTTTGTTCCTGTGATCGTTCCGTTTGTTGATATTCCGGAGTTTTCGTGTAATTGGATGTTTGTTTAATGGATGGCATGGTTGTTCTTGAGTTTTCTTATGCCTCTCCTGACATCGGATTCATCGAGAATATAGTTCTCTTTCTTTTTATCGCAATGTTCTATCTTTGAGAAATTACAAAGTCTTTCGGTGTCACCACCAAAAGACTTGAAGGTATCGTAGTGGTCGCGGATGAGCTCTAAGATCTTGTCTTCATCCGATTTCAACAGAGACCAACCACTGCCTGTGACCTGTTGTTTGAAGATGAAGAAGAGCTCTTCGGGGGTGTATGGGGTGCACTCAAAAACCCACATACATCGACGGGAGAGACCAGGCTGAACTTTGAAGATTGTTTCTTGCATCAACTCTTTGTATCCCGCGAAGATAACGATGATATCTCGAGGGTGTTCACTGAGGAATTTATTGAGTGCCGTTAGTGCTTCCATGCCATACATGTCGTTTCTGCCCTCATAGAGCGAATATGCCTCGTCGATCAACAGGACTTTTCCGATGTTCTCGCGGAGTAAGTTATTGGTTTTTATGGCCGTTTGCCCGAGATATTCGGAGACGAAATCGGAGCGACTTACGATACGAATGGTGTCATACACCATCTTTTGTGGTTTTATTTTAACGGGTTTTGGGGCTAACAACTTCTGATAGAGATAAAACAGGAGTGCAGCGATAAAGCCTAATATCAGGACACAGTAGAGTGCGAGCAGTTTCATTCCGTAACTCTGAAAGATTTTCTTCCCAATGAAGACGAGTAGCGCCCCAGCAAAGTAAATTCCCATGACTAGATACGTGATGATTTCCATTCTCTCCTCCATCGTGCTTGCAGGTACAAACTTACTGAGGGACATGCTGATGGACGGGCCACGAAGATAACCGAGACAGGACCAGATTTTAGACAGATAGACACCGATCGTCGTTTTCCCTATTCCCGGAGGACCATAAATAACGGTGTTTAACATCACCTGTTGTTGGTGTTCCTCGTCGGATAACATCTGAATGAGGTAACGAACCTGTTTCGTGACGGATTCCTTTAGGTTTTTATGACCTATCATCTGTTCGAGAAGACTTAGTGCATTGATGAGACCTTCTTTGTCTCTGATTTTAGCCGTTTCTATTTTGTTCTCCTTTAGTTCTTCGATAAGCTCTCGAAGTTTGGACATATGTTTTATTTAGGAAACAGGTTTCTTTATCGAATTAAAATTAACCCTCATCCTGATTTTCCTGTTCTTCCTCTTGACCAACAACGCCACCACGCTGTTGGTAATTTCCTCTTTGACCCCTGAAGCCGCCTCTGTTGATTCCTCTGCCGCGTCCACGACTTCTGTTTCCTCCTTGATAGCCTCCTTGAAATCTTCCTTGATAGCCTCTTCCTTCTGCTTGACCTCCCCCGCGACCTTGTCCTCCTCTCTCCCGATACGGAAAAGGGATGCTGATACCTCTCACAGGTTCAACAAATCTCGGGGATAGATTAATGATATAAAAGGATTCTGTAGGTGTTTCCTGTTGCTTAATGTCCGCGAGTCTCGTGATTCCGGTGAAGAGAGTCTTGTGAAACAGGAGTTCATAAATAGTAAACTCTCGATTAGAAATGAATTCGCGATTGTCATTGAGTGATTTTGAATCCATAATTCCTTCGATTACCTCTCTTATTTTTTTGCTAGGGCCTAAAGTTTCCGAGTAATTATAGACCTTTTTGTAGAAGTCGTTGATCGCATTGAGAATATTAATGATTCTGGAGCCCTCTTCGGTATCTGTTTTAGCAGCAAACTGGCGAGGAGCTGAGGTCGCTGGCCAATCATAAAACAGGTGGAATTGGAGATAGAAATAGTTTTGTCCGCTTATAATCGGTCTGAAAGTGCTGTTGAGAATACTTCGAACATTTTCTGGGGTGTACCTACCATTGAATTGAGGTCTATAGATGACAACGGTGTTCTCCGTTGGTGTTTCGATGACGTCCCAGACACATCGGTTTAAAACGGAATATAAACTCCGATCATTCTCCGTCTCAACGGGTGATTCAACGATAAATTCAGCCATATTTTTTATGTAGCTAGTAAAAAATTAATATGGATCCGATAACTTTATCGAATCTTATCATTACTTCTCTTTTAGCTATCGAGAGGATACTTCATTACTTCTTCCGTAACATTAAGGCATCGGAGTGTTGTGGGAACTGCTGTTTCTTTGTTGCTAAAAACGGGAAGAATGGAGATGAGAAGGAAGAGGAAGAGGAAGAGCGAGAGGAAGAGCGAGAGCAAGAGCAAGAAAGAAAAAGAGAAAAAAAATTGGAGGTATAGGAAAAAGGAAAGAAAGCTAACTCGATGCAAAAAATCCTGTTTACAGGGGCATTAGGGTTTATCGGTAGCAATCTCGTTGAGTTTCTGTGTGAGCGGTATGAAAACATAAAGATATTGGTGCTCGATAAGATCTGTTATTCCAGTAACTTCTTTCTGATCGAAAAGTGGAAAGAGAAGTATGGAAGGAAGATCGAATTTATCATCTACGATATTCTCGAAATGGAGGTAGAGAAACTCAGGGATATCATCAAGAAAAACGGAGTAGATACCGTTATTCACTTTGCTTCCGAGACACATGTTGGAGAATCCTTCGAGAGACCACTCGACTTCACGAAGAATAACGTGGTGGGAACTCATATACTTTTGGAGTCCTGTCGAAATCAGAGGATAGAAAAGTTTATCTATATGAGTACCGATGAAGTTTATGGGGAGAGCTGTTTTCATCAATATGCCGACGAGAATGCAAAGCTAGACCCGACCTCTCCGTACTCTTCCTCGAAGGCATGTGCTGAGATTTTGGTACGCTGTTATTGGAAATGCTATAACATACCGATAATAACGGTACGAAGCAACAATGTTTTTGGGAAATATCAATATCCTGACAAGATTATACCTCGCTTCATCATGCTGTTGCTCAAGGGCAGAGAGTGCACCATACAGGGTTCAGGATTAAACACGAGAAATTACATTTACATCGATGATTTCTGTGAGGCCTTTCTTACGGTGATGAAGAAGGGAAAAATCGGGGAGACCTATAATATTGCCACGGAAGATGAGATCTCCAACATTGTCGTTGCTCGGAAGATCATTGAGAAGATGGGTTTCATTCCAGAGGAAAAGATAGTATTTTGCAAGGATAGACTTTACAATGACCCCTGTTACCACATATGCGCCGATAAACTCAGAAGCATCGGGTGGAAACAAAAGATAAGTTTTGATGAGGGCCTTCGGAGAACCATAGAGTGGTATCAGGAGAACTATAAAATCTACGATAACTTGCACAGAGTTTGAGGAAGAAACGGGTGAAAAATAGATTCTTTCTCCTCATTTAGAATATTCATCATCTCGGAATGCCTCTCCTTATCCATCGTGTTGGGACCATGTATGTGATGAAAAGCCTTCCAATCATCCACAATACCCATTCGAAAATATTTATATAGTATCAGGTCTAATCCCCACATCCACCTGCTGTTGTATTTCCTGATGAGTTGATGATATTTCCGATAGTTCTCCCAGTCCATAAAGTAACAGAAGAATTCGATGAAATTAACGACTCTTATTCCCGTATCTCCCTGCATGATATATGGATACGACGAGCTGATGATAGCGGGAGAGAGGATATCAAAAGAGTATTTTCTGTAAATCTGTTCCATCACTCGCAGAGAAAAGTTTTTCGGAAGCTCAACATCATCGAGAATCAAAAGGATATAGGAGAAATCACGAAAGTCTTCGGGTTTCACATATTTATTTAGAAACTCTCCGATGACTCCTGGTTCTTGTTTCACCGTTACGTCGCTGTTATTTTCTATCAGGGATATCAAGAAGGTGTCGTATTGGAATATCAGGTATTTTATTTCAAAATTGTCGCTATCACCTCTAAGAATCTGAGTATTATTACTTAGATTCTTTTTCTTGAATCCGAATTGAGGACTTCCAAACCCAGGAACGACGACTAATACCTTTGGCTTTAACATGTTTCTGTTACTTTATTAATCTCTGAGGTTTTTTAATGCTTTTTTTAGCTTTAGTTCTTACATCCGTCATTGCCCGGTGCTAAATTAACAGGTTTATTCTCGAATTAATCGAATCATCCCGTTATGGTGCAGCATTGCAAAAGACTTTTCGAGAGAGTTTTGAGCCAGTCATTGCCCGGTGCTCTAATTAACGGGTTTAATGCTTTTAGTTCCTAAATCATTAGACTTTTGAGCTGAGACTTTTTCGAGAGAGTTTTGAACGATCTCTGCCTAGTGCTTGAATTTAACAGGTTTATTTTAGATCTCTCCGTTATGGCTCAGCATCGCAAAGACTGAGCCAGTCATTGCCTAGTGCTGGAATTTAACGGGTTTAATACCTGTTAAGTTCTTGAATCATCCCGTTATGACACGGAATCACGAAGACTTTTTCGAGAGAGTTTTGAAAAGATCTCTGCCTAGTGCTCGAATTTAACGGATTTGATCTTAGAATCTCTCCCGTTATGGAAGAGACTTTTTCGAGTTTATTTTGGACCATTCTCTGCCTGATGCTCGAATTTAACGGGACTATTGCTTTTATTCCTCGAATCATCGAGCCCAAGAAAAAACTTTTTGAGAGAGTTTCAAGCTGGTTCTCGCCTCGTGCTCGAATTTAACGAGTTTAATTCACTGATCTCTCCGTTATTGCAGAGACTTTTTCAAGAAAAGTTTTAGACTGGTCTCTGCCTGGTGCTCGAATTTAACGAGTTTAATTCCTAAATCATCAGGCTTTTTTAGGCAAAGACTTCTCGAGAGAGTTTTAGACCAGTGCTCGAATTTAACGGGTTTAATTTTAGAATCTCTCCGTTATGGCAGAGACTTTTTCGAGTTTATTTTTGACGCGACGCGAAGCGAAGCTATGCGAAGCAAATGGTTCTTGTGCTGGAATTTAACGGATTGATGCTTTTAATTTTCTTGAACTTTCAGAACCTAGGGCAAAGACTTTTTCCGAGAGAGTTTCAAGTTGGTTCTCGCCTCGTCCTCGAATTTAACGGGGGAGGTTTTTCGATCTCTCCGTTGTAGCAAAGAGTTCTAAACTAGTCATTGTCTGGTGCTGAAATTTAACGGGTTTAATTTCTAAATCAACCTGTTATGGCTCAGCGCCAAAGAAAGTTTTCAAGAGAGTTTCTGCTGAGAAGCCATTCGGTCTCTCTTCCTCGCGCTGGAATTTAACAGGCTTTTTCGAGTTATTTTAAGCCATTCTCTGTCTGATGCTTAAATTTAACGGGGCTATTACTTTCAATCCTCGAATCGTCGAACCCAAGAAAACTTTTTGAGAGAGTTTCAAGCTGGTTCTCGCCTCGTGCTTGAATTTAACGGGTTTAATTCTCATGTCTCTCCGTTATTGAAGAGCATCGCGAAGACTTTTTCGAGAGAGTTTTAGACCAGTGCTCGAATTTAACGGGGTTTAATTTTAGAATCTCTCCGTTATGGCAAAGAGCATCACGGGAGAGTTATAAACTAGTTCTTACCCTCAGTGCTTGAATTTAACAGGGTTAATCTTCGAATCGCTGCTACATCACAAGGACTTTTGGAGAAAGGTTTGGATCAGTCCTTGCCTAGTGCTCGAATTTAACGGGTCTAACTCTAAATTCATTCCGTTATGGCATGGAATCACAAAGAACAGTTTCTGCCTCGTGCTCGAATTTAACAGATCTAAATTTATTTTCCCCGTTATGACTCAGCATCGCGAAGACTTTTTGGATTGATCTCTGCCCCAGTGCTCGAATTTAACAGGTTTAATCTTAGAATCTCTCCGTTATGGCAGAGACTTTTTCGAGTTTATTTTGGACCATTCTCTGCATGATGCTCGAATTTAACGGGTTTAATTCGCCCGTTATGGCGCAACATTGCGAAAACTTTTCGAGAGAGTTTCAAGTTGGTTCTCGCTTCATGTTGGAATTTAACGGGAGTTACTTCTTAGGTCTATCCGTTAAAAGAATATCGCAAAGATTTTTTCGAAAAAGGTTTTAGACTGGTTTCTGCTTAGTGCTGAAATTTAACGGGTTTAATCTTTAAATCACTCCGTTATGGCAAAGAAGCATCCGAGAGGTTTCGAGAGTGTTCTATTTCTTGCCCCCAGTGTTCGAATTTAACGGGTCTAACTCTAAATTCATCCCGTTATGACATGGAATCGCAAAGATCATTCTCTGCCTAGTGCTGAAATTTAACGGGTTTATTTCCTGTTAAATTCCTGAATCATCAGACCCCCGAGACAGAGAGATTTTTTCGAGAGAGGTTTTAGACTAGTCTCTGCCTGATGCTCAAATTTAACGGGTTTAATCTTAGAATCTCTTCGTTATGGCAGAGACTTTTTCGAGTTTATTTATGGACTATTCTTTGCCTGATGCTTGAATTTAACGGGTTTAATTCTCGTGTCTCTCCGTTATGGCTCAGTATCACAAAGACTTTTTCGAGAGAGTTTTTGGATCATTCCTTGCGCGATGTTCGAATTTAACGGATTTAATGCTTTTAGTTCCTAAATCATTAGGTTTTGAGCAGAGAATCTTTCGAGAAGGTTTTTAGACCAGTGCTCGAAATTAGCAGGTTTATTGCTTTCAGTTCTCAGATCATCCCGTTATCGTAGAGACTTTTTCGAGGGAGTTTTAACGAGTTTAATTCCTGTTAAATTCCTGAACCGAGCAGAAACTTTTTCGAGAGAGGTTTTAGACTAGTCTCTCCGGTGCTCAAATTTAAAGGGATTAATCTTAGAATCTCTCCGTTATGGAAGAGACTTTTTCGAGAGAGTTTGAGCTAGTCTTTGCCTCATGCTCGAATTTAACGGGTTTAATCTTAGAATCTCCCCGTTATGGCTCAGCATCATAAAGACTTTTTCGAGAGAGTTTTGAAGCAACGCTAAATGTTCCTTGCCTGGTGTTCGAATTTGTCTCGGAGATTAACTATTCTTCCCTTATGTTCTGTGAGGTTACAGAACATAACATAAAATCTTTATGAGTTCGGCAGGGGAGAGTTTTGAGCATTTAGTCCGATTGCTATGAATCTTTTCTCCCGCTAATTAAAATGTTTGCGATAGCCATTGTTTTCGCGGTGGTCATTTTTTTGGTTCTCGCTATCGGGTTGATCTTCTTGAGTTTCTCCGATGTCTTCTTGGTGTTCTCGATCGTGGCCTTCATGGTTCTGGTGGTTTTTGTGGTGTCTTCCGTTATCTTGAGGAAGGCGAGAAAGACAACGGGTAATGTAATTAATTACGATAAAAACCTTTTCGATATCCATGATATCTTCGTGGATAGTACGTGGGAGAGACAGATGATATCGGAGATGATCTATGGGAAAGTGGCTCTTGCTTATGCTCATCCCGAGAATACAAAGAAGATATTTGGAGATCGACCGTTCGACTTTGATAGATATATTCATCAATGGCATGGGAACAAAGAGGATTTAATTTATCTTCTCGGGGAGAAACTTAACCTTATTCAGGGTATTCCTGTGACGGATAAGGCCTTTCAGGGGTTGATGAAGAGAGTAAGGATAAGAGGTACTCAAAATGTGACCCCTGAATTAGAAGAGTATGCCTCTATAGTCATCGAGGCATACAAAAAATATCTCGAAAAGAGCAAGAATATAGAGCTGTTATATTCTATGATAAACATAGAAACAGGAGAACTAAAAAGACTAGGACTGAGGAGATCGAATGCATATTACCCGTTGACTTGGTTTTATCGGACACCCCACGAAAAGTTAAAGACTATACTTGAAAAGTCGTGGAGTGTAGAGGAGAGAAATAGACAAATTTATATTGTTTTGTATGCTTTCATCTCGAAGTTTGTGAACAAAAAGGTAAGAACGTCGACAGGGGAGGAACGCTTTATTCTAAGTTTAAAACAGAATGAAATAAATTTAATACCTCCGTTAGGCGATGCAGTGACGAAAAAAGATTTTTATGAGGCTATCCAGAGAGCATATTGTATAAGCCATATTAATCTCAACTTGAGTCTTATGCCAACATTAGAGGACGTTAAGAAGTATTACAGGTTTTATGAGAGGACACAACAGGTCAGCATGTTACAGGTCAGAGAACTCATTGAGCTATACACGGTGATTGCTAGGCATATATATGAAAACAAGGAGGGGTTTCTGGTTTATGATATCATCATGAATAAAGGAGTTCCAGACTTAATTTATCTTCCGTTATTCATGTTCGAGAGTTTTCCAAATATAATTAATGTTGAGCGAGGACTGATCGTAACGGAGAGAGAGATAACGGTTGTTGTTAGAAACCTCGAAAATGTATTGGGAATGAGGAGGAAACTCCGTGAGGATATCTTGAATCGGAGACTTCTTCCCGCTATCCTGTGCTGTGTTTTTATCAACCTGAAGTTCAAAGACTTTATGAGATTTATGAAAGCACTATTCGTGGTCCTCTCGTATATTGTAAAAAAAGATATCAGTAACCTGAATATATTTTCAGAGCTGTTTCATTACGAGGACAGGTTCAAAAAACAGGACATTCGTTTTCGTGCCGCTATATTTTCTTATGTTTATTTCTTGCTGTTTGGAGGAGGGCAGAGCCTAAAAGGGTTTTCGGGAAATCTTTCGACGGAGAGGCTAGAAGAGATGAAAAGATTGAGTCCTAAATCGATAGAGAGGATTAAAGCTCCTGACTTAACGAACTTCAATGCCATTGCAGGTGGTGCTGGTGGTGACAGTGACTTTGTATTCACCTGTTATAGATATATTTTCGAATTACTGTTATGCAAGAACACTTATCATCGGGATATGGTTACCGGAAGATATCTGTTAAACACTAGAAAGTTTGTTGGACAGATGGAGGAGTTTTCATCCGTTAACTAAAGAACTTGAAAAGGACTTGAAAAGAATGCTCGGAGTATTCGTTGTTTTTGCCGCGTTAATCTTTTTGGTTATCGCTATCGGGTTGATCTTCTTGAGGTTTTTCGATGTCTTCTTGGTGTTCTCAATCGTAGCCTTCATGGTTCTGGTGGTTTTTGCGGTGATGCCCGTTGTGATGAGGAGACAGAGAAGCATGCGAGCCGTGCTGGGTGTGCTGGACAGGGATCTTGTTTACGACAAACGGCTTTTCGATATGGATAACATTTTCCTCGAATCACCTCAGGTATATAGTCGGATTGCTTTTTCTTATGCGAATCCCACAGAGATTAAGAAACTGTTGGGAGAAAGATTTAATCTTAATGCTCTGCTCACGGATGTTAGTGCTATATGTTCCGTTGTTCAGAAGGCAAAAGAAGCAATAAAAGAGGCTGGGATTTATAACAGGGATATTTCCGATGAATTAATGTATGGACTATTGAAGAGGGGAAGTTTCATTGCTGATGAATCTGATTTTGAGCAGGAGTACTTTGAGGTAACGGGAGAAGAAGAAAAAGAATTTAGGGATCTCGAGGGGAAATTTGTGGAAAACACAGAGATAGCGGAGAAGATTAAAAGCTCTTACGTGAGCTTCCTGATGCGAAACAGGATCGTTAAAATATTTTATTGGATGGTAATGGTGGAGTTAGGGTTATCTACAGAGGATTACCCGATACCTTGGTTTTATCGGACACCTCACGAGAAGTTAAGTGCTATCTTTAAGAAGAGAAGACCAAAGGAGGAGAAATATAAACAGGCTTATGTTATTTTATATTTCTCCCAGAGATTTAATCGGGAAATTAAACTTGAGGATATCGAGGAGTATTACAGGTTTTATAAGGGTCTCGGAGAGATCAGTTTGCGAGAGGTTAAGGATTTGTTCCGTTCCTACACGAGAAAAGCGAATAAGATATATAAGAAACGGGAAGAGATTTTAGTGAGGTGGGTCGTTCCGTTGTTTGTGCTTAAAAACTTTCCTACTGTGACTAATATCCGGAGAACTCTAGAAGACGGGGGCAGAAATCGTTTGAGGTTGGTGATAAACAGGGAGGATCTGAGGGTTTTGTTGAGGACTGATAAGGAATTGAATGAGAGTGCAGTTCAGAGATGGTTTCTACCTGTGGTTTCTACCTGTTTCTATGTCGTGCTTTATCTTTGCCTTGTCATTCCAAGAGTTTGAGAATCTCATGAAAGCACTCTTTGTGGTCCGTTTTTATCTCTCAGGTAACGGAAAGACAAGGGATGAATTCATGAATTCGAATGTGTTATTTCGAGAATTTTTCTTGAACCGAGACTCTTTTCAATGGCAGGACACCTATTTTCGAAATGCAGTAGCTCCTTTAGTTTATTTCGAGATGTTCGAAGGAGAATATGTGTTGATGGGAGATTTGGAGGGAATGTTACCCGTTGAAAGTAAGGATCTAGAACAGGTTGTGGTACCTCACAGTTTCGTTGCTGAGGATCAAAGCTCCGTTAAGGAGTGTATCAGGTTCGTGTTGGAGTTTCTCGTCAGTAAAATCGAGGGTATCTCCCCTAATCTCTTGAGTGAACGGTATATTCTGAATAGGGATAAATTTACGGAAGAGATTTCGCGGATACTTTAAAATATTCGAAAAATGCTCGTGACCATCGTTTTTGCTGTGGTGATCCTGTTAGTTCTTATCATCGGGTTTTTCTTCTTGAGTTCTTCTGATATCTTCTTGGTGTTCTCGATTGTAGCGTTCATGGTTTTGGTTGTACTCTCCGTTGACTTTGTCGTTTCGAGGAGAAAGAGAATAGCAAAAAAGGAGCGAGAGAAGCGAGAGACGCAAAGGCAAGAACAGGAAAGGCAAGAAGAGCAAGAAGGGCAAAGACAAGAAGAACAGCCAGAGAAAAGCATAATTGGGATAACAAATGACGACTTCGTTACCATAAGAACAGGTGAAGATGTGATAAAGTATCAAAAAAATTTTTTTGATGTGGACGATATCTTTGTGGATGACACATGGGAAAAACAGATGATCAGGAGTATGTTGTACGATAAAATAGCGATTAGCTTTGCGGATCCTGAAGAAATCAAGACACTTTTTTGGAAACCATACGATTTCGAGTTCATGATTTCTAACCGAGTGAATACGATCTCGAGAGCAGATGCCATATATTCTTTCGTCCAGGAAGCAAAGAAGTTAATAAAGGATCTTGGGATTTATAGAGATGACATTTCCAGTGCATCCATGTATAGTATATTGAAGAAGGGGAATTTCATTGCTGATGAAGAGGACTTTAAACAGGAGATGAATAAAGTAACAGAACAGGAAAAAAGAGAATTCAAACAATACAAGAAAGCAAAGAAAGGCGTTGCATCGCAAACCTTGAAGGAATTCGTCGATGAAGCTAAGAAAGACTATAAAAAGTTTCTGGAGAATAACGAGTTGATTAAGATCTTTCAACGAATGGTAGAGGTAGAAACGGGAAGATCGAATGAAACATACCCGTTGACTTGGTTTTATCGGACACTCCACGAGAAGTTAGTGACCATCTTCTTGAAGTCATGGTCGAAACGGGAGAAATATAAACAGGCTTATGTCGTTTTATATTTCTCTATCTCGAAGTTTGTGAATAAAAATGCTATTGATAACGGGAGAAAGAAGCTGAAGCTAAAGGATTTGAAAGATAATGAGGTTGACTTAATTCCTCCGTTATCAGTAAGTCACGAAGAAAAGAAGCAATTTATTAAAAGTATCCGAGAAGCAAATGAGCAAGGAATAAATCGAGAAATAGGGCTATTAATGGAAAGATTGGAAGACATTAAAATGTATTACGAGTTTTACAAGAATTTAGGTGATGTTAGCCTAGCAAAACTCCTTGAACTCCTCCGTCTCTACACGGAGATCGCAAGTTATGTCTACCGAAACAGAGAGAAGTTTTTGTTTTACAACATTGTCGACAGGAATGGACCAGAAATAGATTTAATTTATGCTCCGTTGTTTATATATGTGAGTTTTCCTGACTTAATGAATGTTGCGAAGAATGTAACTATCGATAATAATAAATCCCTGTTGTTGAGTTTGGATCACGAAGATTTCAGAAAGAAAATCAGAGAAATAATACAGCGACAGATAACGGATGAAGTCATTGAATATCGATTTACTCCCGTTATTATGTGCTGCTTCTTTTTCAACTTCTCCTTTGAAGAGTTCGAGAAATTTGTGAAGGCTTTGTTTGTGATTCTGTTTTATATATCGGTGACATCGTTAGAGTTTTTTTTCGACCAATATGTTTTCATGAAAAGCCTGTTTTATGACAGAGAATTTTTTATGTATAATTTTAATTACGATTATCGGTTTCGAGGCTCCATGGTTTTTAGTCTCTATCAATCTCTGTTTAGTTCCTCTCAGAGTTTCAAAGATTTTCTAGAAAGGATTAGACGTAACAGTGATTTCAGACGAGAAACGATAAGAGTTCTGAATAGTGAAGCGGAGAAGATAAAAAAAGAGATTCAACAGATTCCTGATAAGACAGAAAGGGAAGAGAAGTTGAAAAAGCTTGAAAAAAAGAAACAGGAGATAGCGATTAACCAAGATCTATTGGTGAAAGAACAAGGAAATTCGGAGATTTTGATCAAGCAGGTAGAAACCTTATTCCCGATGCAAAAAGAAAATCTACCGAACATTGAGGTCCCTAACTTTCGTCGTAAATTATCAAAGGATTATAAGTTTAACTTCGAGGACAACGATTTTATTTTTTCCTGTTATCGGTATATCCTCGATGTTATGGTGAGTATCTATGATTATAGATTCACTGATATGCCATTCAAAGGTGAGATGCGAGGAAAGTATCGGATTGGTTCTTTGAATGGCATATGAGCGGATCTAAAAAAAATCTAAAAAATCTAAGAAAAGGACCTAGGAATGTTTGGAGTTTTTATTGTTTTCGCGGTGATTCTTTTTCTTATTCTCGGCATCGGGTTGATTTTCTTGAGGTTCTCCGATGTCTTCTTGGTGTTCTCGATCGTGGCCTTCATGGTTCTGGTGGTTTTTGCGTTAATGCCCGTTGTGGTGAAGAGAAGGCAAAGACCGGGTATAGCAGGCATGAAGGGCATGAAGAGCATGTTGGATCTTGTTTACGACAAACAGATTTTCGATATGGACGATATCTTTGTGGATCAGGATTGGGGAAAAGAAATGATAAAAAATATGTTGTACGATAAGATTGTGTTTGCTTATGCTGATCCACAGACTATTCGCGAGATGTTTGGAAAGGGAAAGGACTTTCTTGATGTCGATGAACTTATTATCAAAGGGCCCAAGCAGTTAACGAAACGGGAATATATTTATTCACTGACGAATCAGTTTCGAACTATTTTAAGGGATCTCAAGATTGATATGAATGATGTTGAGGATGGAATGCTGTTTGCCCTGTTATTGAGTGGAAAAGTCATCGGGAATAAAAGGGAATTTAGAGAGGAATTGGAAAATCTGTATGCAACGGGTGAAATCTTGAATTATGCAGCGAATAAACTTAATGCTCACGAAATTAATGAGATTACAACGAAGAAACAGAAATATTATCAGAAACTCGAGAAGAGTTTCAAGAAGAAATATATTAAGGTGCTGAAGAGAAAGAGGAACAAACACCTGTTGTTCTCGATGGTGCAGGTAGAAACGGGAAGATCGAATGAAACATACCCGTTGACTTGGTTTTATCGGACACTCCACGAAAAGTTAGTGACCATCTTCGAGAAACCATGGTCAGAACAGGAGAAATATAAACAGGCTTATGTCGTTTTATATTTCTTCGTTTCCAAGTTTGTGCGTAAGAAGGTTGCCATCAGTGAAAAACAAGAGAAGAACATCCGTGAAGTCGAAGATCTATTGTTATTTCCCCCGATGAGAAGAATAACGGAGGGGAAGAGAGTCTTTTTCGAGGCTATTCTTAGTGCTCGAAGAGATGTTTCCCAAAAAAGCCCGTTATTTTCGTTACTCCCGTTACTCCCGAGTCCAGAAACGGATGATCTCTTCCGTTACTATGAGTTCTTCGAGAGTTTGGGAGAGATCGGGGTGGAACAGATAAAGACGTTGATGAACCACTACAAGAATATCGTGGGGTACATAAGCAGAAACAGGGAATCGGTATTGGTTTATGACCTGATTTATGGGGTTATAGATATAATTTATACTCCGTTGTTTATGCTCAAGACTTTCCCCGAGATAACTCAGGTGAAAAGAAATTGGTCCGAAAATAGTCCATGGAAGATTAGTTTCGATGAAAAGGACTTTAGGAACAAACTAGGAATCAGGAGAGTGCACATGAGTGATGCTGTGAGAGATAAGTTATCCGTTATCATCATTGCCTGTTCCATCTTCAGCATGACATTGCGTGAGCTCGAGAGTTTTATGAAGGCTTTGTTAGTGATATCGTTTTACACTAATGCGAGATATTCTAATCCCCTGGAATTCATTAAATCGAAAAGTTTTTTCTCGGGTTTCTTTCATCGGGAACTGTACAAGAAGTTTTATAACGATGACACCCGTTTTCGTATCGGAGTTTTAGTACCTGTTGTGATATCCGCCCTGAAAAAAGCGGCGAGATTTATAAGTTACGTGAAGTCGGAGATGGTGAATAAAAAGAAAAAGAGAATAGAATATCTGGAATCGAAAACGACAAGGACAAAGACATCGAAGGCGTTGAGAAGTGTAACAGCGAAAGTTGCGGTTCTTCAGGGAAAGATAAGAAGACTCGAGGAATCTGTTAAGAAACAGGAAGAGACGAAACAGACAATAATCGAGAAATTAACGGAGATTGTCCCGGGGCTCAAAAGCAAAGAGCAGATCAGTGTCCCTGATTTCGCCAATAAAATCAACGGGAATTACGAATTTGATTTTCTTGATATATCGTTTATTGTCGATTGCTATAGATACCTGTTGGAGATGATGATGAGAACAGGAAAAGGGTTCAATGAAGGGATAGATGGAAAATATCTGTTAAACAAACAGATATTCGTGAAGGAGTTGGAAAATGCGCTAGTTTGAAAAAGGGTTTAGAGACTTTCACTTTCTTCCTCGTTTATTTTTCTTGTTCTGGATAGTTGTTCGACCATTCCTGATTTTCGTTCTTCTCTTTGGGTTGCTCTCTCTAATGTCCCTTCCTCGTTTATTTTTCTTGTTTTTCTCGCTAGTTGTTCGACCAGTCTTGATTTTCGTTGTTTTCTTTGGATTGCTCTTGATGCTCTCTCCCTCTCCATTTCTTCTTCCCGTTCTTTCCTTCTGGCTTCCGTTCTTTCGAAGTAATTAAGCACAACATCCACGAGCTTCTCCTTGAATTCGTCATCGATTCTTATTCGCTTATTGAGAATATAGGTCATCAATGTAACGGGTTTGAGACTCATGAGATATTCTCGCGTATAAACACATCGCAAGGCAACGGGAGGAGGAGTAATACCTCGCCTTTCATAGATCGATTTTCGACAGATAGCATACGGGTTTCCTGGGCGACCATGAGAAGTCACTAAAAACACGCAAGAGCAATATTTTTCATCAGGGTTCTCCCGTTTCCCTGACTTTACGACGACTTCTTTTTTCTCTTTATACATCTTTTTCCGTTAACAGGGATTTATTTTTTGCTTGAAATTTTGCTTGAATTTGCTTAAATTTTATTTAAACTTTTCTCGGAATGTACTCAGGTTTTTCTCAGCCCTCCTCAGATTTTTCTTAGATCGTGCTTAGCTTTTCTTAGTCTATGCTTAGCTTTTTCTTAGCCCGTGCTCAGCTTTTCTTAGATCGTGCTCAGATTTTTCTCAGCCTAGTCCCCGTTCAAACTGAAACTCTTTGTAACGGTAGGAGTCAAACAAACCTTCGTAAAACATTCAAAGATGATAAAGACATTCATTAAGAACTTTGAGATTGCCACAAACGACAAGCTGAGAATCGATACCGCCAAACGGTATTTCAAAGAGTTCATCCAAGAAGAGTTTTCGCTTTACATGAGAATCAAGGAAGGGGAAGTGATCCCGATTAATAGCGGGAGACTTTTGAGATTGGCCCTTGTTTATTCTCTATCGGAGTTTGATTACCTGTTTCGAGACAGCTCGAAGACCATGGACAGTGTTCATAAACATTCCTATTATTTTGTCTCCCTGATTCAGAGAGACAGGAAAAAAACCTTTCTAAATCTGAGCGAGTACTTTGAGCAAGGTTCGGAAAAAGAGTTAGAAGAGTTTTTTGTAAAGTCCGGATTCGATGACCTCGTCATCTTCCGTTTGAATGATATATTCTTTGATCCTGTGAAGGCGAAGAAATATGTAAAGAGTGTAGCACAAAAAATCTTTTTAAACTACCGAAACCCGATAAAGAAAATATCGGTGATGTTCTTTCCTGGAGACAAGTTTATCTTCAAGGAAAAGGACATCCGTTTCTGTATGGTCCTCCTTGAATTTCAGAGGCCGTTGCATATGAACGGTATCATGGCGTGAAAATATGGATGGATAGTCCATATTTTCATTTACGGGATGATCTCCGGAATACACAAAAAAATATTAACCGTTACATCAAAATAAAGCCTGAATTAAAATGATCGTTCTTCTTGTTTTTGCGTTAGTCATCATCGTTATCTCTATCATCTTCGTCGTTATCTTTCATTCCTCCCCGTTTTCAGGAGTCTTCACGGTGATATCCGTTGTCATCGGGTTGATATTCGCCGTTTTGGGACTTTATTTCCTGTTGAAACGGAGGAAGATACAGGTGATAAGTCAGCAGTCCGCACAAACTAAAACGGAGATTAAGAGTAAAGGGTTGGAAGATTACAAAAAAACATATGAGGACCTGTACACTCTCGAGGAAAGCAAAAAACTCATAGAGGAGAAGGCAAACAAAAATAATAACTTCATTGAAATCAATAATGATGTACAAGAACTAAAGCAAAAGTCAGAGAACTTCAATGATTTCAAAGAAGAAATAAAACAATTAAATGACAATGTAAATGATCAATCAAGTTATAAAGGATTAATTAGTAACATCGAAGTTATAGAAAATAAAATGTATAAGAAGCTGGATGACTTTGAGCTTTTAGTAGGGATAGCTTTATCTTCCGTTGATGAGATGAAGGAAACAAAAGAAAAGATTTTTGGAAACTTAAACAAAGGAGGAGTGTCGAATGAAGTTTATGTTAGTTCTCAGGTAAGTCTGTTGAAAAATTTAGGGGAACTTATCGAGAAAGCTACAAAACAGCAGTTGCAACCCGTTAAAGATTTCCCTGTATTCAATGAATTAAAAGAACTAAAGGGCGAGATAGATAAAGTAGAAAATTCCAAAAATAAAGAAGAAATCGATAGACTAATCAAAAATCGTCTCATTAATCTCGATCAATGGATAGAGGAGATAAAAAGTTATCTGGAGTTTCAACGGGATAAATTGCAAAAATATAAACAAATCTATGAAGAGAAAATAAATTCGATTGAAAATTCATTGAAAATTCAAGAAGTGCTTGAGGAAAATTCTTCGGAATCTAATGAACAAGTTCAAACCATTTCAAATGTATCCCAGCCTCAGCCCCAAGCTCAACCTCAGCCCCAAGCTCAACCTCAGCCTCAACCTGAATTCAATGATCTCATGGTTTTCGAAAGTACTTTCTTTGAGAAATATACTACTGAACCAGAAAAGACTTTTTTAGCTCTGATGGCATTAAAAGGAGTAACAGGAAGTCCAGTAAAAGATAAACAATATCTAACCAAATTCATAGACGCTAGGAAAAAAGGAGAAATCCCTAATATACCATTCAGAGATCGGAAAAAAGACACGGAGAATGTTGGAAATGATAAAAAAATTTTATTTTTCGATCTCTTGATCCGTTGTTTCAGGATCAGCAAAAAGATCGATGATTTCTTAAATATTCTCCCCGATAAGAGCCAATACGAAAAAGTAAAGGAAAATTTCATAAAAAACTTTGAGGTTATCCAGAGTTTGTTTCTAACAAAACAGGAAGAAAATACACTTTTAACTCCGTTTATTTACGGCGAAGATGATCTGGAGAATTACAAGAAAGTCTATGAGAAAATAGAAAAAGAAAAAGAAAAAAATATCGAAGTTTTTCTTTCAGCACTCGAAGATATCTATAAAGATATCTCGAGAATCTTTATAGAGAACAGGGATTATGTTTTATTTTATAGTTTCCTGAAGAGTGGAACACTGAATAAAGTGTTTCCGTTTATTTTCCCTGATATTCGGCAAAAAATAAGCATCAATAAAGAAGGTCAATTTAGTGCTCTAAATATTCAAGAGGAGTGGTATCAAGTAAATTTCTCCGATTACTTTTATTGCTTCTTGATGTTAAGAAACCCTAATCCTATTCCAGGAGAAAAAGGAGAAATCGGGGATTTCCTGAATTCTTTGACGGATGATGATAAAGACCTCGTCTATTCCTTTTACTTTAATTACCGACAAAACGAGATTAAGAATGCTTTGAATACTAATCTTCCTAATGAAATCAGCGTAAACTCTGAAAAGAAAATTCATCTCCTGATCGGGGGAATATTGGAGAAGTTGGGGATGAATTACGAATACAAAATTAATAAGAAGTTTGATCAACGGAATTTAAATTTACTCCCGTTACTTCCACTAAAAATTGATGATCCTTTCTTTTATTTTCTTCATGCTCTCAGCGTAACGGATGATAAAAACATAAGCCATTTTACAATTGATAAGGAAGTCATGGAGATGAGTAAGAAGATTAATCCGAGGTCAAGTGATACAAACGCATTCCTGTTGATCTTATTTTATCGCAAGCAAATCATAGATCAGATTCTTAATTTAAAGGAAATCATAGATGAGATATCAAATTATATTCCTAATGATGTCATTCGGATTTCAGCTATCAGTGAGCAGTTACAAAAAAAGAAGTATTTGCTGAGCTTTTATCTGGAAATTTTAAATGCTTTAGATACTCTGATTAAGAAACAAGGCGAACTCGTGAAGATAATAGAGAAAGCTAAGGAGAATATAAACCCTCTTCTGTTATGTTATTTCGATGACGAGAAATCCCTGTTCATAACGGAGAAGATTAACATGGAGAAAAACAAAAGACTGATTGAGAGAATATGGCTTTATCGTAATACCGATGCTCTCGTAGATTCCATCAAGAAGATCTCTGCTAAAACCAATGGAAATTTCGATGTTAAATCTTTGTTGAAAGACGAATTCTTCCGTTGCTTCATGACTATGTATATCACCACCAATAAATCCATTCATGAACTAACACGAGTCTATGATCCGATGCAAATAGATCAGAATAAAACCATAGAGATCGATGTTATAAAAAATATCATCGAACAACAATATATCAAAAAAATAAATATAATATAAAATGGATTTGTTTAACGAGAACTTAATCCCCGATGATGTTGCCATTAAGACTTTCAGGAGCAAAACGGGAAAAATCTTCATCCCGTTTATCATAAAAAAAAGATTGGATAAAGATAGAAAAAAAATATCTAAATTTACTAATTCTTTTCCGTCTGTTATAGCGGGAAACATCAAAGAATCTATAGAATACGAGGTCAAACAGGGGAAAAGCAAGAAAGATTACTTCTGCATTCCTTATGGAGAAAAAAACCTTGGAGAGAGAATTATGTTTATTACGGATCCTCATGATAGATTGTTTCTCTCCGTTTTCTATACTTATCGCCTCCTCCATAAATCTTATGCTCCCGATCAGTATGTCCTCGATAATAAAGTCGTGGACTACAAAAACAAGATCATCCATGACTTTACTGAGAAACGGAAACAATTTAATGATATTCTCACCGGAGCGGGTTTATCTCCTGATAAGGACGAGGCTTCTGTTATGAGAAAACCGTTCTTCACCGAGCAAGGAGACTTCAATAAGGCAGAAAAATACTTCAAGAAGGTTAAGAAGATAAAGGATGCCAAGAACATATTTGAGGAAATAAAAAAGATCTATGATGAAGCGGTTAAAATATTAGCTCCGATGTCTGAACAATGGGTAGCGGAAACATTGATCTTCTGCATTAAAAAGTCGGCGATCATTGATGACCTGATACCGAATATCAAAAATTATAAGTTCGAAAACGGGACTTTGAAGGAAGGAAACGAAGATATTCTTCTTAGTAGCTCCCAGACATTAGAAAAGATCTTTGAACTTAAAGATCTTTACGATTTCTTTAATGATCTTGTGAAAGAAATTAAAAATAAAGAGACAAAAGCTGCTTTGGAAATCTTTACTGATCCAAACTACCGTGAATATCGTTACTATGTGTTGGAGAAACTGCAAGAGTCTCTTGATAGAGGTCAATTGAAAGGGATTAAAAATCTTTCTTCAAGCAGTCGTTCTTTAACAAAACCCAGCAAAGACCTGTTGGGCCAAGAGGTCTTAGCTCTTGAAATGGAATCTCAGATAACTCTCGTTTATTTGAAAAAAGAAACGGAAGTTTATTTTAAATTATGGGAGGAACAACAGGATTTTGCATATAAAAAGCTAGAGAAAGAAGAGGTCGACAAATATTTTCTCATCAACCTTCATAACAAATTTCAAAATTTAAAATCGACATTCACAAGTGAATTCGGGGAGATATTTAAAGATTGGAGAAACCCCGAAAAATACCCGATGATCTTTTTACGTCAGATAGATGTTATGGACCGTTACGAGAGTCTCAAACAACTTCGACAACAGATCTTGAATCTGTTGGGTTACAAAATTATCCCTTCATTTCTGTCCCTCGAACAACTCAAAGACATTTATGAGAAGATCAAAAAAGAGAAACGTTTATTTCCATTGTTCTTAACGCTTTTGATAGAACAAAAGCCTGTTGGAAGTCCTCCTGATTCTTTCGCGAAATCACTAGAGGTTTTCTATCCTAATGCCCTAAAATATTTCATGACGGATAAAACGGTGTTTTATGCTCCACCTGTTATCAAGAGACTTGGTCTCGAAAAAAACAAGAATATCAATCAGATCTATTCCAGAATAAACCTCTATCAGAATGTTTTTTATATCGATAAGTATGGGCGTGACCTAGTGACGAAATACTATAAAGATCCGGAGAAAGTTTATGTTATTCCTGATGTGAGGTGTTATCTGGTGGAGGAGATTATGATCATGAAATCAACAAAAATCGATTATGATTCCGTTTCTATCCTCGTGATTGGTAGTGACGGAAATGTCAAACTGAGTAACGGGGAAAAAATAAACTTCTTTCCTAATAAAATTGAACATTACTTATCGGTAATAAGTCTAATATATACTGTATTTCGCAAGGAAATAAACTTTAATCCCGATGAAGAAACAAAAAAGATTCTCAAAGATAAACTTCAGGAAAAGGTTTTTGAGATTAAAGAGCTTGTCAAAGAAAGCTCTAAAAAAATTTCTTCCTCATCTGAGATCTCGAAAATAATCGAAGAGATTGAAAAATTAAAAGAATTCAATCAAGAGGAGATCGGAGAAATACTTTCAGAGATCAGTTCTCTGAAGTTAACGGATAAACAAAGAGAACCAATTGATTTAATTTATGGAATCCTGTTTGAAAAAGACGTCAGCTCAGAACAAAAATTTGAAGCTATGAAATTACTATCCAAAGTTTTGGAAAATATTCTTGGAAGTACTTCCAAGTCACCAGTCGTCATGGAGCCAAAGAAAGAACCGATTAAAACTTCTAAGAAGAAAAGTAGTATATTTGAAAAACCATTAGAAACACTATCAAAAAGTATCGAAAATTTTAAAGAAAGTTTTTCAAAGCTAAAAGAAGCGGTCAATTATAAACAGGATAAAGATTATCTGGTTTTTTTTAGTTACATCCTAAATAAGCTCGAAATTATCAAAGGTATTCTGGAAAAGGTACTCCTTAAAAAAGAAAACATTAATTTAAAGGAAAATTTTAATAATTTATTTTTAATTGAACCTAAATTTCCGTCAGAATATCTTAAAGGTGAATTTCTTACTCTACAATCTTTGGCTATAACTTTCCCTGACGCCAAAAAAGATGAAGCCAAAATCGAATCTCTGAAAAATATCACGAAATGGATTAATGATATGACTTCAGAAATTGAGAAGAAGGAAGAAGAAATAAAAAAAGGCACAACGACAAGCGCAACGGAAGAAACAAAGGCAGAAACAAAGGTAGAAACAACGATAAGCGCAAAGACAGGCACAACAGAAAGCGCAACGGCAATCACAACGGAAGGCACAGAGAATGACATAAAAGCAACCACAGACACGAGCACAAACAAAAGCACAACGACAGGCACAACGGAAGGCACAATGACAAGCCCAAACAAAGACACGAACAACCCTTAATTCCTGTATTTTATGATACCGTTATCATAAAATACTAAGACCTTTACCCGATATTCCAGAGTATCGGGCATAAAAACTCCCATAATCCAGCATCTCTCTTCCTGATTTTCGTACTTTCGCGATACCATTTCTCAAACTCTTCTTGTGACCCGTTGTTTTCAACGTCTTTCCTCGATACTCCGATGAGGAAAAATCTTTTTTCGTACCAAGGCAAAGTAACGGGCCTAATGATATAGATGTCTTCGAATCTCTTGGAAATCTCAAATGCTTCCGTTAATAACGGAGAATCAACAACGATAAACTTTGGATTAATCTCGTACCATCGGAGAGATTGCTCGGGAGTGCAAAAAATCACGTCGATGTCGATGATGTTTTGAATCCATGTGGTTGGATCCGTTCCAAACTGTATCTGATCCTCGTATTTCCTCTGTAGTTCCTGAACATCAGCCAGAGCATAAATATCTTTGACATAAACAGGAATATAGTGATAGATCACCGATTCTGGCCTTCTCCACAAAATATATTCGGTGATACCTTTATCTCCTAACCCGTTGATCGCAGCAAAGTTTCCCAGGGTTTGTGGGGCTAATATTCCTCCGTCACTCAGCGTGAAATTAAAGATAGCATCCAGATTAGCCCCGAGACCACTGGGAAATTTCAGTGATGTCAGGGGATTCCAGAGATAGTCGGGCTCTAATTCAGGCTTAGGCCCTTCATGCCTTTCAGACCCTTCATGCCTTTCAGACCCTTCAGGCCAGTGACTCAATTTCCCAGGTTTTCCAACGGGCCACTGAAGATATGGTTCCGTTAAATCCATTTTATTTTTTGAATATTTTTTTTTACCGATCTTTAAGTTCCCAAAAAACTTCTTAAAAAACATGATCCACTTTCGGAATCTCAAGGTGACAACCATGACCTGTATCATCTATCTCTCATGTCGCGTCTATATTCAACGGTTGTTTTATCTTCTTCCCGTTATCGAGAACGAGACCATCACCAACGGGAAGATCGTTTCTTTGAGATACAACACTCTTTATCGCGGAAACATGTTTAAGGCCAGTCAACTCCCGTTTCGAAACTGTATCACCATCAACATCGTGATGGATAGGAAACTCATCAGTGTGAAGATATTCAGTAAGGGCAAAATACAAATGTGTGGCCTGATATCGAAGGAGATGGCCCAAAAGACAACGGAGAAGATCGTGGAATACATTCAAGAAATTCAAAAGATGTTACAGAGAATCCATGAGGAACCAATAGAGTCTCCCGAAGCCATTCGCTTCGTTTTAGACGCATTAAATCACGGGGCCTCATGGCAGGAACTCTTGGAATGGGACAGAGTTTATAACGGAGAGATTCAATATAAAATCAAGAAAGTCATGGTGAACTTTAATTACGACCTTGGATTCTCCGTGAACAGAGCAGAGTTCGCGAAACAGTTTAATAAGATCCCAGGGTTCAAGGCGAGATACACAAACTCTTCTGATTACTGTGTCTATCTCCGATATTACGAAGAGGAACGAAAACATATGTTCATCATCTATAAGTCGGGGCTGGTGACTCAATCGGGACCTAACGAAAAATACATGGAGCATGCTTATCAAGTTTTCCATGAAACCGTTAAAAAGCTGAGGCAGTACGTGATGAAGCCGAAACAGGATTACAGGAAACTAAAATTCATCCCTGTTCCCCAGAATCTACTTGCCATGGACTAATTTTCTCCCGTTAAATTGAAATAAAATAACGGAACAAAAATTGTTCCATAAACACCTTAAAATATGCTCCAAATCAAATACGACGCCGTAACGAATCACTGCCTGTTTCGTAAACTGTTCATCTATTGTAAAATCAGAAATCCGTTTATTGTCCCCATATTTAGCGCAACCATCCACGGAGGTAACATTCATGTCTTCATCGAAAAGAAGTATCTGACCTTTAATATCATGAGATACGCCTCTCCCAAAGTCTTGGAGTACGCCATGGACTTTGCGTTTCTATTACAACGGATGCATCATTCGAACTTTCCTTATCCCGTTTTCTTTGGTTTCTTCGATAGTAGCATGGTTTTCGTCGGAAATGACGGGAGAGCAAGAATACTAGGGTATTCAAATATTCACTACCACAAGAGCGGTGAGAAATTAAAGATCGATCCAAGAGTCCTAAAGAACATTAAGGTTATTGCACCAGAGATGCATGAAGGTTGGGTGGGACCATTAACGGATGTTTTTTATTTTGGTGTCCTGTTTTGGTGCATGGCCACAGGAAAAACGGAAGAACACTTCGACATCAAAAACCCTCGCAAATACATTTCCGAAACATCTATTTCTTCCGTCTTCAACAGAGTCATTCTCCCCTGTTTCTTAGATTACGAGAAGAGACCAAGCGCCCTTCAGCTCTTCCTTCAACTGAAGGAATTTATTCCCATGAGAGACTTTAATCACTCCGTTTTTACTTACTGCCCCAACATTCTCGGGAGCTTTCTTCATCCTGAGACATGCTCCGAATTTTTCGATGATATTCATGCAACGTGCTGTTGTAAAGACAGACCCAACCTATTTTATAAGGCTTATCACGGAAAACTCCATGAAATCAAGAGATTCCCTAAACTGTTAAATGCTCACCTGTATGAAGCGGCTATCCTGGGCAATCACTCTGCAGTGATAGAATACCTGCTGTCCCAGAAGATACCGATGCCCGTGACAAACTACGAATTTATGTTTTCTGTGGCCGAGGTCATCGATGAAACCATGTTTAACCTGATGATACAACGGGTGAAATTGAGTCCGGAAGATTACTTTCGAATATTTATCATGCAACTCCTTTTGGAAAACCTTGATGTCTGCAAGAAACTCTCGGAGATCTTCTTGGATAAATGGAAAAAACTTGGTTGTTTCACCGATGTCGTCGATAGTCTCTATGTTTATTACGGACAACTCGATGATCTCAACAGGCTAAAGTTTCTCCATGACACAAAGATCTTTCCGAGTGATCTGAGAAGAATAAAGCCTGAAATTAGATGTCTCGAGGTCACCCGTTTCCTCGAGGACCACTTTGGAATCGCACAGGGATTAATGGAGCTGGCCTGAGAAGAGTCTCGAAAATTCAGTGAAAAGTTCTTAGTTATAAAAAGTTCTTAGTTATAAAAAGTTCTTAGTTATATGTTCGCAAAACATATAACTACCTGTTTACCTGTTTACCTGTTTTTTCCCCTCGCGTCCCCTCGCGTCACTCAAGAACAACAAACAGAAGCTTTCCATCAGGGATTTTGAAAAGAGTGTTTCTTATCTTCCTGTCTTCGTCTTCAATGATATCGTCGATGATATCGTTAGGATCATCCACCTCTAAATCACCTCCGTATTTCGATGATCCGTGATAAACAAAATGTTTTCCGTTCCAGTAATAGTACTTCTTCCTTTGAGCAATAACAGTCAACCCGATACCTTTCGTGTATATCTTTGGGTTCTTATGAAAAAGGATCAACAACTCATGCGCAAACATCGATAAGAAACCCAAATTAACTTTTATCTTTTGCTTCGCCTTTTCAAAAACTAACTCAGGCACGGATTCGTAACAGGTTGATAGGAGATATTTCTCCTTCAGCACATGCATCACGGTCCATCCGATCCTCGGATTCCTATCTAGAACTTCAAAGGCCACATATGCTCCCAACGGAACATTAAGTTTTGCAAACACCGTTATTACTTTCCCGTTCAGGTTAACATCTTGTTCGTTCATGCTGTGGTTTATAAACCTGTCATAAAGATCGTACTTGAAAACGGTGCCTATGATTTTGTTCTCCTCGTATTGTATCAGAGTGATTCTCGTTTCCAGGTCGAACATTTCACACGCTCTGGGATTTCGGGAAAAGATCGCAAAACATCTCCCGAATTTACAGAAGCTCAAGGCTAACTTCGAGTCCTCTAACTTAATTACTCTTAATGTCCGTTTCTTCCTCGTTTCTTGCCCCCATATTTCCAAGAGGATCTCGAATGCATCCGATTCGGGTGCCACGGGAAACATTTTATCGAAGTGGTCCACAAATCTCTGTTCACGAACCTTTTCGAATTCCTCGAAGTCATCAAAGATCTCTTCGTTGTTATCCATGACTTTTGCGTTTATAACCTCAACTAAATTTATCATTTTTTAAATATCAGGACTAATTAAAAAAACCATGTATTCTCTGTGGAGTTATGTACATCACCTGTTGTTCGGACCGGCAGGACCGTCAGGCCCAAAAGCACTTGATTCCAAACAGGTCAATGCAAACACAAACGCAAACATAAACGCAAATACCGCCGCCATTCATGAAGAGCTGAAATGGCTGAAAAGGATCTCGAAACGGGTGCATAAGGAAAAGTTTATTCATGTGGCGCAAGAGATATTCACAAACTTGAATCGAGAACAGGAAAAGAAGATACAAGAAAAAACTCTCGATGTTATGCAACGGATCATTTTATTTCGCAAGATCTTAACACCCCATTTCCCCGATTGGAAGAGAACACTAAAACAGATTATAAATAAATATTTCCTGATGAAGCAGGTGAGAGGCGAGATCGCTAAACAGGCTTCCATAGATTCTCAACCTGTTGTTCATGTGTCTATCGATGAAAGGTTTGTTTCCGTTTGCGTGGACATCTCCGCTAGAAACTGGAACTCCTATATGATCTCCGATATCTTATGGATGTTATTTCTGTCCCTCAGCAAATATCTCTCCGAGTTACTGAAGCGACTTACCACGAAACAGGAAAACTTTATTTTATCGGAGATGATACTCCCGTTAGGACACGAAATAGTACAGGAGTTACTAAAATAAACTTGAAATTTTCAAGAGCAATAAAAAAGTATGGAGATCGAAAGATTAGGTCCTGGCATCTGGTATATCATTCATTCCTATGCTCTACGTGCTACCGATGAACAGGAGAAAAAAGCTTATTCCGAATTTATTCATAAGTTAGCCGAAAACTTTCCCTGTGAGCGATGTAAAGGTCACTTTCTCGCCTATCTTCGAGATTACCCGTTGATTAGCTTTTGGAATAAGAAAGACGGGTTCTTCATTTGGACCTGGCAGTTTCATAACGCCGTCAATAAGAGGCTCGGAAAACGGGAGATGACCTATGAAAAAGCTTACGAGATATATAATACACCCGATATCTGTATGAAATGTCAGAGTCCGGAAGAGGTGGCCATCGAGACATTAACACAACCCGTTTTACGTGTTACTATGCCTAAAAAGAAGAAACAGGAACAAAAAATAAAGTTTATCTTGAGATCCTTCGAGTAGCGATGGAAGCTGCCCTCACCCACGAACAAAGATTTTTCGAAAACCTTTCCGATTTTCTCTTCCTTTTATCGGAGATCATCGAAAGGGGCTATGAAAAGGGGAAGATCAAAGTGAATCCCGCCATCATTGAGATCGTGCAGAAAATAATATCGGATGTGGACAGGAAGAAACTCATTGAGAACTTTATAAAAAGGTGTATCATCTCCGATAAACAGGGAAACAAGTTCTGTCTGTGGGAGTTTATTGCCCAACGGAACAACGAACTGTGCTCAAAATATATCGATAATGTTTTTGCTGAAATCCCGTTACAAGACATGTCCGTTTTCGGAGAGATATTCAAAGCAAACTGGGTGGAAGAGGAAGACAGAAAAGCTATCTGGGAATATCTCGACAGTTTGGTGAGGATATGCCTAAAATATATCGGAGATAACAACATCGAATTTCCGGGGGAGTGGTATGAAAAGTTTAAAAAACTCTTTCTGAGTTGAAAGGCCTTTTGCAAGCCTTAAGGCAAGCCGTAGGCAAGTCGTAGTCACATGTTTCAACGGGAAACATATGACTATATTCCCGTTTCAGCCCGCTTTCTAATCTGGTACTTTATTCCCGAGAGTATTAGAAAGCAGACTGTTGTATTCCGTTGTCTTTTATTACTAAAATTTTCAAATTTTGAATTTATTTTGTGTCTTGCACATTCTCCAAAATGATGCTCCAAAAAATTTCAATTTTTGCCTTTCGAGGAGTTCACGGGAAACATTACGAATTTTTCAATGGAATTCATTTAATTAAAGGCCCATCAGGATCGGGAAAGTCAACCATCTTCGAGGCAATCCGTTGGTGTCTCTTCGGAAACATTAAGAATATCGGGAAGAATCCCAAGGTAAGTCTTTATTTTAGTTCCTGTGATGTGTCCGAAATACATCGGAGTAAGGGGAGGAAGAATGTTACCGTGAATTACAAAGGCAAAGTCTTGGAATCGGAGGAAGCACAAGAAGTCATCCATAAAGTTTTTGGACCCGATGATCTATGGCAGTACTCCACCTACCACATTCAGGGGGAGCATTCAGAACTGATTAGAGACTCCACACGAAGAGACATTCTCCTTCGCGTCATCTTCGAGCATGAGAACATGAACCCGTTTGAACTCATCAAGAAAATAAGGAAGCTCAAGAAGGAGAAAGAAATTCTCCTTGGATTCCTCGAGAAACAGCTTGATCCAAACGGGAAATATAAACCTGTTCCCTCCCACAACCCAGAGAAAATCAAAGAGAAACGGGGACATCTCGGGAAACTCCGTTATGAACTTCAAGAGATTCAAAAGATTAAACGCCCAATAGGCGAAGAGCTGCTCGGAAAGATAACGGAGATTGTCCATAAGTTTGGACTAGAGAAGGTGAAAAAAACGGTAAAAAACATAAGCCAGGAGCTCGTGGACTACATCCGGAGTAACCTCGAAACACTGAAGAAAGTGAAGAGGCCTGTGGATTACTTTCCCCCCGAGATCTACCCGATTTATAACGGTAACATTAAATACATGAGGAGTCTCCCGGTGAAGACTCAAAAAAACCTGTTGAAATTCAGAGACACGGAAGAGTGCAAGCGGTTGGTAGAGAACACTGAGAAAATAAAGGAGTTGGGAATTAAACGGGTGAAAGATGCGCTCACTCTGTGTGAACCCCCGATATTAACGGAAGAACAATGTAGAAACCTGTTATACTCCATCGATCACTATGAAAAATCTTTGGAGATGGCGAAGAGGATGGGAGTGACTCTCGAGAATATCGATGAGGAAATCAAGAGATTAACGGAGAGAATCGAGTTTTGTCGTGATTACCCGTTGTTAACGGAGGAACTGAAAAACAAGAACCCCCAAAAGGTTTACGAATGTCCCCGTTGTCACGAGATGCTTATGCTGAAGCAAGAGAAACTCGAGGTGGTCAATGAAAAGAACATAAAACAGAGAATCCGAGAAATCAAGGCCAGGCTGAAAAAGATGGAGGACCCCGAGAAACTCAAAAAAAGATATGAACAGCTACTCTCCGTTCCTAAAGCGACGAAGCCTGAATACACCGTAGAGTTCGTCCAGAAACAGCTGAAATTGATCGAGAACCAAAAAATACTAAACAGCCTTCATCTTCTCCGTACTCCTGAGCTAAAACCTTTAAACTTTCTCAACTTTCTCGACCTTCTCGACTTTCTCCCGTTTCTCTCAGGAATAACGGAGGAATTAATTGAATCCAGAATAAGCAATGAAGGTATGAGTAGCATCGAATATCTCAAATCCCTTGGCATAGAAAAGATAGACCCGTTATTCTTCGAAGCACTAAAATACAGAGACATCTATGATCTGCTTGATTCCTACGAAGAGTTATCAAGAAACACCGATATCATCGAAAACTTTGATAGCTACAGACGATATCGGGAGTTGAGAAAAGAAGAAATAGTCCGAAAAGAGATTCAAGAACTCGAGGAGGAGATAAAAAGAATCGAAGAAGACATGGAACAGGAGAAATTTAATCAGAAATGGGAGGAATACATGCAGACGAAAAGGGACTTTGATGCTCTTCAACGCCTGTTCGTAGCAGCCGAAAACTCAGAGATGGAGCAAACGGAAGATGTCCTCAACCACTTTAACATCTTCGTAAACTCTTTTCTCAATCAGGTATTCCCCGAGATCTCATTGATCTTTCATATTGATACCGTGGAAATAAACTACAAAGGCGTTTCTCACTTCTCCTCTCTGAGCGGGGGAGAAAAGGACAGAGTTTCGCTAGCTCTCCTGATAGCCATGTATAAGCTTCGAAACAGAAACTCTTTCCTGTTGTTGGATGAGTGCTTTTCATCGCTCGACGCTCAGACGCGTGAGACCTGTTTCGAGGCTCTCAAGAAACTAAATTTAAATCAGGTTTTATGTGTGTCCCACGATGATCCTGAGGAGTTCTTCGATCATGTGGTGTATGTGTAAAAATATATGTGCCAATACACATATATTTTTTAGTCTTTTCCTCGCCATTTCTTTTATTCTTTGTATAGCTTTAAGATCTCCACCACATTTCCTGGATGTCGGCGAACAACTTGAAGCGGTATCTTTCTTTCCTCGAGTTCCTTTTTCGCAATCTCGTAAAGACTTTTTGTTTTTTTCGGGTCTACGGGAATGAGAGCAGGTAAACCTCGAGCGAGTTGATCGACCCGTTTTTGAAGTACCTTTGCCCTCTCGTATGAGGTTAATTTAAATTCGTCGGGATAAACGGTGATTCGAGGGAAGTTTTTGGGGTATTTCGAGACATCTTCAAGAACCTCTCTTCCCGTTTCTTCCTCCTCCTCTTCGTACTCTTCCTCTTCGGGGAACTCGTCTAGGATCATCTGTTTTTATAACGGGAGGAGATTTAAGAAAAGAAAAATCAAAAAGCAAAGGGCTCACAAGCCTTCAGGCCTTCAGGCCTTCAGGCCTTCATGCCTTCAGGCCTTCATGCCTTTCAAGCCCTCAAGCCTTTCAGGCCCTAATGGTCTAACAGACTTTGAATGCAAGAAGACTTGAAGGCAAGAAGGCTTTGAAAAATCAATTAACGACCTTCATGGAAGATTTCTTCAATAAAAAGTTTTTTAAGATCTTTGATCTTCCTGCTTTCTCCGATGAATACAAGGAGACACTAGACTGATTCCTAGAGATCAAAAGAGGGTTTAGCTATGATCCTTTTTATCTCTTCAGTTTCTCCGTCAACATCTTTGATGAACGGATAGACTTTGAATTTAAGCTTTTTCCCGAAATTTGTCCTCAGATTGTCTGGAGAATGATTGCGCTGGGAAAAAGAATCTGGGAAAAAGAATCGGGGAAAAAATCCGTTGTGAAAACGTCGCGTTTCTTGGAATAACGGGACACTACATAAAACTGGTGAAGGTAAACGCTGACCCTAACCTGTTTAACATCGACTGGGACGAAGTATTCCGTGCTCCATGGCCCGAATTCACGGAGAGTTCTTTGTTCATCGCAAAGAAGATGTATGAAACCTCTCCTGAGTTTTATGTGTGCGAGAAACTGAGTGAGGGTTTCATCCCGTTTGGATACTCGATAAATTAAAAGATTTCTATGATTTAAAATCATAGAAACCCATTAAAAAAACATGTCGGAATCTACGCAGTCTTCTTCCGAAGAAGAGATTTACCCTGTGCGCTGGGCGAATCTGAAGGAAGACATCCAAAACCTGTTGGGAAACTACCTGTACGACTTTGAAGTGAAGATATTCACGAAATTCCTTCCGGAATGTGTGAGAAACTCTGATTTCTCTGTTCAGGTTATCGAGGATTACCAGGGACAGGACCGGGAGGACCGACAGGACCGACAGGAGTTTATCATCGATGGTGAGAAAGAGGTTAAAATAAAGCGGCTGGAGATTCCCCTCAATTTCAGGTCGAAATTTATGAGTAATCCCGATGTGTATGTCGGTGAAGACTCCGCCTTAGTCGTAAAGTTCTCTTACTTTTGGAACAGACCTGAGAAACTCTTGATCATAAAATAAATCTCCCGTTATGTAAAAGATGGACACGCGCGAACTCTTGAAGATTTGCGAAAAGAATCCGTCACTGTGTTATCGAAACCCGAAATTAAAACGGGAATTAACCCTCAACGAAACAAAAGATCTTGTTTCGACTATGGACCGATATTTGAAGGCGAAGTGGGTCATTCAGATTTTTATTCCTCCGGATATGAGAGAAAAGGTTTACTTCTTGGATCGGACCAAAGTCTCCGACATGGAGTCCATGAGGAATCTCGCGGAAAGATGTCTGAATACCCGTTGTAGTAAACAGAGGACTAAAGAGTTTTTGTTTCACCTGTTTCAAGAAAAACCTTACGTTCTCATCAACCCTGAGCCCATAACGGATGACTTTGAGTCTTTCATCGAATATATTGAGATGCAATGGCTAAACATTTTTTATTCCTTCATCGACATCGATCCTTATGTGAGAACGGAGTTACTTTTAGCAGACGTTCAACTCCGGGAGTTTCAGTTTCAGAAAAAGAAGTATTTTACCTTACATTACGACTAAATCTCTCTTTAATCAGAAACCGAACATAGCGAAACAGGGTAACATACTCCTCTTTCTCGTGTTTCCCGTCTTCAAACACTTTCTGAGCAATCTCCTGGAATTTCTCCTGTGTTACCGTTTGTTCAAAGTTCGTTTTCTCGTTCTCCTCCAGGTTCTCGATGAAAAAAACGGCACGAGCTAACATGGAAGGATTTAGAACAACGAACTGGGGGACCTTGGATAGAAAGTCCAGCCAGGTTTGAATCACCCGTTGTTCCATCCCCAGATTCTCCATGGCCTCTCGCGTCTCTTTCTGAGAAGTGTCGAGCTTCTTGTTGATGCTCTTAATGTTTCGGATTTCGTTTTTCTCAAATCCGCCACGAAAACGGTTGCCTTCGTAAACGATCATTTTATGTTAACGGAACATAAAATGAAAAGACTGCGAATTTCAGAGAATCTTTCAGAGAATCCCTCCGAGATCTTCACTCAAGGCTTTATTATCTTCAGTGATTTCAGATTGTTTCTCTCGATAAACCCGTTAATTTGGCGATAAAGTGTATCCCAATATTCGCGATCAAACGGGACACGACTAAAAAACACTTCCGAGCCCTCGCAATAAACGATAAAGTCACACCACTTCCTCCCGAGAATAGCCATACCTCCTTGCATCTGAGCATAGTAGCTCTCGAAGATATAGTCCTTGATGGATACTCTTCTCCCGTTTTTAGAGTCCTCAATGTATTTCCTGAGCTTATCATGAATTTTTCGAGGACATTTGATTTCAATGATCCCGTCATCACCGACTAATCCATCGGTCGATGCTCCGATCCACAAGTTCCATTTCGGAACCGCAAACCCGATTTCCTCGACTTTCACCTTGAATTTATTTTCATACCATTTCCTTGCTTTGGGTTCATTCTCTATTCCCCGTTTGATGTCTTCGTTCATCGGGACTCTTTCCCCCAGCACCGATCTTAATGCTCTCTCGCTGTTTTTGGCACATTCATAAAAGATGGAGGCCGTGCATCTCCCGTATCTCACTTGGTGCCATAGATTACTCCGTTGTGGAGCTTGAAACAGGTAGTAGTCGCCTTTGTTCATCCACATGAGGGTGTTTGTTTTTATTTTTAGCCTTCTTTTAGCCGTTAACCTTTACGCTTATACTGAGTAACAGGAAAAAAATTTCAATACTTTTTAGAAAAGGGAAAGATATTTTTTATGTTGTTTTAGGTGAAGAAACCTCTAAATTAAAATGAACTACTACGATGTTTTGGGAGTCGACAAGAAGGCTTCCCAGGAGGAAATTAAAACGGCATACCGAAAGTTAGCAAAAAAATATCATCCCGATAAGAATAAGGACCCCGAGGCAGAAAAGAAATTTAAAGAGATATCGGAGGCTTATCAAACTCTCTCCGATCCTCAGAAAAGGATGATGTATGATCGAGGTGGCCATCATGAAATTCGTGTGGCCCAGGGAATTGAGTGCACATTGGAAGAGGTCTACACAGGGGTTAAGAAAGAAGTCGAGGTGGTCGAGAAGATACCGTGTGTTTGTTCGGAAACCTGTTCCGTATGTCACGGGCAAAAAATAGTGGAGAACCAGTTTAGAATGGGCCCATTCCTACAGATATCTCGAAGTCTGTGCACCGCTTGTCGAGGAAAAGGAATCACCAGGAAACCTCATCAAACATGCACCGAATGCGAAGACGGCATAAAGGTATTGAGGAAAAAGAAAACGGTGGAGATATTTCCTGGAATAAACTCTGGAGAACAGATAACGGATGATGAGAGAAACGTTTTTGTGGTTCATATCAAAAAACATTCCATTTATAAGCGAAAGGGGGACAATCTGTGGATGAAACTTGATGTCCCGTTATCGCTAGCATTAACGGGAGGAACCTATCCTATCAAGCATCTCAACGGGAAGATTTATGGTCTCCCGTTAGTCCCGGTGGTCAAGCCAGGTTCCGTAGTTCGGGTAAAGGATAAAGGTATGCCGTTAAGAACTTATGGATTCGGAGACCTTTTCGTGGTCTTCAATATCATCTTCCCTGATAAATTAACACCAGAGCAGATCAAGAGACTAAAACGGATTTTACCTAATCCCGCGGAGACCAAAGAAGAGTTCTCGGAAGTCCTGAAAACGGAACATGTTCAGGAGAGGGTGGAAGAGGAGGAAACATGTGTCCAGCAATGAAAGGCAGGGGGAAATATATGTTCGTGAAACATATATTTCAAAGCTTTTCAGGTCTTTTGCTTTTTTGCTTTTTCTGGTTTTTTGCTTTTTCTGCTTTTCGGCTTGCCTACTCCTCTTCTCGCTCCTCTTGAAATTCTGGGACAACCTCGGTGGCTGTGGGTTGGTATTCGTATCTTCCCAGTTCTTCCGTTTCCTTAAACTTTAATGCCATCACGATCCCGACACCCGCGAAATAGTGCAACAGAGTTTTGAAGGCATACGGGATAACACACCTTCCGAAAGATGCCTGTTGTAAACATTTTCGGCATTTCACTTTACCTTCCTGAATGTTGGAAATAGCAATCTGTCCACACCTTTTGCAGAATACAGCTTGGAATACATCGGAAGAAAACTTTAGTCTCTCCTGTATTAACGCCGAAGCTCCGTGACTGACGAGGTTATCTTTTTCCATTTCCCCGAATCGCAAGCCTCCTCCCCGATTGCGCCCGGAAATAGGTTGGTGGGTGATCGCTTTCACTGCTCCTCGTGCTCTCATCTGTATCTTCTCCTTCACATGATGTCTCATGGCCATATAGTAACAGGGACCCATAAATATTTTGGCCTTGATAAGTTCTCCTGTGAACCCTGACCTCATGGTTTCAACTCCGTTTTCGTCATACCCATACTGTTTTAGTATTCTCTGGAAGTGATCAAGGTCAAACTTCTGAAATGCTGTTGCATTAATCCTCTCCCCCCGCAATGCTGCAACTTTCGAGGTTACTATCTCTAGCATCTTGCCCATGGTCATACGGCTGATGATACTGTGAGGGTTCACGATAACATCAGGAACAACTCCAGAGTCTCGGCCTTCCACTACGAACGGCATATCTTCAACGGGAAGTATTACTCCGATGGTAGCCTTCTGGGCATATCGACTAGCGAATTTATCGCCTCGTTCTGGTTTTCTCACATCGCGAATCTTAATATATACCGTTTCTTTGTTCTCAATGTTGCGACACACTAAGATCTGATCCACGATACCGCTGTGATACTTTGCCACTTTCAAGTCGATGATTTTCTCCTCCTGTTTTTTCTTGCTTTCACCCGTATAGATTCTTATTTTCCGCACTAATATGTCATCGTTCTTCACGTATGTACCTAATTTCACGATGCCATGCTCATCGAGATAAACCTGTTTTGCTTTTTCTTCCTCCTTATCGGATAACCCCAGATATTCCGTGAACTCCCGTTCACCGGACTTGACAACGGTTTGATATTTATGATAAACGGTATACATGAATTTCCCTGCATCCACGGAGTTTTTATTGAATATCAGAGAGTCTTCCTGGTTATATCCCGTGTAGGTCATGAAAGCACAAATCACCGTTTCACCAGAAGGTAACGGGTCAAGAGGAAGGAATTTACTCATCTGGGTCTCGAAGATAGGCCTTGTGGGCCAGGCTAAAACTTTGATGGTGGGATCGAATCTTAATTGATGGTTGTTGTGATATTGGGAGAGTGCCTGTTTGATCATAGAACAGAAATAAGAGATCCTTGGTCCCTGGTTATGATTGGCCAACGGCATTAACGAAGAGAGAGTCCCGAGAATGGCCGTGGGATCAAGTTCACAGTGTGTATATTGCTTCTTTCGAAGGCGCTCATAGGCATGAAGGGCCGTGCGATACAGAGACTCAAACTCAGGTTTTTTCGTTTGTTCCCATTCATTCCGATACTTCTCCACGGTGACTAGGGCTTGGCGAATACTCTCCTTATGATAACGGAGATCATGAATACTTTGAGAAACTAAGGCATACTCCTGTTCCCAAGCATCCACATATTCGACAGCACCATGATCCATGAGCTCCTGAAAAGACTTGCCCCACAAATTTTCCTTGTCGATCACAAGCTCGTTATCGGAAACCACGAGAAGAGGTCTGATGGCACGAGCACCATCCGTGTGTACATAAAGGATTTCGTCGTCTCTGTCATAGACGATACAGGAATCGAAATAAATTTCTTTCTTGAGCTTCATGGATCGGAGAGTCCTATACGTTTCGTCCCCTGAACACCAGCCAAGGAATTTCCCGTTCAGAAGTGTCGCGGTCCTATATTTTAGCTCGACATATTGTGGTGATAAAAACGGCTCAAGATATTTTTTTATTATCGTATCATCCCGTTCGATACTGTAACGGCAAGTGATGCTCCGATGTTTGACCAGTCCACAGTTTTTTCCTTCTGGTGTCTCCACAGGATCAATGTATCCCAGCTGAGACATCTGGACCATACGAATGTGAGGCTGTTTTGCTTGGCGACTCGCGGGGGTATTAATACGTAACAGCTGAGAAAAAACATTGAGAGTGTTCTCCCGTTTCATCTGCTCGGCAACGTTCTCCTTATTAAAGTTCCCCTTGACGCCCCATGATTTCGGATTGAAGGACTTGATAAATGTTTCCGTCATCCTCCCCTTATTGATACTCCTTGCCATATCGGATGCTTTACGAAGACCTTTCTTTTGAATGTTCTCCGCTAACTCACGGAAGATATAAACGTTGAGAATCTGATTGAATAGCTGTTCGAAAGATCTTCCCGCGGATTCGAGCCTTTTGATTTGCCAGTGGTCTCTATCATCGAGAGGCCTTAATCCAGCAATATATTCCGCGTATCTTGCCGTCATCATGGCTAACAGCCACAACCTGTTCATGGTATTGCCAGTTCCATTCATCTGAGGGAATAGCTCCTCCATCAGTTTTGCTTTTATCCTGTCGAGAGTCCAAGTCTCCCCTAGTTTCGCGGAGATATCATCGGAGTCATCACTCACCCGATAGTATTCGATGAAGGTGGGCTGAAGGAAATAACTTACTTTTGTCCGCCACTCTTTCCGCGTAAACAACAGGATCATTTCCTCGATAACCTTTTCGTCTTTGATGCCGAAGATACGAAAAACCTGAAACACCGATATCGTCTTGTCCTTCAAGAAATGTAAAGACAAACGGAGCCCTTTAATTTCCGACATTGTTATCATCACCACGTTAGTGCCCTTGATGGTGTAACAGGTCATACGGCAGGCCGATGTCCCCTGTGTATCCTTGTTAAACAGGATAACTTTGTTCACACGAAGTTTCTCTTGGGTCATCACGAAATATTCTAAGCCTCGAATGATGAAATATCCAAAGGGATCTCCGACACACTCGCCCATCCTAATCAGCTCCTCCGATGTCTTTCCGTGAAGATAACACAGCTGACTTCGAAGCATAATCGGGATTCTGCCGAGGGAAACATTTTCTTCCTTGTCGTAAATGGAACCATCAGGATTACGGATCACTAAATCTACCGTTAAAACACCGGAATAGGTATCTTTTCTCGCCCTTGCTATCGCGGGAAGCATCGGATAACTTTTAGCACCAATCGAATAAATCGGGGGACTGACGTGGGGATTTTCGAGGAATACCTTCTTCCCGTTGTCAAGCTCAATGTTGCGTGCGGCTAGTTGCTTCGGAATCTTATCGAAAATCCAGTCATCAAAGGTCTCGATAATATCATCGATGAAACCCGAGAAGATGAAATACGATTTTAAAAGCTCACCTGTTTCACTCACCACGATATCCCCGGGAATATTTTCGTTATCTTCCGTTAATGGCTCTGTGATCTTCTTGAACGGTGGAGGAATAACTTCCATCTTTTATTTTGAGCAACATTTTTATTACGGTTAAATATCAATACTGGACTAAAACTCTCTCGAAAGATTCTCTGCGATTCCATGCCATAACGAGAGATCAGTGAATTAAACCCATTAAATTTCAGCACCGGTTCAAGAATAAACTCGAAAAAGTCTCTGCGATTCCATGCCATAACGAGAGATCAGTGAATTAAACCCGTTAAATTCGAGCACTGGACAGAGATTGGTTCAAAAATAAACTCGAAAAATCTCTTTGATACTGAGTTATAACGGAGAGATCGGTGAATTAAACCCGTTAAATTTCAGCATCGGGCTAAAACTCTCTCGAAAAATTCTTTGTGATACCTTGCTATAACGGGATGATCTAAAATAAAACCTATTAAATTAACACCTTTGGTGCTAAATTCGAGCACTGGACAAGAACCAGTCTAAAATTAACTCGAAAGAGTCTTTGCTCGGGGGCCTGTCAATTCAGGACCTAAAAGTATTAAACCTGTTAAATTCAAGCACCGAGCAGAGACTAGCTCAAAACTCTCTCGAAAAAGTCTTTGAATGCTGAGCCATAACGGGATGATTCGAGAAATAAACCTGTTAAATTCGAGCACTGGACAAGAACCAGTCTAAAACTCTCTCGAAAAATTCTCCGTGATGCTGAGCTATAACGGAGAGATTCACGGAATAGATCTGTTAAATTCGAGCATTGGGCAAGAACCGATTCAAGAATAAACTCGAAAAGTCTCTACGATGCTGAGCCATACGGAGAGATTTAAGAACTAAAAGTATTAAACCTGTTAATTCGAGCACTGGTCAAGAACCAGTCTAAAATTAACTCGAAAAAGTCTTTATGATTCCATGCCATAACGGAGTGATTTCAGAGTAAAACCCATTAAATTCCAGCACTGAGCAAGGATCGATTCAGAAATTAACTCGAAAAAGTCTTTATGATTCCATGCCATAACGGAGAGATCTAAAATAAAACCCATTAAATTCCAGCACTGAGCAAGGATCGATTCAGGAATAAACTCGAAAAATCTCTTTGATGCTGAGTTATAACGGAGAGATCAACGAATTAAACCCGTTATCGTTATTCGAGCATTGGGCTAAAACTCTCTCGAAAAAGTTTTTGCGACTCCATGCCGTAACGGAGAAATCAGTGAATTAAACCTGTTAAATTACAGCATTGGGCTAAAACTCTATCGAAAAACTCGTTATGGTTCCACACCATAACGAGTGATCAGCGAATTAAACCTGTTAAATTAGCACCTTTCGGTGCTAAATTTCGGCACTAGGCAAGGACCAGTTCAAGAATAAACTCGAAAAAGTCTCTGTGATGCTGAGAAATAACAGAGAAATTTAAAATAAAATCCATTAAATTCCAACATTGGGCTAAACTCTCTCGAAAAACTCTTTATGGTTCCACACCATAACGAGAGATCAGCAATCAAACCTGTTAAATTTCAGCATCGGGCTAAAACTCTCTCGAAAAAGTCTTTGCAATGCTGAACCATAACGGAGAGATTCATGGAATAGACCCGTTAAATTCCAGCACTGAGCAAGAACCAGTTCAAGAATAAACTCGAAAGAGTCTCTGCGATGCTGAGTTATAACGGAGAGATTTAAGAACTAAAAGCATTAAATCCTTTAAATTTGAGTACTGGGCAAGGACCAGGCTGAAACTCTCTCGAAAAAGTCTCTACGATTCCATGCCATAACGGAGAGATTTTAAATAAAACCTGTTAATTCGAGCACTGAGCAAGAACCAGTTCAAGAATAAACTCGAAAGAGTCTCTGCGATGCTGAGTTATAACGGAGAGATCAGCAAATTAAACCCATTAAATTTCAGGAATAGACAGAAACTAGGTTCAAAACTCTCTCGAAAAAGTCTCTGTGATTCCATGTCATAACGGAGAGATCTAAAATAAAACCTGTTAAACTCCAGCACTGAGCAAGGACCAGTCTAAAATTAACTCGAAAAAAGTCTTTGCCCTAGGCCCTGTCAATTCAGGACCTGAAAGGATTAAACCTGTTAAATTTCAGCACTGGACAGAAACTGGTTCAAAACTCTCTCGAAAAAGTCTTTGCGATTCCATGCCATAACGGAGAAATCTAAATAAAACCTGTTAAATTCGAGCACTGGGGCAGAGACCTTTTCAAAACTCTCCAAAAGAGTCTTTGCCTCGGTACCCGGTGATCCAAGAATTTAACAGGAACTAAACCTATTAAATTCAAGCATGAGACAGAAACTAATCCAAACTCTCTCGAAAAAGTCTCTGCGATTCCATCCCATAACGGAGAAATCTAAAATAAAACCCGTTAAATTCGAGGACTGGACAGAAACTGGTTCAAAATAAACTCGAAAAATCTTTGCGATGTTGAGTTATAACGGAGAGATCTAAATAGAACCCGTTAAATTCCAGCACTGAGCAAGGACCGATTCAAGAATAAACTCGAAAGAGTCTTTGCTGAGCCATAACAGAGAGATCAGTGAATTAAACCCGTTAAATTCGAGCACTGGGCTAAAACTCTCTCGAAAGAGTCTCTGCGATTCCATGCCATAACGGAGAGATCTAAAATTAAACCTGTTAATTCGAGCACTGAGCAAAAACCAGTCTAAAATTAATTCGAAAAAGTCTTTGTGATGCTGAACAATAACGGAGAGATTCATGGAATAGACCCGTTAAATTCGAGCACTGAGCAAGGACCGATTCAAGAATAAACTTGAAAAAGTCTTTGCTCGGGGGCCTGTCAATTCAGAACCTGAAAGTATTAAACCTGTTAAATTTCAGCATCGGGCTAAAACTCTCTCGAAAAAGTCTCTATGATTTCACGCCATAACGGAGAGATCTAAAAAATTAAACATTAAATTTCAGCATTGGGCTAAAACTCTCCCGAAGAAGTCTTTGCGAATCCATGCTATAACGGAGAGATCTAAATAGAACCCATTAAATTCAAGCACTGAGCAAGGAGTCTAAAATAAACTCGAAAAAGTCTTTGCGATGCTGAGTTATAACGGAGAGATCTAAATAGAACCCGTTAAATTCCAGCACTGAGCAAGGACCGATTCAAGAATAAACTCGAAAGAGTCTTTGTAATGCTGAGCCATAACAGAGAGATCAGTGAATTAAACCCGTTAAATTTGAGCACTGGGCTAAAACTATCTCGAAAGAGTCTCTGCGATTCCATGCCATAACGGAGAAATCTAAAATTAAACCTGTTAAATTCCAGCATCGAACAAGGAGGCTCAAACTTTCTCGAAAAAGTCTTTGCGATTCCATGCCATAACGGAGAGATCTAAAATAAAACCTGTTAAATTCGAGGACTGAGCAAGGACCAGTTCAAGAATAAACTCGAAAGAGTCTCTGCGATTCCATGCCATAACAGAGAACAGAGAGATCTAAAATAGAACCTGTTAAATTCGAGCACTAGGCAAGGATCAGTCTAAAATAAACTCGAAAAGTCTTTGTGATTCCATGCTATAACGGAGAGATTTAAGAACTAAAAGTATTAAACCCGTTAAATTTCAGCATCGGGCAGAGACCTTCTCAAAACTCTCCCAAAAGAATCTTTGCCTCGGTACCTGGTGATTCAAGAATTTAACAGGAATTAAACCTGTTAAATTCAAGCATGAGACAGAAACTAGTCCAAACTCTCTCGAAAAAGTCTTTGCGATGCTGAGCCATAACGGAGAGATCTAAATAAAACCCGTTAAATTCGAGCACTGAGCAAGGACTAATTCAAAAATAAACTCGAAAAATCTCTTTGATGTTGAGTTATAACGAAGAGATCAGCGAATTAAACCCGTTAAATTCCAGCATTGGACTAAAACTCTGTCGAAAAAGTCTTTGCGATTCCATGCCATAACGAGAGATCAATGAATTAAACCTGTTAAATTCGAGGACTGGATAGAGACTAGTTCAAAACTCTCTCGAAAAAGTCTTTATGGTTCCATGCCATAACGAGAGATCAACAAATTAAACCTGTTAATTTGAGCACTGGCAAGGACCAGTTCAAGAAAAACTCGAAAAAGTCTCTGCGATTCCATGCCATAACGGAGAAATCTAAAATTAAACCTGTTAAATTCCAGCACCGAACAAGGATCAGGCTCAAACTCTCTCGAAAATCTTTGCGATGCTGAGCTATAACGGAGAGATCTAAAATAGAACCTGTTAAATTCGAGCACTAGGCAAGAACCAGTATAAAATTAACTCGAAAAATCTCTTTGATGCTGGGTTATAACGGAGAAATCAGTAAATTAACCCGTTAAATTCCAACATTGAGCTAAACTCTCTCAAAAAATTCTCTGCGATTCCATGCCATAACGGAGAGAATGATGGAATAGACTTTCAGCATCGGGCAAGAACCAGTTCAAGAATAAACTCGAAAAAGTTTTTGCGATTCCATACCATAACGGAGAGATCAATGAATTAAACCTGTTAAATTTGAGGACTGGATAGAGACTGGTTCAAAACTCTCTCGAAAAAGTCTCTGTGATGCTGAGCTATAACGGAGAGATCAGCGAATTAAACCCGTTAAATTAGCACCGAAAGGTGCTAAATTCGAGTACTGGGCAAGAACCAGTATAAAATAAACTCGAAAAATCTCTTTGCTGAGTTATAACGGAGAGATCTAAAATTAAACCTGTAAATTCTAGTATTAGGCTAAAACTCTCTCGAAAAGTCTTTGCAACGCTGAACCATAACGAGAGATTCACAGAATAGACCAGTTAAATTTCAGCATCGGGCAGAGACTGATTCAAAAATAAACTCGAAAAATCTCTTTGCTGAGTTATAACGGAGAGATCTAAAATTAAACCTGTTAAATTCTAGTATTGGCTAAAACTCTCTCGAAAGAGTCTCTGCGATGCTGAGCCATAACGGAGAGATCAGCGAATTAAACCCGTTAAATTCCAGCACTGAGCAAGAACTAGTTCAAGAATAAACTCGAAAAAGTCTCTGCGATGCTGAGCCATAACGGAGAGATCTAAAATTAAACCTGTTAAATTTCAGCACTAGGCAGGACCAGTCTAAAATTAACTCGAAAAAGTCTCTACGATTCCATGCCATAACGGAGAGATTCACGGAATAGACCTGTTAAATTTCAGCATCAGGCAGATACCGGTTCAAAAAAATAAACTCAAAAAATCTCTGTGATGCTGAGTTATAACGGAGTGATCAGCGAATTAAACTCGTTAAATTAGCACCGAAAGGTGCTAAATTCGAGCACTAGGCAGGACCAGTCTAAAATTAACTCGAAAAAGTCTCTGTCGGAGGCCTGCCAATTCCAGGACCTGAAAGGATTAAACCCGTTAAATTTCAGCACCAGGCGAAAACTAGCTCAAAATTCTCTCGAAAAAGTCTTTACGATGCTGAGCCATAACGGAGAGATTTATGGAATAGACCCGTTAAATTCGAGCACCGGACAAGGATCGTTTCAAAACTCTCTCGAAAAGTCTCTGCGATGCTGAGTTATAACGGAGAAATCAGTGAATTAAACCCGTTAAATTCGAGGACTGGACAGAGACTGGTTCAAATTCTCTCGAAAAACTCTTTATGGTTCCATACCATAACGAGTGATCAGTGAATTAAACCTGTTAAATTCGAGTATTGGACAGAGACTGGTTCAAGAATAAACTCGAAAAAGTCTTTGCGATGCTGAGAAATAACGGAGAGATCTAAAATTAAACCTGTTAAATTCCAGCACTAGGCAAGGACCAGTTCAAGAATAAACTCGAAAAAGTCTCTGCGATTCCATGCCATAACGGAAAGATCATTGAATTAAACCCGTTAAATTCCAGCACTGAGCAAGGATCGATTCAAGAATAAACTCGAAAGAGTCTTTGCTCGGGGGCCTGTCAATTCGGGACCTGAAAGTATTAAACCCATTAAATTCGAGCACTGGACAGAGACTGGTTCAAACTCTCTCGAAAAAGTCTCTGCGATTCCATGCCATAACGGAAAGATCAGTGAATTAAACCTGTTAAATTCGAGCACTGGACAGAGACTGGTTCAAAAATCTCTCGAAAAACTCTTTGTGGTTCCATACCATAACGAGTGATCAGCGAATTAAATCTGTTAAATTCGAGCACTGAGCAAGAACCAATCTAAAATTAACTCGAAAAAGTCTCTGCGATGCTGAGTTATAACGGAGAGATTCAAGGAATAGACCCGTTAAATTCCGGCACCGAACAAGGATTAGGCTAAAACTCTCTTGAAAAAGTCTTTTTGATTCCATGTCATAACGGAGAGATTCACGGAATAGACCCGTTAAATTCCAGCACTGAGTAAGAACCAGTCTAAAATAAACTCGAAAAAGTCTCTGCGATGCTGAGCCATAACGGAGCGATCTAAAATAAAACCCGTTAAATTCGAGCACCAGGCAAGGATCGTTTCAAAACTCTTTCGAAAAAATCTCTACGATGCTGAGAAATAACAGCAGAGATAACAGTGAATTAAACCCGTTAAATTCGAGCACTGGACAGGGATCAGTTCAAAAATAAACTCGAAAAAGTCTTTGCAATACTGATTTATAACGGAGAGATCAGCGAATTAAACCCGTTAAATTCCAAAATTAGGCTAAAACTCTCTCGAAAAAGTCTTTGCGATTCCATGCCATAACGGAGAAATCTAAAATAAAACCTGTTAAATTCAAGGACTGAGCAAGGACTGATTCAAGAATAAACTCGAAAAAGTCTTTGTGATGCTGAGCCATAACAGAGAGATTCACGGAATAAACCCGTTAAATTTCAGCATCGGGCAGAGACCGGTTCAAAAAAAAACTCGAAAAATCTCTATGATGCTGAACCATAACGGAGAGATCTAAAATTAAACCTGTTAAATTTTGAGCACTAGGCAAGGATCAGTCTAAAATTAACTCGAAAAAGTCTCTGCGATGCTGAGCCATAACGGAGAGATATAAAATAAAACCTGTTAAATTCCTGTACCGAACAAGGACCAGCCCCAAACTCTCTCGAAAAAGTCTTTTTGATTCCATGCCATAACGGAGAGATTCACGGAATAGACCCGTTAAATTCGAGCACTGAGCAAGGACCAGTTCAAGAATAAACTCGAAAAAGTCTTTGCGATTCCATGCCATAACAGAGAGATCTAAAATAGAACCTGTTAAATTTGAGGACTGGACAGAGACTGGTTCAAAACTCTCTCGAAAAAGTCTCTGCGATGCTGAGCTATAACGGAGAGATTCATGGAATAGACCCGTTAAATTTCGGGCAGAGACCGGTTCAAGAATAAACTCGAAAAAGTCTTTGCGATACCATGCCATAACGGAGAGATCAGTGAATTAAACCCGTTAAATTCGAGGACTGGGCAAGAACCAGTCTAAAACTCTCTCGAAAAAAGTCTTTGTTCGGGGACTTGCCAATTCAGGGGACCTGAAAGTATTAAACAGCACTAGAGAGAATGGTTCAAAACTCTCTCGAAAAAGTCTTTGCGATTCCATGCCATAACAGAGAGATTCACGGAATAAACCCGTTAAATTTCAGCGTCGGGCAGAGACCGGTTCAAGAATAAACTTGAAAATTCTCTGCGATGCTGAGAAATAACAGAGAGATCTAAAATTAAACCTGTTAAATTCGAGGACTGGACAGAGAATAGTTCAAAACTCTCTCGAAAAAGTCTTTGCGATTCCATGCCATAACAGAGAGATCTAAAATAGAACCTGTTAAATTCGAGTACGGTTCAAGAATAAACTCGAAAAAGTCTCTGCGATGCTGAGAAATAACGGAGAGATTCACGGAATAGATTTTCAACATCGGGCAAGAACTAGTTCAAGAATAAACTCGAAAAATCTCTGTGATGCTGAGTTATAACGGAGAGATCAGCGAATTAAACCCGTTAAATTCGAGCACTGGGCAGAGAACGATTCGAAAATAAACTCGAAAGAGTCTTTGCGGTTTCAGAGATAGGCCCATTAAATTCGAGCACTGAGCAAGAACCAGTTCAAGAATAAACTCGAAAAAATCTCTGTGATGCTGAGCCATAACAGAGAGATTTATGGAATAGACCCGTTAAATTTCAGCATCGGGCAGAGACCGGTTCAAAATTCCTTCAAAAAATTCTCTGCGATTCCATGCCATAACGGAGAGATCTAAAATAGAACCTGTTAAATTCGAGCACTGAGCAAGAACCAGTCTAAAATAAACTCGAAAAAGTCTTTGTGATGCTGAGTTATAACGGAGAGATCAGCGAATAAAATCCGTAAATTACAGCATTGGGCTAAAACTCTCTCGAAAAGTCTCTGCAATGCTGAGAATAACAGAGAGATTTAAAATAGAATCCATTAAATTCCAGCACTAAGCAAGAACCAGTTCAAGAATAAACTCGAAAAAGTCTCTGCGAATACATACCATGACGGAGAGATCTAAAATAAAACCTGTTAAATTCGAGCACTGGACAGAGACTAGTTCAAAACTCTCTCGAAAAAGTCTTTGCGATTCCATGCCATAACGGAGAGATCTAAAATAGAACCCGTTAAATTCGGGCACTGAGCAAGAACCAGTCTAGAATTAACTCGAAAAAGTCTTTGCTCGGGGGACCTGCCAATTCAGGACCTGAAAGTATTAAACCTGTTAAATTCGAGGACTGGACAGAGACCGATTCAAAACTCTCTCGAAAAAGTCTCTATGATGCTGAAGAGATTCATGGAATAGATCCGTTAAATTCGAGCACTGAGCAGAGACTAGCTTAAACTCTCTCGAAAAATTCTCTGTGATTCCATGCCATAACGGAGAAATCTAAAATAAAACCCATTAAATTTCAGCATCGGGCAGAGACCGATTCAAAAAACTCAAAAAAGTCTCTGCGATGCTGAGCCATAACGGAGAGATCTAAAATAGAACCCGTTAAATTCGAGGACTAAGCAAGAACCAGTCTAAAATAAACTCAAAAAAGTCTCTACGATGCTGTGCCATAACGGAGAGATCAGTGAATTAAACCTGTTAAATTCGAGCACTGGACAGAGACTGGTTCAAAACTCTCTCGAAAACTCTTTATGGTTCCATACCATAACGAGTGATCAGTGTTAAACCTGTTAAATTCGAGCACTAGGCAGAGATCGATTCAAGAATAAACTCGAAAAGTCTCTGTGATGCTGAGCCATAACGGAGAGATTCACGGAATAGACCCGTTAAAACTCTTTAAATTCGAGTCTAAGGTAAAAAGCTGTTAAGGAATTTTTCATCGGACTTTAAAACATTCCATGAAATACACTTCCGAGCAAGAGAATATCATTAACTCAACGGAGGAAAAAGTTATCGTTAATGCTGGACCAGGAACAGGAAAGACAACAACCGTTATTGGCCGAGCAATAAGGCTATTCAAGAATGATAAACCGGTCGTTATCTTTGGATATTCTAATGAATCCGTTAATGAGATCTATGATAGGATTTTAAAGTTATTTAGGATTTTAAAGTTATACCCCGAGAAGTCTGTGGGATTAAAGGGGAAGGAGAAAAAACCTGTTTATATTACGACGGTAGACTCGTTCGTTTGGCACATCTTAGACGGTAACGGGTATCAAACTACGGATATCTATGATGAGAACATTAGAAACTTTCTCAATGTTCGGGTGAATCTCTCGTTTTGGAGTTGGCAAGAATATCACATGATAGTTGATGAAGCACAAGACATTGATGAGAATAGATTCCGTTGTTTAGAGTGGCTCTCTAGGTTCTTTAAGTCCATTTATATTTTTGGTGATCCTCGCCAGAGAATCCGAAGAAACTGTGGGATGCGTTTCAAAAGTCTTTTCCTGTCCCCGGATTTCGTGAAGAAACCACTGAGCATTACGCACAGATTCGAAAACAAGGTGATTCTCGACTTTTGTAACTTTTACTCGTCCCTTAGAAAAGACATTCATGTTCCTCTCAAGTCCGATCGCGAGATGACTCATCACGGGAAGATAAAGTTCTATAACATTGGAAAAATAAATACCACCCCGAAGATAGTGACCTTTGTCAGGAATGTCGTGAAACCGCTTCGTGAGAAAAACATGTCGGTGGCTCTTATCTCTCCGGTGTTACGTAATGAGGATAATAGAACCGTTAAGATAATAAATGAGATCATGGATGTTATGAGGGATTTTGGTGTTGCCGTTACGAAGAGTAATGAAGAGCATCGGGAGAACAAGTCGGTGTTGGTCACTACGATGGACAGTGCGAAAGGCATGGAATTTGATGTGGTGTTCGTGTATGGACTGGAGAAAATTAAGGATCTTCTCGGGGTGATGTTTGAGCCTGGAAACGGACATGATATATTTTACAGCAAGATATTCGTTGCATTCTCGAGGGCCAAAAAAGAGATCGGTGTCCTGATACATGAAGAGAATGATGAGTCCATCATGCTGTTGCCTAAATATAAGCCTCTTCCCAAAAAGATGCTTGAGTTCTTTGAGATAACGGAGGAAATTGAGGATAAGTTGGTTCCGGAAGAAAAGATTCATGTTATGACGGGAATAACAAATATCTTGAATCAAGAAGAGACCGTGCAGAGACTCAAAAAGTTTTCGGATCGTAACGGGGTAAAATATAAAGACGATTCAAGGAGGGTCCCTGAGTTAGAGATTCGTGATATCCCGATAGAAAATGAAAACCCTGAGATCATCGGGGAATTTGTTGGATTGTTGATTGAATGTTACTGTAACAACAGTTTTCCTGATATCCTCAAGGACTTTGCCAGAAGCGAAAGAAGGGAAGTGACTTACAAGGAGTATTATGCGAGAAGAAGGATGATATTATTGAATGTTCGCGAACCCGTTTATTACGTGATTAAGGGTGAACCTTATTTTATAACGGAGCAAGAAATGGAGAGAACAAGGCTTATTTTAGCCAAAAAGGTCACTCATGTTACGGTCGACGAATGGATCTTATTAACGGAAATCCTGATACATTTACAGGCGACAACAGGGCGTCGGGTGAAGATTCATAAGAACCATGACCTGTTGGGGGAAATACAAAAAGCTGCGGTGAAACTTCGAAAGATATTAGAGCCTATCCAGGATATTGAGCGGGCTTGTGGTATGGAAGGTATCACCTTTATTCGGGGGTACATGGATATCTTGTGCAAAAAGTCCGTTGTCGAATTGAAGTACGTGGAGGAAATACAGGATAAACATATTTTTCAGACTATCTTTTACATGGCCTGTTGTCACAGGAATCATGGGCTTGTGATCAACCTGAAAAACGGAGAGATTCATGAGATCACTCTGAATAACGTGGGGAGATGGAATTTAATTTTGAAGTCCTTCTTCTTAATTCGAAACATCGATTACTTCTTAAATTCTCGCGGTTACTACCATGAAATCTCGGGCTACATAACGGATGTTTATGATGGACTCGAAAGAACATTCGAAAGAACTTCCATGAATCTAGGGGATCCCTATGATACCGTGATTGAAGTACATGCGAACGTGAATGACTCAGAACAGATCCAAGACTATGTGAGGTTCTTCCGTAAAAATTGGGAAAAGTCTTGGGAGGAAGAGCGGATTAAAAACCTGTTACGAACATCCAAGCCTATGAAACACCCACCGAATTGTCGACATATCGATCTTCGCCATCTGAAAAGGAGATTCGAAACGGTGTATAAGAAAGAAAGCCTGAAATTTAAAAGGCTTTTAGAATCTCTGGGTAACACGACGATCGGAAATTGCTTGAAGATGTACATGATATTGATGAAGGAAGGCGAAAAGAAAGATATATACGTTCATTGAGAAACATATATATGTGCATTGAGAAACATATATATGTGCATTGAGAAACATATATATCGCGGAGAACTTCAATGAAGTTCGTGCAAGTGATTTTTAAGAATGATGAAGAGTTTCACAAAAGCACCAGAAAATGAATTTAACTACCAAATCAACTATGAAGGCGGTGGAGAAAGACTACATTCATTACCTGTTGTATCACCAGATTCGAAAGAAGAAGGTCAAAAAGGAAGTACCTGAGAAACCAGAGATCTTGAGTGCGCTAAGAGAGAAGGTTGAGAAGTATAAGAAAATTGGGTTTGAGTACAGTGATCTCAGAGTGGTTTATCAGCACCTTCAGATTGAAACGGGATTTCAGTGTCCTGTTCTTTGGGATAGTATAAAGAACATTAAGGACGGAGTATATTACCTGTTAGCAATTTATGATTCTTATGACCCGTTGAAGATATTGAAGCCCGTTACGATGACTCCGGAGCAACAGGCTATCATCGATTCAACGGAGAAATATGTGGTCGTCAATGCTGGACCGGGAACAGGAAAAACGATGACGGGTGTTGCTCGGGCGATAAAACTTTTCTCTCAGGGCGAATATGTGTTGATGTTCGGATATTCCGTGAAGTGTGTCTACGAGATTTACACGAGAGTCCTAAAGTTCTGTAATAAAAAGTTTGTTGATTTCAAGGGGACGAAGAATAAAGAGTTGTTTGACGATAGCATCAAGATTTATGTGTCGACCATCGACTCGTTTGTGTCTCGTTTCATTTGCATGATTTCCCCCTTCAACTTCCGTTACTACTCTCAGCACCAAACAGGCGACTATGAGGAAAACATAAAGCGATTTTTGGAGCTGGACCAGAGTAAGATTCATATTCCTTCCCGTTATCATGTGATCATTGATGAGGCCCAAGATATCAGCGAAGATCGATTTCGATGTTTAGAGAGATTGTTCTGTTACTTCAAATCGGTTTATGTTTTCGGGGATCCGAGACAGAGAATTAGGGATGAATGCGGGATGGAATTTAAGAAGATGTTCGGTAATCCGGGATTCAACAGGAAGCCACTGACCATCACGCATCGATTCAAGAACAAAACAATCCTCGATTTCTGTAACTTCTATTCCTCGCTTCGAGAAGATATTCATGTTCCGTTAGTGAGCGCTCACGCGTTGAGCTATCAGGCGAAAATAAAGCTCTATAATATCGGGAAGATGAATACAACGGGTTATATTTTTAAGTTTGTGGAGGAAGTCCTCAGAAAATATAGGGACCAAAACAAAACGATTGCTATCATCACCCCGACTCTCTGGAATGAGAGCCGATCAACACAAAATATTCGTGAGATATTTTATATCATCAGGAACTGTGGTATTTCCGTTGTAAAGTCGAATCAGGTGGAAGACTTTTACGAGAACAAGTCGGTGTTGGTCACTACGATCGACAGTGCGAAAGGCATGGAGTTCGATGTGGTATTCGTGTATGGGCTGGAAACGATTCACTATCTTACCCCGTTAATGTCGGAAGATGTCTTTCAGAGCAAAATGTTTGTGGCTTTTTCGAGGGCAAAAGAAGAGTTAGGGATTCTCGTGCATGATGATAAATATCCGTTGACGATAGTGCCTCACCAATCGTTACCAAAGGAAGTCCTTGATTTCTTCGAGCCTTACGAGTTTGGAGGGAAACTGGTGAATTTGCCGAAAATAGAGATAAGAAGATATGTGGGCATCAAGAATCTTTTGAACTACACCGGTGTCCCTGAGAAATTAGAGAAATTCTTGAAGTATAACGGGATTTGTTATGGACAGGGTGAGCTAAAAACGGAACAAATCAAGAAAGAGGACATACCCGTTGATGAGGACCCAGAGAATATCGGGGAATTTGTTGGGTTAGTGATTGAATGCCATCTAAAAAACGACTTTCCCGTTATTCTGAAGGAGTTCGCGGATAGTAAAACGGTTCACGTTCCCTACGAGAAATATCAGGAGTATCGGAGGTTACGAAACGGAAAATATTATGTGATCGAGGGTGAGCCGTCTTTTGTCACGGAGGAAGAGAAACAGAAGGTAAAAAATATTCTGAGGAAAAAGGTTTCCGATGTTTGTGTTGATGAATGGATTCTGCTCATCGATGTTATGAATCACGTGCAATCGGAGACTGGCTTCCGTTATCGATATAAGAAGAGATCAGATGACCTGAAGAGAATCCGAAAAGTAGCGGAGATATTGAAGAGATCGTACCATGATGTATTGGATATCGAAAAATATTGCTATATGAATTCCCTGCGTGAGGTTGTTGGTTACTCCGATATGTTGTGCAAGAGATTCGTGATCGAAATAAAATATGTGGAGAAACTCGAGCTGAAGCATATCTATCAGACGATATTTTATATGATTACTCTCGAGAGGTCCTGTGGACACCTGATCGATCTAAAAAACGGGAGAATACTAACCCTTAAGATAGACCTGGAAAAGTGGAGACTCATGTTTGAGTCTTTTCTCCTGATTTTAGACACCGATTACTTCTTGAATCTATCGGGGTGCAATAAGAGATTAACAGGTTATGTGGTGGACACGGAATTTCAAATGTATACCGGGGAGATTTTCGAGAGAGCTATTGTGAATCTCAGCGATCCTTATGATACACTCATCGAGGTTCGAAAGATAAGCCGCAATGACGACATTATATGGTTTTCTCAGCATCATCATTGGGATGGCAACAGTGCTCTAAGACTTTTCTTTAATTCGAGGGGAAGTCTCAAACCGTTCAAGACAACGGAGTGTGTTTACTATTACTTTTCGCCCAGAGACATTCAGGGGATAGAGTGTGACCGTAAAATTAATGTTGCGGAGCCACTGAAGAACTATGTGTTAAAACTAGGTTCGTCCCTGAAAAGATCCTTCAAGTTAGGGGATATCTTCAAGATAATATTTGGTGATGAGGAAGAGTTCCGTTTCGAACATACAGCACTCGGAGACTGCTTGGCGCTGTACGCGATATTCAAAAAGATTGGCACGGAGTTCTAAAGATATATATGGAGTGTTCCATATATATCGGAGGAGTTTCAGAAGATTTTCAGGATGAGGTAAAGAAGGTTTATTTCGATGATGAAGAAGAAGAAAACTAGAGTGTAATAAAAACAGCGTAATGAGAGTTCTCGCGAAATTCCGTGATAGTAGTAGTCTTGAGAATAAAAACCTGTTGCTGGGTTGAAAAAGACACATTCCCCATGTCTTCTCCCGTTCTTATAGCTATAAACGGCTTTGATGGTACCATCAGGAAAGTATTTTATGTAGTTACCAACGATTTTACCGTTCATGTATCGGTATTTACTTTTTAATGTTCCATCCTCTCGGAATTCCAAACAGGTTCCCTCTTTTATCCCGTTGGGAAGTATCGTGTAAATAAATTCCGTTCCATTCACTTTTTCATGTACTTCGCGAGACCATCTTTTTTTGTTTTTCTCTGTTAGGGTTTTCGCTAAATTGGAGAATGTTTTACAGGTACGCGAAAGGAGATTAAATGTTTTTGGGTTATCGTTCATTATTTTCTCCCAGAGTTCTAACGGGAGCATGGTTTTTTTATGTTTTATCTAGGATACGAGATAAACGAAGAAGGTTCTTTTTTCATGTTTCCAGTTCCTAATGGTGTCAATAAGAACCTTTCCAAACATTCTCTCCGATTGGTTGAAATCGAGGCGTGCTCCTAACGTGTATTGCCCGATATTGTAGCTGATCTCGAAACAGGTTTCCAGGAATTCCACCTTGATGATCAGAAACTTATCGAAGAAAACGGGGACATCGCATGGTATCATCGCAAACTTATATTCGTGATCTAGGGCCAGGATCTGGTGAATATATTTTAGATCGATCGGGGTTTGGATGGTGTTTCTCCGGATGATATCGATGATCTTTTCGATGAGTCTGTCCTTCTGAAACACGAACGTATATTGGCTACTGAACAGCTTTTTTACGATCTTTCTTCTGAAATTTATCGGGATATGAAGAGTGCTATTACCCTCCACGATAGTAATGCGTTTCCTGTTTACCTTCACTGTTCTCCACGGAAATTGATAATAGTACGGGTAATAGACATTCAGAAATATCTCTCGGCCATCGAAATCAACTCTCTCGAAACAGAACACATAGTCATCCCCGATATCCTTGAAGAGATACATTAACTGGGCAAAATCTTTTCGATCACAGGTCTGCATGATTCGGAATGTCTCCAGGTCATCCTCGCAATCAGTGATCTTCTCGATGATCGGATAATATTCCCGATGATATTCGAGAAGATCTCTGAGTTTATGGCGGAGAAAGTTTGTGAAGATTTGATGGATAACGGAAAACATATATTTTGAGGACAGGCCTTTAACTCATACTTTAATTTCATTTTTTTTGAAAACGGGGTTTCTTGTAACTCCCGTTAATTCTGGGCATCAGCCAAAGAGATAACAGGAAAAAGCTAAAAGTTTTAGCTAAGATTCGCGAGCATAAAGAAACCTGGGAAAGTTTTGCAGTTCATGTTAATCTAACATGAACTGTTTTTTTAGACATACGGATGTTTGAGGTAACACCTGTTTTCCTCATGACCATACCTGATCCAATGCAAACAGGCATCCATTTCGGTCTTGATCTCACGAAGATCCTTGTGAACGGAAGTATATTCCTTCCAGTCAAAGTCATCGGGGATGATCTCCGTTAAGTCTA